>Ga0134123_10000052_pt1 | contig 71371 bp, 61 predicted proteins | sample KB303_FD_96460 | JGI IMG/M metagenome (GOLD analysis project Ga0134123, IMG submission 96460) | Terrestrial soil microbial communities without Nitrogen fertilizer from Kellogg Biological Station, Michigan, USA - KB3-0-3 | ecosystem: Environmental > Terrestrial > Soil > Unclassified ...
CCGGTGCTTGAAGGATACGGTTTGACGGAAACATCGCCTGTAATAGCAGTAAATAATTTTCAACCCGGTTGTGTAAAATTCGGAACGGTAGGTACGGTTCTCTCCAATGTGCAGGTAAAATTTGCAGAAGATGGGGAAATTCTCTGTAAGGGCCCTAACGTTATGCTGGGTTATTATAAAGAACCTGCTCTTACTGCTGAAGTTTTGGATATTGAGGGATGGTTTCACACGGGTGACATTGGAGTGCTTACGGATGGAAAGTTTTTAAAAATTACAGACCGTAAAAAAGAAATTTTTAAAACTTCTGGAGGAAAATATATTTCTCCGCAGATGATCGAAAATAAATTGAAGGAATCCCCTTTTATTGAACAGGCTCTCGTAATTGGCGAGAATGAAAAGTTTGCGGCAGCATTAATTGTCCCTTCATTTGCATATATAAAAGACAAAGAGGCAAAAAGAGGAATGATATTTAACAGCAATGAAGAAATTGTTGCAAGTAAAGAGATACGTGAACAGATACGTGAAGAAATTGAAAAAATAAATAAAGCGCTTGCGAATTACGAAACCATCAAAAAATTTGAATTGCTTTCACGCGAATTCGCCATCGAACATGGTGAAATGACTCCCAAGCTCAGCCTTAAAAGAAAAGCAATCCTTGAAAACAATAAGTCTGTTGTCAAAAAAATTTATGGATTGTAAATGAATTGAATTTTTGTATCCGTCAATTAAAATTAAGTTAAAAATATCTCGGAGTTACCACTTTATCTTTCTTAACAATAAGGTCCCATCCTAAAGTGAATTCGTGCGACCCGGAGCTATAGTTATTTAACTTTGTGAGTGCATAATCATAGGAATATCCGAATCGAAGCTGCGTTGTCAATTGAAACTGCGTCAGCAATGCAACGGCATCCCCTGTACGATATGCAGCACCCACCCAGAAAAGATTTTTAAATAATAGATTCAGGGTCACGTCTGTTTCAACAGGTGCTCCCTGTACAGCTTTAATCATAACAGATGGTTTGAATTTCACGTCTTCATTTTGATCAAAAACATACGCTGAATACAGGTAATAATGCCAGTTGTGAAGGTTCATTTTGTTATATCCTTTTAAGGATAAAGGATCAACTTTGTTTTCTAAAAATCTCGGAATGGAAAATCCCGCATAAAATTTCTTCGTGTGGTAATACATTCCGTACCCGAAATTAGGCATCACCTTATTCGGAATATTATTTGAAAATTCCGGATCATTCTCTTCAATCGTAACAAGTTTGAGCAGATTTTCTTTTACATTAATTAACCCTGCCTGCAGTCCGAAAGAAAGAGTTCCATTCTCAGTTGCCTGCAAATGATATGCGTAATTTGCGAAAACTCCGGTCTGGCTGGTTACGCCTATTTTATCATTCATTATACATAAGCCCACACCGATCTTGTTATACATAAGTGGAGAATGAATTCCGAATGTCGCTGTACGAGGCGAGCCTTCTATTCCTACCCACTGGTAGCGATAGAGCATAGTTGCAGCGAGATTACCGCGTGTACCCGCATACGCAGGATTGATGAACTGCTCGTTATTCATATACTGGGTAAACTGAGGTTCATATTGTGCTTTTGCGGCAAGGCTCATTCCAACCAGGAAGCAAACAACCGCAGCTTGTATTAAATTACGCATTGAAGGATTTATTTTCGTTAACATGTTCGTATTAATTTATTTTATTTCTGATAATTTTATTTTATATGTTCTTAGTATTTCAACACCACATAGCCTTGTAAAGGTTTTTTGTGGTTGTTCAGGTCAAGCACATAGAAGTACGTTCCGGCAGGAACTTTTTTACCGATATAAATTCCGGATACATTCGAAATGCCATTCCATGAATTGTCATAATCATGTGCTTTGTAAATCAAGTTACCCCAGCGGTTGTAAATCCATAACTTATTTCCGGGATAATGTTCAATTCCAACTATCTCAAAATAATCGTTGATCACATCGTCATTCGGAGAATAACCTGAAGGGATGATCAGCGTATCGCATAAACCAACTTCAATGGTTGCGGTTGTTTTACATCCGAATTCGTTAGTTATGGTCACTTCGTATTTAGTTGCTTCTGAAGGTGTAGCTATAGGATTAGAAATAGTAGAATAATTCAGACTGTTTGCAGGAGTCCATTCATAACTTACTCCGCCAGTTGCGTACAGTTGTGTGCTTTCACCGGGACAAACAATTACATTCGGGCTGGTTGAGATATCACCTATCTGGTGAACTTTAACCTCAATCGAATCTGAAATAAAACTTCCGCATGCATTTGAAACAGTTACGTAATACATGCCACTCGTTGGAGTTACAAGCACATTACTGTTCTGGCCGCCCATAACCTGTCCGTTCATATACCATTGATAGTCTGCATCCGATACGGAATTCGCAATAAGAGTGACAAGCTCTCCCATACACACTTCTGCAGGACCGGAAGCTTCTGCATGGAAAACTGAACCGTCAGTGATCACATAGCTGCCCGTAGTGTTACAGCCGTTTGCATCTGTGATAGTAACTGTATAGATACCTGCCGGCTGGTCATCCAGGTTCTGTGAGGTTGCACCATTATTCCAGAGATAAGTGTAAGGAGCTGTTCCACCGTTTACATAAATCGTTATGTCACCCGGGACATTATCCAGGCAGTTAGAAATAGTTCCTGAACCGGAAACATCTAAAGAGGCCTGGGGTTGCGTTATCGTTGCAGATGAGGTTGCTGAACATCCATTCGCATCGGTTACGATTACACTGTAATTACCTGCATTCAGATTATTAATATCTTCCGTAGTTGCACCGTTGCTCCAATTATAAGAATAAGGAGCTGTACCGTCTGATACTATAAGATCTATAGTTCCATTTGCTCCTGCATAACAGCTTACATTTTGCGAAGCATTTGCTGACGTATTCAATGCAGCATTCGGTTGATTTATTACAGCAGAGGCTGAAAACACGCAACCATTGGCATCAGTAACAACTACCGTATAGAATCCCGCAGAAAGATTGCCAATATTTTGCGTTGTTGCACCAGTACTCCAGTTGTAGTAATAAGGAGCAGTTCCGCCAATCACTGTAATATCGAGAAAACCATTATTTCCTCCAAAGCAGCTTACAGGCTGATCACCGCTAATTGAAGCATTGAGTGCCCCGGAAGGCTGTGTAATAGTTGCGGCCGTTGTAAATACACAACCGTTAGCATCCATAACTGTTACAGTATAAATTCCAGCAGAAAGATTGCTGATGTCTTCCGTTGTTTCCCCATTATTCCATACATAAGAATACGGAGCTGTACCATCTGTAGCTGTCAAATCTATAGCGCCATTCGTTCCGGAATAACAGCTGACATTTTGCGAAACATTTGCAGAAGCATTCAAAGCAGCAGAAGGTTGTGTAATAATAGCAGAAGCAATAAATACACAACCGTTAGCATCCATAACTGTTACAGTATAATTACCTGCAGCGAGATTACTGATATCTTCCGTTGTTTCACCAATATTCCATACATAAGAATATGGAGCTGTACCATCTGTCGCAGTTAAATCTATTGAACCATTTGCCCCCGAATAACAACTAACATTTTGTAAAACATTCGCTGATGCATTCAATGCACCTGCCGGTTGAGTGACAGTTGCAGATGTCGTAACTATACAGCCATTGGCATCAGTCACTGTTACGGTATAAATTCCCGCTGCAAGATTGCTGATATCTTCAGAGATTTCACCATTACTCCAATTATAAGAATAAGGAGCAGTTCCATCAGCTACGGCTAAATTTATAGAACCGTTAGCACCTGAATAGCAATTTACATTCTGAGTTACACTGGCAGAAGCATTTAATGCAGCTGCCGGTTGAGAAATATTAACTGATAATGTAAATGTGCAGCTATTAGCATCAGTAATAATCAATGAATATGTTCCTGAACTTAAGTTGCTGAGGTCTTCGGTTGTTTCGCCATTACTCCAATTGTATACATAGGGCGCAGTTCCATCAAACGTTGTTATGTCAATAGTGCCGTTTGCATCACTATAGCAATTTACATTTTGTTGGGAAAAAATCGAAGCCGACAGTGCCGCAGCAGGTTGAGTTACAGCAATTCCCGATACCATCGTTGAGCATCCATTAACATCGGTTACAGATACAGTATACGTTCCGGCCGCAAGGTTGTCAATGTTCTGAGTGGTTGCGCCATTGCTCCAATTGTAAGAATAAGGAGCTGTACCGCCATTCACTGTTAAATTAATATCACCATTATTCCCGCCAAAGCAATTTACATTTGCCGAAGAAGAAACATTTCCATTGAGCGAAGCGGCAGGTTCATTCACCGCAATTCCGGCAACAGTGGTCACACAACCATTCACATCTGTAACTGTTACGGTGTAAGTTCCTGCAACAAGGTTGCTGATGTTTTGCGTGTTCGCGCCATTGCTCCACTGGAAGGAATAAGGAGCTGTTCCGCCACTAACAGCAAGCGAGATATCCCCATTGTTTCCTCCAAAGCAGCTTACATTGGTCGTGGAAGAAGCATTGCCATTTAATGCTGCACCCGGTTCATTGACTGCAATTCCTGAAACATTAGTAGTACATCCATTGACATCTGTCACGGTGACTGAATATGTTCCGGCTGAGAGATTGCTGATATTTTGAGTTGTCTGCCCGTTGTTCCATTGAAATATATAAGGAAGTGTTCCGCCATTTACAGAAAGATTAATATTTCCGTTGTTTCCGCCAAAGCAACTGACATTTGTTGTGGATGAAGCTGACCCGCTCAATTCTGCTGAAGGCTGGTTTACTGAAGCAGAAGCAACGTTGATGCAACCATTGACATCCGTTATAGTCACCGAATACGTACCTGAAGAAAGATTATTCAGGTTTTGAGTGGAAGCGCCATTGCTCCATGTATAAGAATAAGGAGCCGTTCCGCCATTTACAATTAATGCAATAGAACCATTGTTTCCTCCGAAGCAATTTACATTCTGTGAAACATTGATGATACTGTTTAACGCTCCTGCAGGTTGTGACACAACAGCAGATGTTGAGAATAAACATCCTTGCGCGTCAGTTACTGTTACCACGTATGTACCGGAATAAAGTCCACTGATGTTCTGTGTTGAAGCACCATTGCTCCAGCTATATGAATACGGAGCCGTACCTCCCGTTACTGCCAGGTTTATGGTTCCGTTTGCACCGGAATTACAAGATACATTTTGTGTGGTTGCCACATTTCCATTTAATGCCTGTGCAGGCTGATTGATGATAATAGCGGCAGATTGCAGGGTGCAACCGTTGGCATCGGTAATTATAACAGAATAAGTGCCGGAAGAAATATTCGAGAGATTTTGTGTATTTGCACCGTTGCTCCAGTTATAAGAGTAAGGAGCTGTTCCACCATTTACATTTAATACTATTGAACCATTATTTCCACCGAAGCATGTTACATCAGCTGCTGCTGCAACTGAACTGTTCAAAGCTGCGGCAGGCTGGCTGATCGTTTGCCCGTTTATATTGAATAAACAACCATTTGCATCGGTGATTGTTACCGAATAGATGCCTGCGGGTACGTTAGTAAGGTTTTGCGAAACAGCACCGTTGCTCCAGTTATAAGAATAAGGAGCGGTACCGCCATTTACATTCAGGAGAATGGAACCGTTATTTCCTCCGAAACAGGAAACAGAGGAAGAAGCAATCACGTTTGCATTCAGTGATGCTGCCGGTTGACCAACAACAATTCCTGCAACTGAAGACAAACATCCGTTTGCATCAGTAACTGATACGTTATAAGTACCCGCCACCACATTATTCAGATTTTGTGAGGTAACTCCATTACTCCAGTTATAAGAATAAGGAAGTGTACCGCCATTTACCACAAGGTTGATGGATCCATTATTTCCGCCAAAGCAATTTACATTTCCAGCCGAGCTTACAGAACTGCTTAATCCGGCAGCCGGTTGAGTTACAGCAATACCTGAAACCGCTGTACTGCATGCGTTGTTATCCGTGATTATTACTGAATATGTTCCTGAAGAAAGGGTTGAAATATTCTGTGTAACTGCCCCATTGCTCCATGAATAAGAATAAGGAGCGGTTCCGCCATTCACCGATAAGCTGATAGAGCCATTATTTCCACCAAAGCAGGATACCGCTGATGAAGATGAAACATTCCCGTTCAAAGCAACAGGAGGCTGAGCGACCGTTATACCGGAATTTATGGTTGAACATCCATTTCCATCCGTAATTGTTACAGAATAATTTCCTGCAGCAATTCCATTAAGATTCTGAGTTGTAGCCCCGTTGCTCCAGTTGTAACTATAAGGAAGTGTCCCTCCTGATACATTCAGGTTGATGGTTCCATTATTTCCGCCAAAGCAGGAAACATTGCTTGCTGAAGAAACATTGCTGCTTAAAAAAGCAGAGGGCTGAGTGATAACCTGGGATTGATTAGCCGTACACCCGTTAGCATCAGTAACTGTCACTGAATACGTTCCGGAAGTAAGATTAGAAATGTTTTGTGTGGTGGCTCCATTGCTCCATGCCAATGTGTAAGGTGCTGTTCCACCGATGATATTTAAATTTATTGATCCGTTATTGCCACCAAAGCAGGAAACGGAATTCAAAGAAGAAACTGTTGCAGATAATGAAGCAGAAGGCTGTGATATAGAAATTGAGGAAACCAGAGAAGTACATCCTTTGGAATCAGTAACTGTTACAGAATAGGAACCTGCTGCAAGCCCTGAAATATTTTGTGTGGTTGTTCCGGTACTCCACTGAAAATAATAAGGAGGAGTTCCTCCGGAAACATTCATGGATGCTGATCCGTTATTTTCGTTATGACAGGATACATTAACAATTTCGCTTATATTTCCTGCTAAAGCGAACTGCGGTTCCGAAACCGTTGCAGAGGCTGATGCAACACAACCATTTCCGTCTGTAACAATGGCTGAGTAAGTGCCGGCATTTAAACCTGAAATATTTTGTGTGGTTGCACCATTATTCCAGCTATAAGAGTAAGGAGTCACGCCACCGCTCATATTCAAATTCACCGTTCCGTTATTTCCTTCAAAGCAACTAACATTTGAAGCTAGTGCTGAAGCTGAAACTGAAGCCAAAGCAATAATGTTTACTGATAAAGAGGCGGTGCAGGATCCCTGATCACTGATAGTAACTGAATATGGACCTGCATTTAATCCTGAAATATCTTCAGTATTTGCTCCATTGCTCCAGGCAAAATTATAAGGGGGAAAGCCGCCTGATACTGTTAAATTCACAGAGCCTGCATTGTTAATGCATGAATAATTAACATGTGTTTCCGAAACTGAAGGCTTATTGACTGTTATAACTTTTGTACATGTACCAGTAAAGCCTGAAGTGGACATTACAAGGTTCAGCGTAAAACTTCCATTTGCATTTCCCGGGTTTACATTCACTGAAACTCCCACGTTAGATCCTGAAACAGAAGCACCTGATGTGTTATTTGATATTGTCCATGTATAAGTATACCCGAAATAAGGGTTTACCGAGTATGTTGTTATTTGTGAACGGCAAGCATTATCATTGCCTGAAATATCACATGGAGGAACAGGTATAACAGCAGCAGCAGACAACGACCGGTCCTGGTTACCTCCACCGCCATCAACTGCAATTTTTCTCATGTGATAAGGCGAGCCACTGATTCCCGAAGCAGAATTACCCGGACACCAGTCGGTTGCAGCGGCAATGTGGCCACCCCAGGCAAAGACAACTGTGGAATTGACTGTGGTGAATGTAACACGAATTTGCTGTGCAACTGAAGAAGAACTCAAATCAGGTGTATTCAGGTATTGCATATTAGTAATTGCGGTACCGTTATACATGGTCATTACTCTTTCTGCTGAAGGCAACGAATTAAAACTGGTTTGTGGCTGCGAAATTCCCGTACATGCAACGCTGATACTTGAAGGCGGAGTTGGTATAGGATAGGTGACGGGTGTTGAGTTAATCCCGGATAGTCCCAGCAAAGGATTTATTGTTTCTGCAGTATGTGAAAACTGGGCATGCGGCTGCAACCTGTTGAAATAAGTTATATAATCAATGGCATAAGAACCTCCCTGTTTTACATCCCATTCAAGGTCTATCGTATGGGTACCTGCTGATAACCCGGTTATCACCATCCGGTAAGGGATGGACAGGCTTTCAAGATAATGAGAGTTAGAAGAACCCGCATTACCGTTTACCCATTGAACAGGGTTTGTAGGTGATCCGGATGAACCGTTTCTTGCCTGGTCAAGATCGCCTGACTGAGCATTTATCTCCTTTGTGAACACCATCGAGCAGGTCAACATCCAAATCATCCCATACAGGAATGATCCATGGAATAAACTGTTTTTTTTCAATTTGAAATTTTTCATCTTTACTTTTTGCATTTGTTCTGACAAATAAAAGGCACACAGGCAAAAAATCTTCTTTTTATCCTCAACGAAACCCCGTAAAATGGCTAATGATTAAAAAATATGGGTGAAAGATTTGGCCCTTTTTATTGAAAATTCAATGATTCAAAAGGATTTTTCATTCATTTTTAAAAAATTCATTTAAGATGAACTTCAAATAATTAAGCTTGATCAGAAAGAGCCGGAAAAATAACAGGTAAAAACTGGCAAGATGATCATTTTCCCATTGCAACAATAACCCTGTTTCCTAAAATTTCCATTGTTTCAGTTTCAGGAAAAATATCTTTAAAATTTTTAAGAAATCTCCTGAATGGTTCTTCACCATTTTCGGATTGAACTATTTTATTGAATAGTAAAAGACTGCTATCGCTCATCAATTTTTTTAAAGCCAAAAGAAATTGCTGCGATTCAAATTCAGCCGGAACTTTATCATTTATAAAAATATCCACAACAATTAAATCAAATTTAAAATTACAATGATTAACAAATTCAAAAGCATCTGCAATGATCAAATCCAAATTTTCAAAACGCTGGATATTGAAATATTTTTTTGCGATTTCAATAACCTTGTCATCAATTTCCACAGCAGTAATTTTACAATCTATTTTAAATTCCTGAGCCAGCAAATGAGGAACACTTCCTGCACCGAAACCCAGGAGCAAAACATTTTTTATTTGCCGGTCATTCAGCCCGATTCTCTGAAATGCCTTCAGAAATATCTGGTGAAGGGTGCCATAAGAATAATTTGCATGTAAAGCATTTAAAACATATTTCCCGTTTTCAATTCTGACTTCAAGAACAGGGTTAATCTTGCTGCTTGTTTTTTCAATCGTTACAGGATAAATAAAGCTGAAAACAAATTTTAAAAAGTTCATGACGTGAATAATATTGCTCCAAATTTATTATTTCATTTCCTATTTCATTATTATACCTGGTCCTGCAGGCACACCATACATAGCCCGAGCATCTATATTCAGTATCTTTGCAGCCATTTTTTAACATGAAAAATAAACCGGAGATAGATAATCTCGATCCCAAAAAATATATAATTATTAAAGGCGCTGCTGTTCACAATTTAAAAAAAGTGGATGTGGCCATTCCGAGAAATAATTTTGTTGTGATTACCGGCCTGAGCGGTTCAGGAAAATCTTCTCTTGCTTTTGACACTTTGTATGCAGAAGGGCAGCGAAGGTACGTGGAAAGTCTTTCCGCTTATGCCCGGCAATTTATTGGAAGAATGGATAAGCCGGAAGTAGATTATATAAAAGGCATAGCTCCTGCCATTGCGATCGAACAAAAAGTCAATACAAGAAATCCGCGTTCAACAGTAGGAACGAGCACTGAGATTTATGATTATCTCAAATTGCTTTTTGCGCGAACAGGAAAAACTTTTTCTCCGGGAAGCGGAACGCTTGTCAAAAAAGATTCTGTGAGTGATGTGGTGGATTTTGTTAAAAGCCTGAAGCCAGGAACAAAAGTTTTTATTTATACTCCTCTGCAACACCATGAAGGCCGTACTTTCAGGGAAGAAATGAATATCCTGATGCAAAAGGGTTTTGCAAGGATCAAATATAAAGATAAACAGGAGCGAATTGAAGATGTATTAACTAACGGTGAGAATGTATCTAAAACCAGCGTTGACAAAAAAATAAAAAATAAAAAAGGAACCTCATTACCTGATGAAACAGTTTTAATCTTAATTGACCGGACTGTCGTTGATAAAACGAGTGATGATGATTTTTGGTCACGTATCGCAGATTCGGTACAGACTGCATTTAATGAAGGAAACGGAATATGCCTGCTTGAAATGTCAGGTGAAGACAATGCAGTGCAGACAAAAACATTCAGCAATAAATTTGAAGCAGACGGGATGGTTTTTGAGGAACCGTCCACACACCTCTTTAGTTTTAATAACCCTTATGGAGCGTGCAAGCATTGTGAAGGATTCGGGAATGTAATTGGCATTGATGAGGACCTTGTAATTCCTGATAAAAGCTTATCGGTATATGATAATGCAATTGCTCCCTGGCGTGGAGAAAAAATGCATGAATGGCTGGAAAAACTGATTAAGACCTCTTATAAATTTAATTTCCCTATCCACCGTCCTTTTTATGAACTGAATGAGTTCGATCGAAAACTTTTGTGGACCGGTAACAAACATTTCGATGGACTGAATGCTTTTTTCAAATTTGTGGAGGAACAATCTTATAAAATTCAATATCGTGTAATGTTATCACGATACAGAGGGAAGACAGTGTGTCCTGAATGTAAAGGTTCCCGTTTGAGAAAAGATGCCAACTATGTAAAAGTGGGAGGAAAATCCATTACCGAAATTGTTTTGATGCAGGTGAAGAACAGCCTGAAATTTTTCAAAGAAGAATTGAAGCTGGATGAACACGATGCTATCATTGCAAAACGGCTGTTGGTTGAAATAACAAATCGTTTACAATTTCTTGTGGATGTCGGGTTGGGTTATCTAACGCTGAACCGTTTATCAAACACATTGTCCGGTGGAGAATCACAAAGAATAAATCTTGCAACATCACTCGGAAGCAGTCTTGTCGGATCCATGTACATATTGGATGAGCCAAGCATAGGGCTGCATCCCCGTGATACACAGCGATTGATTTCAGTATTGAAATCACTTCAGAAACTCGGAAACACCTTGATTATAGTGGAACATGATGAGGAAATCATGCGTTCCTCTGACCAGCTGATAGATATTGGTCCGATGGCAGGAACAAATGGAGGTGAGTTAATGTTCCAGGGAAAATTTGAAGAGCTTCTGCTTCGTGACTCAAATAGTTTTACTGCAAAATATCTCAACGGACAGGAATCTATACCTGTTCCTTCACGCAGAAGGAAATGGAAAAACAGCATTGAAATTAAAGGTGCACGTGAAAATAATCTCAAAGGGTTTAATGTAAAATTCCCCCTGGGAGTATTAACTGCCATAACCGGGGTGAGCGGATCGGGAAAAACTTCGCTGGTGAAAAAAATTCTATTTCCTTCTGTGAAAAAAATATTAGGCGGATATGGTGAACAAACCGGCAGCTATGATAAGATGGAAGGTGATTTCGCCACGATTTCTGCTGCTGAATTAATTGATCAGAACCCGATTGGAAAATCATCGCGCTCCAACCCGGTGACGTATGTGAAAGCTTACGATGAAATCCGTGCATTGTATGCAGAAATGCCCATCGCACGTGCGCGCGGATTTAAACCTTCACATTTTTCATTTAACGTGGAGGGAGGAAGATGTGAAGTGTGCCAGGGCGAAGGAGAGGTGACGATTGAAATGCAATTTATGGCTGATATTCATTTGAAATGTGAAGCATGCAACGGGAAAAGATTTAAGGATGATATTTTACTTGTCACCTATAAAGAAAAAAATATTAATGATGTTCTTGAAATGACGGTGGATGATGCATTGGAATTTTTTAATTCTGTTCCCCTGGGAAAATTTAAAAACCTTGAACACAAAATAATATCCAAGTTAAAACCATTGGCTGATGTGGGTTTGGGATATGTGCGGCTCGGGCAATCTTCCTCCACGCTGAGCGGAGGTGAAGCGCAAAGGATCAAGCTTGCATCTTTTATCGGCAAAGGGGCAGGCTCTTCAGGAACTCTTTTTGTTTTTGATGAACCCACTACCGGTTTGCATTTTCATGACATAAAAAAATTACTGGATGCATTTGCTGCTCTCATTAACCAGGGAAATACTGTGATCGTAATCGAGCACAATTTAGAAGTGATCAAATGTGCCGACTGGATTATTGATCTCGGTCCTGAAGGAGGAGATGAAGGCGGAGAACTGCTTTTTGCCGGTGTGCCGGAAGATTTGATAAAAAATAAGAATTCAATTACCGGGCTTTATTTAAAAGATAAACTGAAAACATCCGGCAATTAAATTTCAATCTGCAAAAAGGGGATGCCTGTTATTATATTTTTCCAGGAAGGAATACGTTTTTTTTCTTTTCGTTTTTTCTTTTTTTATTGCGCTGAATTGCGTGAACAGTTCTTCATCGCGTGACAGGATAGAGCTAAAAAACTCCACACTATAATCCCCGATATTTCCATTTTGAAAATCAAGGATCCGCTCTTTGGAAGTTCCTTTTGAATCTGTTACCACTATAGAAAGAGGGTCTTTGATAAAAGGATAGAATTCAACAAACAAACTGATAGCGCCCACTGTGCTGATTTTATGAAATCGCTGATGAAGGCAAATGTATGGTGTTCCGCCCTCACTGAATCCCCAGATGGAATCACGGCTTAAGCTTTTGCGCTCGCCATTTTTATCTTTATAGTAGAGATTGGTTGTATTCGACCACTGCCAAATCGAAAACGTACTGTCATAATACGATTTAAAAAGTTCCTCCGGCAGCAAATCCGGTTGATTATTTTTTACATGATCAAATGTAAAATAAACTCCGTCTTTAATTTCTGAGATAACAGGTTTACCAGCCTTAGCAGGATTTTTTTGCTGTGAAAAACAGGTAACAGAATAAAAAATTAAAGGCAATAAAAAATATTTTTTTTTATAAATCATTTTTTTCTCAATCAAAGCCGTTAATAAACCATTTTTTCCTGAATCAGCAAATTTATTAATATTACATTCTCAAACTGAACGACTTTCCTTCTTAATGAAAAATAAATTCTGCATCCTCATCTTTTTACTTTTTTCTATCTTCAAAACAATTGCACAGCAACAGGCGTATCATTGGTATTTTGGTAATCACGGAGGGCTTGATTTTTCCTCAGGTACTGCAGTTGCGGTTAATAATGGTTCTCTATTGACGGATGAAGGATGTTCATCTGTTTCCGATGCTTCAGGTAATTTGCTTTTCTACACAAATGGCGTGAATGTTTATAACAATCTCCATCAACTGATGCCTAATGGCACGGGGCTGCTCGGGCATATCTCCTCAACCCAATCCGCCTTGATTGTTCAGCGGCCGGGAACACCGGATCATTATTTTATTTTTACTTCCGATGCCGGTGAATATGCTGATCCGCCTAATAACGGTATTCATTTTTCAGAAGTAGATATGAGTTTAAACAGCGGGACCGGTGATGTGATCGCTTCGTCAAAAAATACTCCGCTGCTTGCAACTGCTACAGAAAAACTTTGCGGAACACTTCATTCAAACGGAACAGACACCTGGGTGATGGCGCACGGATGGAATGACAGCACTTTTTATTCATACCTCGTAACCAATTCAGGTGTAAACACAACGCCCGTAATAAGTTCAACCGGAACAACGCATTCAGGAAATAATGATAACACGATCGGGCAAATGAAATTTTCTCCGGCAGGAGACAAACTGGCGCTCGGTGTTCGTATCGCAGGTTTTTTTGAATTGTTTGATTTTGATAATGCAACAGGATTGGTTTCGAACCCTGTTCTCCTTCAAATACCTCAATTCATAAGCGCGTATGGCGTTGAATTTTCACCTGACGGCAGCCGGCTGTATGTTTGTACAGACAGTTTTAATTCGCTCTACCAGTATGATCTTAGTTCGGGTAATCCGGCTGTAATAATTAATTCATTGCTGACCGTTGGAACGATCAGCGGTGGTGCAGGCTCTTTGCAACTGGGACCTGATGGAAAAATTTATATTGCACATTACCTCGGCACGGGGGGTAATTCTTATCTCGGAAGAATTAATTCACCCAATGCAGCCGGAACAGGATGCAATTACATCAACAATGCTGTCAACCTCGGAACAGGGAAATGTTTTTTCGGGCTGCCAAATTTTATTTCAAGCTGTTTTTTGCCGACAGGAACAAAAGAAAATAATTCTCCCGATCCGTTCACAGTTTATTTCAATAACGATAATAATTCTTTACATATACGTTTTAAAGATGCGGATAAAAGTAATTTCACTTTACGGATCATGGAGATCACAGGGAAGGAAATTTTAAAGGCAGGATTCAGAAAAGCGAACACTGAAATTATTTTACCGGTAATTAAAACAGGAATTTATATTCTTCAAATCAGAAACAGAGAAGTGAACCTGGATAGGAAGATTTTTATTGGTTATTGAGATTGGCATACATTTTTACAGGACTTTTGTGATATAATCAATCAAAGGTTTTTCGAATGACTATTTAAAAAATAAATGGTCAATTTTGCATACGAAATTTTTTATGAACTTTTAAAATCATTACTATGAATTCAACTCCCGAAAATGATCTGTCAAAACAAAAAATAAACATTCTGCTGATTGATGATGACGGAGAAGAATGCTTTTTTTTCGCAGAAGCCCTTAAAAGTTTAAATTTAAATTATAACCTTTCGATGGCAAACGATTGCATGGAGCTTTTTGACCTTCTTGACCTGAGGGAAGTATTCAATGTCATTTTCCTTGATATAAACATGCCGATCAAAAATGGAAAAGAATGCCTGAAAGAAATTAAATCGTATAAAAAATTCAGTCATATCCCGGTTATAATTTTTACTGTTTCACAATACCAGAAAGATATTGATGATACCTATAATTCAGGGGCTCATTATTTTGTTATAAAACCTGACAGTAAAGACAAGTATGTTTCAACATTGAAAACTATTTTTGATATTGACTGGACAAAATCTCAACCTGTTCCGCCAAAGGAAAATTTCGTAATAAATGCCGGAGATTTTAAAGCCAACGGAAATACTTCCTATAAAAAAGAGTTCACGGATTGAATACCGGATTAAATGGCACATTTTTTTAATATTACCGGTAAGGGTTTTTTTAAATGAAAAAAGTGCGGAATGCCAGTTCCGCATTTTTTATTTACGCTCTCTCTTCTTTAAATCCAATAAAAAATCAGTTGGGTATATTAATGCCCAATTTTTTCCACCCTATTGTAAAACGAGAAACCTTTTTCCATACTTTTGCGCCTTAAACAAAAAACAGATATGAAAAAAACTTTACTTACATTAGCTCTTGGTTGTTCAATTGCATCAGTATTTGCGCAATCATCAATCGTACCGGTTCTTAAAAAAAATATGAATGTTGCAAAGGTGCCGGGTCAAAACAGCATTCAGTCTATTGATACATTATCACAGTATTATGACCGCGCAACTTCGTACCTGTTGTATGGGGTAACCTCGGGCGGTTATATTTTCGGAACAGGTTTTTACAATGGTGATATGATCTCTGATGAAACTGCCAGTCATTTTGATGCCGTGGGCAACGCTACCGTAACCGAAGTGCTCTTATGGTGCGGCTCCAAGGAAGAAGTGAATACGGCTGATAACCTTGCGGTAAATATCTACAGTATAAATGCGGATACATCAGCAAATGCTTTGCTGGGAACCACCGCCCTTACAACTACGGACCTGGACACTACAAATAATTTTACGTCTGTCCTGATGAATGCCCCGATCACTTCAGACTTCCTTGCTTCTTTTTCTTATGCAGGTATTGATGATACGATTGGTTTGGTTTGCTCTGACCCAGGCATGAATGACGGAGCAGGCGAAAAACGTGCACGTTATAAATTCAGCGTGGCATTTGGTGGAAACTGGACAAACATAAGTGATGTTTATAACGGTGGGCTGGATGCTGACGTAATGATCATTCCGATCGTTGACATAGCTTCAGGTGTATCGCAATTTGAAGCAAAGTCTTTCAGCCTTAAACCAATTTATCCTTCTCCAGCAAAAGAGTACATCCATCTCGATTACACGTTAAAGGAAAAGGTGACTCCTTCCTATTCAATTATGGACAAAAGCGGCAGAATTGCCCATAGTGAAATACTGAGCGGAAACGGGGATCATGTTGTGCATTCAATTAATGTTTCTGACCTTTCCGCGGGAACTTACTACCTGACATTCAAAGCAGGTACTACTTCGCTGACTCAGAAATTTTCTGTGATTAAATAATTTTTTATAAAATAATAATAAAGGCTGCCTGTATAACGGCAGCCTTTTTATTTTGGAAAATGAATTCAGGAAATACGGCTGAGAATATTTAAGAGCGCTTTCTTTATATCCTCCACCTTTGATGATTTAATAATAAAATCAGCCGCTCCTAATTTTTTGCACAAGGAAGCAATTGAGCCATCCGGGTGAGTGGAATACATAAAAACAGGAACCGCTGAAAGACGGGAAATTTTTTTTATTTCAATTAAACATTGTACTCCATCCATACGGGGGACATTAAAATCGAGGATAATAAAACCGGGAATAAAATGAGGATCGCTGTTCAGTTTTTGCAATGCATAATAACCATCGGGAGCAAAAAAACATTCAACAGTAGGATGAATTTCGCGAAGCACCAGTGAAAAAATCTGGAGATCATCAGGATCATCATCCACCAGCAAACAGGTTAATTTTTTTTCTGCCATCGAAAACCGGTTATGGAAGACAAATTTAAAAAGTTTTTAAAAGCAATAAAGAAAAAAAAATTATTGGAAGCAAACATTGTTTTTGTCCTTTACCGGATCTGCGATTAAGGACCTGGAAAAATGTATTCATTTTTTCAACCACGAATTATACAAATTTCCGCTAAACGGCCGTTTCAAAAATCTATCTTTAAGGATCAGGGATTAGGATTTGCGGGTCAGAATGCCCTGTCAAACGCTGATTCTGAAATGGCTGCCTGTACTAAAACCGGTGCGGCAAAAAGTAGTTTCAAAAAAAATTAAAAAATAATCAGGATGTTTTTTTCCGCTTGGCGATTTCGTCACGGATTTTAGAGGCGCGTTCGTAGGCTTCTTCGTCAATAGCGCGCATCAATGATTCCTTGAGCTCTTCGGTGGTCATGGAAGCATATTCACCCTCGCGGACAGGAGATTTTGAAACGGTGGCCTTTTTTTCTTTTTCTTTTTCGGCTTTGGGCTGGTCGAGGATGGAATTTTCATCGTCCAGCAAAACACCTGCCTGTGAAAGAATAAATTCATAGGTATAGATGGGACAATTGAAACGGACTGCCATCGCAATGGCATCGGACGTGCGCGCATCAATTTCCATGGGCTTGTCACCATCAGTGCACATAAGCTTGGAATAAAAAATTCCTTCTTTGAGATTATAGATAACTACTTCCTGGATAGAAATTCCATAGGCAATGGCAAAGTTTTTAAAGAGGTCGTGCGTGAGCGGGCGGCTGGGCGTCATGTTTTCCAGCTCGACTGCGATAGCCTGCGCTTCGAAACCTCCGATAATGATGGGCAGCCTGCGTTTGCCGGTTTCTTCCCCAAGCACTAATGCGTATGCACCGGACTGTGTCTGACTAAAAGACAACCCGATAATTTCCAATTTTAGTTTTTTCATTCAGAGGTTAAAAATAGTGAAAAGAAGATATTTATGCGTGAACTGATTTAAATTTTTTTACAGCTTCTATTAACTTCGGGACCACTTCGAAAGCATCGCCAACAATTCCATAATCGGCTGCTTTAAAAAAGGGCGCTTCCGGATCTTTGTTGATAACAACAATGTTTTTTGAAGAGCTTACACCGGCAAGATGCTGGATGGCTCCTGAAATTCCGATTGCAATGTAAAGGTTGGGACTGATGGAAATGCCGGTTTGTCCAACGTGCTCGCTGTGCGGACGCCAATTGGAATCGCTCACAGGCTTGGAGCAGGCTGTTGCTGCGCCTAATAAATTTGCCAGCTCTTCCACCATTTTCCAGTTTTCAGGGCCTTTTAATCCGCGGCCACCGCTCACAACTAATTCGGCATCGGGCAACGAAATTTTATCTGATGCACGAACGTGCTCTTTGGTTATCATTTTAAAATCGGCATCATTCAAAGCAGGATTGAAATCCGTTACTTCGCCCTGTGCAGGATTCTCAACCACTTTATAGGAATTAGGAATGAGGGTAATAATCTTTACTGCCGAGGTTAATACGACATCGGCAAACGCTTTTCCGGAGAATGCTGTTTTGCGGACCTTGAAGCCGCTTGAATTATCAGGCAGGCTGACGGCACCATCGGCAAGACCCGCATCAAGTTTCACTGCAATTCGCGGAGCAAGCCCTTTGCCGGAAAAAGATGCTGACAGGATAATTACACCGGCCTCTTCAGCTTTTGCAGCTTCGGCAATCACAGAGGCATAGGCCTGTGTGGTGAATATTTTTAATTTATCTGAAGATGCACTTAAAATTTTCTTCGCACCGTAATTTGCGGTTTTCTTTAATTCATCAGGAGAAACATTGCCAATGGAAATTACCTTCAAATCGCTGCCGGTCATTCGCGCAATTTCGTTTCCATAAGAGATTGCTTCGAAGGTTGATTTCTTAAATTTTCCTTCTGAATTTTCTGCGTAAACTAATACTGACATCCTTTTTTAGATTAATTTTTTGGTTTAAATGCTAAATTGTTATATTGTTTTATTGCTTTTATGCTTACAGGATTTTATCAATATAACAATATGGCAATCTAACAATTCATCTTAAATAACTTTTGCCTCGGTGTGGAGTAATTCAACAAGCTTATCTACGCTATCGGCAGGAATTAAGTTCACCTGCCCGCGTGGTTTTGGCTTATCATAATTTACAACCTCGCTTAACTTCGGAACTTCAACAGGCTCAACAACGGTTAATGGTTTTGTGCGTGCACTCATAATTCCTCTCATATTCGGAATACGCGGTTCTGCAATTCCTTCTGAGGCTCCAAGGATAACAGGCAAAGGAGAAGTTAAAATTTCTTTTCCGCCTTCAATTTCTCTTTCCATCGTGGCTGTATTATTTTCTATCTTAAGCGATTTACAAATGCTGACCGAGGGAATGCCGAGCAATTCACCGATCATTGCCGGAACCTGTGAACCATTGTAATCAATGGATTCGCGGCCGGCCAGGATTAAATCGTAATTATTCTTTTTTGCTACTTCCGCAATTTGCTTTGCAACAAAATAAGCATCGCGCGGAATTGCATTTACACGGATGGCATCCGTAGCCCCGATTGCAAGCGCCTTGCGAATGGTTGGTTCGGTTGAAACATCTCCGACATTGATTACTGTTACGGTTCCTCCACTTGGTTCGGTCAGTTCCAGAGCTCTTGTCAGGGCCATTTCATCATACGGATTAATGATAAATTGAACACCTTGCGTAACGAGTGATTTATTATCAGGAGTAAAATTTATTTTTGTTGTGGTATCAGGAACGTTGCTGATGCAAACAAGGATTTTCATTACTGGTTTTAAGTTTAAAGTTTATGCCGGGGCATCCCATCGGAATATTTAAGGTTGGTTTGCAATTCGTAAATTCGAAGCAGTTTTTTAATCAAACCTTAAATTTTGTGCGAATTTAATCATTACATCGGAGTTTGAAAATAAAAGTATAAGTATGCCTGCAGACAGGATAAAACTTCTTGAAGAATATTTAAAAGATGACCCTGGGGACGCCTTTACTCTGTATGCGCTTGCATTGGAATATGCAAACCGTGAGGAATATGTTATCGCAAATAATTATTTTTCAACACTTGTTAATAAACACCCTGATTACCTTCCGGCTTATTATCAATTCGGAAAAGTAAAGGAAAAGCTGAATGATAAACAACAGGCAAATGAATTATATCTTAATGGAATTGAGCTTGCAAAAAATCAAAACGACCATCATACGCTTAATGAGCTGAGGATCGCTTTTAATTCACTCAACGGAATAGAAGATGAAATGTAATAATTTATGCTTTTAAGCAACCATTTTAAACTATTTCCGTTTTTTCTCATCTGAATACTTTAATTTGCCAGGCTATTTTTATTCTATGAAATTAATCAATGGGGTGATCCCTGTCTTTTTAATCGTTTCTCTTTTTGCGAAACTTTCTGCGCAGGATAGGAAGTTTTTAAGTCCGCAAATTAAATTGTCGGGTGAATATGTCATTCCTTCTCAATTAAAGGACACTGCCGGAAAATTCAGTATGGCGAAAAGCCAATTAGGTTTTGTTTACCCTGTGCTAAGCCGAAGGTACCCGCTTACAAATGATCTCGGGTATCGCAGCATGGTGGTGCTGGCAAACTTTAATGCAGGGTATGCTCTCCCATTTTTTACATTTATTGATTCACATCATCAGCTGATCAACGGTGCTTTAGGAGCAAGCGTTATCTTCAACAGCGGAAATAAAAACACGTGGTTGGCAGGTTTAAATGCCGGAATCGCAGAGGATATTGAGACGATAGGCAGTTACAGCCTCCGGTATACAGGGCACGCTTTATTCAAGCATAAAGTGAATGGTAATTTTTCGTATCATGCCGGTTTTGTTTACTCATTTGTTTACGGAAGAGGATTGCCATTGCCGATTTTGGGCTGTGTGATCCGCACCAGCGACAAAAGCAAATTAAAAATCACCTTGCCATTAAGTGTTTCATACATGCTTAAAACAAATGAATTCAACATGCTGACTGCATTTATTCAGCCCGATGGAAATGCTTACCAGTTTGCAACATTGAATGATACTTTTTTCAATGGCAGAAATGATGAAATTGTAAAATTCCGCTCGCGAAATATTAAACTGGGCATCAACTATAAAATGGCAGGCAATGACCGTTTTCATTTTACCACTGAAATCGGAATGGTGTTAAAAAGAAATATTTCATTCTCGGAAGGCAGCTTTACCGCAAGTGAAAGTTTTTTTTCCAATGCTGTAAAACCAGCGCCATACGTGAAAGTTTCCCTCCGTATTTTAATCGGTGATTTAAAATGGAAACGGACCGGTGATAATTTTTTATTAAATGATGAGCGGCTGGATTATTATGATTTGGATGATCCGACCAAGCTTTAACTACAATCATTATTTTTGCACCCTTATCTTTAAACCCGTATATGAAAGAACTCCAGTTCCGTGAAGCTTTGCGCGAAGCCATGAGCGAAGAAATGAGGCGCGATCCGAATGTTTTTTTAATGGGTGAAGAAGTTGCGCAATATAATGGCGCTTATAAAGTAAGCCAGGGAATGCTGGATGAGTTTGGCGCAAAGCGGGTGATTGATACTCCTATTTCGGAATTAGGATTTGCAGGAATCGGAATCGGAGCAGGGATGAATGGCCTGCGCCCCATTATTGAATTCATGACATTTAATTTTTCCCTCGTTGCGATTGACCAGGTAATTAATGGCGCTGCAAAAATGATGAGCATGAGCGGAGGTCATTTTAATGTTCCTATTGTTTTTCGGGGACCGACAGCTTCTGCCGGAATGTTAAGCTCACAGCATTCACAGGCTTTCGAAAACTGGTATGCCAACTGCCCGGGTTTAAAAGTGATTGTTCCAAGCAATCCTGCTGATGCGAAAGGTTTGCTCAAATCTGCCATACGGGATAATGACCCTGTCATTTTTATGGAGTCAGAACAGATGTATGGTGATAAGGGCCAGGTACCCGAAGGAGACTATTTAATGCCCATAGGAGTTGCCGATATTAAAAAACCCGGAAAAGATGTGACCATTGTTTCATTCGGCAAGATGATGAAAATTGCATTGAAGGCCGCTGATGAATTGGCGAAAGAAAATATAGATGCTGAGGTGATTGACCTCCGGACAGTAAGACCTATTGATTACGATACGGTGATTAATTCAGTAAAAAAAACAAACCGGTTGGTGATTGTTGAAGAATCATGGCCGCTTGGAACTATTGCAACTGAAGTCGCATTTAAAGTTCAGAAAGATGCTTTTGATTTTCTTGATGCCCCTGTGTTTCGTGTTATGGGAGGTGATGTTCCGCTGCCGTATGCTCCGACTTTGATCGAAGCATATCTTCCAAACCCCAAACGGGTGATGGATGCGGTGAAAAAAGTGATGTACCTGGAATAAATTTTATCCTGCCTTATATTCGAGTGTGCTGAGACTTCTCTCCTCGAAAATTTCGTTTGCAACTTCGCGCAGCTCTTTTGAAGAAATACTTTCAATCCATGAAACAATTTCTTTAACAGAAAAAACCCTTCCGAAAGTCAGTACATTTTTTCCATTGGCAAGCATGGTGCCTGCACGGTTCTCCTGCGACATCATCAGCTGGCCGATCAGTTGCTGCTTGTAAAGCTTTAATTGCATGGTGCTGATCTTTTTTTCGCGAAGCCTTTTCAATTCCCTGTACACAAGTGAAACTGTTTTTTCAATAGATTTTTTTTCTGTGGAAATATAGATTGTAAAAATTCCCGAGTCACGATATGCATCATACGTAGATTCCAACGCGTAAGCAAAGCCGAATTTTTCCCTTATGCCAAGATTGAGACGGGTATTTAAACCGGGACCGCCCAAAATATTATTCAGCAAAATAAATGGCAAACGGTATTTGCTTTTTATGGAATAGGCTTCATTACCGATCATGAAATGCGACTGAACAGTCGGTTTCTCAATTTCCATTGCACGCGGCTTATATTTCACCGCAAGTTTTGAATAATCTTTTTCAGCAAACCTTTGCGGAATGCGTGCGAGATATTTTTCTGCAGTTTGCTTCACTTCCGGCAATGGAATATTTCCCAGGACAGAAAAAACCATTTCATCCGTGCTGTAATTATTCCGGATGAAATTAAAAATGTCTTTGCGCTTAAAATTTTTTACCGAATCGACAGTACCAAGCGTAGGATTTCCGAGCGGGTGGCCGAAAAAGATCAATCCCTCAAAGTCATCGTATATTTGTTCATAAGGCGAATCCTGGCACGACCGGATTTCATCCAGCACCACTTCTTTTTCTTTCACAATTTCTTTTGCAGGAAAAACAGAACAAAAAACGATGTCGGATAAAAGTTCGGCTGCACGTTCAAAATAATCAGCCATGAATGAACTATGCACGCATGTTTCTTCTTTTGCAGTGTACGCATTCATTTCACCGCCTACATTTTCCATACGGCTGAGAATGTGAAACGCTTTGCGATTACGCGTGCCTTTAAATAAAACATGTTCGATAAAATGAGCGATACCTTCCTTGCCTTTCACTTCATTTCGTGTACCTGCATTGATCACCAGCGCACAATGAGCAATCGGTGTTGCATCCGAAAATTCATGAACGATGCGAATCCCATTTTGCAGTGTGAAAATATTTGGTTTCATAATTTAAAATGTACAATTGCAATTAGATTTTTTATTCCTTTATTGTTGCAGTAACTCTTAAAAATAATAAAGTAAAAATACTGAAGGCAGGTCATTTTTGCGAGGCATAGGGAATAAAAAATTAGGATTGAAATTGAAGGTTTTATAGACTGCTCCCTGATTTTCGAAATCTTAAATTCGCAGTCAAATTCTTAATAATTTCACTGTAAAATTTTGAAAATCAAAGAAATAACATCAATATAACCACAGGTTGAATGTTCGTATTGAAAAAAAACTACATTTGCACTCAAACAATCTAAAACTTAAACTATATGAATATTTTCGTAGGAAGTCTTCCATTTAAATTAGAGGAAGATGAATTGAGATCTCAATTTGAAAAATATGGCGCTGTAAGCTCGGTAAAAATTATTACAGATAAATTTTCAGGTCGCAGCAAAGGATTCGGCTTCGTGGAAATGCCTAATGACGAAGAGGCTGCCAAGGCAATCGAATCATTAAACGGAAGCGAAGTTGGCGGACGAAAAATTGTTGTCAATAAAGCAGAAGAAAGAAAAAGAGATGACAGGGGCGGTCGCAGAGAGCGCTATTAATACCAACAGGATTTTTTTTTAATTGATCAATTAATTCTGAAATTGGTTAATTGTGCTGATTGTTTCTTACCGAAACTGATAGTGCAATTAACCAATTTTTTTGCCCATTTTTTTTGCAAATCAAAATACTATTTTTACTTTTAAGGCATCCAATAAAATCCCAAACACCATGAAAAAAAATTTACACTTCCTGTTACTAACAATTTTGGTAACATTCACCGGCAAAATTTCAATGGCAGTTGAAACAAACGCGGGCTGCTCTGATGCAGGTGTTGCCTCTGCATCGTCAGATTCTATTTGTGACAATGGGCATACTGATTTAATTCTTGCTGCATACGTTGGTGCTATCCAATGGCAAAGTTATAATGGTACCCTATGGGTTGATGAAACCGGAACAGGAAGCACAACAGATTTTTATACTGTGACGCTGACTGCCTCGACAGAGTTTCGCGCTGTAGTAACTATGACAGGTTGTGATCCGGATACATCCAACACAGTTTTAATAATTGTCGGGGTAACAGCTCCCACCGGCAATGGTGATACACGTTGCGGCTATGGACAGGTTAATCTGACCGCAACAGGAACAGGCCCTATAAAATGGTACGATGCTGCCACTAACGGAAATCTGCTTTATACCGGTTCACCTTTCACACCGAATGTAGCAGCTACAACAACTTTTTATGCTGCCAATACAAGTAACGGTGGCGGATCAGCAACAACAGTGATGCCTCCTGAGGCCACTACTTTTTTTAGTAATGTAAGAGGATATTGGTTCACTGCACCATCTGATTTTACAATAACAGGATTGTTTGTACCAAATCCTGCAAATGGGACAACGCAAAATATTGCGGTGATCAGATTTGTTCCGCCTGTTCCTCCTCCATTCTATGCGACAACGACTAATGCATTTAATACATTATTTCTGACCCAAAATGATCCTTCAGCCGGAGTAATACCTGTTAATATACCCATCCTTACAGGAGATGTTATTGGTGTATTGGCTTCAAGAGGCACTAATGATGCGAATTCTTATGCTCCCAGTCCGTCAACTACCACTATAGCAGGACAAACAGTTACTATTTCAAGAATGGGTATGCAGTATCCGTTAGCAACTACTGCACCCCAGGATGTATGGCAGGAAGCTGGCGGTTCAATTTCAAGACTTGAAATTACTTATGAAGTAGGGTGCGAAAGTTCCAGGATTCCCATAGTAGCCACTGTGACGCCTTCTGCCCCTGTTACAATTGGAGCTTCTCCTCCGGCATTATGCATGGGAGAATCTTCTATATTGACAGCAAACAGCACTAATCCATCTTATACATATACATGGTCGCCCGCAACCGGGTTAAGCAGCACTACCGGAACCCCTGTCACTGCCACACCGACCTCACCGATAACGTATACTGTTGTAGCTGTTGACGGATCGTGCGGAGCAATTGACAGTTTCTTTTTAGACGTGGGCATGCCATCTGTTGCCGGCACAGCTGTGCTCAGCATTGATACCATTTGCCAGGGAACTTATTCTTACCTTCAGCTTACAGGCTCGCTGGGAAATATTCAATGGCAGGGTAATTCAGGGTTAGGCTGGTTTGATGAAACAGGAACCGGAAACGATTCTTCTTTGTACCCGGTATCTCCCGCGGTGAGCACTGATTATTGGGCTATAGTGACAAGTGGCGGATGCGACCCTGATACGACTATTATGTTACATGTTGAAGTTATTGCTGTGGTAGATCCTCTGACAGTAAGCGATACTATATGCGGAGCCGGCACTGTAAATCTAACTGCCTCTGGTCCCGGTACTCTTAATTGGTACACCGCACAATCAGGAGGAACTTTGGTAAATTCGGGAAACACTTATTCACCATCACTAAGCACCACCACTACATATTATGTACGGTCACTGGCAGGTGGCCTGTTTAATATGGGGCCCGGTAACTATAATATCGGTACTCAGTCTAATAATTTATCTACTGATTTTGGATTGGGCTTTGATGTTAATCAGCAAATAATACTTAATAAGGTATATATTTATCCGGCAGCAACAGGGAATATTACTATAAATTTAAGAGATATTCAGGGTGGGCCTGTTTTGAATACAGTCACTGTTCCGGTCATTGGGTTTTCAGGTCCGACACCAATAAATTTAGGATGGACTTTGAATCCGGGTACAGGTTACAGGCTGGAGCTTGATTCAGGAAGTGTCAGCTTATATTACAATACAACAGGAGCAACTTATCCATATGTTACTCCGGGTGGTCTTCTTACGATTACCGGTTTCTTAGATCCAAATTTTAATACAGGTCTTGTTTATTATTATTTTTATAACTGGGAAATTTCAGACGGCTGCCAAAGTAATCCTATTCCTGTAACCGGCTATGTGGGTGGCCAGGTGCCCACTATAACTCAAATGTGGAACACCCTTACTTCTTCCGCACCAACAGGAAATCAGTGGTACCTTAACGGAAACCTGATACCCGGAGCCACTTCACAGGATTATACAATGAGTGTGCCCGGAACATACACCGTTGTGGTGACAGACCAATATGGCTGTACAGCAACCTCTCCTCCTTACGTAGTGAACACTATAGGAATTGAAGAGTTGGAAAACCCAGGAATAACAATTTACCCGAATCCCGTTTCGGAAAACCTGTATATAAACTTCTCACCTGTTTTTTCTGCGGTTCAGTCTTTAAGAATTACTAATACAACCGGGGAAACGGTTTATGAAAAGAAAGATTTTACAAACCCAACACATTTCGAAATAAATTTCAAACATTTTGCTAAAGGCACTTATATACTTGAAATAAATATGAACAATCTCAATTATAAAAAGCCGTTTCTGAAGCAGTAGGTTAACAAACTTTCCTTCAAAGGCACAGCCCGTTTGCAATTGCAACGGGCTGTGCTTTTTGAAAATATATTTTAATGAAAACAAATACGCGACTTATTATTCCGCTTTGTTTCGAAAATTTTTTGTAACTTTCGGAAAAATACCATAACTCTTACTTTTAGAAAATTGATTGAAATGAAAAAGCTATTTATCTTTATAACAAATCTCCTCCTCGTTCTCACCATAGAAGGCCAGGAGGTTTCAGCACAGGTGCCTTCTTTTACTTTTACTGTGTTTGACAGTTCTTTAACCGGGTATTATTTTTTGTCTTCCAAGGATGATCCGACTATGATGATGCTTGATAAAAATGGCAGTGTGATTTATTACCGCACCGGAACTCACCGCAATAGTTTTACCCTGTGGCCTAATGGAATGATGTCTTATGCCGCCAAACAAAAGTTCTTTTTTATGGACAGCACATTTTCTGATGTTGATACCATTACAACTAAAAATCTGGACATGGCCGATACTCATGAATTGCGGGTTTTGCCAAACGGCCATTTTCTAATGATCGGGGCTGACCTTGTAACAATGGATCTGAGCCAGCTTTTCTGGAAGGGTCAATTTGGAAGCGCCAGTGAAATTGTTCAATGCAGTGTTGTACAGGAACAGGACGCCAACAGAAACGTGGTTTTTGAATGGCATTCAAAGGACTATTATGATTTTGAAGATGTGGATACATTTTTCCTTTATCACAACTCCCCGGTTAACTGGACGCATTCAAATGCTATAGATGTGGATAATGATGGAAATCTGTTACTGTCAACCCGAAATTTCAGTGAAATCACAAAAATTAATCGCGCAGACAGTTCCATTATGTGGCGCCTGGGCGGCAAGCAAAATGAGTTTACATTTGCTAACAGCCCCCTCCCTTTTTATGCACAGCACGATATAAGAAAACTCAGCAATGGACATATAACACTTTTCGATAATGGTGAATACCTTGTGCCTCATGGATGCAGAGGGGTGGAATTCGAACTGGATGAAGTAAATAAAATTGCCACCCAGAAATGGGATTATATGTACGATTCCACAATATCCGCCAGGTCATTGGGTAATGTTCAGCGTTTGGCAAATTCAAATACACTTGTAAATTTTGGTAATTCTATAAATAGCGACATCAGCTTTGTTGTGGTGGATTCTTCAGGATCAAAAATTGTTCAGCTTGATGGAATAACATCTTACAGGGTATTTTATTATCCATCGCTTCCATGGCAATTGCACCGTCCTCAAATCACTTCCCTGGATTCGCTTGGCTTAACCTGGCTGGATGCAGGGGCCGGTTACGCTTCTTATCTCTGGAGCAATGGCCATACCACACAAAAAATTGCTCTCCCTGCTGTGCCCGATACATTTAATGTTTTTGTTCCTATTGGCACGGAAGGGTTTATAAGTTCAGAGAATTTTATCGAAGACGGTACCCCTGCAACACCATCAACAATTACCATCGCTGGAGGCATTAATAAAGTATGCCCGGGTGAAACCCGCACTTACACTGTTACCGGGGTAAGCGGAATAACTTATAACTGGACTTTACCAACAGGTGCATCTATAAACAGCGGTCAGGGTACTAACAGTATCAGCGTGACCTATAATGCCAATTTCAACGCTACGGGCCCCTTGACAGTTACAGGTGTAAATAGTTATGGCAGCAGTGCAGCGCGCATTCTGACGGTAAAAAGGAACAATCCGACTGTTGAAGTTAGTATCACGGGACCCACCACATTTTGTTCCGGCACCAATCCGTTAACTCTTACCGCAAATTCAGAAACAGGATATACCTTTCAATGGAAAAAAAATACCAGCAATATTTCTGGTGCAACCGGGCAATCATATGTTCCAAAAACTACAAGCACCGCATATAAGGTAACAGTTACTAACGCTGCGGGCTGCAGCATAACCTCATCTGGTGTTGCGGTAACAGTAAACCCTTTGCCGGTTGCAACTGTAACCCCTCAGGGCCCGACTACATTCTGCACCGGAGACCACGTGGTACTACAGGCAAACACCGGAACAGGATTAACCTATCAATGGAAAAAAGGAGGAGCAAATATCCCCGGTGCAACTCTGATAAGTTATACAGCAACAACAGGAGGCGTTTATAAAGTTATTGTCACTAATTCAAACTCCTGCTCTAAAGCTTCTGCAGTAACAACCGTTACCGTTAATTGCAAATCAGAGGATAATAATTCCAACGTGACAAAGCTGGAAGTTTCCCCCAATCCGACCTCAGAAACAATTACACTGAAAATTACTTCAAACCCAACTCAAAACTGTGACTTGCTTATACTTGATGTTACGGGAAGATGTATGTTGAATAAAAAAATTAAAGCAACAGAAAGAGTAAGCAATTATGAAATTGATTTGCGTTCTTTTGCCAAAGGAATTTATTTAATAAAATTGAAATCAGGGAATCAGCAGATTACTGAAAAGGTTATAAAAAAATAAAAAAATTATATTCAGTTAGTATCCCGCGATCAATTTTCTTTTCATTTCCATTTTAAATAGCATTTATTTTTTTTCACCATTTAATAACGTACTCGTACCTTTTGGTAAGAATGGTTATTTATTCAATCAGACCAAATTGCTTTAAATGATGTATGGCATGCTTATGCAGCAGCTGGACACTCTCATCAAAATTAAGTTTGCCAAAAAAGACATTTGTAATTGTCCGGTCATCACCACTTTCAAAATGGCGGAAGAAATTATTGATCTCTGCTTTCAGCTCCTCTACAGCTGCTTTCATATCCGGATGCCTCACAGGCAAGGGAACTTCGGGCATTTCAATGTTTTTTGTGTTTTGCTTAAACGGTTTTTCGCTCATCAGGAACTCTTTATACTTTGGCAATTGTTCTGCAGGAGTAAGGATCTTTGTCGAATCAAACCCATGGTAATTCCTGAAAGCGTCACTAAGATGCTCAGTCATTTGCTGTGCATTCAATACACCCCATGTACCTTTATCTTCTGAATTTAGTTTACTGAGATATTTAACTAAATCATTCTTCAGAAAATTTATTTTTTCATCTTTTGTCAGGATTTGTTTTGTTTCCATGTCTTATATATACTTTGTTGTGAAGGGCGGTTTTTTTCTATTTGCTGCAAAGGCTCACATTCTTTAAGTGTGGCAAAAAGTTCCGCAGGAAGATTTTGATATAGCTCTGTTCCTTTTGTTTTCCAATCTATCATTTCATCCGTAACATCTTTTATAATTTTTGCGGGGTTGCCAACAACCACCTTGCTACCTGGAATGATCATTTCAGCCGGAACAAAACATAATGCTCCAATTATACAATTATCACCAATAACAGCATCATCCATGATGACGGCATTCATTCCCACTAAAACATTCTTACCTATAGTGGCTCCATGAATGATTGCACCGTGACCAATATGCGCGCTTTCGTGTAAGGTAACAGTTACTCCCGGAAACATGTGTATGACACAATTTTCCTGTACGTTGCATCCGTCTTTAATAATTATCTGGCCCCAGTCTCCCCGAAGTGCAGCGCCCGGAGCTATGTATACATCTTTGCCGATAATTACATTTCCTGTAACCGTTGCCTGCGGATGTATAAAAGCGCTTTTATGAACGACAGGCTTGTATCCGTTAAATTCAAAAATCATTTTCTTCTATACTTTTTCAATTACTACCGCATACCCCTGTCCTACTCCAATGCACATAGTAACAAGAGCATACCTTTTATTTTGCTCATGCAATTCAATAGCAGCGCTGTTCAGTATTCTTGCCCCGCTCATTCCAAGCGGGTGGCCAAGTGCAATAGCACCTCCATTCGGATTAACCCTCGGGTCATCGTCCGCCAGCCTCCATGCACGCGTGCAGGCGAGAGATTGTGCTGCAAATGCTTCGTTTAATTCGATAATATCAATTTGATTCATAGTGATACCGGCTTTTTTCATCGCTTTATTACTTGCTTCAACCGGCCCGATTCCCATAATGCGTGGTTCAACTCCGACAGAACCGCTGGACACAATCCTTGCTCTCGGTTTGAGATTGTATTTGACAATTGCATTTTCCGAAGCTAATAAAATTGCCGCAGCGCCATCATTTAAACCGGAAGAATTTCCCGCTGTCACTGTTCCTTCTTTTCTGAAGGAAGGTTTTAGTTTTGAAAGTATTTCAATAGAAGTATCAGGTTTGATGAATTCATCCGATTCAAATAATTTAGCTTCACCTTTTTTCTGCGGAATTTCAACCGGAACAATTTCTTTATTGAAACGGCCTTTTTTATTTGCTGCAGCAGCCTTCATTTGCGACCTGTATGCAAACTTATCCTGGTCTTCACGATTAATATGATCGCGCTCCGCAAGATTTTCAGCCGTTTCTCCCATGGCATCTGTTCCAAACATTTCTTTCATTTTAGGATTTATAAACCGCCATCCGAAGCTCGAATCAAACATTTGCGCATCGCGGCCATAGGCGGTTGATGTTTTGGAAATTATCCACGGTCCGCGCGTCATATTTTCAACTCCTCCTGCAATCATTAGTTCTGCATCGCCTGTCATGATGGTTCTCGCTGCAGCCATTGATGCTGATAAACCGGAAGCGCATAATCTATTCACAGTTTCACCTGCTATTCTGATTGGCAAGCCAGCCATCAATAAAGCCATGCGTGCTACATTGCGGTTGTCTTCACCGGATTGATTGGCGCATCCTAATATGACTTCGCTGATTTCGTTTACATCAATGGAAGGATTTCTTTTAATTAATTCTTTTAAAACTATTACGGCAAGATCATCCGTCCTGATCTGAGAAAGTGTTCCTCCGAAATTTCCGATGGGCGTGCGGATGCCGTCAATTATGTATGTGCTGTTCATACCAATTTGTATGATTTTTTAAAGATGCAAATTAAATCATTTTGAAAAGAACCGCCAGGTATTTGAAAAGTCAATAAAAAACCTTCAGTTTTTGCTGAAGGTTTTGAACCGGAGGTTTCGGAATTAAAAAATTTTCCAAAGTTTGTTAATCAGAAGAAGTCTTGCTGAGATTATTTAAAAGCAGCCATTTTTTTAAATTAAAAAAAACAGATTCATTTATATGATTGAATCTCTTAAAAATGAATCTGTCTTTTAGGGATCAATTAGAAGTTAGCAATTACAAATTAAAATTTTTCTGTATTAATCCATTCTGCTTTAAGTAATGACCACCAGTCAACTGCCAAACGTCTTAATACGTATTCATAAGGCAACCAACCGTAACCATTCATGCCCCACCCCGTTCCCCAGGAATTGCGGATTAAGAAAGCGCCTGTAGTAACCTGTCCGTTGTTGCTATTGGTAATGGTTATATTATCATCATAGCCTGCAGCCACAACAGCATGCCCGCCAATAACGTGTTCCCCGGGTGCCGGGAAAGGAATTTTGCCGTTTGCATTAGACTGGTATAATGAATTATAGCAGGTAAAACCAAACATGGCAGGAATACCCGCAGCAATCCAAGCTTTAATGTTGGCAAGTAAATTTGCAGGAGTTATACCAAGGGAGTCATGCCTGAAATAGCTGATAGCCTGGTAATTTTGTGCAAAAGCATAACAGAAGGCAGAAGGCTCCGTATCGAAGTTGCCGATATTATAAGGCCAGTATTCCTCGGGCGGAACCCCGAAAACTGTTAATGCCTGCATAGTTGTTCTTATATAGGCGCCTGTGTCACCGGTCCAATGAAGCAGATCGCGTGTTGCTTTATATAAAAACAACCGTGACAAGTCAATATGAGTTCCGAAAGCTCTGCGTTCAAAGTACTCAACAATTCCGGCTCCGGCATTTGCCGTGCATGATCCTAAAGAGCGCTGATCTTCAATAGGAGAAAACCACTTGATTAAACTTACTGAAGCAGGAGCTGAAGAGGTATTTCCAAGTACACCAACTTTCTCAGCCATTTTTTTAATTGACATGCTTACACCTTTTGCTTTGTGTTTTGGGCTGATGTCATCCTTGGCGATTGAGTAGTCCCTGAAATCAGGAAGCTCGCGCATCCAGCCCATGCCTTTATCATCGGTCTTAATATTTTCGATAACTATCCTTTCCGGGTATTCAGGACGGGACGGAGTGAGCATTCTCCTGAACATGTCAGGGGTTGCAATTTTGAATTTTGTTTGTTTGAGTTGCTGTTCCAGAATATCATCGCTGAGTTCTGAATTTTTTGTTTTAGACATGTTGATTTATTATTTGTTCGCTTACTCTTTGATCGGATTTTCAGCTGCCTCCGGTTTAATTAGTTTTTTTTGATTGTCCCATTATTCTTCCGGCAATGTCACGGATAATTCTTCCATCGGGAAAACCACCTGCTGTAACAGCAATCAAAGCCGAAGAAGTGGCTGAGACAGGATCAGCAATTACGTTCATTACAGCAAATCCGCCTGCCATACCTCCAATAACGCTTACAAGCATTTTTCTCCACCACGGATCAGTGGGAGGAGGCGGTGTAAATGATGAAGTAACCGCCAGATTAAATCGCCCAGCCATCGCGGGTAAGGAGTACCGCACCAGCCGCCTGCAGCGGCAAAGAAGATTAAGGTTGGTGTCATGTTTTATTTTGTATTTTTTTCGCCTACTCTTTGTTCGGATTTTCGGCTGCCTCAGTTTAAACTTGTCTTTACTTTTTTATTTGATTAACTTATTATCCTTCCGGAAATGCCACCCACAATACTCCTGAAGTATGTAGCTAAGGCATAGTTCCTGACCAATAGTTATTTTCTTTTTTCAAATCCGCTATTTTACTGTATGAAAATATTCCAAATCCGACATTAACCACCCTATCAGTATGTTTGCTGGTCACCACTGTTACTGTAATCTGATGTACATATAAGGTATCGGTGCCGGGACACATCATTCCGGCTTCAATAATCAAAGAACCCTTGCACCTGGTGATTTTAAATTTTTTGCCATTCGATGCAATTGCTTTATAGCTTTTTAAAGCGATTTCAGCGGGAAGCAATATGACTATTTTAGTACAGTAAGAGCAATCGTCACCCAGATCAACAACTGTGGCTTTGAATGTATAGTCTAATGTAGCAGGATTTTGTGAAATCACAGGATTCTCTATTGCAAGATCTGAATTAGAAAAATCTGCGCTTCCGCTTATAAGACCGCTGGTGTCAGGGCAGCATTTATTTTGATTTCCAATGTCAAGGGCTTCACTTTCTGATATAACTTTATTTTGGGCTTGTGCAATACTACCAGCCAGGAGAATTATGCTGATAGAAATTAATTTGAGGATGTTCATAATGTATTTAATTTAATTTTTTCGCCTACTCTTTGATCGGATTTTCGGCTGCCTCCGGTTTAATAATCACTATAAAAAATATTTTCTCTTTTCGTTGCATCACATCGTGCGTGATTAATTTCTCAATCATCCGTGTCTTCTTATAGAGAACACGTATGAAAGGTCAAATGAACTATTTCTACCTATTAAACAACACCAACTAAAGCTCAATTCTAATCAATATAGACCCAAGGAATACCTATATAATTTGCGCTACCATCACTGAAATTTAATTGAGCAGTTGAACCGCCACCGCGTGCATAAACATAAAATGACGCAGAAACTCTCAGATAAGCCCGGTCTGCACCAAGCAGGTCTGAGTAATACATTGTACGCCATCCATCAAAGCGGTCGTTAACGTTGATATTCTGGCTAGCCATGTCGAATACATTAGTATGTCCCGGAGATTTATAATTGTACTGATAGCCTATAGCTGATAGGTCAATCCGTGCATGCGCTTCTTTTGAATCCCAGAAACCATCGTCAGAACGAAGAATATAGAAACCATGGAAGGGTACATATATCCTATGACTATAATTACGATTTGCATTAGGATTATAAGTAAACCACCAGTCCATGTAAACCGTAAATGAACCTGCACCTGTTCCGAAAAGGCCATTTCCAGATCCGTTTGCCCAATCACCCAAGTTTATTTCGCGCGGGTCATAACCCTGCCAATATACCCTACCATCTGACCCGTGATATGTGCCGTAATAAGGAGTGAACCAACCTAAAGAATTTGGTGCCACCAAGTGACCACCGGCTAATCCAGGATGCATGGCTGTTTCGTTTTCCGGTGAATAGGACGATTCGGCAAACTTTTGTTTAACGCCTTCAATCAATGATTGCGTGTCTTTTGTCGCCTCTTGGTTCGTTTCGTCTTGACTGCTTAAAGCAGTAATGATGTCTTTTGGCAAGGTTTTTTTTAAACCCACCAGTCGCGTTTGACCTCGCATTTCCAGGTCTTTAAGATGGTCGGTCTGAGTTTTCTGCAATGCGACCACTTCTTCTCTGCGTGCAGTGACAAGCTCTTTCAAAATGTCATCTGACTGTTTAAATTTTGCTTCCATAATGTTTTTATTTATTTATTTTGTTGCTTACTCTTTATTGGGATTTTCAGCTTCCTCCGTTTTTATTTTAAATTTTTAAATTGATTTAATTTTGTAGGAAAAGACAGCCCCTATGAAGTGTGGGGCTGTAAAGGGTTGCTTGTATGCAAACATGCCATCCGCCCAAACAGGTATTGAAGGGTTTGGAACGGAGGCACTATTTGCAGGGTTAGGGCAGAGCCGCATGATTGTTTTTGGGTTAGGGATTAAAATATTGATACGAATATAAACCCGCATCAAAGTGAAATCAAGCATTGATTAGATTCAGGCGGTTATTAAAAAGAATTCAGGGGTAAACAGGAAGAATCTGGCGAAAGGGGTTCAGGAACCCGATTTAGTTTCGATCTTTAAAAAGCCATAAGCATAAATAAAACAGGTCATAATATTAAAGAGATCATGGATAAACCAAAAATGGTCCATTTGAGGTGTCCGGAGAAAAGCCGTTACAAAAAAAGTGCAGAGACAATAAAAGAAAATAGCTGATAGAAACCAGAAATCCGGAATGGATGTAAGCGGTTCGTCTTTACGTGTAAGCCGCAATATACTATAGCTGGCAAGTACTGCCGCAACCATTTCATAAATTGTGTTGAACAATGCGTCTAATGTATTTTTCTTCCATGTAAGTTCCGTAAAATCAAAATAACAAAATGTCCAAATAACTGGGAAAGCCCATATAAACAATAAGGCAGCTTTACTTAACGGTTGGTAATGGAAGGACTTGTAAATAAACCAGCAGAAGAAAATGGATTCAACAAGTGCATAGATATTAAATACGCTCCGCTGTGCCAGGAAATGACCATGCTCATAAAATTGCCACTTGAGAATATCTGATAAAAATCCATAGAGCATAAATAAAACCAAAACCCTATGTTTGAAACCGGCTTTATTGAAAACTATTACTCCTGCAATAGGAGGCAGTGACCCGGCAAAAATGGAAATAAGACCGATTGTTTTTTCATCCATCTAAGAGCAAAGATGCCATAAAAAATAATAAAAATTATTTCCATTTTAAACATGTTCATGTGGAGATTTTAAAGTATAGATGCAAATAAAAAGCCGGTGAATAAAACCGGCTTTTTGAAATCACATATATATGCTGCTGGAAATATAATTTTTTAAGGGGGCCAGGATTTCTGAAGCATTCTCGCATTTGATCCATCAAATTTTCTGATAATATTTTTACCATTCCCATCTATAGCAAAAGCAACTGCTTTTATGATTTTCCCTATGCCCGGGCTATCTGCATAACCCATATATATACGGATTCCGGAGCATTTGTCTGAAGTTACACTGCTTGCATCATTTTGGATAATGAGCTCATTCACCTGTGTTCTGTGAAAAAATGCTACGGGATACGCCCCGGAAGGTAGCGAAACCATTCTGTTTATATGACGCATGAATTTTTCGCCATCATCATTTATAACAGCAATGGTCTGTGAGCCTGCAGGGGTACTGCAAACAAACCGTAAGGTCTTTATTGCATTTGAGATATCAGGAAGACTGGCTCTCTCAGAAGAGGTAAAGTGCCCGGGACAAACACTTGTAGAAAGATTTCCTGTGAGTCCAACTATCGGGAAAGGAATAGCTGTGGGGCTTAAGTCCGGTGAAACATTGTAAGCAAGGTAATACTTTCCGTTAATCGAATCAAAGCAGAAATACAGCATTAGCCCGCAGTGATTAAGACTGTCGCCAGTTGATCCTACACCGGGAGTTTCAAAAAAATCAAGTTCCGGGGCCCTTCTTATTTCGCTCCAGCCATTTTCTGTTACCTCCGTAGAACCACCAAACGTAGCTTGAAAATCCCAAATATGATCTGTGGCTTCAGAAAATTTTATGACATGATGAGCGTTGGAGACAATGTTTTGATCGCATATATCGTTAGCAGAATGGCAACTCATTTCAAAAAGAAGGGAGGCGCTGAAGATCAGCCCTGCAAGGGTTTTCATGATAATGTTTTTCATAATATTTGTTTTTTAAGTTTAGTTAGATTTAAATTTTATATAAAGCAATCTTTCATTAAATAAACCGGGGTTTTATTTTGTTTCAATTTTTTTTTCAGCAGGTTTTTAACTCCACCAAAAGGAATGTTATCATTATTGCAGCGAGTAATATAAGTATTGCACGAAGTATGTTTTTGCGCATAAGGTTACAGCACTGCGCCAAACTTAAGTTCAGAAAAAACAAAAAGCAATCATGAATTAGAAATCAGCAGTATTCAGAAAGAAACAAGAGGAGGACAAGAAGAATTTGACGAAAGCAGCCTTACATCTTATATCCGGTTCAACCTGTTCAAAAACTCCTGCTTCCTTTTACGCGATACATCTACCACGGAATTATCACTCATCCTTACCTGCCCGCCTTCGCCTTTAATATAATCTTTGATATAATGCATATTTATAAGATGAGAGTTATGTACACGAAAAAAATTGTAATCGCTCAAAATATCTTCACATTCTTTCATCGTTTTTGAAACCATCATTTTTGTTTTATCGGTAAGAAAAAAATTGGTGTACGTATTATCGGATTCACATCTTATAATTTCGCCAAGCTGTATAAAAGTAAAGCCATTCAATGTGGGCAATGCAATTTTCACCATGTCATAAGAGTGGCTGTCAATATTGTGCAAAAGTGTTTCAATATGCTCCAGCGATTGCTTTAATTGCACCTTCTTTTCAAACTTCTCTATGCTTTCGCCAAGCTGTTCAACCGTGAAGGGTTTGAGCAGGTAATCAACCGCAGAAACTTTAAAAGCTTTGATTGCATACTGTTCGTAAGAGGTAGTAAAAATCACATCAAAGTCTACAGGACTAACGCGGCTTAGTAAATCGAATCCTGTTTGAGGAGGCATTACAACATCGAGAAAAACAAGCCCGGGCTTTACGGCTTTGATCTTCTCGATTCCTTCATCCACAGAAGAACAAATTCCTGAAAGTTTCAACACAGGAAAATGTTCATTGATCATGGCCGCCAGCAAATCCTGCTGGGTCTTTTCATCATCTATTATAAGGGTTGAGTACATCTGCAACAGGTGAATGTTTCAGGTATTTTCCTCAAAGGGAAGAAATAATTCGACTCTCTTTCCTTTATAAAAATTATTTTCATCACGAATATCGGAAATATTAAAATAAGCCCGGCAGTTTTTTGTTTTATTCAGCACTTCGAGCCGCTCGCGGGTAAGGCTCATTCCAAGTGATTTTTTTTTGATTATCTGCGGAGAAGTTTCTTTTGATGCTGCAGCAGTTTCCGTTCCGTCATCTTCCACTACATATTTCAGCATTTCATCTTTTCGCAATATTTTGATCATCAAAGTTCCTTTAACCGGTTTTCCGTTTAATCCGTGCCAGATGGAATTTTCAACAAACGGCTGCACAATCAATGGAGGAACCAATATGTTTTCAGTATCAAGAGCAGCATCTGTTTCAATCCGGTAATCAAAACCATGAATCATTCTTATTTGTTCAAGTTCAATATATAATTGCAAAGCAGCAAGGTCGTCTTTTAAAGAGACTTCGGTGTGCATGGAATTTTCAAGAACCAGGCGTATGAGATTTGAAATTTTAACAAGATACGTTTCTGCTTTTTGCAAATCATTATTTTTCATAAACCCGTAAATCGAATTCATGCAGTTGAAAATAAAATGCGGGTTCATCTGCGCACGCAGGGCTTTCATCTCCACATCAGCCACCTGCTGCTTGAGCTCCAGTTCTTTTTGTTTAAATATTAATTCTCTTTTTTTTCTGTAAAAAACAAAAATCAAAAAGGAAAAAGCAACAAGAAACGGTACCAGGCAAATCAATGCCATGTTTAGTACTTCCGAATTAAAATCCTCCGTAAGTTGCATCACGCAGCCCGCTTAATACTTTTCAAATTTCACATTCAAGCTTCCAAGCAACGATATTAATTCACTGTTCTTTTCTTCAAAATCATCCGGCATTTCAATTTCAATTTTTCCAAAGACCATGGCAAGCGGAATAAAAGGAATACTCAGAAAATAATTTTCACCGAAATTCACAGGTTTTGATTTTGGCTTCATTTCTTTTGTGTTATAAATTTTCAGCTTGGAATAATCACAAAAATCTGTGTTGATATTAAAACGATAAATTTCTTTTTGAAAATCTGCGATCACTCCTGTTCCTTTTTCCCTGGTCAGTATATCCAATCCTTTTAAATCTGCAAGAATTCCCTTTGCCGCGCAAACCGTTGCAAAAGGAATAACAACATCCGGGCAGGCAGAAAAATCTTTTATCAATACGCCTGAACTATTCAACGGTTTTTTTGAAAGATACAGATGGTTGCCATAAAAATTTGACTGCACACCTGCGTCATCATAAACAGCGGCAAGCAATTCATCATGCATGTTTGCGATTTTCACATCTGCCTTTTCACAAAGCGCAATTATCCCGTAAACAAACGTAAGCGTATCTTTTGAATGAACAATTAAATCACCGGAAATTGTATCAGCAGTTTTTGAGAAGGAATAAAGCATAGGTTTATTTCAGAAAACAGACAAAGCTAATCAAGATCAAAGAATATAAATATGGACAGATTTACAATATGGCGGAAATCATTGATATTGATTCAAAAAACCTGAATACATTTGCGCACTTCATTTGAATCCGCTGATGGACTTCCATAACCTTGAAAAAGCTTTTGCAGCAAAGAGCAATGCTGACCTGCGAAATGATTACTGGCTGTTTAAAATAATCGGTAACCAGTGGCTCACCAAAGCTGCACCTTCCTTAACGGATATTGCGTTGAAGTTTCATTTGCCGATCAAAAGAATTGTCAAGGCAACTATTTTTAAACATTTTTGCGGGGGAGAATTTATCGAAGAATGTAATAAAACAGTAGCAAAACTTTATCAGTATAAAGTCGGAAGTATCCTTGATTACTCTGCCGAAGGAGAAGCGAAGGAAAAGAAATTTGACCTTACCGAAAAAGAAATTATCGCCACTATTCATCATGCCAAAGGCGACCGGGCCATTCCGTTTTGCGTCTTTAAGCCTACGGGCGTTGGAAGGATGGCGCTCCTGGAGAAAGTAAGCGCAGGAACAAACCTTTCGCCAGAAGAATCAGGAGAATTCAAAAGAGCCGAAGCACGTATAAAAAATATTTGCAGAAATGCTGCTGAAAATAATGTGCGCATTTTTGTGGATGCCGAGGAAACATGGATTCAAAAAGTAATTGATGATGTTGTTACTCAAATAATGATGGAACACAATCGCGAAAAACCAATTGTTTACAACACCATCCAACTTTATCGAGTAGACAGGCTTGACTTTCTTAAACAGTGTTATGACCATGCCGTAAAAAATAATTATTTACTGGGTGTGAAACTGGTAAGAGGCGCTTACATGGAAAAAGAACGGGCACGCGCTGAAGAACTTGGGTATCCTTCGCCCATTCATGCTGATAAAGCAGGAACTGACAGCGATTTCGATGATGCATTGCGTTTTTGTGTGAAACATATTGACCGCATTGCAATTTGCGCGGGAACTCACAATGAAAACAGTTCCATGCTCCTCGTGCAATTAATGAAAGAAAATAAAATAGCGCCTGATAATCCCAATATTTATTTTTCGCAGCTTCTCGGTATGAGCGACCACATCAGTTATAACCTGGCGGATGCAGGATACAATGTAGCCAAGTATGTCCCCTATGGGCCTGTTGCTTCGGTGCTTCCCTATTTAATAAGGCGGGCGCAGGAAAATACTTCAATTGCCGGACAGATGGGAAGGGAATTGAGTTTGATTGTAGAGGAAGTGAAAAGAAGGAGATTAAAGAGTTGATGGGTTATTAAGTTAGTGAGTTGTTTTTGTTATTTTTACCAATAGCATAATAATTTTTTCTCTCTCTTTAAAACCTCAATGAACAAAAATCCCCGAAGGGGTTTGAAAACCCATCAGGGATAAAACACATACGGAAGACCCGCTCGTGAGCGGTTTTTTTTTGAAAGAATGTTGTATTTATCTTTACAATACTAAAATCCAAAACAACATGAAAAAAATTATCACATCCGCATTATTAGTTTTATCAATTCTTACAAATGTTCAAGGGCAAATAATCTTTGAAGCTGTCAACAATGACCATATATTGTCACTCATCCGGCTTTCGAATTCCGGATCCAAATATTTATCTGTGACCAATACGAGTGATGCTATCCCTGATACCATCATGCTTTATAATCTCGATCATACCCCGTTTAAAACTATTTTGATTCCCTCTTTTTCTGCCCCTAACGGTTATGATGTGAAGTATATTACGGATGCTTTATTCGATACCGACAGTTCAGATATTGATTACCTTCTTACTGTTCATTCGACCAGCGCACCGGGAATTGACGGAAAGATTAAAATATTTGAGGAATCGGGTAACCAGCTTCTGAATTTAGATAGTTCAGGACTTGGGTATTCAGGAGGGGGATTGTTTAACGGGGAAGATCTTGTACCCATTTTTGAAACCGACAGCGGAGCAAAGCTTATTACATTTAAAAGCCAATTTTTGGGAGCAGGCGGCAGCAGCTATCATATCTATTCGCTGCCCGGTCATTTGCCCTGCAGTTTATGCGGCAGCCATACTGATTCGCCTGTTGCAATCCATGAACAAAATGCAGCCGGGGAAGATTTTTTGCTGAGCAATCCTTATCCGAACCCTTCAAATTCAACCATCAAAATTGAATATCATCTTCCCAAAGATGCAAAAACAGGAAGTATTACTTTTTACGATACCTATGGTAATTTTATTAAAAGGTATAATGTGGATCGTCATGCCGAACAGCTAATTTTAAATGTTAAAGATTTCGCTGCTGGAAATTATTTATACCAGTTGGTAACTGATACTGGAAAAAGCATTGGAAAGAAGATGCTTGTGGTGAAATAGAGAGTGTACATTTTTTTTATTTTGTTTAAGAAAAAACCTTCCTGACAGGATATAAAAGACAAATGGGGATTTTATAAACAACGTTATATTACATCGCAAAAGAAATGACAAAGAAGGAAATTGTTAACAGGAACATCGGTTTGAAACCACAACTGTCCGAAACCTTTGGAATCCCTTTGTAGTCTTGTCCCGTAGGGACACACGCTTGGTAGAGAAAGAATGCCCGCAAATAATTTGTGCCGTAGGCACGAAACATATTTAGGATTGTGCCTATGGCACACAATAGTTTTCCCATCTTAATTTTTTACCAAGCTTATGTCCCTCCGGGACATTCTATCAGAGTAGAAAATCATATTTCTGGCAGTTGCGGTTTCAAACCCCTTCGGGGATAAAAGGAAATGATCTTCTAATAATTTTGATTTTCTTAAAACCTCGAAGCCATCAGCAAATTCAAATCTCTGAAAGGAAGCTTGCACACATCGCTCACAATTTTGTTGGTGATGGTACCGCGATAAAGATATACTCCGCTGCGCACATAGGGATCGCGCCAGAGCATTTCTTCCAACCCTCCCTCTTCGCCAATGGCAAGCAGAATAGGTGTAAAAATATTGCTCAGCGCATGAGAAGCTGTCCGGGCTACACGGGATGCAATGTTGGGGACACAGTAATGAATGACCCCATGCTTCTTGAAAACAGGATGCGTATGATTGGTGACTTCGGAAGTTTCAAAACAACCGCCCTGGTCAATGCTTACGTCAATGATGACGCTTCCACTCTGCATTTCGCGCACCATATCTTCGGTAACAACTACGGGAGTACGGCCATCTTTGGCGGGAAGGGCGCCTATGACCACATCGGCAGAACGCAATGCTTTGAGCAATGTTGTTGGATTTAAGGTGGAAGTATAAACTCTCCTTCCAAGATTCTTTTGAATGCGCCTGAGCTTGTAAATGGAATTTTCAAAAACACGCACCCTGGCTCCCAACCCTATTGCAGCACGTGCAGCATACTCGCCCACAGTTCCCGCCCCGAGAATGAGAATTTCAGATGGCGGAATGCCCGTGATGCCCCCGAGAATTTCACCTCTTCCGGCTGTTGCATTGCTCAGCAGCTCAGCCCCCACGAGGATGGATGCCATTCCTACAATTTCACTCATGGTTTGAATAACAGGAAAAACCAGCGTTTCGTCTTTGATATATTCGTAAGCCAGTGCAGTTATTTTTTTTGAGCTTAGCTTCATGATAAACTCTTTAGTCTGCATCGTTACCTGCAGAATGGAAATGAGCGTTTGTTTTTCCTGTATGTAATCAAGTTCTTTTTGCGACAGCGGAGCAACTTTTAAAACCAGGTCTGCTTTATACACTTCATCCGGGGTATAAACAATCTGTGCACCGGCTTCGCTGTAATCGGTATCTGTAAAACTTGCATTGTTCCCTGCTCCCGTCTCGACAATAATCCGGTGTCCGTTATTAATCAGCAACGCCACAGAGTCGGGAACGAGCGCAATCCGGTTTTCCTGGTAAGAAATTTCTTTTGGAATGCCTATGAAAAGTTTTTTTTCTTCTTTTTTCACTTCGAGCATGCTTTCTTTAGGCATTAATATGCCCTGTGCAGCCAGCTCGCTCAATCCTGCCTGTGAGAGTGAAGGTTTATTCATACAGTTAATTTTATATGCCGTGTTCCCATGTTTTCTGAAATATGAATTTCGGCACGGTGGTCAGGTAAAAGGTTTTTTATTTTTTCGGGCCATTCAATGAAACAATAATTACCGCTGAAAAAAAAGTTTTCGTAGCCAAGATCAAAGGCTTCAGTTTCGGAGTTGATCCGGTAGAAATCAAAATGATAAACCGGTTTATTACCGGAGGCGTATTCGTTCATAATTGCAAAAGTAGGGCTGGTGACCGGATCAGAAACATCAAGATTTCTGCAAAGAGATTTTATCAATGTCGTTTTGCCGGCTCCCATAGCTCCGTATACAGCCATTAATTTATGCTCTCCCAAGTTAGTCAAAATTTTTTTTGCTATTTCATCCAGCTCACCTAAACTCTTACATTCAAAAACAAAATCCATTGCAAGAATCATTGTGTCCCGGTAAAACCCCAAAATAATTTTCCATAGAATTTATGGAATGAATCGCACACGAATATACTAAAATAAATTAACCGCACACCCCGGAACCTGAAATTTTCCCGAAGGGATGCCCCGGCATAAAATCCGAAATCCGCAGGCTTTATTTTGTGGTAAGAGTGACAATTGGAATGATCATTTCCTCAGGAGAAATTCCTCCGTGCTGGAATGTATTCTTGTAGTGATTCACATAAAAATTATAATTGTTAGGATAGGCAAAGAATTTATCATGCTTAACAAAAACGTATGTCTGGCTGACGTTCAATTTTGGAAGAAAGGCATCGGCAGGATTTTTTATTTCGAGCACATCTTTCTTTTCATAATTAAGATTTTTTCCCTGCTTATACCGAAGGTTGGTATTTGTATTCCTGTCACCAATAATTTTTGAAGGCTCCTTTACGCGAATGGTTCCGTGATCGGTAGTAATTACCAGCTTCACCTTCTTTTCTGAAATTCTTTTTAATGCCTCCAGCAAAGGAGAATGTTCAAACCATGATAAGGTAATGGAACGGTATGCCGATTCATCTTCAGCAAGCTCGCGTATCACCTGCATTTCAGTACGTGCATGTGAAAGCATGTCCACGAAATTGTAGACAATCACATTGAGCTTGTTTGAAAACATATTCGGAATATGATCAATCAGATCTTTTCCTGCTTCAATATTTGTAACTTTTGTATAAGAATGTTTATACGTCTTTTTAAACCGCTGCAGCTGGTCCGTCAGGAATGCATCTTCGTGCAAATTTTTTCCGCCTTCCTCATCATCGTTAAACCATTTGTCAGGAAATCTTTTTTCAATTTCAGAAGGAAGCAACCCTGCAAAAATTGAATTGCGGGCATATTGTGTCGCAGTAGGCAGAATACTGTAGTAAGTATCTTCTTCAACAACCCTGAAATAATTGCCAAGCACCGGTGCAATCACTTTCCACTGATCATAGCGCAGGTTATCAATGAGCACAAAAAAAACAGGGTCTTCACTTGAATCAATCAGCGGAAATATTTTTTTCTTAAAAAGCTGGTGGGAAAGTGTGGGTGCATTGTCCTCCGGGTTTTTTAACCATTTCACATAATTGCCTTCCACAAAACGGCTGAACTGCAGGTTAGCCTCATTTTTTTGCATGGTTAATATTTCATACATGCCCTCGTCTTTCGATTTTTCCAGCTCGAGCTCCCAATAAATAAGCTTTTTATAAATCTCCGCCCATTCTTTATAATTCATCCTGTCATTGAGCGCCATCCCTATGTTGCGGAATTCCTGCTGGTAAACAGAATTTGATTTTTCACTGATGAGTCTTTTGTTATCGAGATTCTTTTTTATAGAAAGCAAAATCTGGTTCGGGTTAACGGGCTTGATCAGGTAATCTGCAATCTTGGAGCCGATGGCGTCTTCCATGATCTGTTCTTCTTCGCTCTTGGTGATCATTACCACAGGAAGCTCAGGATGCGTGTTTTTTATTTTTACCAGTGTTTCCAACCCCGACATGCCGGGCATATTTTCGTCCAGGAAAACAATTTCAAAATTTTGTTTGTTTATCAGGTCAAGAGCATCGTGCCCATTGGTTGCTGTTACTACATCATAACCTTTATCTTGTAAAAAAAGAATATGAGGCTTTAATAAATCTATTTCATCATCTGTCCATAAAATGCTTAGTTTGTCCATATTTGTTTTATTTTTATCGCTTTAATATATAATCGCAATCATACCGAGGTTATTGCCTGAAAAATGTTAAAAATTTGCTAAATCTTAATCGCTTAATTATTCTTTCATAAAGATAATCTTTTTGCGGGACATAACGGAAGTTAAAAAAGAAAAGTGTGTGGAAAGAGGGAAAGATGGAATATTGTTAAATTGCTAAATTGTTATATTGTCCCGAAGGGATGCCTTCGGCATTATATTGTTAAATTATCTTTTGCTGGCATTTGTAAATTCGTAATTCGTTGATGATTCGTAAATTCGTATCTATTCGTAATTCGTTGATGATCCTATGAAGAAAAAAATTTTTAATGATCCTGTTTACGGTTTTATCACTATTCCGGACCAAATCATTCTTGACCTGCTAGATCATCCTTATTTTCACCGGCTGACCCGGATCAGGCAGCTGGGCCTGACTTATCTTGTTTATCCGGGAGCATTACACACGCGTTTCCATCATGCATTAGGGGCATTGCACCTGATGAGCCAGGCCATTGAAACGCTCCGCTCAAAAGGAGCTGAGATAACAGAAGAGGAAGCATTAGCCGGCTGCATGGCAGTTTTATTGCACGATATCGGCCACGGGCCATTTTCTCATGCTCTTGAAAATGTTATCATCGAAGGAGCCAGTCATGAAACTTTAACGAAATTATTTTTGGAAAAGCTGAACAATGATTTCAACGGAAAACTTTCTACTGCGATAAAAATATTTAATGATGCGTATCCGAAAAAATTTTTGCACCAGCTCGTTTCCAGCCAGCTCGATATGGACAGGCTGGATTACCTGAACCGAGATAGTTTTTATTCAGGAGTTTCAGAAGGAGTAGTGAGTAATGACAGGATCATTAAAATGCTGAACGTCCACAATGATGAGCTTGTTGTGGAAGCAAAAGGAATTTATTCAATTGAAAAATTTTTAATTGCCAGGAGGTTAATGTACTGGCAGGTGTATTTGCATAAAACGGTTCTTGCCGCGGAGCAATTGCTTGTAAAAATAATTAACCGTGCAAAACATCTTTCGCAAAATGGAACACATTTATTTTCCACACCTGCATTCTCTTTTTTTCTTGTAAATAACTTTTCTAAAAAGGACCTTTTGAGCAAAGAAGAAATCCTGCATCACTTCTCACTTATTGATGATTTCGACATTTTTGCTTCTATAAAAGCCTGGACAGATTCGGGTGATAAAATTCTTTCGGAATTATGCCGCATGTTAATCAACAGGAAGCTTTATAAAATCCGGTTGCAAAATGAGCCTTTTGAAAACCAGTTGGTAAATAAAATCCGTGACATTGCGAAAAGGAAATTTAAGCTTAAAGACGATGAAGTTGATTATTATGCTTTTTCAGGAAGCATTACAAACAGCGCCTACAGTTCTGATGAAAAAATAAATATTCTGTATAAAGACGCAAAAATAATGGACATTGCCAATGCTTCTGACCTTCCGAATATTTCAGTGATGTCTACCACAGTAAAAAAATATTTTTTATGCGGAGTAAAGGAAGTGATCAATGAAATTCAGCATAGTTAAAAAAATTCAGTTGCTAAAAACATATTGAATCATGTTTGCTCCCATTCGCAATGCCTTTTGATGTACTTCGGGTGAGTCTTTGTGCACTTCATAATCTTCCCATCCGTCACCTAAATCACATTCATAATCGTAAAAGCAAACCAATCTCCCCTGCCATATCAAACCGAATCCCTGTGCCGGTTTTCCTTCGTGCTCGTGAACTTTCGGAGGTCCGTTTGTAAAATCATATTTCTGGTGATAGATCGGATGATTAAAAGGTAATTCCACAAAATCTAACTCTGGAAAAACTTTTTTCATCTGGGGACGCATAAATTTATCTATACCATAATTATCCGATATATGCAGAAAACCTCCGCCTGTTAAATAATTTCGCAGGTTCTGTGCTTCCTGCACGGAGAACACCACATTACCATGTCCGGTCATGTGAATAAAGGGGTAATTAAACAGTTCAGGACTTCCCACCTCTACAATTCCCTGGTCAGGATTTATATTCGTGTTCAGGTTCTGATTACAGAACTGAATCAGGTTTTTAAGTGACGTTTCAAGGTTTGCATACCAGTCGCCTCCGCCATTGTATTTAAGCAGGCCGATTTTGTAAGACGGTTCAACCGGTTTGAATGAGGTTAAAAATATTACGAGGAAAAGTATTGCCGGGGAAAAAATTTTTTTCATTTCTTAGTTATTGATAAAGTTAATTATTTCACACGCTACAAGCCCTGCAGTTTCTGTTCTTAAACGGCTCTCACCAAGAGAAATTGTTTTGTATCCGTGCATATTCGCCAGCTTAATTTCATCCGTTGAGAAATCTCCTTCGGGGCCGATCAAAATTAAAACATCTTTTTCTTTTGTATATAAATTTTTCAGTGAAGAGTTTTTTTCTGCATCACAACTGCAAATAAATTTTTGTGGCCTGTTTGAACCGGGAGTAAAGTCTTTGAATTTAATTGCTTCGTTTAATTTCGGCAAATATGCTTTTACAGATTGTTTCATTGCAGAAACAATTACCTTATTCATTCTTTCAATTTTTATTTCCTTTCTTTCTGAATGTTCACAGATCACGGGTGTGATTTCATCAATTCCAATCTCTGTGGCTTTTTCCAAAAACCATTCAAACCGTTCATTATTTTTCGTTGGGGCAATAGCAATATGTAAATAATAATTTCTTTTATTGAACTCCGTTTGCCTGCTGATAATTTTTACTTCACATTTTCTTTTATGGTCATTAATAATTTCAGCAGTGTAAAATCCGCCAATACCATCAATGAGATGAATAGTATCTTCTCTTTTATGGCGAAGGACACTGATGCAATGCATGGATTCTTCCTCAGGCAAGACTGCATTCTCTGAACCGATGCCCGGGCAATAAAATAATTGCATGGTCTGTTTTAAATTAAAAACCTTCTCCCGGTTATGAAAGAAGGTTTTTGATTATGAATTCCTTTATTAAAACTGCTTTACGCCATTTGCGGAACTTTTGGTGATGCTGCAAGTATTTCTTTATTTGCAAATTCAGCATACTGTGCAAAATTTTTCACGAACTGTTTTGCAAGATCCACCGCTTTTTTATCATAAGCATCCTTGTCGCTCCAGCACGTTCTCGGATTTAAAATATCGGTTGGCACATTAGGACACGAACCGGGAAATTGCAAACCAAAAACAGGAAGCGTTTCATAATTTACTTTATCAAGCTCTCCGTTAAGCGCTGCAGTGATCATCGCGCGGGTAAAGCTGAGCTTCATTCTCGATCCCACACCATACGAACCGCCCGACCATCCAGTGTTCACCAACCATACATTTACCGATCCCTGGTTGATTTTCTTTCCAAGCAGCTCAGCATATTTTGTCGGATGCAAAGGCAGAAATGCTTTTCCGAAACAAGCAGAAAAAGTTGTCGTGGGTTCTGTAACACCTACTTCAGTTCCGGCAACTTTTGCTGTGTAACCCGAAATGAAATGATACATTGCCTGTCCTTTGTCTAATTTCGAAATCGGGGGCAGTACTCCGAATGCGTCACAAGTAAGAAAGAAAATATTTTTGGGGGGTCCGGCCACGGACGGTTCCACTGCATTATCAATATAATTTATCGGGTAAGCAACTCGTGTATTTTCCGTTTTTGAAATATTATCATAATCCACATGAGTTGTCCCTTCGTGAAATTCAATATTCTCTAACAAGGAACCAAAACGGACAGCATTAAATATCTGGGGCTCTTTTTCTTTTGAAAGGTTTACACATTTTGCATAACAACCACCTTCAAAATTAAACACTGTTTTTTCTGACCATCCGTGCTCGTCATCTCCTATCAAACCCCTGTTTGGATCAGCGCTCAAGGTTGTTTTACCCGTTCCGGATAAACCAAAGAAAACGGCAGTATCACCATTTTTACCAATATTAGCTGAGCAATGCATCGGAAGAACTCCATGATGCTGAGGCAAAATATAATTCAGGACAGAAAAAATTCCTTTTTTTATCTCGCCCGTATATCCGGTTCCTCCAATGATTATAATTTTTTTAGTAAAATTAAGCACTGCAAAATTGTGCTGGCGCGTTCCATCCACTTTCGGATCGGCCATGAAACCGGGTGCATTAATGATGACCCAATCAGGATTTTGTTTCAGAATTTCCTCTGGTGTCGGCCTCAAAAATAAATTGTACGAAAATAAATTATGCCAGGGAGTTTCAGAAACTATTCTTATATTAAGACGATAAGCCGGGTCAGCACATGCATAACAATCGCGGACATATACTTCCCTTCCCCCGAGGTATGCAGCAATCCGGTGATACAACCTTTCAAATTTTTCAGCATCAAATTTTATGTTAATATCTCCCCACCAGACCGTTTTTTCTGTTTCATCATCACTCACTATAAATTTATCTTTAGGTGAGCGTCCTTTAAACTCACCGGTATCAACCACCAGCGCACCTGTATCGGCCAGTTCTCCTTCACCTCTCACAATTGCATCTTCAACAAGCTCTGAAGAAGGAAGATTCCAATATGCATCCGAAACGTTTTTTAAACCAAGATCAGCGACACTTGCCTTTGGGTTTTTAATACCAAATTCGTTCATGTGAATAAATTTATAATTGATTTTTTTTGCAAAATAACAGAAAAAAAGTCCTTAAACCAATTTTATTTACCGCTTATGGCGGCAAGGTTCATTTTCAGCAAATTGAACAAGGTCGTGGCCTTTAAATTTGCCTCTTATTTCACTCACAAATTGTTTTTGCTCCTGCTCATTTAATTCTTTCAAAGGAAAACAAAAATCGGCCTCTCCTTCCCTTCCCCACCCGATTGTTTCATAGGTAACTTCCTTTTTCTGTTTTGTTTTCCAATCATTCATAAATGATTCGAGCATTTCCTTTCCATTGCGGTCAGTTCCTTCACCAATGCTGATGAATGAAACAATTAAACGGTAAGAAGAATTATCAGGATTTTTCACAGTTGGACCGGTTGGCGATGAACCTTCATTGGTGGCCACATTATCGGACCGAACAACCTCAGGTGATGTCGCAGCCTGTACAGCAGGCTCAGCAGCAGCTGCGGTGCTCTGTTTCGGAGGCTTGCAGGAAATAACGGATGTAATAAATACAAAGATTATTAAATGGTTTAATTTCATGATTTACTTTTTTGATAAATTTTAATTATAAATTTCGGAGAATTTATTTTTGGCATAGTTCATAAAATTATTAAAATTTAATTCTTCACCGGTGATTAATTTGCATAATTCATGTGCTTTTAATGTTCTTCCATGACGGTGAATTTTTTCCCTCAGCCAACCGAGCAAAGGTTTTAAATTTCCATTTTCGATTTCACCGGTTATGTTGGGATTATCTTTTATTGCCTGGTTAAAAAATTGTGCCGCATAAAAACTTCCCTGGGAATAGGTGGGAAAATATCCAAAGCTTCCATGCGACCAGTGAATGTCCTGCAAAACACCTCTCGAGTGATCCGGAACTTCTATCCCAAGATAATTTTTATATTTTTCATTCCATGCTTCGGGAAGGTCGGCCACTTTCAACGACCCTTTCAGTAAACCTGATTCAATTTCAAAACGGATCATCACATGAAAATGATAGGTCAATTCATCCGCTGATGTCCTGATCAGCGAAGGTTCCACGACATTAATTGCTTTGTAAAATTTTTCCAATGAAACATCTTTTAAGTTTTCCGGAAATAATTTCTGCAATTTTTTGAAATTATTTTTCCAGTAGTTGCGTGAACGGGCCACATTATTTTCCCATAACCGTGATTGTGATTCATGAATGGCAAGAGAAAGATATTCCCCCGAAGGCAAACCATAATCATCAGCATCCAAACCCTGTTCATACAATGCATGACCGCCTTCATGCACACAACTCCATGTCATTTCGCGAAAATCATTTTCATTTATCCTTGTGGTAACACGCACGTCTTTTGCATTAAAATTTGTGGTAAAAGGATGTGTGGATATATCCTGCCTGCCTGCTTCAAAATTAAAATGCATTTGATTTAGCACATCCATTCCAAACTTCCATTGCCTGTCTTTATCATAATGTTTTAACAGGAAACTATAATCCGGTTTCGGCTGTCCGGCAATTTTTTTTACAAACGGAACCAATTCACTTTTCACCCCGGTAAAAAGTTCATGTAACTTTTTGGTGGTGGAACCCGGTTCAAACTGGTTCAGCAATGCATCATAGGGATGATCCTTGTAACCTAAAATCTCGCACTCTTCTTTTTTCAGCGCTACTAATTTTTCTAATAACGGCTGAAATATTTTAAAATCATTTTCTTTTTTTGCCTTCTGCCATGACTGAAAACTTTCTGAAATGGTTTGATTTAATTTTATTACAAAATCAGTTGTATATTTTTTCTGTTCGGTGTAGTACCGTAATGATTCAGCCAGGTTCGCTTTTTCTTTTGCGGAAAGTGTATTATCACTTTTTAATTCATTTAATAATTTACCCAGTTCTTCTGTAGTGCTGAGTTCATGAGCAATTCCTGCTAAAGTTGAAAGTTGTTTAGCCCTGTATTTTGCTCCTTCTTCAGGCATATAAACTTCCTGGTCCCATTGTAAAACTGCAGAGGAATAATTTACATCAGCAATTTTTTGCATGTGCTGCACATACTTCCCGTATAGACTATTCATAATTTCATATTAATGCTGACAAAAATAGAAATTCAATCAGGGCTGAAGCCCTTTTTTAATAATGGTTTCGCAACCCCGCCATTAATGACGGGGTTAACATGTTTCAATTTGCAGAAGGCTTTAGCCATGATTTCTCCTTCGCTTTTTTAATTATTTTTTTTAATTGCAAATAAGAACAACATCAACCAGCCCATCATAAAAAACAAACCTCCTAAGGGAGTTATCGGCCCCAGCCATTTCATATCTGCCCCGATTAAATTCCTTATCGAAAGTAAATAAAGCGAGCCGCTGAATAAAATTATTCCTGTGAAAAAAGAATAGGCAGCTCTTTTAAGAAACAGGTCATTTCCATTGGTTAATAAAATTGCAACTGCTAATAGCGCAAAGGTGTGATAGAACTGATAACGGACTGCTGTTTCAAAAACAGAAAGCTGTTCAGGCTGCAGCAGTTCTTTTAGTTTATGCGCTCCGAATGCGCCAAGAAGCACACAGAGAAAACCCGAAAGGGAAGAAATAATCAGAATTTTTTTTTGCATGGCTCCAAAAATAAACAGAGCCTCCGATATGAAGGCTCTGTTTTTAAAAATATTATTTTATTCTTTTTCATTCCTTCACCATCTTCCCTCTTACTTCATTTCCTTTTGCATCTTTTATTTTATAAAAAATAAATGCCTGCGGCATACAATCTTTACTATTAAAAGTATTTTTTAAGCAGCTCTTTTATTTCATTTAAATCTCCTTTACCATAACCCACTAGATAGTCTAAAACAAAACCGTTTTTGTCAACCACCAAAAAAATTGGATAACTATTGATTTTTAAATTTAAGTTCATATTAGAATTAATATCTATGAATAAATTATTAAAAATCGTGTTGTTTTTTTTTATAGACTTCCAAGATTTTGGTTTTGATGAATATGAACTTATTGCATAAAATCCAATGTTATGATTAAGCAAACTATCAATCCATTCTTTTGACTCATTAATAAACCAATGACATGGCAGGCATCCTTCTGTAAATCCAAAAACCAAATTAATCGGCTTGAGTGTTGATTGGAAATTTAACGAATCAATTTCAGCTGCGTCTGCATTTATTTTTTTTAACGAAAAATCCGAGATATTTTTATTGATTAAATAATAATACCTGTCAAAATCTTTTTCGAAACCTTTATTACAATTAATAATTTTATATCCTTTAGTAGTATCTGATAAAAAATGAATACATTCCACATCATTCTTATTTAATCTGAGGATAGATACTGATTGGTATTGGAAAGTTGAATCCATCCAAGCCCATGTATCATGAGAAATTGGTATGTGATTTTTAATATGGATGACAGCCATTGCTGAATCAATAATCTTTAATGTATCAATATAGTTTTTGTAAATTTTTAAATTTTCAGAATTAAATGTCTGGATCCATTGATCAGTTTTAAAAATCGAATCGAAGTTCGATGAAAGCTCAAAAAATAAATTTGTTTCACCTAAAGATGAAATTTGTTTTTCGTATATAGTATTGCTGCTCATTTTATTGATTCTGAATGAATTTAAAGAACTATCAATAAATATTGTACTTGAATCTAATGAACTAAACTCGAAATAAATTATGGAGTTACAATTAGGGTTTTTAATATATTTTTGATTAATCGTATAATTTAGCGTATCGTCCCTAAAAAAAGGCTTCCATTTAATTTTTAAAGTAAGCTCGAAATTATTTCTTACTGACAATTGTTTATCATCCGGTATTGCAGAATAAATAAAAATAAAAACAAAAATGAACAGAACTATTTTAATTATTCTATTCAGAAATTTTGTAAAAAATGTTTTTTTCACATAAATCAGTTTATTAAATTAATACTACTCGCTTTAACAATTACTGCCGGATCTTTTTGCCCTCGGGCTGAATTTAAACCACATTCAGAACTGCAACTTACATTCGTACAATCTACTTTTCTGCCCATCAGATGCCAGGTTGGTAAACAATCTGTATCTATGCTCCCATTTATACAACATTCACAATCATAATATGTTCCGCCAACTCCTCTCAACGGGTGTTCTGGATCTTTAAAAGGAATGATAAAGAAAGTTTCATTTATATTAAATGTAAATACCGCCTGTGTATCACCTGCCATTGTTGGATCTAGATCGGGTGAATACGTTGCATACTTTATATTCGCTGTTAAAACCGAAGAAGTATTATATTCATAGTCTACACTACCATCACCATTCCGATAAATGGTTATTTGTGTTTTTGTAGTATCCGAAGATTTGGAAACATATACTTCTCCATCGTCCCGGAGTGATTAGGAGTTATTTCTTAAAGGAGAATTTTCACTTACTTTTGTTTTTCCACAAGAAATAACAAAAATAGCAATTGTCGCTATTACAAAAATTCCAATTGTCACATATTTATTCATTTTATTTTTGTCAGTGATTATAGTGCTGACTTCGCACTTTATGATTGTTCACTCTTTAAAGGATTACCTACAAATAACTGAAGTAACTTTAGGAATACCAACTTGAATTCAGACTTATATTTGGGAAATAAGAAATTATGAAAAATTTTCGCAGGGGATGCAATTAAAAATAAATCCATTTTTTAAGCGGTTTATTTTTTTTTGAACTCTAAGTAAAACAAAAATTATTGAAAAACCAAGCTAATTTGAAAAGTAAATATCAATTTTCCGAAAGTCCTAATTCTTCTTTTTATACTCCGGTAAATCATCTAAAAAAACAATCGAATCTTTTTCCACCTTGCAGCAAAAGTGTTCAATCCCATTGGTAAGCGTAATAAATTGCACATTCATGGTTAAATTATATCTTGCTGCCTGGAACAATGTTTCTTCCGTGATTTCCACCGTTGGCGATTTACATTCAACAATCATCCACGGTTTTCCAAACTCATTGAACACGACAACATCCGTTCTCTTTTGACGTGTATTTAATTTCAACCCCTTCTCAATGCTCATTAATGAAGCAGGATATTTTTTTTCATCAATGAGAAAACGGATAAAATGCTGGCGCACCCACTCTTCGGGCGTCAACGGCACATACCTTTTTCTAAGCGAATCAAAAATTTGTTTACTTTGCCCGACTGTGCGAAGTTTGAAATCGTACGATGGAAGATTGAGTTGTGACATAAATGTTCATCCCGATAACTATCGGGACAAAGTTAGGGATTCGTAAATTCGTCCGCCTTAGGCGGATTCGTTGATGTGATGAAAAACAAAAAAGAAATAGTAGAAAACTGGTTGCCGCGTTATACGGGAACGCCCATAAAAGATTTTGGAAAATATATTTTGCTGACCAATTTCAGCAACTATGTTAAAATATTTGCAGATTGGAATAAAGTTGAAATGAAAGGAACCGATAAGCAAATGCCAAATGCAACCAAAGATGGTATTTCGATTATCAACTTCGGAATGGGAAGCGCCAATGCTGCTACCATTATGGATTTGCTGAGTGCAGTAAAACCTAAGGCCTGTTTATTTCTTGGAAAATGCGGTGGATTAAAAAAGAAAAATAAATTAGGAGATATGATCCTGCCCATCGCTGCCATCCGCGGTGACGGCACCTCGCTTGATTACCTTCCGGCCGAAGTACCGGCATTACCTGCTTTCAGCCTCCAGAAAGCTGTTTCAACAACTATCAGGAATCATGATTGTGATTACTGGACAGGAACTGTTTATACTACTAACCGAAGAGTTTGGGAACATGATGTTGCTTTTAAAAAATATTTGCGCTCTATTCGTTGCATGGGAATTGACATGGAAACCGCCACACTTTTTACAACCGGTTTTGTAAATGAAATTCCGACAGGGGCTTTACTTCTTGTTTCCGATCAGCCGATGATTTCTTCGGGGGTAAAAACGCATGTAAGTGATCAGTTGGTCTCAAGCAAGTTTGTTGAAAAACATTTAAAAATCGGGGTGGATTCACTGAAGGAATTAATTAATCATGGATTGACTGTAAAACATTTGAAATTTTAATTTTTTTTTTCCGGCCATGACTTTTGAAGAAATAATAAGGGATTTAAAAAACAAGCTCTATCACCCGGTTTATTTTTTACACGGAGAAGAACCATATTATATTGATGTAATCTCTGATTATATCGAGCATCATGTCCTGAACGAAATGGAGCGGGAATTCAACCAGACAGTTGTTTACGGACGCGACTGCGATATGCTCAATATTATAAGCACGGCCAAACGTTATCCTATGATGTCAAATTACCAGGTGGTGATTGTTAAGGAAGCACAGGATGTAAAAAATTTAATTGTAAAGGCGGAGAGAGAAGATGATGAGCATCCGCTCGCAAATTATTTGAAGCATCCTCAAAAATCAACATTGCTGGTTTTTTGCTACAAATATAAATCACTCGATAAGCGGACTAAAATTGCAAAGGCGCTCGATAAGAACGGAGTGATGTTCGAGTCAAAAAAAATGTATGACAACAAGCTGCCTGATTGGATTACGAGCTATGCAAACAGTAAGGGATTTAAAATTGAAGAGAAAGCAGCTGTGCTGATGAGTGAATACATCGGAAATGATTTAACGAGAATTACCAATGAGCTGGACAAGCTCAGCATCAATATTGCCAAAGGAAAAATTATTGATGATTCACTCATTGAGCAATATATCGGCATCAGTAAAGAGTTTAATGTGTTTGAGCTGCAAAGTGCGCTTGGCGTGAAGAATGTGCTTAGAGCAAACCAGATTATAAATTATTTTGCCGCGAATGAGAAAAATAATCCTATGGTCTTAACGTTAGGAAACTTGTACGGATATTTCAATAAGATTATGATCTATCATACATTGAATGACAAATCTGAAAAAAATGCTGCAGGTGAATTAGGTGTTCATCCCTTCTTTGTAAAAGATTATGCAAAAGCAGCTTCCAATTATAAACCGGCAAGGCTGGTTGAAATATTTTCCATGCTGCGCGAATATGATGTCCGGTCAAAAGGAGTAAGTAATGAAAATGCAGGACATGGCGATTTGCTTAAAGAAATGATTTTTAAAATTCTTCACTGATTTTCGGATGCAAAAAATTAAAGTTTCGGCAGTTTCTTATTTGAATTCAGCGCCCTTTATTTATGGCCTTAACAATTCTGAAATAAGAACCAAAATTGAACTGAGCCTTGATATCCCGTCTGTATGCGCTGACAAATTAATACGTAACGAAGTGGACCTGGGATTAGTTCCCGTTGCAGAAATTCCTGCACTGAAAGAATCTCATATCATCTCTGACTACTGTATAAGCGCTGCGGGAAAAGTTAAGTCTGTGTTATTATTAAGTGAAGTCCCGTTAGGGGAAATAAAAACTATTTTTCTCGATTACCAGTCAAGAACTTCCGTTCAGCTGATTAGAATACTTGCTGAAGAGCACTGGAAAATTCATCCCGGATTTCAAAATGGATTTGAAGGATATGAAAGTCAAATTAAGGGATCAACAGCAGGGCTTGTAATCGGTGACAGAGCTTTGATTTTAAAACATAAATTTAATTTCACTTTTGATTTGGCAGAAGCCTGGTTTGAAATGACCGGTTTGCCATTTGTTTTTGCGTGCTGGATTTCAAATAAAAAATTGACAGATGAATTTATTGGGCATTTTAATGATGCCTTGCAATACGGTATCCATCACATCGATAAAGTAGTGGCTGCATACCGAAATTCTAAAATGGAGACTTCCGAAATGACTGAATATTTAAAAGAAAATATCAGCTACGAGTTTAACGGTGAAAAGAAAAAAGGGATGGAGCTGTTTTTTAGTTTTTTAAAAAAGGAAAAGAGTTTTTCCCTTTAAATCCGGGTCAATTATTTTTTCCCGAAGTAAATGAATCTGACAACCTTGAAAGGATAATTTTATTTTTCTTTTTTTCCAATTGTCCCATTGAAATAAGCAACTGGTCAGTAACCTCCATATCCTGCGAAAGCAGTACATTATCAGCAGGCTTATCTTTTTTGATAACCATATTTTTTACCGTGCCGTTTTCAGGTGAGGTAATGAATATCCCGGTTTCCTGCGGACTGCTTCCTGAGTAATAAATATAATTGGCACGGCTGTCAAAGTACCTTTCCCTGGTAAGGATATTTCCCTCTGCAAGAGCAGAATTAATTCCTTTTGAATTTCCAATGCCGATAGTTGCATTTTCTTTCAGCACAAACATTCCGTTACCTGTAACCGGAAATGTTGAACACATAAGAGTGGCCCCATTTTCCACGGTTAATTTTCTGCTCACCCCGCCCACTCTTCCATTCTGAATAATTAATTCCTTGCCCTGCAATATGTTTATATTTCCCAATTCAACATTCTGCGCTTTTTGCGACCAATGAGAAGTTTTTATATTCTTACCTGAAAAATTAATTTGTGACATACCCTCCTTGCATTTATTGAAATTAAAATCACCATCCAATAAAAGCACATCCCCGTTAATAGTAAGAATACAATTTGAATTTCTTTTACCGTCACTGTCATAAAAATTTCCGCTTTTCATGATCAGATCTTCCCCGATATTAACCACCACGGAAGTATTCGGATCAGCTGCTGCTACATAAGTTCCTCCTGAAATAATTAAGCTGCCGGCAATATTGATGGTATCACTGCTGCCGGCATACATATAGTTGCCAGTTCCGGTTTTATGAAACTCAAGGTCGCCCTGGATAGTATTAAAAGCATGGCTTATATCAACTGACATGCTTTGTGATGAATTGATCAGAACATTTCCCCATGTTGTTTTTTCTGTAAATGTTTCTGCACTGTATTGATAAAAACACTGGTTCGAACGCGGACTAAAATATTTTTTTACGCCCGGCAGTTTTCCATCATTGATATGAATATAATTGGCTCCGTTATCCATTTTAAGGATTTCGACCGGGTTGCCTTCTTTGATTGCAAATTCCTGCTGATATATTCCTCCGTCAGTTATATAAAGAGTCTTTGTTTTAACAGTCTGCAACGCTTTAAATGAGGCATGTTTTTCAATTACCAGGAATGGAAGAAATACTTCTGATGAAGCAATCATTTTATGCCCGCTCTGGATAAAATAACAATTGCGGAAATCATTTATTTTTTCAGGAGAAGTTCCCGATCCATCACGTTTTGTATTCCAGGCATCCGTATGGCTGACATCAGGCAGGCCGGTTGAAAAATAAGGAACGGCTGCCAGAATTTTCTTTTTGCCGCCAGGCGAAGATAACATGGGAACAAAGGAGTTGGTACCGATTCGTAAACTGATACACTCTGCATCTATGGCCCCGTTTCTTATGCTCGCCTCAGGTTTAATATCATAAGAAAGCCAGAAATAATTTTTTCCCGGACTGAGCAGCCGGTTAACCGTTATGTCAAAAGAATTTTCAGCAATCTGCGGAAGTGTTTGCCCGATCTGAACAGAAGTGCTGAAGTTTTTGTCTTTGCCGGTAAACCATAAGCGTGCATTTTCAATATTTTTTGTAACAGGTGATGTTGTACCGCTGGCGGAAAAGGTAATGGAAACTAATTTTACCGGGTTTTTATCTCCCGAAGTTTTAACTTCCACGCCAAGAACTGCCTGGTTAATGCTTCCGCGAAAAACTGAAGATGTATCCTGGAGCACGTCAGCGCTTTCGAATACCATCAAACTCTGACCATAAGAATTTTCCTGTTTTGATAAATTAAAGAAAATAATTAAAAGGACGATTAATGCTGCTATGGTAGTTCCTGCAACAGCTAAAGCCAGCTTTGCTGATGTTCTTAAACGATTTGCAGGTCTTAAATAATTACTTCTTCGCGCCATGTTTTATTGAAAAACCATGTGCCTGTTACGTAACAGACTCTGAAAAGCTTGAAGAAAAACACAGAAATCTTACAGCGCGACAATAAAATCTGCGCATTCTAAACCGGTGATACGCTCAGACTATTTTTCTGAATTCCTACTTTTGTCCGCTTAATATTAAATACCATTGATTGCCGAAGCCCTGCAAAACCTTGCAGCTTATATTGAAAAAGAAAATTACTGCGGGTATGATCCTTATGATGCGCTTAAATCTCCGTTATTCAAACTTCCCTTTTTCCGTTCTTCGGGGATAGTTCGCTTCGCATTTCAACAATTGGTTAAAAGATTTCCATTTAATCTCAGACCCGTTTTATTTGTTCCCAAAGGTTATAACCCCGTCACTTTAGGTCTGTGTATCCACGCATATTCCAACCTGGTTAAAACGTACCCGGAAAGAAAAAATGAATACGAAAAAAAAATAAATTATTTGATTGATGAGCTGATCGGATTAATTCCGGCCGGCTATCATGGTGCCTGCTGGGGTTATGATTTTGACTGGGAAGCGCGTTATGCTAAAATTCCGGCTTACCAGCCAACCGTTGTTGCAACAGGAATAATAACCAATGCATTGTTCAGGGTATTCAATAATTCAGGAAATAAAAAAGCGATGGATCTTTGTATAAGCGCTTCAAAATTTGTTCTGAATGATCTGAACAGGACAACAGATGGAAACGGAGATTTTTGTTTTTCTTATTCACCATTTGACAGGCAGGTTGTTTTTAATGCAAATATGAAAGGAGCCCGGTTGCTTGCACAGATATATTCAATAACTAAAGAAGAAAATCTAAAAAATGAAGCGAAAAAAGCTGTGGCCTTTGTTGTAAAAAATCAGCGAAATGATGGCTCATGGGTCTACTCCGCAAATACAGCGGGTGGATGGGTTGATAACTATCATACAGGATATGTTCTTGACTGTCTTCATGAATACATAACTCTTTGTGAAGACCATTCTTATGATTTAAATCTTGAGAAAGGATATAAATATTACAGGGAGAATTTCTTTTATCAAAATAATATTCCGAAATTTTACGATAAAGAAATGTTCCCGGCAGATTGTACTTCAGCCTCACAGTCTATATTAACATTAACCCGTTTCTCAGATTATAAACTTGCTGAAAATATTGCGGTCTGGATGATTCAGAACATGCAGCATGATTCAGGATATTTTTATTTTCGTAAATATAAAAACCATACGATAAAAACTTCGTTTATGCGGTGGTCCAATGCATGGATGATGCTGGCCATGTCAGAATTATTAGCCACAAACCGTTGATTTCAAAATGTAATTGAAAATTCAGTACGATTAAATGAGATACTTGGTCTATCTTGGACATCCGGCACACTTCCATCTTTTCAAAAACGCTATTAAAATTCTGAAAGAGAAGGGGCATGAAATTGAAATTCTGATAAAGAAAAAAGATGTATTGGAAGATTTGATTAAAACCACCGGATGGAGCTATAAAAATATTAATCCACAGGGAAGAAGCGACAATAAACTTGCAATTGCGTATGCTTTACTTAAAAGAGATATACAATTTCTGAAAATATGTCTTGGGTTCAAACCTCATTTAATGATAGGCACCTCAGCCGAGATTTCACATATCGGAAAATTACTGGGGATTTATTCAATTGTTGTAAACGAAGATGATGCTGAAATAGTCCCTCTCTTTGCAAAGCTGGCGTATCCCCTGGCAGATAAGATTCTTGCTCCTGCGTGCTGTCGAGTCGGAAAATGGACAAAGAAAAAAATAAGCTACAACGGTTACCATGAGCTGGCCTATCTTCATCCCAAATATTTTAAAGCGGATGAAAATGTGGGCAGGTTTCTCAAAAAAGAGAAAGAAAAATACTTCATCATACGGTTTGCAAAATTAGGAGCGCATCACGATAAGGGCCGGACAGGAATTACTACCGAAATTGCCACTGAAATAATAAGACGATTGTCTCCTCATGGGAATGTTTACATTTCTTCTGAAAGAGATCTCGAGAGTCAATTTGAGAAATACCGTATCCCGCTGAAACCTGGAGATATGCACAGCGTATTATACTATGCCGATATGTACATTGGCGACAGCCAGACGATGGCGGCTGAAGCAGCTGTATCAGGAACGCCATCTGTCCGATTTAATGACTTTGCAGGACAGCTGAGTTACCTTGAAGAATTGGAACATACATACCATCTTACATTTGGAATTAAGACTTCCGACAAAGAAAAATTCTATCATAAGATTGACGAATTATTGCACATGGAAAACCTTAAGCAGGAATGGAAAAAACGGCAGGCAATAATGCATTCACAAACCATTGATCTTACTTCCCTGGTTGTTGAATTAATGGAAAAGCGCTCTATTAGTTGAAAACTTCATAACATTTTTTTGCCCCTTCAAAAAATCATTTGTACTTTTGTATTATAAAACCGATTATCTTTCCTCCCTTATTAGCTGTCTGTCTTACGAAACGGCTTTACAGAAGCTAAAATATTTTAAGAAGTTACTTTTATTAAATTTAATTGAATGTTGAATAATTACCTCCAGGAACTACCTCAACAAAACGGGAAAATCAGGGATATCAGGAAACACAGCCATGTTTCTGAAACCATTATCAAAGAATTCGGGACAGGAGTTTATGAATTTATTGATACACATGCTGAAGTAGAAAGTGATAAATCTATGGTTATCATGACCAATGATACATTTAACATTCACTCACTTTCTGACAATTATTTTAATTCAATCATTAACCTGAAAAGAATTAATGATTCCAAATACATCAATAAATTATTTGAGGCGATAAACGCAAAGCTTCCTGAAAATGGCACTTTTATCGGATGCGTTGAAACAACAGAATTGCGTAAAAACAGGCTGCTCCATAAATATCCTGTGGGTGTGGCGCATCTTTATTATACTTTTGACTTTGTCTTCAAAAGGATTTTCCCAAAACTCCCGATCACAAAAAAGATTTATTTCAAAATTACAGCCGGCCGTAACCGTGTAATCTCCAAATCTGAAACAATGGGAAGACTGTATTCCTGCGGATTCAGCATTGTGGCGGAGAAGATGATCAACAACAACCTGTATTTTGTGGTAAGGAAAACAAAAGAACCTTCTTATGACCCGGAGCCATCTTACGGTCCTATTTACAGAATGAAAAGAGTAGGGAAAGACGGAAAAATTATTTATGTATATAAAGTCAGGACGATGTATGCTTTTTCTGAATACCTGCAGCAATATATTTACGAAAAAAATTCTTTGCAGGAAGGCGGAAAATTCAGGAACGATTTCAGGATTTCAACTGTCGGAAAATTTTTCAGAAGATACTGGCTGGATGAACTTCCCATGCTGCTGAACGTTTTGAAAGGTGATTTGAAGATCGTTGGGGTTCGGCCGCTTACTCCGCATTACCTGAGTTTGTATTCGGAGGAGCTTCGCAAAAAACGCCTGAAACAAAAACCCGGTTTAATCCCGCCCTTTTACGTTGACCTGCCCAAAACGCTGAAAGAAATTATGGAATCTGAGCTGCGTTATATCGAGCAGCATGAAAAAGCTCCGTTTAAAACAGACGTTAAATATTTTTTTAAGGCTTTGACCAATATTTTGTTCCGGAGAGCAAGAAGTAAATAAGCTTATTGCCTTAAGCTCAGAGATTTTTTGCCTGCGCGTTTATCATCCCGATTTACTTTTCTAACTTTAGCCGCTTAAAATAATTTCTTATGAAAAAAAAATTTTTTTTACTTCTTTCAGGAATAATTTTTTTCCATTGCTCCGATGCACAGGATGTTTTTCAGCATATAAGCAATACAAATATTTACGAATTCCTGGATGAACTTGCCAACCAGCATTTTTTTACTCTTAACACTGCTATTAAACCCTACTCCCGCCACCTGATAGCTGATAAGCTGAATGAGGCTTCCTCAAAAAGAGAAAAGCTGTCTAAAAGCCAGCAGAAGCAACTTGATTTTTTTCTTCGGGATTACAATAAAGAATTAAAAACAGAAAACAGAACTAATTATCTTTTTTGGGGATCAAAAGGATTTAAAAAGAGGGCTGACTTGTTTTATTTCAAAGATTCATTGTTCACACTTACAATAAATCCTGTTTTCGGATATGAATACTGGAAAAATGAAAAAGGCAGTGCATATCATCGCTGGGAAGGAGCTGAGGCAATTGCTTATGTAGGCCCGCATGTGGGAATCTATGCAAGCCTGCGTGATAATCATGAAGATCATGTCCTTGAACTACCCACTTTCCTGACTCAGCGCCCAGCCGCGGTTTACAAGGGACCTGCTAAGGCGGGAGGTGATTTCAGCGAAGCGCGTGGTGGAGTGGTATATAGCTGGAAATGGGGACACCTCGGAATCGTTAAAGATCATTTTACGTGGGGAAACAATTATAACGGAGCAAATATTTTTTCAGGCAAAACTCCATCATTTGCCCATATAAAATTAAATATGAAACCCGTTTCATGGTTTGATTTTAATTATGTGCATGGTTTTTTGGTTTCAGATGTTTTAGACACAGGAAGGCATTATGCGGCCGGGGCAGCGGAAAGACAGGTGCTGGTTCCAAAATATCTTGCAGCTAATATGTTTACGGTTACTCCGCTGAAAAATCTTAATTTTTCTTTTGGCAACTCTATCGTTTATGCTGATGAATTTCAGCTTGCTTATCTTATTCCAATCTACTTTTTTAAATCTGTAGATCACACCGTAACGAATACGGGCGGAAATTTTTTAGGGCAGAACGCGCAATTTTATTTTGATATCAGTACAAGACAAATAAAATATGTACACGTTTATCTTTCATTCTTTGTGGATGAAGTTGCATTCAGCAATTTAAGTGATGAGAAAAATCAATCGAATTTTTTCAGCGGAAAGATCGGTGCGGCCCTCAATCTTCCTTTTATTCCGAACACCACTTTAGTTGCTGAGTACACCCGCACGAATCCTGAAGTGTATAAACATTTTGTAAATACCACCACTTTCGAAACAAACGGTTTCAATTTAGGACATTACCTTCGTGATAACGCTGAGGAAATTTATCTTTCCATTCGTTACCGGCCTATTTCACGGTTGTACCTGAATGCATCGCTCACAACAGCAAAAGTTGGTGAAAATTACCCATACCTGGGTGTGAACGGTAGTGGTAAAGGTTTGCCATTTCTTGACAAAATTTTCTGGAAGAATAACAGCATTTCATTCAAAGCAAGATTTGAAGTGATCAATGATGGTTTTGTGTTTGCCGGAATTGATTATGCTAAAGTCACGGGCGACAGCGCTTATGTGGAAGCGTATACTCCAGCTCTTTTCAGAGGTAAAACAACAACCGTAAATGCCGGTATTAATTTTGGATTTTAAAAAAGATTTCGGTTTTTTAGTTTCCCAGGTATGAATATTCAGCGAAATATTTCATTAAAACATTTTAATACATTCGGCATTGACGTTTCAGCAAAATATTTTTGCGAGATAACTTCCACCGAAGAATTAAAAGAATTGCTTTCTGCTGAAATTGCAAGAACTGAAAAGAAAATGATTTTGGGAGGAGGAAGCAATGTTTTATTTACAAAAGATTTTGACGGGCTCGTAATCAAAAATAACATCAGGGGCATTACGGTGCTGAAAGAAAATGACGATGTCGTTCTTGTGAAATCCGGTGCAGGTGAAATCTGGCATGACCTGGTGTTATGGAGTCTTGAAAAAAAAGTTGGCGGCATTGAAAATCTTTCTCTCATTCCGGGGTGTGTTGGCGCTGGACCCATTCAGAATATCGGTGCCTACGGTGTGGAAATAAAAAATGTTTTTTCAGAGCTTGAAGCCGTTCATATTACTTCAGGTGAAACACGAATCTTTAATCTTAAAGACTGCCGGTTCGGTTATCGTGACAGTGTTTTTAAAAATGAATTAAAAGATCAGTACGTTATTACATCGGTGACACTTTGTTTAAATAAACGTCCTGTTTTCAATACATCTTATGGCGCTGTTGAAACTGAATTGGAAAAAATGGGAATAAAAACACTTTCTGTTAAAGCAATCAGTGATGCAGTAATTCATATAAGAAAAAGCAAATTGCCCGATCCGGTTGTTATCGGAAATGCCGGAAGCTTTTTTAAAAATCCAACCATTAGTAATGAAAAATTGAGCGAACTGATCAAATTATACCCTTTAATCCCCCATTACCCCATTACCCAATTACCCGATCAACCTGTTACCCATAAGCTTGCTGCAGGCTGGCTCATTGAGCAATGCGGCTGGAAAGGAAAAACAGTTGGCAATACAGGTTCTCACAAAGACCAGGCGCTGGTTCTTGTTAACTATGGTAAAGCAACAGGCAAAGAAATTTTTGATCTCGCAACTGAAATACAGCGTTCGGTCAAAGAAAAATTCGGAGTTGAAATTGAAAAAGAAGTGAATGTGATCTGAACTTATATAATTTTCGTTTTTATTCAGGACCTAAACCCAAACGCTCAATTCATCTTTTATTTTTTCAACTGATAAAGAAATCCTGTTGTAAAATCGGGAAAATGGCCTGATCTTTTGCTGAGGCACATTTTTTTTATAATTTTATCTGGCATCTTAACCGATAAATGAAACTTTTTTTACCCAATCTTTGTGTTTTATTTTTAGCTTCTTTGAATTGCTATGCATTCGAAAAATCTTTTTCTGAAATCAATTCTCAAAATATCCCGGTTGAAAATTCCGCACAGCATATTTTAAAATCACAGGCTGAACAACTGGTACATCAAGCATCAGGTATAAGCTTCGAAGAAAATACAGGTCAGGGGGCGGATGTAAATGGCAACCCCGCTTCTTACGTTTTATTTAAAGCTTCTTCCCCGGGGTTAAATATTTATGTTACAACCAGCGGATTAACTTACCAGTTTTACAAGCTCGAAGAAGAGGAAAAACATAAAGGAAAAAGCACCACAGGGAGGTTAATAAATCCTGAATCTGAAAAACCCGCGGGCGAGTGGAAAAGAATAGATATGATTTTAAAAGAAGCATCTATAAGAAAAGAGAATATCACTGCGGGAGATGAAACAACAATAGGTGAAGTAAATTATTATTTTGCCCATTGTCCTGGCGGAATATTTAATGTAAAAACTTATAAGCATCTTACCATAAAAAATATTTATCCCGGTATTGATTGGGTTCTTTACACTTCTTCGGATAAGGGAATTAAACATGATTTTATCATTCACCCGGGAGCAGATGCAGCAGCCATAAAGCTTGTTTACAAAGGCAGTGGAAAAATTTTTCAGAATAATAATCACTTGTATTTTGAAAATGAGTTAGGAAATATTACAGAGGGCCGTCTTCTCTGTTACCAGGGCCATCCTTCAAACTCCATTTTATCCTGTTATACTCTTAAACAAACTTCTGAAAAAATACGGAAAGGATTTTCTTATGAAATCGGAATTGAAACAGGAATGTACGATACAAAACAGGATCTCGTTATTGATCCGCCTTTGATCTGGGGAACATATTACGGGGGTTTTGCTTATGATGGTGTCCGGGGGGTTACAACAGATGCCAGCGGAAATTTATTTGTAACCGGCTATGTTAACTCTTCTAATTTTCTTCCCGTGAGCAATCCCGGTGGCGGAACATTTTACCAGGGATCAAATGTGGGCGGCTATGATATTTTCCTTATGAAATTTAATGTTAGCGGAGTATTGCTTTGGTCCACTTACTATGGTGGAACCGGAGATGAAGCGGGGCTTTCCCTTACCACTGATAACACCGGTAACGTATATGTGACAGGCTATACTACTTCGGGTGACCTGCCTGTTTTAAATCCCGGAGGAAGCGCTTACTATCACGGCACTAACGCATCAGCGGGAGCGTATGGAGTATTTATTCTTAAATTTTCAAATTCAGGAGCGCGGCTATGGGCAACGTATTATGGAGATGGGGTGGGTACCGGCTCTGATCTTTGCACCGATGCCGCGGGAAATCTTTTTATTGCCGGTTACAGCGAAGGTTCAGGAATGCCAACGGCCAATCCCGGGGGTGGAGCATGGTTCCAGGGGACTAATGCAGGTGGAAGTGATGTATTTATTCTTAAGTTTACTAATTCAGGTGCACTTAGCTGGGCCACTTACTATGGCGGCACTGCTTATGACCTTGGTTATTCGATAGACAATGATGCCACCGGAAATATTTATGTGACAGGTTATACGGCTGCCAATAACCTTCCGACACTCGATCCCGGTGGAGGAGCTTACTATCAACCTGCAAAAGCAGGGGGATCTTTTGATGCATTCCTCCTGAAGTTTTCGAATAACGGCAACCGGGTATGGGCAACTTATTATGGCGGATCAGGTGATGAATTCGGAAATGACCTTACCGTGGACGGGAGCGGCAACCTGTTTGTGACAGGTTCCACATCGTCAGCTAATTTTCCAACGCTTAACAGCGGAACGTACTATGATAACACTTTGTCAGGATGGCATGATGTATATATACTTAAATTTTCTAATGCAGGCGTCCGTTTATGGGGAACGCTATATGGAGGCAGCGGACTGGACATGGGGGTTGGTGATGAAACCGGTTACTCGATCATTACTGATCCTCCCGGAAATATTTTTGTGACGGGTTATACTTCATCTACTAATTTTCCAACCTTAAATCCCGGTGGAGGATGTTATTTCAGGCCATCGAATGCCGGAGGAGCGCAGGATTCTTATCTAATTGAATTTGCAAATAACGGCACGCGCCTTTGGGCTACCTATAACGGCACTAACCAGATTGATTTCGGGACAGGGCTTGCTGTTAACCCTGCCGGAAATCTTTATGCAGTGGGTGAATGGCAGGCTTCGGCAAGCAATGGATTAAGTAACCCCGGGGGTGGCGCTTATTATACGGGAACATTTACCGGGGGAGATGATTCATACATCATGAAATTCGGACCTCCTGTTCCACTCCCGGTCGAGTTGGTCTCTTTTGAAGTGACATGCAGCGATGATAAAACTGCATTGCTGAAATGGAAAACTGCAAGTGAAATGAACAATAATTATTTTTCTGTTCAGCGAAGTGGTAACGGCAATGATTTTGAAACTATCGGAACAGTTGACGGAAATGGTAACAGCACTATAACAATCAGCTATTCGTTTGCGGATGATCAGCCGTATGAGGGAATCAGTTATTACCGCCTGAAGCAAACAGACTATGATGGAAAATCCTCTTTCTCAAAAGTAATTGCGCTGAATAGCTCCTGCAATAAAAAGGATGGTTTCTTTATATATCCAAATCCTGCAAATGATTATTTAAATATATTTTACGATGATGAAAGTGCGGATACTGAAATAGAAATTTATAACATGCCGGGGCAATTGGTTGATTCTTTTCAAAACCTGCACCACATTGATATATCTTCTTTAGCGGCTGGAATGTATTCCCTGGAAATAAAGCAGGGGAATAAAATCTTTTCTGAAAAGTTTGTTAAATATTAAGTGGATCTACGAAGTAGGATGTAGGATGTACGATATGGGATGATGATTTACCAAGCTGCGACTCCTGCGGAGCCGAACAAAAGAATTAAGACTTTTGTTTCTCCATCGCCATCTTATCAAAGACACGTTTGGATATACTGCTGATGACATCGGGCAGCAATTTTAAGTCTGTACCGCGCGTCATTATGGTAATGAGCATGGGATTGTCATTATAAAAAATAATTCCGGATTCAGAAAGCTGGTGCTTTGACTGATGCTTGGGATCGCCCCACTCGCCAAATTTGTGAGCTACCCTGATATTTTTAGGAAGGAATCGTAAAATGCCTTCGTTAAAATCGCTTTGAGTAAGCAAGGTTAATGCAAAATCAGCGTCTTCGTTGCTAATATATGTTGCATTATACAGTATGCGGAAAAACTTGGAATAGTCGGCAGCGGTAATCCTGAAATCGGTGCTGTGCACATCAGGCTCTGCCATTCCGAGATCGGTAAAAAGCTTTTTGAATTCAGGGATGTTCACATTATTGTTGAGCAGAGAAGTGGCAAAATTATCCGACTTTACGATCATATAATAAATCAGCTCTTTTATGGTGTAAGCTTTTCCGGCAACAATGCGGTCACCGGTATAGGTTTGCTGGGGTACTTTGACCGAAGGATCGAGCGTGAGTTTCTTCTGCAGCAGGCCGGGATTTTTTTCCGATTCGCGCAGGTAGGTCATCATAACGGGCACTTTGATGAGGCTGCCGGGGTTATAACCTTCACCGGGGTTGATGGCTGTCCAGCGGTTGTCGTCAAGGCTCCTTATATAGACGGAAGCTGAAAGTATCTGCCCCGAGTTTTTCCAATCCTGTATCATGAGGGCAATTTCGTTTTTGAGGCCGGCAAGGTCTTTTGATTCTTCGAGCCTGTCGGTTAACAGAAGCGGGTATGCATAGGAGTAATCTTTCATGCGATAACGCACTACGGGGGGAGGCGGGCAGTTGTCCGGCTGGACTATAGCGGCAGGTTTTTCAACCATGTGCGGCTTCATGAGCGCATATTGCGCGAAAGCGACCAGGAAAATGCCGAGCGTCACTATAAAAACTACGTGAGTAAGCTTGATTTTTTTGTTCCAGAAATGATGGACGGTTGTGAGATTCTGACTCATTCTATTAATTGGCTATTTTAAAAAAAGCTGTTAAAAAATTGGTTACAGCAAAATTATTAAGAAAAGTGATTGTTTTGGGTTAAATGATGGAAAAAGTAGGTGAATGGTTGGTTGGGAGGGGTAAAAAATGGATAATGGACAGTTGATAATGGACAATTGAGAGTGGATGGTTAAAAGTTAAAAGTAAAAGTAAAAATTAAAAGTTAAAAGTCAGAAGTTAAAGTCAGAAGTCAAAAGTCAGAAGTAAGAAGTAAGAAAACGATTCATAATTGTGTGCCGGATTAAATACAGTTGTGTGCTTAATCATGGATAATCGTGCGGTCAATTAA
>Ga0134123_10000053_pt1 | contig 71312 bp, 55 predicted proteins | sample KB303_FD_96460 | JGI IMG/M metagenome (GOLD analysis project Ga0134123, IMG submission 96460) | Terrestrial soil microbial communities without Nitrogen fertilizer from Kellogg Biological Station, Michigan, USA - KB3-0-3 | ecosystem: Environmental > Terrestrial > Soil > Unclassified ...
ATTCTTTCATTGTCCCTCACGTGATTGTCGAAGGAGGAAGCACCCGGTCCGGTTCAGTGAAAAATGCCCTGGCAGCCATAAAAGATGACGGAATTGTTGCAATACATGATGCCGTAAGGCCGTTGGTAAGCAGGGATTTAATTGAAAAGATTTTTGCTGTGGCTGAAGAAAAAGGAAATGCAGTACCGGCAATTGACATGCAGCATTCACTGAGAAAAACAGATGGTGAACATAACAGTGCTGTTGACCGAAAACTCTATAAAATAATACAGACTCCCCAGTGTTTTGATATAAGGAAATTAAAAATGGCTTATGGCAAAATACCTTCAGAAACATTCACAGACGATGCTTCAGTGTACGAGGCGGCAGGCGAAAAAATCAACCTGGTGGAAGGCGATCATGCAAATATCAAAATTACCGAAGCACATGATCTCATTATTGCACATGCATTGCTTCAGCAAGGCAAATAATTTTTCTGTAAACGAAACGTTTTTAGCGGCAAACAAGTATAATGTGGTTATGATCCCTGTTAACACTGCAATGTTAACATTAAAATAAAAATAGCAAGTAATAAAATTGGTATTAGAATTATTATTGCCGGATTAAAATCAACATATGAAACGCATTGGTAAAGCTAACTTGGCGGATTTGGCATTGTCCTTCATCCTGTGCGTGCTTGTTTTTTTGTTTTTACAAACGATCAGCGCTTTTGCAGGAAACGAAACTCCTGATACGCTTAGAAATGCAGACAATGATGTAAAAATCGAAAAAAAATTTACTGTTGACACTGTTTTTCATGCATTGGTTACCAATGAAAGCCGCATGCGGGCAGGATTACTTTTTGATGCAACGGAAAGAAAAATAGTGTGGCAAAAAGATTTGAATTACGCTTATCCTATTGCATCCTTGACGAAAATGATGGTGGCCCTGCTTACTGTTGAAGACATTAATAACTGCAAAGCCGACTGGACGGATGAAATTGTTTTAAATAAAAGATACGTAAAGCGCGTAAAAAGAAAAAAAGTAATTTATTCACGCGATGAAACCTATACGCTGGAAGCCTTATTTCAGCTTGCCATGATTGCTTCCAACAATGAAGCCTGCATGTACATTGCAAAACACCTGGACGGCAGCGTTGAATCTTTTGTAAGCCGCATGAATGCACGCGCACGCGAGCTGAACATGAACAATACTTATTATTCTAACCCTTCGGGATTACCGTCCGGAAAAAAGGATTTTGACAATAACTCATCCGTTCATGACCTCCTGCTTTTATCAATTGAAATGCTCAAGTACCCCGAAATTCTGAATGTTACAAAAATCGGGTATGCAGATATTGCCAATGATAAATCATCAGGCATTTACCGTAACCATAACCGCCTGGTGATTGATTACGAAAATGAGGTGGATGGTTTAAAAACAGGTTATACTAAAAAAGCACGCTTTTGTCTCGCTGCCACTTCCAACAAAGCCAATCGCAGGATGATCAGCATTGTGCTCGGAGCGTTTAGCCCTTATGAAAGGAATGAAATTGTGGCGGATATGCTGAGCAATTATTATGAGCATATCGGGATCGGGCGACTGGCAAATAATGTCCCGCTGCCAAAAGTAAATAAAGAGAACGCTGTTGAATTTGAAGGGGGTGTCGTTGATAATTCCGAAGGGAATTATAAAACAATTTATGCAAAGGAAAAAAAGGTCATCACTGTAAGAGGCGGAGAAACACTTTCAGGTATTGCTGAGAGGTATAACAGCACGGTAACAGCCATCAAAAAATGGAATCACCTGCGTTCATCCAGGGTATTGAAAGGGCAAAGGCTGCTGGTATATGTTAATGTGAAAAAGAGAATTCAGCTGAAAGAAGACCAGATTGAAAAAGATGAAAATGATGAGGAGGCACCGGCAGATTCTGTGAATGGATCTGCACCGGAAACTCAGAATATTGTACAGGAAACAAAGATTCCCGCTAAAAAAACCGTTGTTAAGAATACTGAAAAGAAGTCCGAAAAAAAATTAGTTTATCACATGGTGCAGCCGGGCGACACTTTGTGGAGCATTGCCCAGAAGTATGAAGGCGTTACGGTGGCCGAAATTAAAAAAGCAAATAATATTACCCGCTCCCGCAGTCTCAAAGCAGGGACAAAGCTTAAAATTATTTTGAATAGCTGATTATTTACTTTTCAAAGCCAGGTAAATTAATCCCGGCAGTTTTTATTTTTGCAAAAACCAAAATCATAAAATGAAAAATATAAAATATTTTATTTCAGTACTGGTTATTTCAGGAACAGCCAATGTGAATGCACAGGAAAGCTCTTCCAAATACCCGATGAACAGCGAAACTAAATTGATTTCATATACCAGGGTGGTACAGGCAGATAGTGTTGATAAAAATGAATTGTATATGCGCGCATTCACGTGGGCCAATACGTACTATAAAAATCCAACCGATGTGATTCGTGAAAAAGATGCGTCTGCCGGAAAAATAGTTTGCAAACAACGTTTCAAGATCACCAACCCTCCCGATAAGGACGGCTTTGAAAAAGATGCAGGGCTGGTCATGTATACGCTTACTATACTTGTTAAAGAAGGCAGGTATAAATATGATCTGACAGAAATAAACTGGAAACAGATTTCTTATTACCCGATAGAAAGATGGATGGATACAAAAGCAGCAGGCTATGAAAAAGAATACGATTATTACCTTAAGCTAACAGATACTTTCGTCAAAAAAGTTATTGCTGACCTTGAAAAGGCAATGACCGTAAGTACGAAGAAAGTTAAAAAGGATGATTGGTAATAGCTGATCAATTTCTAAATTCCTCCGAAGGAGTCCACTCGGAGAATTTTCAAATTATCACACAAGTTTTATTATTTTACTTTCTTTTGTCAATCTTAGATTTTCGACATTTAAATTTTCAATTAAGTTCAACCCGGGTTTTTTATTTTTTTCTAAACTTCCGAATTGATTTTCAATTCCGAGAAATTCGGCTCCGTTAATCGTTGCCCATTGTAATAAAGTTTGCAATGGAATTTCAGGAAAATTTTTTGAAATAGTTTTCAATTCATCAAGAATGGAAAGACTCCAATTAGATGCATATGAATCTGTGCCCAAGCAGCACCTTGAATTTTCATCAATAAAATTTTGAAAATCGGGCAAATGGTTTTCAATATAAAGGTTAGCATTCGGACAGAAGCACCAATAAATATTCCTGGAATAATTATGCGCAAAACGGATATCTTCTTTTGAAGTAAAAGTATTGTGCACAAGCAGAATTTTATTTTGTTTCGGCAAAAAAGGCAGGCAGGATTGCAATGAACTTTTCCCCGTTGGCTTTAAATGATCAGTGGAAATATTAATGCTTTTGAAAAACTCAATCATTTTTCCTGCGGCAGTCATAAACATTTCACCTTCACTCTCGCTTTCCTGGTTGTGCATGGAAAGAATAAAATGATTTTTAAAGGCCTCTTCAGAAATTAATTGAAACAGCGCGCTGGAAACTGAATACGGAGCATGTGGTGTAACTGAATACGGAAGACGCATCCTATCCAATTCTGCTCGCAGCGGAAGAGTTTTTTTAAATTCTGTTTCACCAAGTGATGGATTCACATTGAATACTTCCAAAAAAGTGTGATAATAAATCCTGCTGATTTGTTTTATTGTGAAAGAATGATTCCGGTTGGAAATATCACCGACAGCAACGATTCCGTTTTCCATCATTTCAGCATTGGCATTAACAATTGCATCAAGAATCTCTTCCATCCTCATTTCCTTTTGCAATTGTTTGATGCTGCTGATAAATCCCGTCAAGCCGGTCCTTTCTTCTATTTTCCCTTTTAAACAGGAATGTTCAAGATGGCAATGTGAATTAATAAATCCCGGGCAAATGATCCCTCTGTAAATTTCGGATTCCGGTCCGCCTGAGGCGGATTCAGATTTTGAGATTTCAAGAATTGCCCCATCATCGTCAACAACAACAGTTCCGTTTTTAACATGAGAAGACGTAATCGGAAAAATATAGTCAGCCGTCATGTATCGCATTGGAAAGCAAGATTACAAAAGAAATCAGAATTATTTTTTCTCACCGCTCCCTGTCCCTCTGCGCCCTCTGCGTGAAACCCTATCTTTGCAATTCAATGAATAAAAAGAAAGACATACGTTCCATCTCACTTGCCGACATTGAAGAATTTTTTCTTTCGCATAACGAAAAAAAATTCCGTGCAAAGCAGGTTTACGATTGGCTCTGGAAAAAATCTGCACATACTTTTTCTGAAATGTCAAACCTTTCAAAAACAACCCGCGAATTGCTGGATCAGAATTTTGTCATCAATGCAATTAAAATTGATACTTCTCAAAAAAGTAAAGACCGCACCATAAAAAATGCTTTCCGGTTATATGATAACCATATTATCGAAGGTGTTTTAATTCCCACAACTTCCCGCATGACAGCCTGTGTTTCATCACAGGTAGGTTGCAGCCTTACCTGTTCATTCTGCGCAACTGGAAAATTAGACCGTCTGCGCAATCTGAATGCCGATGAAATTTATGACCAGGTGGTTATTTTAAATAAACAGGCAGAAGAAAACTATAATATCCCGCTTTCAAATATTGTTTATATGGGAATGGGAGAGCCTTTGCTGAATTATGCAAATGTTTTAAAATCCGTTGAGCATATTACTTCTCCTGACGGACTGAATATGTCGCCTCAGCGAATTACTGTTTCAACAGCAGGAATTGCGAAGATGATCAAGAAGCTTGGTGACGATAATATCAAATTTAATCTTGCGCTCTCGCTTCATGCTGCCAATGATGAAAAGCGGAACAAGATTATGCCTATTAACGAAACGAATAATCTTGAAATCCTGAAAGAAGCATTGAAATACTTTTATAATAAAACCGGAACGCGTGTTACTTATGAGTATGTCATGTTAAGTAATTTCAATGATTCCATTCAGGATGCAAGAGAGCTTACAGAATTTTCAAAAGCTGTTCCGTGCAAAATAAATCTTATTGAATACAATTCAATTGGTGATGGTGAATTCAGAAAATCAAAAACTGATAAAGTGGATGTTTTTAAAACTTTTTTAGAGAGCAAAGGGATAATTGTAAATGTTCGCAGGAGCCGCGGAAAAGATATTGATGCCGCATGCGGCCAATTGGCAAATAAAAGTGTAACCGTTTAGGTTTTTCTATTTTCGCTTTTTATGTTCGATAAAAAAGTCATTACACGAACCATTTGGCTTCTTTCACTGGTCAGCTTATTTAATGATATAGCGAGCGAAGTCGTAATTCCGGTGATGCCGGTGTTTCTGAAATCAATCGGCTTTTCTTTTTTTCTCATCGGTGTGCTCGAAGGACTTGCAGAAGCGGTGGCAGGAATCAGCAAAGGTTATTTCGGAAATCTCTCTGATCATTGGGGAAGGCGATTACCGTTCGTGCAGTTCGGATACGCATTATCTGCCATTGCAAAAAGCTCACTTGCTTTTGTTTCGACCGTGGTTCCCGTGTTTTTATCACGTGTCGGAGATAAAATTGGGAAAGGTGTCCGTACTTCTGCACGCGATGCAATGTTGTCTGATGCTTCTCCTCCCGGGAAAAAAGCAACAGTATTCGGTTTTCATCGCGGCATGGATACAGTGGGAGCGGTGATCGGGCCGTCCCTTGCTTTAGTGTACCTGTATTATCATCCTGCAAACTATCAATCGCTTTTTGCCATTACATTAATACCCGGAATTATTGCTGTCGGAATAACTTTCCTGGTAAAGGAAAAAAAATTACAACGATCAGGCACAGCAAAAAAACAACCCGGTTTTTTTTCTTTTCTGAGCTACTGGAAAGAATCAAGCAGGCCATATAAAATAATTGTAACCGGTTTATTATTTTTTACAGTGATGAACAGCTCTGATGCATTTCTTTTGCTGACAATTAAAAACAAAGGATATTCTGATCAGTACATGATCGGGATTTATATTTTTTACAATCTTGTTTTTGCTCTTCTCTCCTACCCGGTTGGAAAACTCACCGACAGGTTGGGAATGATGAAAACAATTATTGCTTCACTCGTGGTTTTTTCTGCAGTGTATTATGTGATAGGATTTGCAGAGTCCCTGGTTGTTTTCATGGCAATTTTCACAGCGTATGCAATTTACGCTGCAGGGTTTGATTCAACAACCAAAGCCTTCATTACCGAACACTGCAAAAGAGAACAGACCGGAACAGCACTTGGATTTTATAATGGCTGTGCGAGCCTGCTCGCTATCCTGGCAAGCTCATGGACAGGATTTGTATGGACACATTTTACTCCGCAAACGGCATTTATCGTTTCAGCTTCAGGAGTTTTATTGGTTGTCATTTACTTTCTGTTCAATAACAAATATTTAAGCCCCCATTTGAAACAGAAGTTAGCCACAGATTCACAGATTAGCTTTTAAATTACACGGTAAATCTGTGAATCTGTGGCAACTCCATGACAAAGAAATTTTCTTTCTTTACACACCTGACTATATCACTATGGAAAACTCCGCTAAAAAAAATTATACTTCTTCGCTTGTTGTCCTTATTTCACTTTTTTTTATGTGGGGATTTATTACCTGCCTTAATGATATTTTAATCCCCTACCTGAAAAGTGTTTTCGATTTAATGCATTGGCAGGCTATGCTGGTGCAGTTTGCTTTTTTCGGAGCGTATTTTATCGGCTCTGTAATTTATTTTGTTATTTCTGTTTACAGCGGAGACCCGATCAATCGTATCGGGTACAAAAAAGGAATCATCATGGGTTTAATAATTTCTGCATTAGGTACGGCTTTGTTTTATCCTGCCGCACAGTTTAAAATGTACGGATTTTTTCTTTCAGCATTGTTTGTATTAGGATTAGGGTTCACGATGCTGCAGATTGCAGCCAATCCTTATGTGGCTATTCTTGGTGATCCCAAAACTGCTTCCAGCCGTTTGAACCTTGCTCAGGCATTTAATTCATTCGGAACTTTTATTGCCCCGCTTATCGGGGGTTATCTTATCTATGAATTATTCGGCAATAATCCTGATGCAAGCTCTGTGAAAATTCCGTATCTCACTTTCTCTCTCGTGTTTCTGTTGCTTGCGGTGATCATTCAATTCTCATATCTTCCACGATTTGAAAATATGGAAGTGATTGAAAAAGGAATGGGAGCATTGCATTACCCGCAATTGTATTTGGGAGTTATTGCAATCTTTATGTATGTGGGTGCGGAAGTTTCGATCGGAAGCATCCTCACAAGTTTTCTCGGGCTGCCCGAAATAGCAGGCCTTAGCAAAACCGATGCAACAATATTTATTTCTCTTTACTGGGGCGGATTAATGATTGGAAGATTTACCGGTTCAGTTTCTTTGAGCAATATTCCGGCAGCAAAAAAAATTATTCTTACTATTCTTATTCCTTTCATCACATTTTTATTTATGCTTTTAGTTTTTCATTTAAAGGGAACTGACGTTTCAGGCTTGTGGATTTATTTACCGCTCATTTTTTTGAATGTAATAGGATTTCTTATTGGTCGTTCAGTTCCTTCAACTACATTATCAATTTTTGCATTGATCTGTGTGCTCATGCTGATGGTTGGATTGACATCAACAGGCAAAACAGCGATGTTTGCTATTATAGGGATCGGGTTATTTAATTCTATTATGTGGTCAAATATTTTCACGCTTGCCATTAATGGACTTGGAAAATACACAAGCCAGGGATCATCCTTATTAGTAATGGCGATACTTGGCGGAGCGTTGATCCCTCCATTGCAGGGCTATATCGCTGATGTAAAAGGCGTACATTTTTCTTTTATTGTTCCGGTATTGTGTTATGTTTATCTTGTATTTTATGGATGGAAGATGAAAAAATTAGTTTGACGTTTGGGGTTTGAGGTTTGAGGTTTAAAAGAAAATCGAAGACAACGCAAAAACTCCGAACTTCAAACTTCAAACAATCCCTACTTTTGCCGTCCATGCTTTCTCTTGATGAAATAAAAATCCCCATTAAAAATGAAATGGAGCTTTTCGAAAAAAAGTTTCATGATGCCATGCGCAGCAAAGCGCCTTTGCTCGATAAAATCATGCATTACATTGTAAAAAGAAAAGGCAAGCAAATGCGCCCGATGTTTGTTTTTTTTTCTGCAGCGATGTGCGGGGGAATTACTGAATCAACATATACGGGCGCTTCCTTGATTGAACTGCTTCATACAGCAACACTGGTTCACGATGATGTGGTGGATGATTCCAATTTAAGGAGAGGATTTTTTTCCATCAATGCGTTATGGAAAAATAAAATTGCAGTGCTGGTTGGTGATTATCTTTTATCGCGGGGACTATTGATGTCCGTTGAAAAAAAAGAATTTGATTTGTTGGAAATTGTTTCTAATGCGGTGCGCGAAATGAGTGAAGGGGAATTATTGCAGATTGAAAAAGCAAGAAAGCTCGACATTGATGAATCGGTTTATTACGAAATCATCCGCCAGAAAACAGCCTCTTTAATTGCTTCATGCTGTGCTGTCGGAGCTTCCTCCGCGAAAACGGATAAGCAGTCCGTCAGTAGGATGAACCAATTCGGAGAAAATGTGGGAATTGCTTTCCAGATTAAAGACGATTTATTTGACTATGAAAAAAATCTTAAAACCGGTAAACCATCGGGTATTGACATCAAAGAAAGTAAAATGACCTTGCCGCTTATTTATTCCCTGAGCAAAGCACAAAATTCGGATAAACGAAAAATCATCAACATCATTAAAAACGACAACACCAACGATAAAAAAGTTGCTGAAGTAATTTCATTTGTGCATACCTCCGGTGGAATGGACTATGCAAAAAAACGTATGGGCGATTTCCAGCAGAAATCTTTTGAAATTTTATCTTCTTTCCCGGACAATATTTTTAAGGAATCTCTCATTAAATTAGTGAGGTTTACCACCGAAAGGGATAATTAATTTCCTTTTTAAGTTTGTCATGAGAAAAATTGTTTTCAGGCTTCTGTTCATTTTTGTTTTAATCATTATCGCTTTATATCTTGTCACTTCACAGTTCAGCATCACCGAATTGATTTATCCCGTAAAAATTGATTCGCTTTACCTTCATGCTGAACAACGGAAATATGAAAAGGAGTCCGCCTCAGGCGGACAAAAGCCGGGAAAAATATTTTTATACCATCCTTCACAGCTTGGCCTGGTATGCAAAAATTTAATTGTAAAAACACCGGACAGCCTGTTATTGAAAAGTTGGTTTGTTGCTGATTCATCTGCACGATCTGCTGTAACTGTGATTATTATTCCCGACATTAAAGAAAGTAAATTCACTTATATTGATGAAGCTTCAGAACTGGTTGCAAGAGGTTTAAATGTTTGCCTTGTTGATTTGAGGGCTCAGGGCGAAAGCGAAGGCAACAAGTACACCGTAGGAGAAAAAAGCGTTCAGGATATTTCACTCATAATGGACAGCGTGATTTCAAAATTCAAAACTGAAAATATTGTTTTGATGGGAACAGGCACTGGTGCGGCAATAATTCTGAACGAGGTTCTGAACGAAAAAAGAGTCAATGTATTAGTCCTGCAAAACCTGTTTGTCACCTTCAATGAGTATCTTAAAAAGTATGCTGAAGAAAAGTACGGGGGCTTTACTAAATTATTTTTTAAACAAATGAAGAAAAACCTTGAAGAAGAAATGCAGTTTTCTGCCGATTCATTAGATTTGCCTGAGCTGGTTGAAAAGATTCAAATTCCATCTTTATTCATCAGTAAAATTTCTGAAAACCATCTCGATTATAAATCAACTCAAATAGTGTCCAATGCTTCTGCTGCTTCAAAAAAAGAATGGCTGGTTTACAAAGACCCCGAAGATGCAGGGCAAAATTTAGAAGAAAAGAAAAAGTACTACGATAAAATTGCTGCATTTATAAACAGCCATATTCCAAAAAAGAAAAAGCAATCGAAGTTTAAGAGATTGGTTTATAATTAAGATGGGGGCTCCTCACTAATGATTACCAAAAGCACCGTTGACCAGATTATAGAAACCTCCCGCGTGGAGGAGGTGGTAGGAGATTTTGTTTCCCTGAAAAAGCGAGGGGTGAACCTGCTGGGGCTTTGTCCTTTTCACAACGAAAAAACTCCTTCATTCACTGTCTCACCTGTTAAAGGGATTTACAAATGTTTCGGTTGCGGTAAAGCGGGAAATTCCGTGAGTTTCATCATGGAGCATGAACATTACAGCTTTCCTGAAGCGTTGCGTTATCTTGCAGAAAAGTATAACATCACCATTGAAGAAGAATTTTCCAAAGAAGAAAACCTGCAGGAAAAAAATGAAAAGGAAAGTTTATTTATAGTTTCAGCTTACGCACAGGAATTTTATTCTTCTTATTTGCTGAGCAGTGAAGAAGGCAAATCAACTGGCTTAAGCTATCTTGAAGAACGTGGCTTCAATGAAAAAACCATACGGAAATTTCAACTTGGATACGCACCTTCTGAAGGGAAAGCATTTACTGAACTTGCTTTGAAGAATGAATACAAGCTGGAATATCTTGAAAAATCGGGATTAACTATTGTAAATGAAGACAAGCGATATGACCGCTTTCGCGGAAGAGTAATTTTCCCGATTCATAACATGACGGGCCGTGTCATTGCATTTGGCGCCCGTATTCTGTATAAAGATCCGAAAGCGCCCAAGTACATCAATTCGCCTGAAACGGATATTTACCACAAGAGTAAAATCCTTTATGGAATTTCTTTTGCCAAAAAAGCGATCATTGAAAAAGATGAATGCTATCTCACAGAAGGGTATACGGATGTAGTTTCGTTACACCAGGAAGGAATTGAAAACGTGGTGGCCTCATCAGGCACTTCGCTTACCGTTGAACAAATAAAGTTAATCGGGCGTTACACAAAAAATGTGACGGTTCTTTATGACGGAGATGCAGCCGGAATTAAAGCCTCATTACGCGGGATAGATTTAATTCTTGAAGAAGGATTGAATGTAAAAGTTGTTTTGTTTCCTGATGGTGAAGATCCGGATTCATTTTCAAAAAAACATTGCCATTCCGAACTGACGACTTTTCTTAAAACCAATGCGCAGGATTTTATAAAGTTTAAAACTTCTTTGCTGTTGAGCGAAGTGGCTAATGATCCTGTCCGCAAAGCGGGGCTGATTAAGGATATTGTGGAAACGATTTCTAAAATTCCTGACGGTATCATTCGGGAAATGTACGTGCAACAGTGTTCGCAATTGATGGAAATAAGCGAACAGACATTAATACTCGAGTTAAATAAAATTCGCAGAAAAAATTTCGGAAAACAGCAGGAGCAAAATACCAGTTCAGACATAGATGAATTGATGCCTGAAGTAATCAGACCTGAACAAGCGCTGATTGATGAACTGAGCGCATCGTGGCAGGAAGCTGAAATAATCCGGTTGCTTTTAAATTATGCCGATCATGATTTATTTTTCCTGGAAAATGAAGGAACAAAAGAAGAGCATTCTGTGAAAATGAAGGTTAAAAATTTTATTGCCGGTGAAATTATTAATGACGACATTACATTTGAAGATGAGCTTTATTCAAAAATATTTTCTGAATTTTCAGAAATTGTAAATAATAATAAAAGTTTTGATCCGAATTATTTCATTCATTATGAAAATGCCGAGGTCCGCGAGATCGTGAATGATATGCTGCTTACACAATACGATCTCAGTGATTGGGAAAAAGTAGGAATTGTAGTTCCTACGGAAGAAAAAGTTTTGCGTCACCAGGTTTTAAGCGCTGTATATATGTTGAAGACAAGAAAGGTTATGTCGCTTATAAAACAAAACCAGGAGGAAATTAAAAAACGTGCGGAAGCTAACGAAGAATGGATGGAACTTTTAGAAAAACATAAAATGCTGGAAGAAGTAAAACAGCAGTTGACAAAATATTTGGGAATTGTGGTGGTGAAATAAAAAAGTTTTTTATTTTTTCTCAGCCACTTCTTCCGTTTGCATCAAACTTCCTTTCCCGACAAAAATCCGGCCTGCAATGTTGCTTTGCGCTTCACTAAAGTAAGCATCGGCATTCTGGCTGGAGTGGAGAATAAATTTTTGTGTTGAATCTGCCGGGTAGGCAAGAACTGAAATAGCTGCCGGCTGATTATTTCCCTGGATGGAAAGTGTGAATACAGGTGTGGAGGATGGAGTATAACCATCTACGAAGCCGCTGCTCTGCATATTGGCAAGGCCATTCAGGTAATTAACAATTTTTGTTGAATCGGCCATTTCTCCGTTTACCATCCATGTATTGTTTTGCTTTGTAAGCACAAAGCTGCTGTCGCCAGGATACGTGAATGTTAAATTATTCCAGTTCTCTTTATTGCCATGAATAAACCCCCTGTTGCGCCATGAATTAAATCCCTGGTTGATGCTCATAGAAAGAAATCCTTCTATTGCATAAACAGGTTCTTCGTCAGCATGACGGATGTATGTCATCCCATTTCTTGAAGCGGGATCATAACCGAATTTACCGATGATCATATCATACGTTTGGTCTTTTGTAATAATTTTTATGCGTGTGCCGGAAGTATCTGTTACCTGCATTTCACCCCATCCCGATTTATCTGCAGCGCCAAGGCTCACGGATTTTACATCCGCAAAATTTCCAAGCAGGCTGCGAACGGCATTGCTGTCAGCAGCAGTTTTTATTTTATCGTTCTGTAATTCCCAACCCTTTTCAGTTTTTGTAATCTTTATCTCTTTGCCTTTATCAGCCTTCGGATAAATAAGAATTTGAGTAACCGCGGAAGTATCAATTTTTACAAACTCTTCACGAAAAGTATTTTCACTTTTTTTTGAACTGTATTTACTGTAAGCAGCAATTCCTCCAAGTATGACAAGGATGATCAGAAGAGTTTTGGTGTTAAATTTTTTGAACATTTTAGTCAGTGGTCATTTGTCCATGGTCAATGGTCTATCGTCAATCTTCCATCACACATAATCCTCTTCCATCCTCCTCACCCGCTTGTTTCGCGTCATCTGTACACGTACAAATCCATACGCAACAATCAGCAGAATCGGTAAAAGAAAATTCAGGTATTTATAAAATGTTTTTTTACCATCTTCCATCTGGTCAAGCGGTCGTGCTGTTACTCCTTTTGTGCGGAGATCAATCAGGCCGGTATCATCAGAAAGCCAGTCAATGGAGTTGACCATTAAATTTACATTATCCGGATTTACCTGCTGAGCCATTTGACCTTCGCCATTTACAGCGAAATCACCGTTTGCAATTACAATCATTTTTGATGTTGCGCCTCCTGCAATTTTTCCTGTGATGGCTGCGCCAAGAATGATTCCCCCCATCGGGAAATCAGCTTCTGTCCATTGTTTCTGCACATTGAAAAAAGTAGGCGATTGCTGCGTTCCTGATTTTGCGCTTGTTTTTAAAATCGGAACAAACTTCATGCTTGAATCGCCTGTATATTTTATCGGGCTTGGAAAACGCAGCACTACCTGCTCCAACCCTTTTACTGCCGGATGATCTTCAAACTTATTGATCAATGGAAAATACGGAAACTGCAATTGTGTGTTGAACGCAAATGCTCCCTGTTGTTGCCGCACACTCACAGCCCCGCAACTGGCATCCACCACAAACTGGTCTTCAATATTTATTTTCTTGCTTGCCAGCCAGTCTTCCAAACCGGTATGACGTCCTTCACCGGTGGCTTTGCTGAGGTCGGTTGTTTCACGATTGTATGCGATCAAAATATTTTTGCCCTTTGATGCGAATTCTTCAATACGCTGAATATGACTTTGAGGAAACGTATCTTTCGGGTCAATGATAACAAGTGTTTTTATTTTATCCGGAATCGGAGCGCTGTCACTCAGCGTAACTGTTTCCACATTGTATAAAATGGAAAGCGCATTATTAACTTGTTGAAGCGCCTGTTGTGTGGGCTCCCCATGTCCCTGTAAAAGTCCGATAGTCGGTTTATCAGAAACGGATAATTTTTTTATGCTTGATGATAATGCATATTCCATTGCCGATCCGGGCTGCATGAAAGGAATAGCTTCACTCTTATCTCCCATTTTTACCACCGCCCCGAGATACGCTTTCTGCTGTTTCATCTGGTCTTTTTCGCGCACATTGATCATCACAGGCTGCACACCGGCTTGTGCGGCCTGCTGTTCGGTTTCCTCTTTTTCATTCGGATTTATAAACTCATACACCACTTTTCCTTTTGAGCGGTTTGCGAATTCAACCAGTAACTCTTTAAAATCTCTTCGCGTTTTCGCAATGTCGGGAGGAAGGTTTTCTGAAAAATATGCTTTCACTGTTATCGGTTGTTTGATCGAGCTCAGCATGTCGGTAGTTGCTTTGCTCAATGTGAAACGCTTATCCGCAGTAAAATCAAGTCGGAAAAAGAAACTGTCGGAAAGGAAATTCACCACTATGAGAATTCCTATGGTGAGCAGAATAAAATTAAGAACAGACTTTTTTGTTTTCATTTTTTTCTTACCCCCTCTCCTTTGGAGAGGGCCGGGGTGAGGTTTTTATTCAGATAAATTTCTTTTAGATAAAGTAACTTCAGACAAAACAAGTCCGAGAAATATAACTGAGAAGAAATAAACAAGGTCTTTACTGTCTATCACTCCTCTTGAAATGGATTCGTAATGGGTGGAAACACTCAGGTAGCTGAATACGGAACCGATTATTCCTGTGAAGCTGCCTGCAAGCACATCAAAGATGATATGGAAAAATATCCCGATAAAGATGGCGAGAAGAAATGCAACGATCTGGTTGTTGGTGATGCTGCTCGTAAATAGTCCGATGCTGATATAGGTGGCTGACATGAGCAACAGGCCAAGATAGCCGGCCCACACGGAACCGTGATCAACGGGCCCAAGTTTCCAGACTGTTAAATAATAAGGAAGCGTTAGTAAGAGTGCTACACCTATCAGGATCAGGCATGCTAAAAACTTTCCGAAAATAATCTGCCAGTCGGTTACCGCTTTTGTTAACAACAATTCAATTGTTCCCGATTTATTTTCTTCTGCCAGCATTCGCATGGTGATGGCGGGAATGAAAAAGAAAAGTGTCCAATAGGCAATGCTGAAGAATACCTGCAAGTCTGCCTGGTTGCGCAGGAATATATCTGAGCCGTACAGCCATGTAAAAAATCCGCTGAAGCCAAGAAATGCAACAAGCATGATATACGCCATGAGCGAATCGAAAAAGGAATGCAGCTCGCGCCTTGCTATGATCCAGATTTTGTTCATTTGTTATTGGGTAATTGGGGTAATTGGGTAATTAAGGTAATTATGTTGCTTAATATGATTTTGCTCTTCCTAATTACCATAATTACCTTAATCATCTATTTACCTTTTTTAATTTAAAGTCAAATCACGGAACAAGTCTTCCAGTTTCGTTTCTATCGGTGTCATCTCGGTAAGCGTCCAGTTGTTTTTTACACACAGCTGGAAAATGGCTTTGCGGTTGGAAAATTCATTGCGGCTTTGCACTTCATAACAATCATCAATTCCGCGGATCGGATCAACCAAACCAACCTGGTCAAGAGATTGCAGCTGCCTGATTATTTCGTTTCTGTCTCCGTCTTCAATTCGTATTCTTAATAATTCACGTCCCTGCGATTGTTTGCGGAGATTTTCTGAAGTTCCGTCAGCAACTATTTTTCCTTTGCTAATAATTAATATGCGGTCACAGGTCGCTTCTACCTCTGGTAAAATGTGAGTTGAAAGGATTACGGTTTTTTCTTTTCCGAGTTCCTTAATCAATCTTCTTATTTCGACAATCTGGTTGGGATCAAGACCTGAAGTGGGTTCATCCAGGATCAACACCCGGGGATCATGAATCATTGCCTGTGCCAGCCCAACACGCTGGCGATATCCTTTTGAAAGTTCACCTATTTTCTTATGCTTCTCTGCATTTAACCCGCATGTACGGATCATTTCATGAATGCGGTCATTGATTTTATTTTTTGCAACGCCCTGAATAGCGGCTGAAAATTGCAGGTAATCTATAATCGGCATTTCAAGATACAAAGGATTGTTCTCCGGCAGGTAACCGATAATTTTTTTTACATCTTCGGAATGATCTCTTACTGAATACTCTCCTATTTTGGCCTCTCCTTTTGTGGGGGCAATAAGGCCCGTGAGAATTTTCATCGTGGTGGTTTTCCCCGCCCCGTTGGGACCGAGGAACCCTAATACTTCTCCCGTTTTTACATGGAAAGAAATGTTATCCACGGCCCGTTGAGCGCCATATTTCTTGGTAATTCCATCCAGTACAATATCCATGAGGGGTTCAGGGTTTACTATTCAGAAATCAAAGATTATAAATCGGGTGCGAATGTACAAATTAGGAAATTTATAAGCGGAGGCAAATTTTTTAAAAGTAAAATGAATGGAAAATGAAAATATGTGATAAAGCTTAATTCTTAAATTTGTTTTTTTGCAGGAAAAGTGTTTCTGTTTATTAATTCGATATGACTATGATCAAAAAAATGCGATGGATGGCTATTATGATAGTGCTGTTTTGCAAAGCAGAAGCATCCACTGCTCAATTCGATTCAATTGTTAAAGCCAACAGGGTAAAATACCAGCAGGTTCGTAACAAACAGCCGGAATATGAGCAGGTGAAAACAACTTTTACTGAATCCACCGGGAGCGTTCAGGCAACTGCATTTTATGAAGGAAATGATCTCATGATTATCGAGGTTATCCATTTTTCGGAAGGAATACATAAGCAGACAGAATATTATTTTGAAAATGGGTATTTGTATTTTGCGCTGGAAAGAGCACAGCCTCCTGAAAATGTAATAACCATTAACAGCAAAGGAAAGGATAAAGGCAAAACACGCTTATCGAGTGCTGCAAACACAGCCGTAACCGAAAACCGTTATTACTTTTACGGGGATAAACTTATCCGATGGTATGACAACGAGCAACAGGTGGTTGATTTGAATGCGGGGACTAATTCAACTGTGGGCAATGGATTAGTAACCGAGGCTTACAAAATGAAAGAGCGACTGAAAAAATAGGAAAAGATTAAAAAACTGCTTATAAGAAAAAGAGAATAAACCGGCCTTTTTCTTAAATTTTTTTAATTTTAATTATAATATGTTATATCACTCGAAGAAACTGTTAACGAATCCAGGCTAATAATTAAAAAGGGAGGATTGTTAAACGTTACAATAGTGCCAACAGAAACCGAGTCACCTGCATCAATAATTACATTATCGTAGTAAGAAATATAGACAGGGCCGCTAAATCTGTTTATAGAATAATTAAAATACATATTCTGAGTAACCAGGCTTTCAATCTTAAGTGAGACTTTAGAGATTTCCTTGCCGCACACTTTGTCGCTGGGTGTTTCCATTCGCTGGATTAAAGAATATCTTGCCACTAACTGGTTATAATGCGGGCTGCCGAACTTTTTGTCTTTTAAATATATTTTAACTGAATCAATATCTGTTTTAATAGTGTGGCAGACAATGCATGTTCCATCATCTTCGTCTGCTGTAACATTAAAATTAACCGCATTTTTATTCGTGCACCCTCGCTGCTTTGTACAGGATGAAAAAATGCTGATGCAAAGGGCTGACAGAATAATGATATTAAAAAATAATTTTATCATGATTAAAATTTTATTGTCAGAAATAAGACAAGAGGTAAGCTGATATCAAAGCTGGCATCCTCGTTATCTGAATTGGTAGTTGATAAAGTAAAAGTATCATTCTCCGGTATATCAGAATTCGTAACTGTTTCAGAAACGAGGACATTGCTTTTGCTGCGGACCATATAATAATGAAACGAGGCTTCGGTAAACAGCATGATATGTTCGCTTAAATGAAAACCAAGGCTAAGCTGCAGTTCGGTTCCTTTACGCTTTGAAAGATCGGTTGATATAGTAGCCGTGGAATCCGTTACGACATTGCCGGTGCCGCTATGAATAACAGAAAATGCAACAGTCCTGTTAAGCTTATAATAACCGACATAATTTACTCCGGTTGTAGCTTCCCATTTTTTTCCAATAATATAATTTCTGAAAATGCCCCCGCGGTAAAAAACATTATTGACTTTAGACTGAAGATCGGACGGTGAAAGCTTATCTTTTGTGAGGCTATAGCTATATCCGAAACCTCCCTGTATACCGAGATGCAGTTTAGAATAGGTCACAGCATACGTAAGAAGGTAAGGGTTCTTAACAATGGTACCGTTAGCATCAAGATTAAGAAACTGTTTGAATAATTGGTTTGCCTGTAAGCCTACGTAGTGGTTGAAGGCTTTATGTTTTTTGACTTGCGGCACACTATCAGCCATCTGCTGTGCATTCCCGCTAAATGCAAGGAAAGTGAAAATAGAAATGAGAATAAAAAATTTAATTCTCCCCATACTCAGTGAAAAGGGTTTGAAAGTCCCTTATCCGAAATCATATCAAAATCAGTCATGGCATTCAGGAATGCAACGATTGCAGTTTTTTCCTGGGAAGTAATATTCAATTGTTTTGGTTTTCCATCTTCATCTTTTAAACGACTGTCAAGGTTCGGATGATTGGCAATACCGTGACTGTAGTGGTCTATGACCTCTTCCAACGAGCTAAATCGCCCATCGTGCATGTAAGGTGCAGTAAGTGCAACATTTCGCAGATTCGGAATTTTAAATTTTCCTGCATCTTCATCTTTGTGCGTTACATTCTTCAAACCAGGATCAGCAGAAACCGCATCCAAACCGATATTGACAAACCCGGCATTGTTGGTCGTTCCGCCTCCTCCATAACCGCCACCACCAAAAGGGCTTTGTGTGAGGTGGCAAGTATTGCATTCATATTTTTCAAAAAACAATTGCTGACCTGACTTTTCCAATGCAGATAAGTTATTTTGATCCACCCGTGTGTTTGATACCTGAATAATTTTCACAAATTGACTGAGAGCCTCGGCAATTCCAGTTGGAGTAACATCGGCACTGCCGTATGCTTTTTCAAAAAGATCATGGTAATAGGATTGATTCCTGACGCGCTCCACTAATGCTGCTTCATCCGCCATCCCCATTTCCACATGATTGAGAATGGGCATAAGCACCATTTCTTCTAAAAGATTCTCCCTGCCATCCCAGAATAATCTGAAATTATCACGTAAATTCTGGATAGGAGGCGCATTTCTTGAAGTAAGTTCATTTTGAAAACCGCTGCTAAACGCTTTGTCATCGCTAAAAGCGAGTGTTTGCTTATGGCACGAAGCGCATGAAATGCCATTGTTAACCGACAAATGCGTATCATAAAATAATACTTTTCCTAATATTGTTACATCGTTTGTAAGCCCATTTCCCGCAAGGTGAAGAGTAACGGGATGCGGAGTTACTTTATATGATTCATCGGTACATGAATTAAAACCAAGAACGTAAAGTGATATTATCAATACCACACATACTAATTTCGTTTTCATGGTAAGATATTTTTAAGGTTGGAAATCAAAAGTACACATATTTATTGAATAACCAAAACTTTAATGATTGTTTGGCAGAAAAGCAAGCCTGAGCCGGGATCAGGTCATTTACCGGCTTTAAAACTTTCCGGTCCATGTAACTCCTGCAGCTTCCGGATTTTCGTACAGGAGTTTGAAATACACATGTCACCCTGGCCATTTATATTGAGTGCTGCTGGTTAACAAATTCGCCCGTGCTGCTCCATCCTGTATAAAAGAATTTATTTAGCACTTTTGTTTGCGAATGCCGGCAGTATTGGAAATTAACCCATCATGAAAGAGAGCAAAATTTATTTTAAAAATTTAGACTCTCTGCGTTTTATTGCAGCGCTGATGGTCTACCTACAACATGGCGTGAGCGGATCGTATGAGTACTTGCAGATCAATGATACTCTATTGAAAAAATTTCTGAATACTATCAGCAACGGAGAAACAGGGGTTTCTATATTTTTTGTGCTGAGCGGATTTCTAATCACGTATCTTCTGATCACTGAATATGAACTGAAGTCAAAAATTTCACTCAGAAATTTTTACATAAGGAGATTGCTGAGAATCTGGCCCCTGTATTTTATGGTTGTTTCTTTTACTTTCTTAGTTTATCCATTGCTGAAATCATTAATAGGGATGAACAACCCGTTGGGTTCAAATTTTCTCTATCATCTTACCTTTTTAAGCAACTTTGATGTGATAAACATTGAAAAAAATTGTGCCGGGAATGCCGCAATGTCTCAAAATATAACATGGTCCGTTTCAATCGAGGAACAATTTTATTTATTCTGGCCATTACTATTTGTTTTTCTGCCTAAACGGTTTTGGATTTACTCCATACTGTTTGTTATATGCGGATCTGTATTTTTTCGAATTATAAATTATGACGATCATGCTGTTTTATATTTTCATACTTTTTCGGTTTTGCTTGATCTTGGGACGGGAGGGTTGATGGCTTTTTTAATAAAAAAACATAAAAAAATCAGAACCTTTTTTGAAACCAGTTCTACAAAGACACATTTAATTTTATTTGTCATGTCTTTTTGCCTGCTTTTCTGGGGAAGCTCAATATTTTTATTTAAATATGGGAATGCAATCAGCAGAATATTTATTTCCATTTCGTTTGCTTTAATAATTTCTTCACAGGCCATTACAAAATCAGCCTCGAAGTTGAACACCGGAAATTGGTCGTTTGCAAGTAAATGGGGAAAATACACGTACGGAATTTACCTGATTCATCCCATAGCATTAACCCTGATTGATATAGCAGTGCGGGTGTTACATATTCCCAAAACAAATTTTTTCAGCCTGTTTACTATAGGAATACTGGGGTTTTTGCTTACATTGGTTTTAAGCAAGTTCAGCTATAATAATTATGAATCGCGATTCCTTAAACTCAAGGATAAATTTACGACAGTAAAAACCCATGAATAAGTTACCAACTGTGAACATCCTATTTTAAAATGGATCTTTTTAAATCCTTCCTGCCATTTTTTTAAAATTTACCCGTCAGTGTTATGCCATACGTTTCCGGGTTTCCAAGATGTACTGCTCCAAAGTCATAAGAATAGGAAATGTATTCAGTATCCTGTAAGTTCCTGCCCCAGAACATCAGCTCAAAATTTTTAGCAGCTATTCCACATCTTGTATTCAGCAAATTATATGGTTCCTGGGAAATGGTGTTTGCAAGATCAAAATATTGTTTTCCAAAATACATCCACTCGCCACGCAGAACTATTTTTAATTGTTGCTTTGTACCGATATCGTAGCTATACTGCAATGCAAGCATTGAAGTAATGTCGGGTGTGAAAATTTGTTTATTACCCTCCAGGTTTACTTCGGCACCACCCTGCGACACATTCAGTTTTGTGAATTCAGCCTGCGTATAGCCAATGCTATATGCGGCTTCAAATCCTTTAAATGGCGTAATAGCAGCTTCGGCTTCTATGCCTTTGCTTTCTAATTTTCCGGCATTGCGGGTAACGGTGATGGCATCAGGCAATACAAGCGTTGGTACCTGCGCATCGGTAACCATTGTGAAAAAACCTGCAACATTCAAATGCAGCTTGTCAGCAAAGAAATTGTTTTTCACTCCTGCTTCAATGTTGCCGCTGTATTCGGGTTTGTAGAAATAGAAACCCGGTTGTGATGGATCGGAACTTATCTGCGTTAATCCACCTGTACGATAGCCGCGGCTGTATGCAGCAAAAAAATTAGTAGTTTCCATGAGATGATACGTCAACGCTACTTTAGGTGAAAGTGCGTTGAAGCTTACCGTTTTATTTGAATCAGGAATATATGTGAAAGGAGGATCAGGTTCAATTTGTAATTCAATGAGTCCTGAATATTTTTTCTTTTCATAATCATAACGCAAGCCAGCCGTAAGATCAAGTTTTTTACGGATAGTATAAGTGGCTTGCCCATAAACTGCTCCTCCATAATTTTTTGCTTTAGTTGTATTAATAAAAGAAGCATATCCGATATTATAAACCGGAATCGCATCCACTCCAAAATGCGTAGCCTGCTTCACCGGGTTATCCTGGTAAAATAAATAGATGCCGGTTGTCCATGCTAACGGTGAAGCAGATGCCGTTGGGGATGTGAATTTAAATTCCTGAGTACCCACCTGCACTTTGTTCCATCCATCATAGTTATTATTAATGGTAATAATATCATAAGGTGAAAAATCTCCGTCAATGGGGTCTGTATAGTAATGATGATTGGACTGATAAGAAGATTGCGAACTGAAGTTAAAGCCTTTGCCAAAGTAGTTTAATGATAAGGAACCATTATAGGTATCATCATTCATGGTAGTAGTAGCATTTTGGTTGAGTTCGAAAAGAGGATCCGTAAAAGCATGGGTCGCATCTAACATATTCAACGCAAAGGCTCCATTATTCCTGAAATTCCGGTGTTTTGCATTCAATGTAATCGCCCATTTTGACCCTGCCATATATTTCAGGTAATAATTTCCCGTCATGCCATGCTGTTTATCAAAATCAGAATCCGTGTATTCATTGTGATAAAATCCGTCACGTGAATCATACATGGCAGCAGCGCCAAAAAACAATTTGTTTTTTACAATGGGCACTTTTATTCCTGCACTGTACCGCTGCTGATTAAAGTCGCCCAATGTTACTTCAGCAAAACCATTTAATGTATTAGTGGGTTGTTTTGTAATAATATTAATGACACCTCCCATGGCATTCCGTCCATATAAAGTACCCTGCGGGCCTTTTAAAACTTCAATGCGTTCCACATCAAAGAGCTGAGAAATATAAGAGTCAAGACTGAATTGATTTACTCCGTCTATATAAGTAGCCACTGCGGGGTCATAAGAAGTGGTAGTTATTCCACGAATAGATGTAACATTTCTGTCATCACCGGGATTGGCGGCATACAGGTTGGGCACTACTGCCGAAAGCTCTTTGGTATCCCACAGGCGGTATTCCTTAACCTGCCTTGATGACAAGGTAGTTATAGTAACGGGGATTCTCTGCATCGATTCTTCTTTTTTCTGTGCCGTTACAACGACTTCGTCCAATTGGCGGGAGGAGCTATTGAGCTGAACGTTCAACACTTCCGGCTTATCGGGATTGAGGGTGATGCTTTTTGTTACTGTGGCAAAGTTTATTGCAGATATTTGCACAACATAATTTCCGGGAGTAATACCTGATATGGAATAATCACCCTCCCCGGTTGTGACTGCTCCCAGGTTAGTGTTTAATAAATAAACTGAAGCTCTGCTTATACCGCTGGATTTCGAATCTGTAATTTTTCCCGAAAGGATAACAGCATTTTGACCTGGTGCACTATAAGCCAAAGCCTGAAGCATGAAAAAGTAAATAATTTTAAACCGGGAAGCTTGTTGCCGGTGATAACACCGGGAACCAGGCCCGCTTAAGGGGAAAAGGCTTGAAAGGATTTTGTTCATAAGATAAAATTTTAAGTTCAATGATAATTTTACGGAGGAAAAGTAAGTACTAATTTAGCGCAAAAATTTTCATTGCAAAAAATTTTTTAACATTTTCCAATGCATTAATTAAACTCCTGGCCATTTAATCCGTCAGAGATCATAATCACAATACCTTTCCACATAACAAATCAAAAATTAATCTTGTATCAACGCCTGCTATGAAAAAAATTTCTATTGTCTTCTTATTATTTTACACGCAATTTTGTTTTGCGCAACTCACCCCTGAAATTACTTCATGGATCATTAACACTACAGGGGCCACCGGTTACAATGGAATCCTGTCCAATGTCCAGGTTGTGCAGTATTCTGCGAATAATGTTTATATAAGCTGCACCTGTATTCCGGGATATGATATTGGTCCGTGGGGAGGAAATCCGAATACTCCCTCCAATCAGAATTTTGTTTACAAGATTACGCGCAATCCTGCACAGAATACAGGTACGGCAATTGCAACTCCATTAGGGCACACTGGGGTGTGGAGCAACGGAGTCAGCATTTACAATGCTAAAGATGCGATGTCATACAATAACATGAACATCTGGCATCAGAACGCCATCGTGTTTGAAGGTGCAGGTTTTGATACCTGCCTGGGTCACCCGGCACCTAATGGGGAATATCATCACCATCTCAATCCCCGCTGCCTGTATGATGATCATGACAGTTCCTTACACTCACCCGTTATTGGTTATGCATTTGATGGTTTTCCTATTTATGGCGCTTATGGTTTTGCAAATACAAACGGAACGGGCGGCATTACCCGGATGAAGAGTTCGTTTCAAAAAAGAAATATCAACCTTCGAACGACTTTGCCAGACGGAACTGTTCTTAATTCCGGGCAATATGGTCCTCCCGTATCCGCCATTTATCCGTTGGGAAGCTATATTGAGGACTATGAATACATTGCCGGGTCGGGAGATTTGGATGATCATAATGGGCGATTTTGCGTAACCCCGGAATATGTTTCCGGTATCTATGCTTATTTTGTAACATTAGATTCCGTATTGGATGCAGCGTATCCTTATACTCCGGGACCGACTTATTATGGCACTGTGCAGGCCGGAAACACCGGGCCGGGTTCAGGACATAATACCATCGGTGAACCCACAACTATTTATACTCCTACAGGGGTTGAGGAAGTATACAACGGGATTCAATACCAGTTTTTCCCTAACCCCACAAAAGGGTTTGCATCGGTTTATTTTCTTCCCTCTCCCAATAACAATATAAAAGGCACGCTTTATAACCCCGATGGTGAGGTTGTTCAATCGTTTGAAAATTTTCAGCCGGGAGTATCTTACACGTTAGACCTTACAAAAATTCCTTCCGGAGTCTATTCCTTCAGGTTACAAACAAAAACTTCAGTTGCTGTACAACGAATCGTAAAGGTGGATTAGAAGCTACATAGCATGTTCTGCCACGTGAGCAGTTTTTCGTGATTGTGCATCTACTACTGCAATGGTTACCATGTTCACAATTTCACGAACCGAACTTCCCAATTGCAGGATATGAACAGGTTTTGCCAATCCGAGCAAAACAGGTCCGATAGCTTCAGCTCCGCCAATTTCCTGCATGAGTTTGTAAGCAATATTTCCTGCATCGAGATTCGGAAAAATCAGTGTGTTGGCTCCGCCTTCGATTAGCTCACAAAACGGGTAATTGTCTTTGAGCAGTTGCATATTAAAAGCCATGTTCGCCTGCATTTCGCCATCCACAATAAGTGCAGGATAATTTTCATGCAAATGTTCAACAGCATCGCGCACTTTAATTGCACTCTTCTGATCGGATGATCCGAAGTTGGAGTACGACAGTAATGCAATTCGCGGCTTTACATTAAATTGCTGAACTGCTCTTGCAGTAAGCAAAGTGATTTCAATCAGTTCTTCAGTAGTGGGATTTACATTAATGGTTGTATCCGCAAAAAATATAGGGCCTTTTTTGGTGATCATGATATACATGCCCGCTACTTTTTTTACATTTTGCTGTGTGCCAATGATGCGCAATGCCGGGCGTATAGTATCTGCATAATTCCTGGTTAACCCTGAAATAAATGCATCGGCATGACCCATCTCAACCATCATGGCTCCGTAATAATTACGCTCACGCATTATTTTTTTCGCTTCGTGAAAATTAAATCCACGCCTGTGCCTTTTCTCGAAAAAAGTCTCTCCAAACATTTTTATTGTTTCATTGTCTTCGCGCGGATCAATGATGCTGATGTCCTTGAGATCGAGATTATTTTCTTTGATCAGTTTATTGATCCGGTCCCGGTTACCCAGTAAAATGGGTTTTGCAATCCCCTCGTCTTTTACAATTTGGGCTGCTTTAAGGATTTTATAATTATCGGATTCTGCAAAAACTACGCGTTGCGGATTTTGTTTGGCTTTGTTGGTGATGATGCGAATCATCTTATCATCCAGGCCCAGGCGCTTTTTCAGGTCATCAATATATTTTTCCCAATTCGTAATTTTATTTTGCGCAACACCTGAAGCGATGGCCGCTTTGGCAACGGCCGGTGCAACTGTGTAAATCAAACGGGAATCAAGCGGCTTGGGGATAATGTAATCTTTTCCGAAAAAAATATTTTTTTTATTGTAGGCTAAATTTACCATTTCGGGAACCGGCTGCCGTGCAAGTTCTGCAATAGCATACACAGCCGCAAGTTTCATCTCCTCGTTAATCTGCGTGGCTCTCACGTCTAAAGCTCCCCGAAAAATATAAGGGAATCCAATAGCATTGTTTACCTGGTTAGGATAATCGCTTCTTCCTGTTGCAAAAATAAAATCATTGCGCGTTGCCATGGCAAGCTCATAAGAAATCTCGGGATCAGGATTGGCAAGGGCAAATACGATCGGCTTGGGGGCCATTGATAAAAGCATTTCTGCGTTCAGCACATTTTTATCCGACAGGCCAATAAACACATCCGCATTTTCGATGGCTTCTGCAAGTGTGTTTATATTTCGTTTGGTTGCAAAAAAACTTTTATTAGGATCCGGGGTTGTTCTGTCGGTACGGATAACTCCTTTGCGGTCAAGCATCACAATATTTTCAAGCTTTGCTCCAAGAGATAAATAAAGACGCGTACAGGAAATTGCGGCAGCCCCGGCACCATTTACCACAATTTTAACTTCTTCAATTTCTTTTCCGGCTACAGCCAATGCATTGATTAATGCTGCCGCAGAAATAATCGCAGTGCCATGCTGGTCATCGTGCATGATCGGAATATTCAACTCTTCCTTTAAACGTTTTTCTATTTCAAAACATTCGGGGGCTTTAATATCCTCCAGGTTGATTCCGCCAAATGTGGGAGAAATTGCCTTAACCGTTTTAACAAAGTCTTCCACGTTGGTCTGGTCTATTTCAATATCGAATACATCAATATCTGCAAGAATTTTAAAGAGCAAACCTTTGCCTTCCATCACCGGTTTGGAAGCCTCAGGGCCAATGTTCCCTAACCCGAGAACTGCCGTCCCATTCGATATTACAGCTACAAGATTGCCTTTCGTGGTGTATTTGTAAACAAGATTTTTGTCTCTTTCAATTTCAAGACACGGGATGGCTACTCCCGGAGAATATGCTAAAGAAAGATCGCGTTGTGAACTGTAAGGCTTGGTAGGTACTACTTCAATTTTGCCGGGTCTTCCCTGCGAATGATAATCGAGAGCTTCCTGATTTTTGTTATCCATATAAAATTTTCTTCCTAATCGTTAGGTGAAACAAAGATATAAAAAAGCAACGTGTGCCTTATAAACCGGCTTGCATTTAACAATAAACAGAGTGGATTAATAAAAGAGCTTAAAAAGAAATGGCGATTATTTTGCTTTTGAATATCGTTCCGATACTTCTTCCCAGTTAATTAAATTCCACCATGCAGAAATATAATCAGCACGCTTATTCTGATAATGCAAATAATATGCATGCTCCCACACATCAAGACAAAGTATGGGAGTTCCCTTTAATTCTGAAACATCCATTAACGGATTGTCCTGGTTGGGGGTGGAACCAATGTTCAGTTTTCCATTTTGTGCGACAAGCCATGCCCATCCGGAGCCAAAACGTTTTGCCCCGGCATCACTGAATTTAGTTTTGAATTCATCAAACGTTCCGAAGGTTGCATTGATTGCATTTGCAATTTCGCCTGTCGGATTCCCTCCACCGCCCGGTTTCATTATTTTCCAGAACATGGAGTGATTCCAGTGCCCGCCTCCGTTATTCCGTATTGCAGGAGGAAAAGCGGAAGCTTTCATCAGTATATCTTCCAATTGCATATTTTCTATTTTATTTTCAGCAAGGGCTTTATTCAGGTTTGTAACGTATGCACCATGATGTTTGTCATGATGTATCTGCATGGTGAGTGTGTCAATATGCGGTTCAAGAGCCGCATAATCATACGGAAGCGCAGGCAATGTAAAGGCAGGTGTTTCAGCCGGCAAACTGTTTTTTGAAAAAACTTTATTCCCTAACATGGAAATACCTGCAGCACCCACCGTAAGCAGTGCGCTTTTTTTGATAAAATCTCTGCGATTGTTTTTCATGAAAATGTTATGTTAAAGTTCCAACGAATTACGAATTAAAATACGAATGTACGAATACTTAAATGACAAATGAATTAAATTAATACGCAGATTTCATTCGTAGATTCGTCCGCCTTAGGCGGATTCGTTGATGTCATCCCAAATAAATCAGCACTTCATTTTTCTCCACAGCCGATCCTTTTTTCACAGCTACTTTTTTCACCAATGCATCTGAAACGGCTTTCAATGTATTTTCCATTTTCATTGCTTCAAGTGTTATCAGTATATCTCCTTTTTTTACAGATTGTCCTTCCGAAACATTCACAGCTACAACTAATCCGGGCATCGGAGCTTTTAAATCATTTACTTTATTTGAAGTTAATTCATCCATGCCCAGCTGATGCAGCAATTCATCGTACTGATCTTTTAGCTGAACGGTATAGTTATTATTGTTTACCCGCAACTCTATGGTTTTCTCATCCGGATTTATTCCAAGCACTTCAATATTGTAAGAACGATAATTCTGAATCACGTGAAAAGAACCGGCTTTAAGCTTCAGTAAATCCAGTTTTATTTCTTCACCGTTTATAAAAAAAACATCCGGAGATTTTCCCTTCTTAATTTCAAATTCTTTATAGTTTACTTTCGCTTTGTACATAAGACAAAGGTATTGATTAAAAAAATTCAATGGTAAGGCGATGGAGTTTTGGTTCTGAAAAATTCATCTTACCTTTGTGATTACAAAAAATTTTTAACAGGAGATCACCACCATTCTTCTTTTTTAATTTCACTACTTATTTTTTACAATGAATTCAACCAAAGGCAAAGACTTTTCCAGCGAAGATGCAACCATAAAAGCTGTTCTTGAAATTTTTAAAAAACATCCATACAAAACATTTAACCACAAGCAAATTTTCAAACAACTGCTCAGCGCGTATGGAAATAAAATTTCTGATTTTATCCATCCGGCAAATACAAAACCCGAAACCCGCGAACAAATAAACAGTGTATTACAGCAGTTGGTGAACCTGGGTGATGTAATTGAAATGGAATACGGTAAATACAAATTGCTTCCTCAGGAGTCTTTTGCAGAAGGAAAAATTGATATCACTTCAACGGGTGCGGCCTATCTGACTGACGAAGATTATGAAGACGATATTTACATCGCACCGAAAAATGTTAACAATGCTTTGAACGGGGATACGGTGAAGGTGCTGATTTATGCAAAGCGCGAGGGAAAAAGGATGCAGGGAGAAGTCGTTGAAATTCTTGAACGGGCGAGAACAGAGTTTGTCGGCATTGTACAGGTCTCACAAAAATTTGCATTTCTTGTTCCTGACAGCAATAAAATGAATGTGGATATTTTTATTCCGCTTTCACAACTTAATGGAGCAAAGCATGGTGAAAAAGCTGTTGCCGCCATAACGGAATGGCAGCCTGAAGCAAAAAATCCTACAGGAGAAATTATTAAAGTGCTGGGAATGCCGGGAGAAAATAATGCGGAGATGGATGCAATTCTTGTAGAGTATGGTTTTCCACTTCAGTTTCCCGGGGAGGTAGAAAATGAAGCCGAAAATATTCCTTATAATATTCCTGACGGAGAAATAAAAAAAAGAAGAGATTTTCGCAACACAACCACGTTCACTATTGATCCGGTTGATGCAAAAGATTTTGATGATGCACTCTCCATAAAAGATTTAGGAAACGGGAAATGGGAAATGGGTGTCCACATTGCCGATGTTTCTTATTATGTAAAACCCGATACTGAATTGGAAAAGGAAGCATACAGCCGCGCTACATCTATTTATCTTGTGGACCGGGTGATCCCGATGCTCCCGGAGAAATTATCAAACAATGTTTGCTCCCTGAGGCCCGATGAAGAAAAGTTGTGCTACTCTGCTGTTTTTGTTATGGATGACCAGGCTAATGTTTTGGAAGAATGGCTTGGAAGAACAATCATAAAATCGGATAAAAGATTCTCTTACGAAGAAGCACAGCAAATTATTGAGACAAAAAAAGGGCCTCTGTCAGAAGAAATTTTGTTGTTCGATCAGCTTGCAAAAAAATTAAGAGCGGAACGTTTTAAAAAAGGCGCGATCAGCTTTGAAAAAGTAGAAATAAAATTTAAGCTGGATGAAAAAGGAAACCCTCTTGGTGTGTATGTGAAAGAAAGTAAAGACTCCAATAAGCTGATTGAAGAATTTATGCTGCTTGCAAACAGAAAGGTTGCGGAGTTCATTGGTAAAAAGGGAAGCCAGAAGCCGGAGAGCAGAAGTCAGAATATTTCAGGCGGAGCAAAAACTTTTGTGTACAGGGTGCATGATGTTCCGTCAGGGGACAGATTGGAAAATTTTGCACAGTTTGCATCCAAGTTCGGATATAAAATCACGACTGATTCAGATAAAGAAATTTCAGAATCACTCAACCAGCTGATGAAAAATATACATGGCAAGCCCGAAGAAAATGTACTGGAGCAGCTTGCCATCAGAACGATGGCAAAAGCAATTTATACCACGGAAAATATCGGGCACTACGGATTGGCATTTGATTATTACACTCATTTCACATCCCCTATAAGACGTTACCCGGATGTGATGGTTCACCGGTTGCTTGATCATTACCTGAAAGGCGGAAATTCTGTTTCACAAAAAGATTTTGAAACAAAGTGCAAGCACAGCACCGATATGGAAATTCTGGCATCTGAAGCTGAGCGGGCTTCCATAAAATATAAGCAGGTCCAATTTATGTCTGATAAGCTCGGACGGGTGTTTGACGGAATAATTTCAGGAGTTACAGAATGGGGAATTTATGTGGAGGTGGTTGAGAATAAATGTGAAGGCTTAATACGCTTACGCGATATTGGCGGTGATTTTTTTGAATTCGATGAAAAGAATTATTGTATAAAAGGTGTGAGGACAAAAAGAGTTTTTCGTCTCGGTGATCCTGTAAAAGTAATTCTTAATAAAACCGATTTGGTAAAAAAACAAATTGATTTTGGTTTGTTTGATGAAAATACACTTTTGAAAAAAATAAAATCATCAGGAGAATTCCGGAGAGGAGATGGAAAAAAGAGAAAAGAGAAAGAAAGAGAAAAGAAACAAAAAAAATATTTTTCAGGAAATAAACGCGAAAAGAAAAAACGGTATTAAAAAATTGATTCTTAACAAAATTTATTTTTAAAATAACTTGCATATGTCATAAACATTGCTATCTTTACATTAACATGCTAAAGTCTTAACCTGAAAAACCCCTAACCGTGATCTCCTTTTTAATCAAATTATTTTCTTGTCTTTTTATTTCTCCGGGATTTTATGCTTTTGAAATTCTGCTTTGCAACAGGATTTTTTTTGCTGCTAAAATATTTTATTATTTCACTCCATCCATTCCCTTAAGATATCCTATCCTTGGCGATAAGCGATAGCTGCGTTTTTAAAACCCCACCCCGGAAAATCGCAGCTTAACCCCAGCTCTCAATGCCTTCTTCCCTTGTATAAGAAGAATACGTATTTTTATAAAAAACTTTAAACAATATTATTATGAAACAGATTTGGAATTGCTTATTTCTTTTATTGAGCGCATCAGCATCTGCTCAGGTAACATTAGAGCATACATATAATATTCAATTCGGAAACCAAATGTTTTATACTGACCTTGGTAATAATAATTATAAGTATTGCACGGTTGACTTTTACAACGATAAATTCAGCTTGTATAATCTTGACCATTCGCCTTTCATGTTGAATATTTCAACTGCCATATCTCTTCAGTCAGGTGTATTTTGGGTCGGATACATAACCACCACACTTTTTGATTGCGACTCCAGCAATATTGAGTATGTTTTGACGTCAACGGCTTCTTCTACTCTGCCATTTTATGTTTACCGCACAGATGGAACACTGCTTTTTCAAAAAGATAGCGTAGTCACGCAATGGTGTTTTGGTTGTTTTGGTGGAATATCTATTCATCCCATTTATAATACTCCTATGGGTACAAAACTACTTCTTGCCAATCAAAGTGCCGAAGAATGGTATGTTTATTCGCTGTGTGGTTCTTTACCTGTTTCAATTGATGAGATTGAACAAGATGGAAATCACTACGTTCATGTTTATCCAAATCCATCATCAGGAAATACCGTATTAGAAATCAATTCACCGGGTAATATTGAAAATTATGAGCTGACAATTTATGATGCCTCATTCCAGTCTGTCAGAAAAGAATCAGTAAAAGGAATACAAAAAATAACTCTTGAGAATGACAAATTAAGTTCAGGAGCTTACTACTTTTCATTACAAACAAAAAATAAAATTATTCAAACAGGGAAATTTATTATCTCAAAATAAAAAACGAAATAAAAAAATGAAAAATAATATCACAATTTATTTAATGCTGATTATGTCAGCATTATGGAGCATTGAATCAAATGCTCAGGTTAATGTACCAAGTGCAATTTATAGCTCTTCTGGATATATCGGTTGGAGTACTGTAAACGATGTCCCTTTTAAATTAGGAGGTACACCATACATGTTTCTTGATGGCACCACCAATGTTGGGTATTTTGGCATTGGCACTACTTCTCCACAACAAAATTTAAGTGTAAATAGTGCTGTCAACATTGACCAATCAAACGGCAATGCCGGAACCACCGGCAATTCATTGACCTTCGGAAGTGGAAGTGGTGAAGGAATCGGTTCTAAAAGAAATGCAGGCGGCAATCAATACGGACTGGATTTTTATACCAATTTTACGAATCGTATGGCAATTACAGGGTCAGGCAATGTCGGCATCGGAACAACTGCTCCTTCCCAATTACTTCAAGTAGTTGGTGGCAATGTGGATGTTAATACTGCTACTAACAGCTACATGATAGGAGGCAATCCTGTTCTCTGGCACAATGGTGATAACACAAGCATTTTTGCCGGAGTAAGTGCCGGGGCTTCCTCACCAGCGAGTGGAACTCTGTATAATACACTTGTAGGTGCGGGTGCAGGCGCATCACTTTCTTCAAGCCAGCAAAACACATATATAGGGTACGAGGCAGGTAAATTATCTACTACATATGTTACTGCCGGAGATCCCGGAAATGTAGCTGTTGGCTACCAGGCAATGTATAATAATGTAACTTCGATAAATAATACCGCTGTTGGCTATCAGGCGCTTTTTTCCAGTAACACTTGTTATAACTGCTGGGCAAACCATGCTCTCAATACTGCTGTCGGGTATCAATCACTCTACAGCACACTGGCTTATGGTGGGTGCGCATTGGGATATGCGTCCGCTTTCTCCAATACTTACGGATGCTCGATTGTTGCTCTTGGAGAAGAATCAGCATTTCGCAATACAGAAGGCAATTCTAATCTGGCAGTTGGTTATGATGCACTTCATGAAAATACCACCTTAAGCAGCAATGTAGCGGTAGGTGCTGATGCCTTATTCAGCCAAAATTATGCTTCAACTACTGCTTGCCCGCCTAATACTTATGGATGTATACACAGCTATAATGTTGCATTAGGCAATAATGCACTTTATAATAATAATCCTACCAATGACATCAATGGAAAAGATAACACCGGGTTAGGAACTTATTCACTTTATTCAAATAGAACAGGAGCATATAATGTCGGATGTGGATTTCAGTCAGGTTATACTAATGCAATTGGAAATTATAATGTAAATGTAGGCGCTTCTGCCGCCTATGGAAACACTGCCGGGTATGGCACCTTTACAGGAGCCTTTACCGCATATTCAAACGCGGGCGACTATAACAGTTTTTACGGATATGCTGCCGGCTATAGTAATACCTCAGCCCGGAGAAATTCAGGGTTTGGGTTATCAGCTTTAGGCCGTACAACAACAGGTGGCGACAATACAGGATTGGGTCTTCAGGCAGGATTTAATAATGTGACAGGTAGTCAGAACACATTTGTAGGATATGGAGCCGATGCAAATGGAACCAACTATACCAATTGTGCAGCGTATGGAGTTGGCACTATAACTACTGCAACTAATAAATATTGGTTCGGTAATTCCGCTGTTATTGCCTGTTATAATTGGTCTGGCCTTTGGACAGCAAGTGATGGTCGGTTTAAAATCAATGTGCAGGAAAATGTAAGTGGTTTAGATTTCGTTAAAAGACTTCGTCCGGTTACCTATAATTTGGACGCACAGGCTGCAGATGCATTTGTACGCACAAACAGTGCGCCTTTAACCGACAGTTTAGGAAATAGCAGTTCAGCATTAGATTTTACTGATGCAACAAGCAGGATTCATGCAGGTTTCATTGCGCAGGAGGTAGAACAGGCAGCCCTGGATGCCGGGTTCACATCTTCAATAGTAAGTGCGCCTGAAAACGCAAATGATCCTTATGCTTTGAACTATTCAGAATTTGTGGTTCCATTGGTAAAAGCCGTGCAGGAGCTTGACTCAGTAAACCAAACATTGCAGGATCGAATTAATGCCCTGGAAGCAAATAACAGAGTAATTTCTCCTTCACAGGAACCAGGAAATAATGAACCTAATGAACAGCGAAATACCGGTTCAATAGAATTAGAAAATTTAAAAACATTGCAACTTTTGGAGGCAGATCCGAATCCATTCAGCGAAAGCACAATGATACGCTGGAACATTCCCAACGATTTTAAAGATGCAGTAATTTATTTTTATGACAACACCGGAGCAAAAATAAATACTTATAAAATTGATGAGAAAGGACGCGGTGAGCTGCAAGTGTTTGGCAGCAAATTGTCATCTGGAGTTTATACATATTCTCTTATCATTGATTCAAAACTTATTGACTCCAAAAAACTCGTAAAAGCAAAGTAAAATTAAAATCAAATAATAAAAATAAAAATGCCTCTCTGATTTTTCAGAGGGGCATTAATTCGCATTCGTTGATGCCGGCAAGCGCGGATTCCAAACTGCAGTGCCACATCCTCCTGCTTAGTAACCCGACAGGCAGCGCTAATCCATTAAAAATAATTTCTGCACTTCAAAATACAATTTCTTTTTCCTGCCATAGTAATCAATCGCACTCCACGAAATTCCGGGCCAGCAATCATTCAACTGCCAGAATAAACTTCCCATACAATAGGGCTTGGCTTTCAAATGCGCGTTGATGCCTTTTGAAATTCCATCTGCCTGCAACTGCTGGCTGCGTTCAACAAATTCAGAAAAATTTCGGGGAACCGATCCATAGTCGCGTTCCATATATTTTTTGATGATTGCATTTCCCCGTGAATGTTTTTGATGTGAAGTAATAGCGGTTGATGAAATATTCAATTCCGAATCAGGGCAAAAAGTTTTTATAGTTTCCATCTCCGGATAAGACTGAAAGCCGAATTCAGTCATAAAACGCGGAACTTTTTGTTCATAGTTTTCAAATGGTTCTCCATCATGCCAGACGAACCAGTTGTGAGCATCACCTTCTTTAGTATGACGTTCATCACCTCTTCCGAATTCAGGTGATGATTCCCAATAAAAAGTATTGGAATATTTTTTCACCGCTGTGGGTAAAATATCATCAAATAATTCCTGGTATCCTTTCCAGATTTCTATTCGCTGCAAGGAGTCATAATCATTTTGCCATCCCCAGCGATGCCAGCCTTCTGAATTTTCATTGTTGCCACACCACAATGCAATACATGCATGGTTACTTAACCGCTTAACCTGCTGTCCGGCTTCTTCCTTAACATTCTGCAAAAAAATTGAATCAAACGGATACATGCCGCAGGCAAACATAAAATCCTGCCATATTAAAATGCCATACTGATCGCACACATCGTAAAATTTCTCTTTCTCATAAATTCCCCCTCCCCACACGCGCAGCATATTCATATTAGCGTCCTTTACACTTTTCAATAAAGAATCATATTTATCTTCTGTAACACGGTTCAGAAAAACATCCTGCGGAATATAATTGGCACCTTTCATAAAAACAGGAAGGTTATTTATTTTGAAAAAAAAACTTTTCCCTGCTGAGTCAGGTTGCTGAACAACTTCAATGGTTCTGATCCCCATTCTTTTTTCTAATGTAACAGGCGCACCATTCGCATCCTGCACATAAATTGAAAATGTGTATAAATTTTGTTCTCCTGAGCCATTGCACCACCATAGTTTCGGATTTTTTATAACAAACTGAAGCGGAATTTGATTATTCCCTTTTTTAATTTCAATCTCAGTATTAATTATTTTTTTTCCTGAGCTTTTATCGGCAATTGAAATCCGCAATTGAGAATTCCCGGTTGCATGGATATCCATATTACCTGAAACAAAGGCTTTGCTATCATCAATTGAATCTGTTTTAAAAAAAATATTTTCAACTTTAAAATAATCCCATCCAACCAGCTCAACATCTTTCCAAATTCCACAGGTAACAAACCGGGGAGCAAAATCCCATCCGAAATGATATTGTGCTTTGCGCACCATTACACGGTCCTCACCCGGAAGTTTTTTATATGGATACTTTTCATACAGCTCCTTTGCTTTTTTTGATGCGGAATGAAAAATAATTTTCAACTCATTTTTTCCTGCATGTAAATTTTGTTTGCAGGAGATTCTCCATTCACGGAACATGTTGTCTGCCTGTAAAATCAAACTATCGTTCAGAAAAACATCTGCATAAGTGTCCAGCCCCTTAAAAATAATTTCAACAACCTGCCTGTTCAGGAAGGAGGATTTAACATCAAAATCTTTTTTGTATTCCCAATCAACGCTGTCAATCCATTGCAGCTTTGTTTCATTATCCCGGTAGAAGGGGTCTTCAATTAATTTATTGCTGAGTAAGCCGGTATGAATGGAATTGGGAACCTCCGTCCTGTACGATTTGTCTTTGTATTTGAATTGCCAGTTTTCATTCAGCGAAATTGAAGTTACATTTTGGGAAAATGAATTGCTGCAAAAAATAATTAAAAGGATAAAAATAAAATTGATAAAAATTTTAAAATGTTTCAATTGAATATTCACAGCTAAAATTATTTCCCGGTTCCAAATGTATAATTCCTTCTTTGTTTTCCAATTGCTGGTTATGATTCACGCTGTCTGCAATTCCATGCCAGGGTTCAAGACAAATAAAATCCGCATCTTTTGCAGCCCAGATTCCGAAATATGGAAACCCTTTAAAATGAAAATGCAATCCATGATTTGATTTTTTGTTTTTGATCGAAATTATGTCCGATTTCAAATTTTTAAAAACCAAAGCATCATTATAGAACAAAGATTTTTTTAACGATAAAATATTTGCGTTGTTCAGGATCACTTCTTTTTCCTCTGAAATTAATCCGTTTTGCAATTTCCATCTTTCGGCAAACTCATTTTTATTGAATTCAAGAAAATAGTCTTCATACGTTTCATTTTCCTTTAATGGAATTTTAAATGCCGGGTGTCCGCCCACAGAAAAAAGCATTTTTTCATTTCCTGAATTTTCCACCTCATATTTTACATTCAATTTATTTTCAAGAATTGAATAAATAATTTTTAATTCAAAATGAAAAGGATAAATCTTTAAAGTTGAGTCTGCTGATTTTAAAAGAAAGCCCATGTTGTCTGACTCCGGACTGCTGACTGCAAACTGAAGGCCCCTCGCAAAACCATGCCTTTCTAATGAATATGATTTTTCATTGCAGAAATAAATATTATTCTTCAATTGCCCGACCACCGGGAATAAAACCGGGGCGTGCTTAGCCCATTCTTTTCCGGCCTGCCACAAATATTCAAGGTTTGTTTTTTTATTGAATATACTCGTAAGCTCAGCCCCGTCCTGCTTTGCTTTGACAATCAAAAAATCATTTTCAATTTTAATCATGGCCACGAATCACCCTAATTTACACAATTGAGATTTCATAGATTTTATCATTGCTTCATCGGCATAAATAATTTCACCGGCTGAATTTATTTTTTTTGCGGATCCATGAAAAGATTTAATCCCGGTTTTATTTGCAATTTCCAAAATATTTTCATCTGTAATTCCGCTGCCTGCCATAATTTCAATTCTTCCATCTGAACGATTGCGTAATTCGCGAATAAGCGAAGCCCCGTCATACGCTTTTTCTTTTTGCCCGGACGTCAGCAAAATATCCGCACCGCATTCTATCATATTTTCCAATGCCTCAAAGGGTTCAGCAGCCTCATCAAAAGCACGGTGAAAAGTAACTTTCAGGGGCTTTGAAAGTTCAACTAATTCTTTTGTTCTGATAACATCCACTTTCCTGTCTTCCGTCAACATTCCAAATACCACTCCGTCAGCTTTCATTTTTTTTGCGATTTCAATTTCTTTTTTCATCCGGCCAAACTCTGAATCCGTATAAAAAAAATTTCCGGGTCTTGGGCGAATCATTACATGCAGTTTTACCTGGAGATTTTTTTGGCAGTATTCTGCCAGCTCAAATTTTGGTGTAACTCCGCCCGAAGGTAAATCCTCGCATAATTCAATCCTGTCGGCACCGGCATTTTGAGCCCTTAAGGCTGCTTCAAAAGTTGTGACGCAAATTTCAAGAAACATTTTTCAGAAAATAAATTCAGCATTAAAAAATTCTAACTGTCAAAAAACAAATTAAATTTTTTCCACGATCACCGCTGTACCGTATGCTAATACCTCAGTAATTCCTGCAGTAACTTCATTCGCATCATAACGCATGGCGATAATGGCATTGGCGCCAAGCTCATCCGCGTGCTGCATCATTAACTCAAACGCTTCTTCACGCGCTTTTTCGCAAAGCTCTGTGTAGAGGGAAATATTACCTCCGACTAAACTCTGCAATCCTGCTCCAATATTGGCGATGATGTTTCTTGACCGAACTGTAATTCCTCTTACGATTCCCAGCTCTTTTACGACCCGGCAACCTTCAAGACTAATGCTTGTTGTTATTTTTGTTTTATCCATTTTACTATTTTTAAATCTCTACCCTGGTTTCTTCTATGATTTATTAATCCTGTAAAAGCGAAAAGAAGTATTGTTCCATAAAAGCTGAACTTTACCAGGATTTTTTGAAACAAAATTTTTTATTGCATTATCTGACAGCTCTTCGTTTATTAAAATGTAACCAATATTAAACTCTGTCAATTGTATTTGCAAATCACTCCCAGGCCGGTCGGGATTATTTACAAAACAATTCCTGTCTGTATAAAGCGCAAGCGCCCGGGGTTTTTTAAAAAGAATGCGGGCATTTTTTTCTGTGTGGCTATGAATAAAATCAAATGCTTCTCCCGCATCCATTCTCTGAGGTCCCGGCTCAACAATATCCTGCTTATCCAGAACAATTTCCCATTCATACTTATACACTGCAAAAAATGAAATAATGCACAAAGAATAAATGATTTTTTTTTTCCATTTCAATGCGTCCATTAAAAAATATAACCCTCCTGTTGCATATAAAAGTAAAATTGGAGCAACAGGAATTAAAAACCTGAAGCCGGCACTTGAATAGGGATAAATATAAAGAATGGCCATGTAAACAATTAATAAAATATCAATGTATTCAATTCCTCTTTTAATTCGTAAATAAAATCCAAGGAGGACCAGGGAAAGGATGATGCTTTTAATTAATGTTGAAAATAATGAATAGATATTTTCAGGATGAGAATTGAATATGCTTTGAAAAACATCAAAGTAGTAATTAATATTTTTTAATATGGTTTTATAAAGATCCTCAAATGTAAAAAGTGAGCCCGAGGATTTGAAATTTAAAAATGGAATGTCAAAAATAACATGATTGATAAGTGCAAAAAAACCCGCACCGGTCAATAAGAAAATAATTCCTCTTTGAAATAACAGCTTTTTATTTTTAACCTTTTGCCTGTTAAAAACAAACACTTCATTAAGGATTACAGCAACAACAAATGAAATTCCTATGTTCCTGGTTGAAACAAGAAAACCGGCTATTATTCCTGTAACAACAAGTGAGCTGAAACTTTTTTTTGATGCAATATAAAACAGGGTGCCAAAAAATAAAAAAAAAGTAAACGGAATATCAGAAGCAATTTCCATTTTGAAATTTAATATCCATGGATTATAAAGTATAATTAATACAAGCAGGCAGGATGAAAAGGAGCTGAAATAAGAATTAAAAAAACGAAAAAAAATAAGTGCACTTAAAAATAAAAAAGCCGAGATTAGAAAAGAGAATGCCGCAATATCATTTCCTGCAACAGCATAAACGGGCGCAAGCAACAACGGAAATCCCATAAAATAAGCAGGCGGGCTATAGAGCGGAAAATCTTTATTGAAGATAAAACCCGTTTCCATTTGCGAAATCCCCTTTGTAATATTTTTTGCCTGGTGAATGTACTGGGCAAAATCGTCACCCCAGTCATGACTATCCTTTATATTAATAAAAAACACATGCAGGCACAAAAGCATGATCAGCAAATACCATAAAGTATGACTACTTTTTTTTGGAAGCATTTATTATTTTAATGAGAAATAAAATTTTATCACTTCACATTTAAAAAGCAATGATAAAAAATAAAAACATTATTCCTCAAAGGAAGAAAAATTGTATCTGAAAAATACAGGTCAAACATTCACTTCTGTTGAATCATAGCTTTCAACAGAAGGACATGTGCAAATCAAATTGCGGTCTCCATAAGCATTATCAACACGTTTCACGGAAGGCCAGAATTTATTTTCTTTTACATAATCAACAGGAAATGCCGCCTGCTGGCGTGAATACGGATAATTCCAATTATCCGAAATGACTTCAAAGGCTGTATGCGGGGCGTTCGTAAGTGTGTTGTTTCCTTTTTCTGCTTTTCCTTTTTCTATGTCTTCAATTTCTTTCCTGATAGAAATCATTGCATCACAAAAACGATCCAACTCTTCTTTTGATTCACTTTCTGTCGGCTCCACCATTAATGTCCCTGCAACGGGAAAAGCTACGGTCGGGGCATGAAAACCGTAATCCATCAGGCGCTTGGCAATATCAATCACTTCAATTTGTGCTGAAGTTTTAAAGCTCCTGCAATCGAGGATCATTTCATGGGCCACAAAACCATGGGTTCCTTTATAAAGGATCGGGTAATGATTTTCTAATTTTTTACGAATATAATTTGCATTAAGTATGGCAAGCTGCGTGGCAAGTTTCAAACCCGACTTGCCAAGCATTTTTATGTATGCATAAGAAATAAGCAGAATGCTTGCACTTCCCCAGGGAGCAGCAGAAACAGCATGAACTCCCTTATCACCGCCTGTTTTTATAACGGGATGCGATGGGAGGAAAGGAGCAAGATGATCTGCCACCCCGATAGGGCCCATTCCGGGACCGCCTCCGCCATGAGGTATGGCAAATGTTTTATGCAGGTTCAGATGGCACACATCAGCCCCTATCATTGCCGGATTTGTAAGACCTACCTGTGCATTCATATTTGCACCATCCATGTATACCTGTCCGCCATTTTCATGTATAGCTGCAGTAATTTCCTTGATCCCTTCTTCATAAACACCGTGAGTTGACGGGTAAGTAACCATCAGTGCTGCAAGGTCATCTTTATGCAGGGTTGCTTTTGATTTCAGATCATCAATATCAATATTGCCTGCCGCATCACATTTAACAACCACTATTTTCATTCCTGCGAGAACAGCGCTTGCAGGATTAGTGCCGTGCGCTGATTGAGGAATCAATACAATATTCCGGTTGGTCTGACCGGTGTTTTTTAAATATTCGTGAATCACCATTAAGCCTGCATACTCTCCCTGTGCTCCCGAATTTGGCTGCAATGAAACAGCCGAAAAACCGGTGATGCTGCATAAATACTCTTCAAGTTCTTTTACTATCCGCGCATAACCCTGCACCTGCTCCACAGGCTGAAAAGGATGCATCCTGCTGAAGTGATTCCAGCTGACCGGGATCATTTCAGAAGTTGCATTCAGCTTCATGGTGCATGATCCGAGAGCAATCATCGAATGGTTTAACGAAAGATCTTTGTTTTCCAGTTTGGTGATATACCTCAGCATATTTGTTTCCGAATGATAGCTGTTAAACACCGGGTGGATAAGGAAAGGGCTCGTTCTTTGAAAGCCTGCTAAACTATCCCGGGCAAATGACGGAGAAAAATGCACTCCATTTTTTTTGAAGGACTGGTTAACGGCCTTTGCAAAAATTTCAAGAATATCATTTACATCCGCATCCAATGTGCTCTCGTCAGCACTTATTAAAATATTTCCGTTTTCGTAACGGAAATTAATTTTTGCTTCCGATGATGTTTTTTTAATGCTTTCCGTTTTACCGGAAGCATCAATTTTTATCGTATCAAAAAAAATTTCATGAGCAATTTTAAATCCTAATTTCTTCAGTCCTTCTGCAATTGCAAGGGCCCGGTTATGAATCGTGGCCGCAATAGCTTTCAATCCTTCTGGGCCATGGTAAACAACATACATGCTTGCCATTACGGCAAGCAATACCTGCGCTGTGCAAATATTGGAAGTTGCTTTATCCCGCTTAATGTGTTGTTCGCGGGTCTGCAATGCCATACGCAATGCACGGTTTCCTGAAGCATCAATGGATACCCCGATAATCCTTCCCGGGATATCACGTTTGTAAATTTCTTTGGTGGCAAAATATGCAGCATGAGGGCCTCCGTAACCCATAGGCACTCCGAAACGTTGTGTACAGCCTATCACAGCATCAGCGCCCCATTCACCGGGAGGAGTCAGCAATACCAGGCTCATAATGTCGGCAGCCACTACGATTTTTATTCCTTTTTCATGGGCTTTTTTTACAAAGCCTGAATAATCTTTGATTTCGCCATCACCGCAGGGATATTGTAAGAGCGCTCCGAAATAAGTTGAATCAGCATTGAAAGATGTTGCGTTACCAATCACCAATTCTATGCCGAGGGGGTTTGAGCGGGTTCTGATCACATCAATAGTTTGGGGAAAGCAGTCCTCAGCCACAAAAAATTTGCAGATATTATTTTTTTCCTGCTCTTTTGTCCGGGTGTGAAAAAACATGGTCATTGCTTCGGCAGCGGCAGTGGCTTCATCCAGCAACGAAGCGTTTGCAATTTCCATTCCTGTCAAATCAATAATCATGGTTTGAAAATTAAGCAGCGCTTCCATCCTGCCCTGTGCAATCTCTGCCTGGTAAGGAGTGTAGGCAGTATACCATCCGGGGTTTTCAAAAATATTCCGCAGAATCACACCCGGGGTGATGGTATTATAATATCCAAGCCCGATATAATTCCTGAAAAGCTGATTCTTATTTGCCGTTTCGCGAAGTTCTTTGAGGAATTCAAACTCGCTCATTCCTTCCGGGATATTTAATTCATCGGAAAGCCGGATAGAAGAGGGAATAATTTTTTCAATTAATTCATTCAATGACGAAGCTCCCACCATTTGAAGCATCGCCTCTACTTGTGCTTTACCAGGTCCGTTGTGCCGGTCAGAAAAAGAATAATGTGACATAAGGTATTAAATTTGGGATGGCAAAGTTAAGGAATAATGACGGCTAAAATGATGAATCTATTATGTGTTTTTTACGTAATACTTTAGTCGCATTCTTAATTCTTTAACAATGTCACAGATGTATTTTTTTGTAGTTTTGAACAAATAATTTTTATGAATAAAATAGCTTTAAGATTTTTCTTCTTTTTCTTTTTAGCAGCAACTTTTTGCAACGGACAAATAAAAATTCTCAAGCTGAATGGGAAAATGAAAGATGCAAAACAGTATGAGGTCAAAGGCGAATGGATATTTTACAAGACCCCTGATTCATTAGACCATAGAATACACAAATTCTTTTTATGGAATAAAGTATGGCCAAGGAACAAGCTCAAAAAGATTGATAAGTTTGATGTTTTTTCTGCAATAAATCCTGATGGAACTGAGGAAATTGTTTATGATCCCGATACCATATTTGAAGGGGATCCTTCGGTGGAATGGGTGAGAAAATATATTAAAGGAGAACAATATGGCATGATGCATTATGATAAATACACAAATAAAATTGCCGCGGTGCTTATAGGCGGTGGTTTTGCATATTTTTCTTATTACGGACCCATCGGTGTGTTTATATACTCTATGGGAAGAAATATTGTTAAACCCAGGATTCCATATTCTGATTCTATTGAGCCTGCCGTTTTTAATACAGAAGAATTTCAACTGGGTTATCGAAAATATGTCAGAAATAAACGAATTAAGGAAAGCCTGATTTTCGGAGGAATAGGTTTTGCAGTCGGATTTGCTGCTTTTGCCGTTTTTAAATAATAACACTTAAGAACCATGCATTGAAGCTGATCAATGGATTTACAGGTTTCATCATCCGCAGCCATCTCATTGTCACCATTGCTGCAACACTTTTAGCTTACCAGTCTTTACTTTTAACTGGCGACACTGATTTCCGGAGCCATATCCTCCTGGTAATTTTTTGCGGAACCATATTCGTTTACAACCTTGCAAATATTATGATCAGCGTTCCTTCAAAGGAATCCAAAAAGATTTCTTTGCTGAGCGGGAATCTGTGGTTTCATATTTTATTGTGCCTCTCTGCTCTTATCGGAATTTTATTTGCATTTAACAGGACAACCTTTGATGAAAAACTGATCATCCTGTTTACAGGTCTTTGTACCATTGGTTATGAAATGCCTTTTAAGAGGAATAATCAACGGCTGAAAGGCTTCAGGAATGTGCTGATCCTGAAAAATATTTTGCTTGCTGCCGTTTGGGCTGCTGCAACGGCATGGCTTCCCCTGGTGAGCAAGACCGGTGAACTGCATTCGCTTGACCTTATTTTTATCTGCCTGAAAAGATTTTTTTTCGTTTTGCCGCTCGCTATGGTATTCGATATAAGAGACCAATTCAGCGATTTAAAAAATAATGTAAAAACAATTGCCAACCAGGCCGGGATCAATGCAGCAAAAAATTTTGCCTATTTATCCATGCTGTTTTTTGTGATCGTGGTATTCCTGCATAAGAAAAGCATGGAAGCTATTGCATCTCCTCTTCTCGATTTCTCCATTCCTCTTTATATTTCGGCCGTCATTGCTTCTGTGTTTATTTTTATGATCAATGAATCAAAAAAAAATCTGTATTACATAGTGATCATTGACGGTTCCATGATACTCCAGTTTTTGCTGGTGTATATTTTTATGAAAATCTAAAAGCAAAAAAAATCTTAGCAATTGTCTTTATTCAATTATTAAAATTTTGTTTGCCGCTTCTTTGCCATCGCTGATTTTCAAAACATAAATCCCTTTGGGGAGAAAAGAAAGATCTAATTGGGTTTCTGGTTTTTGGTTTTTGGTTTCAGGTTGAGCTGCAAAAACTGTTTGTCCTAACGTGTTGATGACGTCTAACGTGCAGTTTGTTTTTTGATTTTGTGGAAAAGTGATTTGAAAAATGCCGTTGGAGGGATTGGGAAAAATTTGAAGATGGTTGATTGAAGATTTATGATTTATGATTCCTGTGAGGGTGTCGGGGCCCAGCTTAACGACCCAAAAGTCAGGGCACCATTCTCCCCAGCAGATGGAGTCATGATAACCTGTTACATCTGCTCCATTTGACATGACCCATCCCGCTAATACAAATCCCGAATCCGCTGTTTGCGAAAATGAAAAAACATAATCAAACCAGGGTCCTCCTAAACATTTTTGAAACAATATATTCTGAGCGCTATCTATTTTAATAATCCAGTAATCGTATTCCCCATGATTGCCTGAAACATCCCCATTATTCGAATAGGTAGTTGAAACAGCTGCCATATTACCGTCAAAGGTCTTTAAGATTTTTGGCCCCCATTCACTTTGAGTTCCACCAAAACATTTTTGCCATTGAAGGTTGCCCGTGCTGTCAAGCATTACAATCCATGTGTCCTCAGTAGTAAATCCTATCGGGTTATGATTGCCTGTTACATCACTGTCATTTGAATTAACAAAGCCGCAAACTACAAATCCTCCATTAGCACTATTAATAATGGAAAGTCCAAAATCACGGTCTGTTCCTCCCAAACTTTTTTGCCATTGAAGGTTGCCCGTACTGTCAAGTTTGGCTACCCAATAATCAGGTTCAGAGAGAGGGCCATGGTGGCCGGTTACATCTCCATCATTTGATTCACTCCATCCTGCCACGGCATACCCCCCGTCAGCAGCCTGTATAATGGAACAACCAAAATCAAATCCGCTTCCGCCCAGGCATTTTTGCCATTGAACATTAAGAGCGCTGTCCAGCTTCACCACCCAATAATCTTCATTGCCATGATTACCGGACACATCTCCGTCATTTGAAAGGGTGGAACCTATCATGGCAATGCCTCCGTCAGTGCATTGTATAAGTTGGTTATCTCTGAATACCTGGGAAAGACCACCAATGTTTGAATTAAAGGATTCTTTTGCGCTTCCGCCAAGGCAATTTTGCGATAAAAGATTTCCTGAACTATCTGTTTTAATAATCCAGTAATCGGAAAGGCCATGGTTGCCTGAAACATCACTGTCGTTTGATAAAGTTAAACCTGATATCACAAAAGAGCCTGTGTTAGTTTCAATGACAGAAAAAGCTGCATCAGCATCACTTCCCCCGTAACATTTCTGCCACTGTATGTTTCCAAACGAGTCGAGTTTTACTGCCCAAAAATCAGAACTGTCATGATTTCCGCTTACATCATAATCATCAGATGCAGTTTCTCCAACAACCATGTATCCGCCTTCATGTGTTTGAATGACAGCGTAAGCAGCATCCCAATAACTTCCTCCATAACACTTCGCCCACTCAATCCCCGGAGCCTGCTGAGAAAAACAATTTATAATTGATAGTTGATACTTGATAATTAAAAGAAGAAGGGTTTTGAAAAAAGATTTCACGGGTTATGTTTTCTCTCTATCAAAATTAAGGAATAAATTTCAGAAATAACTCAACAACCCAACAACTTAGCAACTTAACAATCCAATAACTCAATAAGATATACTTTTGCACTCCCTTTTCTCCCTCTCCTTTGGAGAGGGTTGGGGTGAGGTTCATGAGCACAGCAAAAAAAATAAAAAGCGCACTGGTTTCGGTTTATCATAAAGATAACCTGGAGCCCATTATCCGTGCTTTGCATCAATTGGATGTTACCATTTATTCAACAGGCGGCACCAGCCAGTTTATAAAAGAGCTTGGCATACCAGTTACCGAAGTGGAAAGCTTAACGGAATATCCTTCCATTCTTGGCGGGAGAGTGAAAACGCTTCACCCGAAAATTTTCGGAGGCATTCTGAGCAGGCGCGAAAATGCAGATGACCTTTTGCAACTGGAAAAATATACCATTCCGTTTATTGATTTGGTAATTGTAGATCTTTATCCTTTCAGCGAAACGGTTGCATCAGGAGCTGCTGAAAATGACATCATTGAAAAAATTGACATTGGAGGAATTTCATTGATAAGAGCTGCTGCAAAAAATTTCAATGATGTGCTCATCATCCCTTCCCGCAATGATTATGATTTTCTGCTGAAACTGCTGAAAGAAAAAAAAGGAACCTCATCGTTATCCGAAAGAAAAAAACAGGCTTCAAATGCCTTCGAAGTTTCTTCTCAGTATGATTCAGCTATTTTAAATTACTTTCAGCCTTCACGCAAATTACGGTACGGTGAAAATCCTCACCAGCAGGGAAATTTTTATGGCGACCTCGATGATGTGTTTGAACAATTAAGCGGCAAAGAACTTTCTTACAATAATCTTCTTGACATTGATGCTGCACTTTCACTGATCTATGATTTTTCTTTCTCTCCCCCAACGGGGGAGCCGGAGGGGGCCACCTTCGCCATTATAAAACATAACAATGCCTGTGGAATAGCATCGCGAAATAATTCTGCAGAAGCCTGGAAAGCCGCCCTTGCCGGTGACCCGGTTTCAGCATTCGGTGGAATCATCGTTACCAATAAAACGGTTTCAGCTGAAGTGGCGGAAGAAATAAATAAATTGTTTTTTGAAATTTTGATTGCCCCGGGATTTGAAGAAAAAGCGCTGGCAATTTTGAAGGAGAAAAAAAACAGGATTTTATTAAAGCGGAAAGATTATAAATTTTCACCAACACAATTTCGTTCATTACTGAGCGGAATGATCGAACAGGATAAGGATTTGAAAACAGAAACTGCTTCAGATATGCAATGTGTTACAAATGCAAAGCCTTCTGAAAATGAAATACAGGATTTGATTTTTGCAAATAAGCTGGTGAAGCACAGTAAATCAAACGCAATCGTGCTTGCAAAAAACAAACAATTGCTTGCAAGCGGGGTGGGACAAACTTCGCGCATGGATGCATTGAAGCAGGCCATTGAAAAAGCCGGCAGGTTTGGCTTTGATCTTAAAGGTGCAGTTATGGCTTCAGATGCGTTCTTCCCGTTTCCTGATTGTGTGGAAATAGCTCATAAAGCAGGGATATCATCTGTGATCCAGCCGGGAGGTTCTGTACGGGATAAAGAATCCATCGAATATTGTAACCAAAATGGCCTTTCGATGGTATTAACAGGCATAAGACATTTTAAACATTAGGCGGTTCAAAGAATGAGCCGCGAAAACATAGTTTCATGCCAAAAAAAACTAATTTCGAGGCTTCAATTTCTGAGGACAGCCTTCAGTCATTCAACTTCAAACCAAAAAGGAACAGAGTCTCTATGGGACTATTTGATTTTTTAACGCAGGAAATAGCCATTGACCTCGGTACGGCTAATACGCTCATCATTGCCAATGATAAAGTGGTGGTGGACGAACCATCTATCGTGGCAATAGACCGCATGTCGGGCAAAGTGCTTGCAGTAGGTAAGCAGGCTATGATGATGCATGGAAAAACGCATGAGAATATCAAAACCATTCGTCCCTTAAAAGACGGGGTGATTGCAGATTTTGATGCGGCTGAACACATGATTCGCGGCATGATAAAAATGATCAGCCCGGGCAGAAAGTTGTTTGCTCCTTCCCTGAAAATGGTGATCTGCATTCCTTCAGGAATTACGGAAGTGGAAAAACGTGCTGTGCGCGATTCAGCAGAACATGCAGGAGCGAAAGAAGTTTACCTCATTCATGAGCCCATGGCCGCAGCGATTGGAATTGGTATTGATGTGGAAGAGCCGATGGGAAATATGATTATTGACATCGGTGGCGGAACGAGTGAAATTGCAGTTATTGCTCTTGGCGGAATCGTCTGCGATCAGTCCATTCGTGTGGCAGGTGACGGATTCACCAACGATATCTGGGATTACATGCGCAGGCAGCATAATATATTGATCGGTGAACGCTCTGCTGAGAGAATTAAAATTGAATGCGGATCAGCATTACCTGAGCTGGACACTCCTCCTCCTGATTTTGCCGTTCATGGCCGTGATTTGATGACTGGAATTCCAAAAGAAATAACTGTTTCTTATGCTGAAATTGCTCATGCTCTCGATAAATCAGTTTCAAAAATTGAAGAAGCTATTTTAAAAGCGCTTGAAATTACTCCTCCTGAACTTTCAGCTGATATTTACCGTACCGGTATCTACCTGACGGGCGGTGGCGCTTTGCTGAGAGGCTTGGATAAAAGAATTTCCATTAAAACAAAATTGCCTGTTCACGTAGCAGAAGATCCTTTAAGAGCTGTTGTTCGCGGAACAGGAATTGCTTTGAAAAATATTGACAGGTTCAAGTTTTTGATCCCGTAAATATTTTGGCTGCAGTTATTCTCTGTAAATAATTTTTTATTCTTTTTTAACATCTGCTTTGTGACATCTTTTCAAAAGATTCAAAATCTTATTTAAAAAATCGTGTAGGTTTGGCCTCCATAATGCCTGTGGCATTATGCAAAATTTAAAATGGCGTTAAGCAGGTTCTGGTCTTTCATTATTGTATGCAGCATTGCTTACATTTTTATTTTACTGCTCAGCGGCCGCTTATATACTATCAGTAATGTTGTAAACGGAAAGCAAAATGACCCCGTAATTGTAAAAGAGATACCAGCCGGTGAGTTACAGTTAAAGGATTCTTTATTGTTTTCAAATATCCTCGTTAACAAACCAACAGGATACCAGCAGGGCGATACATTGTATCGTCTTACAGATAATGGTATTATAGAAGTTTGCGTAGGAAAGCAATCCGCTGATGGCATTTTCATGACCTGCAAAAACACGATCATAGACATCTGGCTTCCTTTGATCGGTTACCTAACTTTTTTCTGCGGGTTGCTGCATTTATTAAATGATTCGAATGCGATTCAAAAATTATCGAAAGTCCTGACTCCTCTTTTTGTACGGATTTTTCCAAAGCTTCCTTCAGGCCATCCGGCATACGGGTTTATGACAATGAACTTTGCCGCAAATTTTCTTGGTCTTGATAATGCAGCCACTCCATTCGGATTGAAAGCGATGGAAAGTATGCAGGAAGTAAACGAAAACAAAGACCGTGCATCAGACAGCCAGATTATGTTTTTGTGTTTGCATGCTGCAGGACTAACTCTTATTCCAACTTCCATCATCGGTTATCGGGCAGCGCAAAATGCAGCCAATCCCGCTGACATTATGTTGCCGTGCATTATCACATCCTTCATCGGAACACTGGCGGCAATGATTTTTGTGAGTATAAAGCAAAAAATAAATCTCATAAATATTGTTGTGATTGGTTTTGTAGCTGTGATAAGTGCAGTCATCGGATTTTTGCTGTTTTACATTAACCGTTTGAACGGAATTGAAAAATTTCATTTCACAGGAAATCTCAGTAATGGTGTTTTATTATTTATTATCCTGATAATTGTAACGTACTGCATTTTACACGAGAAAATTTTCAGGCAAAATCAAACCAACATTTTTGATTCATTTGTTACAGGCGCAAAAGAAGGGTTCACAACTGGTGTACGCATTTTACCTTACATGATTGCCATGCTTGTGGCGTTAAGCATTTTTCGCAATTCAGGATTAATGAATATTGTGATGAGCGGTATTGTATCAGTGCTGCAGGTATTTAATGTAGATCCGCAGATCATCAATGCCATTCCTGTCGCGCTCATGCGCCCATTCAGTGCAGGCGGCTCACGCGGCTTTATGCTCGATGCAATGAAAACTTATGGAGCAGATAGTTTAACAGGACAATTATCCTGCTTATTCCAGGGTGCAGCAGAAACTACTTTTTATGTGATTGCACTTTATTTTGGATCGGTCAATGTAAAAGAAACACGTTATACGCTTGGTATAATGCTGCTGGTTGACCTGGTATGCGTCTTATCCGGAATAATGGTTTGCAAAATGTATTTTTAAAAGCGGGCACCCTTATTTTTGAATAATCATTTTGCCTGAATAGATTACGGCAGCATCAGTTTTAACCTGGTAAAAATAAATTCCATCAGGAAGATTATTTCTTTTAAATAAATAAGGAAAAGCGGGAATAAATTCTCTCCGGATTTCTTTTCCGATATTATCATAAATTATTATCTCTGTATTTTGGTTTTTTAATTCCTCTTTAGAAAAAGTTGCTGTTTCAGAGAAAGGGTTCGGATAAATATTCAGAGAATTTTCTCCAACCGGTTCTTCCTCACCCACCGGGCTGCAGCCAAACTGCTGTAATTGCGTATTAAGGCTTGCTCTTCTCACCGAAATAAAATCTTTAATTCCCGGAATGCTTCCCATATCGAAATCAATATTCGAATCAAAGTTTGCATTCGTGAATTGCTTATTCGGATCAGCATATACGTAAGGGCGGATCACATCTGCAATGCTGTCAATTTTTGGCTCCATTGCCGCAAGGCTGAAATCATTCTGAATCCACTGACACAAATAATTAAGGTAAGCAGCTTGGTAAATTGAATTTTGCATCATCCTGTTTTGCAACGGACGGTTCATCGGGGGTTGTGAAATAAAAAGCGCATCCAGTGTTTTAATTTGTGCAATAGGGATTCCCATATTAAAATTCCCAAATGCTTCATTCACATCCCACGTAATCCATTCAAATTTATTCGTGATAAAATCATCATACACATAATAATTGTGACCGGAGCCAAGATAGGAATCAAGATTTACAAAAAGATTATTGGCTGCCCATGCTTTAATCGAAAAATCGCTCACCATCACGCTTTCTAATGAATCATAAAATTCAACCGGGGATGGATTATTTATCCGGTCACAAAGATGGACAAGGTCGCTCCAGTCGTTTACCGCTTCATTCGTCTTCAAATCGTAATCATTATAATAAGATGATTGTGTTGTACCGTGCCACCTTAAATCTCCATGCGGGTCACCTTTAAAAAGATTGCCGTCATTATTTCCGAAACGGTCTGTCAGAAAAGTTTTATTCACTTGTTCTATCATTGTATAAAAACCCCAATGTGTGCCGTTAATAAAAACATCTGCGTACGTGCAGCGCGGTGCGGGAATACCATGATCATTCATAAAATCACACATCAGTTTCTCTCTCAGGAATGAAGGGTCTTTAAAAGCATTATTGAGATTCAGCGTTTTTAACCCGTCAAATTTCTGGCTCACAAATTCATCGAAAGAAATTTTAAAAGATTTTTTTACACCGGGCATGGAGTTATAAGAAGAATTTCCCTTCAACTGAATCCCCACCGAATCCATGAGTGTTCCATCAATATCCACGCTGCCGAACATTGGCTTATCCAAGGGTTTGTACGCAACCAGCGAATCCCAGTAAGAGGGTTGCGTGAAATAAAAATTTACGGTGTGAATTACTGAAGTATTAAACAGTACGTCTCCGTCTGTGCTTTGCGCATTGATAAAAAGGGACTGAAATAAAAGTGTAACAATGAAATAAAATTTATGGTTCATAGGAATTAAGTTTGCCTTTTGACTTAAAAAATTCTAATTGGTTTAAAAAGCTTTATCCTGCGCAAGTTAAAAATTTTCCCCTACTTTGTATCCTTGAACTTTCCCGAAGGGAGGCCTTCGGCATGAACTTTGAAAAATGCAGAAAAAAGATTTCAATATTTCTTTTGAACAATATGAAAGCATACCGGGGCTTAAAGAAGAAGATCGCAATCTCTTAACCGAAGCGATAGCCGCCACAAAATCCGCCTATGCCCCCTACTCTGATTTTAAGGTAGGTGCAGCCGTGCTTCTCGAAAACGGAACGATTGTAAAAGGCAGCAACCAGGAGAATGCAGCTTATCCTTCAGGCCTGTGTGCCGAGCGCGTTGCACTTTTTTCAGCGGGCGCGCAATTTCCGGGAATAAAAATAAAAACCATTGCCGTCATTGCATTCAAAGGAACCGAAACCGAACCGCGTCCGGCCAGCCCTTGCGGAGCATGCCGGCAGGTAATGACAGAGTACGAGCAACTGCATAAACAGAACATTCGTTTTATTATGATTGATTCAGGTGGTAAAATTTTGATTGCCGAAAATGTAAAATCTTTATTGCCCTTCACATTCAGCGCTGATAGCATGAAATGAAAAACAGTTTAATTGGCGAAAAGTTTTTTCAATAGTACATACCAGAAAATCCTATGTCGGCATTTTTTTTAAATAAAAAATTCCTGCTTTTCCTGGCGCTTCTTCCTTTCTTTTATATGACTTATTCATTCGCTTCCCTTGATTTTTGGAATGATGAAATGTACAGTCTGCGTTATTTCACTTTTGTACCGTTGGCTACAACGGTAACTGATTATCATGTTCCCAACAATCATATCTTTTTTAACCTCCTGAACCAAATTTTTTTAAGAACAGCCGGTATCAGTGATCTTCACAGGCTTATGGATGATCCTTTCCTGATACGGCTTTTGCCGTTTATTTATTCTTTAGGAACTTTGTTTTATCTCTGGTTGACAGGAAAAAAATTTTTTAACGAATTCACCGCTTTTCTTTCTGTTGCAATATTGGCGACCACGTTTCCTTTTTTCAGCTATTTTCTTCAAATGAGAGGTTACGGGCTCAGTATGTTTTTTTTAATGGTGATGATTTATCATACATGGAATTTAGAAAGCAACTTTTCCCGGAAGGATTTTCTGCTCGTAGTGCTGGCTGTATGTCTTTCCATTTATACTATTCCGCTGAATCTTTATTTCGTTTTCTCGATAGGAGTTTTTTATTTTATACGGGTTACAATTTATTGTTTCAATTTCTTCAGGCGTAAGCACGAACATAGAAGAATCATATTTTTTCCGGGGAAAAATTTTAAAATAATAATTGCATTAGCAATAGGATCAGCTTGCTCATTTCTTTTGTATTTGCCCATTTACAAACAAGTTTTTTTTAATAATTATGTAAAAAGTCACGGCTGGTTTAAAGAAGGTTTTTCACTGCCCGGAATTGTTTTCAATGCTTTTTTATCAGGCAGGTATTTGCTTCCTGCCCTGTTTCTCGCAGGTATATTTTTTTATTTTATTAAAAAAGACAAACACGGTTCATTTTTTTTTCGAGGATTTATTTTTTTGATATGCGTACTGCTGGTTCCGTTTATTATTTCATTTGTTCGCGGGGACCAGGCTCCTGACCGCACATTTGTAATACTTGCCCCGGTTTTTTCTTTATGTTTTGCTGCAGGGATTGATTTTTTTCTTCGTTCCGTTTTCAAAGCAGGAAATAAAAAAAATGTTTTGCTGTTAATATTGGTGGCTTATTGCAACTTAACTTTTATTTTTTATTATTCCAAAGTCCGAAACCATGTTAGAAATGATATAGAAATTTCCAATCGCTCGCAGGACATAAAATATAATTATTACCTTGCTTATTTTCACCCGAAAAAGCTTGTAGAATCATTCAGGAAAATATACACTGCGCATCCGGCTGCGCTTATTATCCGGGAGTCAGATTATCATGGCATGCGTGAATACCTCGATAAATATGAAATAAAATATGAACCGGAAAATGCATTTGATTCATTAGTAAGCCATGAAAATACTTTTTATGTCCTGACAACAAAACCCAATTCATTTAAAAAATGGATGAAAGAAAATCACCCGGATATTAAATTCCATCATCTGAATTCTTTTGTTGACTTTCATAATTTTTTTTATTGTACACACTGATTTTTTCAATTCAAAACTATTTTTTTCTTGACTCCATTAAAAATCATATTGGAGGGCTGTTTACAATTTAAATTCTTTGCACCGTCTCGTACCCCATTATGGGTTCTTCCAAGTTTAAAAGTAAAAAATTCATAACGGGATTAAAGCTCTTTCCTGTTTTCTTACTTTTGTATCATGGCAATAACTACAGCAGAAAAGAAAATACTCCCCAAAGCGCCTAAGGCGGATGATAAAAAAACATATCTCAAATGGTATGAAGACATGCTTCTCATGCGCAGGTTCGAGGAAAAAGCGGGACAGCTTTATGGCATGCAAAAGATAAAAGGTTTTTGTCATCTCTACATCGGGCAGGAAGCAGTTGTGGCAGGAGCAATGTCTGTCCTTCGTCCTGAGGATGCAATGATCACTGCTTACCGTGATCATGCACATGCTCTTGGAAAGGGAATTTCTGCGCGCGAAGTGATGGCGGAGTTGTATGGAAAAGTTACCGGCTGCAGCAAAGGGAAAGGAGGCAGCATGCACATGTTTTCAAAACCTCACCGTTTTTTCGGAGGCCACGGAATCGTTGGAGGACAAATTCCGCTCGGTGCAGGGATTGCTTTCGCTGAGCAATACAAAGGAACTGATAATGTGTGCGTGTGTTACATGGGCGATGGAGCAGTCAGGCAGGGTGCCTTCCATGAAACACTGAACATGGCAATGACCTGGAAGCTTCCTGTAATTTTTGTCATAGAAAATAATAATTATGCAATGGGAACTTCCGTGGAACGCACGAGCAATGTTCACAACCTGTATAAACTGGGGCAGGCTTATGCAATGCCTTCAGAACCCGTGGATGGAATGAGTGTGGAAGAGGTGCATAATGCAATGGACAAAGCGGTCCGGCTTGCACGCGAGGGAAAAGGACCGTATTTGCTTGAAATAAATACCTACCGTTACAAAGGACATTCGATGAGTGATCCGGCTAAATACCGCACCAAAGAAGAAGTTGAAAAATACAAAGCACAGGATCCTGTTGAAATGGTTTTGAAAACAATCAGAGACAATAAATTTGCAAGCGAAGAAGAAATTGAAACGATCAATAAAAAAGTTCAGGACATAGTGGAAGACTGCGTAAAATTTGCTGAAGAGTCTCCTTATCCTGATCCATCAGAACTGTATAAAGATGTGTATGTGCAAAATGATTATCCTTACATTAGGGATTGATCGTTGTTTAAGATTTTAAAATAAAAAATTTCTAATTCCCAAAAAACAACATGGCTGAAATAATAAGAATGCCAAAAATGAGCGACACTATGACGGAAGGTGTTGTATCAAAGTGGCTTAAAAAAGTTGGTGATGAAATAAAATCAGGCGATGTGCTTGCAGAGATTGAAACCGATAAAGCAACTATGGAATTTGAGTCTTATCAATCAGGTACTTTGTTATATATCGGTGTTCCTGAAGGGAAAGCAGCTCCGGTAGATGGAGTGCTTGCCGTTATCGGTAAATCAGGAGAAGAGTATCAGTCCCTTCTTGACGAGGCAAATAAAGCTGCTCCAAAACAAGAAAGTAAGGAAACAGCAAAAGAAAATGGAGAATCAAAAAAAGCTGCAGCGTCAGGGAAAAAGGAAGAACCTGCGCAAAAAACAACTGCAAAAGAAGTTGTGGCTGAAAAAAAAGAGGGGCCTCCTAAAATAACTGCTCCTGTTAGTCCATCTTCGTCAGCAGACGATGGAAAAATAAAAGCCTCTCCCCTTGCAAAGAGATTAGCTGAAGAAAAAGGAATTGATTTATCTAAGCTTAAAGGGACAGGTGATGGCGGGCGCGTGGTTAAAAGAGATATAGACTGGTTCAAGCCGGGAAGTTTTGTTTCGGGGGCTCCGCAAACTTTTGTCGGTGCAGAAAGCTTTGATGAGATTCCTGTTTCTCAGATGAGGAAAACTATTGCGAAACGTTTATCAGAAAGCAAATTCACTGCTCCGCATTTTTACCTGACAATGGAAATCAATATGGACAGGATGATGGATGCACGTGAAAGCATTAATGCAATATCAACAACCAAAATTTCCTTTAATGATATTATCATAAAAGCAACAGCCGCTTCCTTGCGCCAGCATCCGAAAGTAAATTCTGCATGGCAGGGGGAGACCATCCGGATGAACCATCATATCCATATTGGTGTGGCAGTAGCTGTTGATGAAGGATTGCTTGTTCCGGTCGTTCGCTTTGCGGATGGAAAATCACTTTCACAGATTGCGCAGGAAGTAAAAGAATTATCTCAGAAAGCAAAAGACAAAAAGTTACAACCTGCCGATTGGGAAGGAAACACTTTTACAATATCAAACCTTGGAATGTTCGGCATTGAAGAATTCACTGCAATTATCAATACACCTGATGCATGCATTCTTGCTGTTGGCGGAATCAAACAAACGCCATTAGTAGTGAATGGAAAGCTCCGCATTGGCAATGTGATGAAAGTAACTTTAAGCTGCGATCATCGCGTGGTGGATGGAGTAACCGGCTCTAAATTTTTACAAACATTGAAAGGGTTCCTGGAAAATCCCGTGATTTTATTTGGTCAGAATTCCATTTAATAAAATTTTATTTTACCAGATTTTCTCAACTCTTTTATTCATTATTTCCGAATCCGTTTTAACACTTATCACAAACATTCCGGAAGGGCTTTTTATACAATCCTCTTTTAAATGAACCTCCTGCACGCCTTTGCTCTGAATAATTCTGTTTTTTTCTGAATAAATTATTCTCCCCATTAAATCGGCAACCTCAATGGTAACTGGACCCGGTTCTTCCAGGTAAAAGCGAAGAACTAACGTTTCACTAAAAGGATTTGGATAGACCGCAAGATCACCTGATGCTTTTTCATCCACAAAAAAATCTGTTTCAAATTTTGCGGATCCTGATTTTACAATTTTAAACTGGTCATATATCGTTCCTGTCGATGTCAGGAATTTTGCATGAAGGGTGTCATTGCTGAAATCCAGCACCATTGAACCATAAAGTGTTTTTGCATAACTGAACATAGCTTCATGCGGCCAGCTGCCTGCTGTATTTTGATTTCCTCCCTGCCCGGAAACACCACACACAGTATAAACAGTTCCTGTAAAATTTGGAGATGATTTTAAATAGTAAGGTGACATCCCGTTAGTAGCATCGATTTTCATCGCCCCGGTTATAGAGTTTTCAAGGCCATAATGGCCATTCAGCAAAAAAGAGCGCTCATACACATGACTATGGCCGCACAAAACCAAATCCACTTTTTTGATTTCCAGTAAAGGAAGAATATTCTGCCGCATATTAATCAACTCTATATCATTATCACTGTTATGTGTGCCCATCGTGTAAGGCGGGTGATGAAAGTAAACCACAATCCATCGCTGCGTATTTGCATTCAGATCATTTTGTAACCAGGTGTACATGGGGCTGCCGGAATTATTTAAGGATCCGTAACTGTCCAGTGCAATAAAGTGTGCGTTGCCATAATTGAAAGAATAATATTTTTCAGTAGCTGATGCAACACCTCCGGCCTCACCATTTTTAGGGCATGTAAATAAACTGAAGTAAGGAAAGTTTGTTCCTAATGTGCTGGTTGTTTGGTACCCTGCATTTGCATAATCATGATTGCCCAAACCGGGAAAAAGAGGAGTGTTTTTCATGATAGCCGGATATTTTGCAAACACATTATTGGTGAATTCTGTTTCAGTTCCGGTATTGTAAGCGTTGTCTCCCATCCATATCCAGAAGTTAGCAGGATTGCTCCCTGCATAAGTAGTATAGGCATTGCGGACAGCATCCTGTGAGCTGCTGCCATTTCCAAAATCACCAATTGCCCACACCCGGAACGGTGCAGTTGACCCCGTAGGCAATGAAGTTTTAAAATAATTATTCGGATCACCCTGCAGATCTATGGCAGTTGATCCTATTGTATAATAATATTTAGTATCCGGGGTTAACCCTGAAATTTTTATTTCGTGCTCTGTAACGGATGCGCTGCTGTCAATAGTAGCACCGTAATCCATATTAGTTCCATAACGGACGCGGCTGTTGGTGGAGACATCCGTTTTCCATCGTATGTGAATGCTGTTTGGTGTAAGCATTTGCAGGTAGGGTCCGCGCTGGATAGTAACTATGCCTGTTGATTGTTGTGTGGTAAATGAAACTGATGATGAAAAACTGCCGGATGAAAACTGGCAAACTGCCTGCACCTGGCATTGGTATGTTCTTGCCGGGGTAAGTCCTGTAAGGCTAACAGATGTTGATGCCGATGAAACCTGGTTCCAGGAACCTCCTGTTAAACGATATTGCAACATGTAGTTTAATGCTCCTGAAACAGGTGACCAGTTAACTGTTGCTGAAGATGAACTTACACCCGTCACAGAAATCCCGGCAGGAGTATTACACGGAGGGGGGGTGAGAGTTGTGAAATTTGAAGACGCAGAAAATAAACTTGAATTGGATGAACAAACAGCTCGCACCTGCCATTCATAATTTGAAGCAGGATTTAACGATGAAAGGGTTAATGCGTTGGTGGCGGATGACGCATTCAGCCATGTGGCGCTGCCGATGATCCTGTATTGAACATTGTAGTTGATTGCTCCACTCACAGCAGTCCATGTTAAACCTGCGGTAGTTTCAGTGATATTAGAAGATGACATGCCCGAAGGAACATCACACGGAGGTGCTGAAGTTGAGAAATTTGCTGACGAAGAAAAAGCGCTCGTACTCAATGAACAAACAGTTTGCGCCTGCCATTCGTAATTTGCAGCAGGGATAAGCGGTGAGATAGTTATAGCGTTAGTGGAGGATGATGTCAATGTCCATGATCCGGAACCAACGATTCTGTATTGTATGTTATAGCTTATAGCCCCGCTGATAGCATCCCATGCTAAATCAGCTGCAGATGTTGTAATGTTAGCTGATGCCAGGCCCGCGGGAATATCACATGGCGGAACCTGGGTGGCAAAATTTGCACCCGAAGAAAATACACTTGAATCAGAAGAACAGACAGTTTGTACCTGCCATTCATAAGATGTGGCGGGACTCAGTGAAGAAAGATTCAGTGAATTGGTTGATGCGGATAAAGTTGTCCATGATCCGCTGCCTGCAATCCGGTATTGGACATTATAGCTAATGGCTCCATTTACATTTGTCCAATCAAGCTGAGCACCTGTTGTTGTAATATTAGATGCTGACAAATTTGAGGCGGCATCACATCCCGGGAAACTTCCGATCAACCTCAAATCAAAACCAAGATCGTCACTTGTAACATTATATTGATGGACTTCAACCGCTATGACGTTATTTCCTGTCAATAACGATGTGGCATTGATAGTAAATAAATAATATTTATTTTCTTTGGCAGCGCCCTGGTTAGATTTGGCTAAAGTGTTGTACAAAATTGCTCCGGCCGGTAAATTGCTTTTCGCTACATTGTTTCCATTCAGAAAAACTCTGGCACCGTCATCCCGAAGTAATTGTAACTGAACAGAGGAATATTGAGAAGGGTTTGAAACCGTGAAAGATTTTCTGAAGTATGTGGTGATATATTTATTGTTTGCATCCGGGCCATAATTTACTACGGTTGATTCATCGCCATCACCATAACCAAACTGGGCAATACCTGATGGCCACGATGCATCATTAAACAATTTGCCCTTCCATGCAGTTCCCTGGTTAGATCCATTATCGAGATATTTCCAGGTTGCATGAGCATTGATAAGGGTGTCATTAGTCGAATAAACTTTTGAGAAACCAAAAAAAACAATAAACAGAAGGAAGGTTATTTTTTGCATGGTAAAAGTTTGGTTTTTTAATTTCGAAAGATACAGATTTAACTTTTATAAAACAACCCGGTAAATTTAAATTCTTTCCCGCTAAACAATCCTTTATCACTAAGCTTCAGATCGGGGATAACAAGGAGCGCCATAAAGGACAAGGTCATAAAGGGTGAGCGCAGTTTGCACCCAAGCTGTTTTACCTTTTTATCAAGTGACGAGTATAGTGCACCAATTTCACTGCATGATTTATCGCTCATCAGTCCTGCAATGGGCAGTGCAAGGGAGCTGCCTTCATTTCCATTAACAACGCTTAACCCTCCTTTGCTTTCAATTAAAAGATTTACTGCCCTGCAAATTTCCTGGTCAGAAACGCCAACCGCTATTATGTTATGCGAATCATGTGCAACAGTCGAAGCAATTGCACCTGCCTTTAGTCCGAAGTTTTTTATAAATGCAACGGCCGGTTTCTTGTTTGAATACCGGTTCACAACTGCTAACTTCAAAATATCATTTTCAACATCCGAAACGGCAAACCCGTTTTCAATTTTGCAGGCTGAAATTATTTCATTCGTGATCAACTGGCCATCTAAAGCTTCTATTACCTTAATCTGTGTCCCGATAGCTGCCGGGGCTGTGGCTTTTATTTTAAAATCATCCGCAGACTTTTTTTCAACATTAAAGTTATTGATAACGGGATGGATTTTTTCTTTCAAAAACGAACGGCCGCTTTCGGCTACCAGCTCTCCATTAACATACGTTTGCAAAACCTCAAACTCTTTTAAATCTTTTACCGCGATAAAATCAGCAGGATCATTTGGTTGCAATAAACCTACAGGAAGGCCATAATGTTTTACAGGGTTTACGCAGGCGCATTGTAAAACATTCATCAGATCATGTCCCTTTGCAACGGCTCTTGCAGCAAGTTGATTAATATGTCCCAATAACAAATCATCCGGATGTTTGTCATCGCTGCACAACATACATAAGCCAGGATATTCAGAAATTAACTCATGCAGGGCTTCAAAATTTTTTGCAGCAGAGCCTTCGCGAATAATAATTTTCATCCCGGATTTTATTTTATCCAGCGCTTCTTCTTTTGTGAAGCATTCATGATCGGTGGTAATTCCGGCCTTAATATATTTTTCCGCATCTGCACCGCGTAAACCGGGGGCATGGCCGTCCACAGGTTTATGATACTTCTTTGCAAGGCTGATTTTTTTCATTACTTCCGGATCAGAAAATAACACACCGGGATAATTCATCATTTCAGATAAATACCAAATATCTTTTCTCTTCAATAATTCTTCCACTGCATCTGCATTTAAAACAGCACCCGCTGTTTCAAAAGAAGTAGCAGGAACACAAGAAGGAGCGCCAAAATGAAATTTAAGTTTAGCATCTTTTGCATTTTCCAGCATATAGAAAACACCTTCCAATCCATTCACATTTGCAATTTCATGCGGATCACTAACGGTTGCAACTGTGCCGTGGGCTAAAGCCGTTCGGGCAAATTCATAGGGAGTAAGCATGGAGCTTTCAATATGAATATGCGCATCCATAAAACCCGGAAGAATGAAGGTCGAATATTTTTTATCATCAGGAAGTATGGCTTTAATTTTTCCATGATCAATAATTATACTCCCCCCGAAAATCCTGCGGTTTACAACGTCCACAATATTTCCTGCTACAACTGGTGCTTTTCCGGCCATTATTTGCTTTTAAAAAAAATTAAACTTTGTAAAAGAAATTATGAAATAATATTACCTTTGGCGCTATGTTTAACAAAATTAATTCTTAAAAATGAAAACAGGAAAAGTAAAGTTCTTTAACGATTCAAAAGGTTATGGGTTTATAACCGAAGATGAATCAAATCAGGAAATTTTTGTTCACCATACAGGCTTAATTGACAAGGTGAAAGAAAATGACACTGTGAGCTACGATGTGACCGAAGGTAAAAAAGGTCTCAACGCAGTAAACGTTAAGAAAATGTAGTAATCAATATACAGCATTACGAATTTTATTAAAGTTTACCAAGCCCTCCGGATTAAACGGGGGGCTTTTGTTTTTGAATCCTTTTCAAATGTTCATTCGTGATTATTGATTAAGGAAATGGATTGCCTTAAATTTGTTCCCGATGAATTTCAGTAAATCGAATCCCGAAAATTTTTTAGAAACTCAAATAGAGTTTTTAAAAGGAGTGGGGCCTAAACGTGCACAAGTGCTTAATGCAGAGCTTGGCATTTTTATTTTCAATGACCTTCTCCATCATTATCCTTTTCGCTATGTGGACCGGACAAGAATTTACAGAATAAATGAGGTGAATGATCAAATGGCGTATATCCAGGTAAAAGGCAAAATTATTTCCGTGACTTCAGTCGGAAAACAAAGAGCTGTAAGATTGGTTGCACAATTGAGGGACGAAACCGGAACCATTGAGCTGGTTTGGTTCAGGGGGATAAAGTGGATGCGTGAAATTCTTAAAGCCGGTTCAGAGTACCTTGTTTTTGGAAAACCTTCAGTTTATCAAAACAAAATAAATATTATTCATCCTGAAATTGAACTGACAGCTGAAGCTCCCGAAAATATTAATAAGAGCCTGCAACCATTTTATAATACTACTGAAAAATCCAAGATAGCAGGGATAGACAGCAAAGCAATTTTAAAATTACAAAGGACCCTCGCAGAAAAAATTTCCTTCTATGAAATAAAGGAAACTCTGCCTGCCTATCTAATTGATGAATTAAAATTAATTCCATTAAAGGAAGCTTTAAAAGCGATTCATTTTCCTTCTGATAGTAAAGAATTGCCAAAGGCTGCATTCCGGCTGAAGTTTGAAGAATTATTTTACCTGCAGTTAAAATTGCTAAAACTGAAATTAGTACGCACTGAAAAACATAAGGGAAAATTATTTTCAAAAGTTGGCGAACAGTTCAACCATTTTTATCATCACAGGATTCCTTTTCAATTGACGAATGCACAAAAAAAAGTATTGAAAGAGATTCGCCAGGACCTGGGTTCAGGAAAACAAATGAACAGGTTACTGCAGGGTGATGTGGGCAGCGGAAAAACTTTAGTGGCACTTATGAGCATTTTACTGGCTATCGATAACGGCTTCCAGGGCTGTATCATGGCTCCTACAGAAATTCTTGCCAAGCAGCATTTTGAAACGATAAAAACTTTTTTAGGTGATATGAAAATTTGTGTCGCGCTTCTTACCGGTTCCACAAAGTCTAAAGAACGAAAACAAATACTTGATAATTTAAAAAATAATTCTGTTCAAATTCTTGTCGGAACACATGCCGTAATAGAAACGGATGTACAATTCCATAATCCCGGACTGGTGGTAATTGATGAACAACACCGTTTCGGTGTGGAGCAGCGGGCACGGCTTTGGACAAAAGAAGAGTTCTATCCTCATGTGCTGGTTATGACGGCAACTCCCATCCCTCGTACCCTTGCTATGACATTGTATGGTGATCTGGATGTTTCGGTTATTGATGAATTACCCCCGGGAAGAAAGAATGTAAAAACCGTGCATTATTTTGAAAATAAACGACTCCTGTTATTTGGTTTTTTGAAAGCGCAAATCAAGTTAGGAAGACAGGTATATATCGTATATCCTTTGATAGAAGAATCCGAAAAAATGGATTATAATAATTTAATGGAAGGGTTTGAAGCCATCAGCCGGGAATTCCCTTTGCCACAATATAAAGTCAGCATAGTACATGGGCAAATGAAAACCGCAAACAAGGATTACGAAATGAAAAATTTTGCAGAGGGAAAAACAAATATTATGGTTGCGACTACTGTGATCGAAGTGGGTGTTAATATTCCGAATGCAAGCGTAATGGCAATTGAAAGTGCAGAACGATTCGGGTTATCCCAGCTTCATCAATTGCGCGGAAGAGTAGGCAGAGGTGCCGAACAATCGTATTGCATTTTAATTACAGGTTCAAAATTAAGCGCTGAAGCAAAACAACGTCTTGAAACAATGGTAAGAACTAATGATGGATTTGAAATTGCTGAAACAGATTTGAGATTACGCGGCCCTGGAGAACTTTCCGGCACACAGCAGAGTGGAATAGTGGGTTTAAAAATAGCGGACCTCTCTAAAGATTCACAAATTCTTATTCTTGCAAGAAAAGCAGCACTCAGAGTTTTAGAGAATGATCCGCACCTGGCTTTGCCTCAGCATGAAAGTATTTTTGAAAAACTTGCCCTGATGGAAAAAGATAAAACTAATTGGAGCCGCGTAAGCTGAAAAAAATTCTCAGCAAAACTCCTCGTAAGCGCTTTTTAAATTATCAGCAATCATTTCTGCCGACCTCCCTTCAATATGATGACGTTCGATGAAGTGAACCAGCTTGCCATCTTTAAATAAGGCTATGCTCGGGGAAGAAGGAGGATAAGGCATAGTAAATTTTCTTGCTCCTGCTGTTGCCTCAATGTCTTGCCCGGCAAAAACAGTAACGAGCTTATCAGGTTTTTTATCGCTTTTTAAGGAAAGTTTAACGCCCGGACGTGCAGTTCCTGCTGCGCATCCGCAAATAGAATTAATCATTAATAATAAGGTGCCTTTGCTATTGGGGATTACCTGGTTGGCCTGTTCAGCGGTTTTGATCTCTTCAAACCCAACGAAAGTTAAATCCTGGCGCATAGGAGCACAAATTTGTTCCGGATATGGCATTTCTCTATAAATTTTATGCGAAATTAATGAAAATTCAAGGTTTTTCGGATATTGGTTTCAAGTATGGGTAACGTTTTTCATTATTAATTAATAAAACCTTTCAATTCGTTTTAAATCCATTTCAGATGATAAACGATTCTTTCTGGTAAACTTGGCTTCCACACCAAAACTAAAAGGGCTTGAACCCTGCCCCAATTCTGAAAAATTCTTACACCATTCTATATTTTGCCAGGGTTCTTTGGTATTATTTATGAATGTTCATGAGAAAAAAATATAAATGAAAAAATCCGAATCAAAAAGTAAGCAGCAAAAAGAATGTGCATTTCCAGTATTAAAGTTTGATTATAACTTTAATGTTATTTACTCTAATAATCCTGCAAAAACAATTTTAAATTATTGGGATACTAAAATAAGCAGCACAGTTCCTGCAAATATTCTGAACAGGCATCCCGAAATCTACAATTCGTTAAGAAATCCTTCGGCTGGAGACATAAATATAAATTTAGATGATACGATTATTCGTTGTACCATAGTGCCCTTCCCCGAGGCTGGTTACATTGGTGTTTACGGATATATGGTTGAATACACAGAAAAGATATCCGATCGGGCTGAAGCAGCAAGATTGAATTAAGAAATGTTTTTCTCATGGTTTCAGGTTAGGTGCATTCCCGGTTTACCGGGAGTGCATTTTTTATTTTAATAAAACAGAACCTATTTAAAAGTATTTCGTAAGCAGGTAAGTAATTTTAAACATTTAAAGCCTATGATCGGATTAACTTCCCAAACACCCGTTGAAGATGCACCACGCAAAGCAAAATATGCAAAAGTTCTTTTAATTGATGACAACACACTTGACAATTTTGTAAACAAAAAACTTGTCGAGATGAATAATTTTGCAGAGAAAACAGAAGTTTACGAGTCTGCTCAATCTGCACTTGAATATCTCAAAACTGAAAAAACTGAAAACCTGCCTGATATTATTTTTCTTGACATTATGATGCCTGTGATGGATGGTTTTCAATTCTTAGATGCATTTGAAATGCTTAACCAAAGCATTCAAAAAAAATGTAAAATCGTTATGCTTTCAACATCCGATAGTTTTAAAGATCTTAACAGGGCAAATAAAAACCGGTTCGTTCACAAGTTTTTAAACAAGCCCTTGAACGATCAAGTGCTGGGAGCAATAAATATTTAGCCTGCATTATTTTCTTTTTAAAAAGCTCTTTCAGAAAAGCTTTTGAATTCCATATTCATATTTTTTTTCATGGTCCAGTAACCATTGCTTTCTCCACAATCCTGCCGAATAACCAATCAGGCTTTCATTAGTTCCGATTACACGATGGCAGGGAATGATGACAGGAATATTATTTTTACCGCTTGCATTACCTACAGCACGAACACTTTTTTCATCACCTGTTTTTTTCGCAATGTCGAGATAAGATACGGTTTTACCATAAGGAATTTCTTCTAATTTTTTCCACACCAGTTTTTGAAAGTCTGTTCCTTTTTGCTCTGTATTGAAGGAGAATATTTTTCGCTTCCCTTCAAAATACTCTTCAAGCTGCCGGATACAATCAGAAACAATCATCGGCAATTGCGATGAAGGAATATTTTTTGGTTCAGTAAAGTGCAGGGCATGGATTGCGTGTTTAGAGGCTATGATTTCTATATTCCCTATTGGCGATTTGAAATTTGTGAAATATATTTCCATCTGCTGTTTATGCGGAAACTAAAATACATAAAAAAAGGCCGGGAAACTTTCCGGACCTTTTTTGAAATTAGTTTTAAAATTATTTTACAATGTTAATAAAATGCAAGTGAACAAATTTAAGCTTATTTTTTGATGGACTGAAAATGAAAAATTATGTAAAAATGTATTTTAACCCGTTTTTAAAGAATAAGTAATTAAAATCCAAAAAGTTTTATTTAATTGTAATATTTTCTTAGCTTTGCAGTAATAATTTAATAATTATAAAAAATGAAAAAAATCTACGCAATTCTAATTATCATTTCTCTGTTTGTTGTAAAAGCAAATGCACAGAGTTTTTCTCTACAGAATATTAATAACCATGTACTGGGTGATGCCAGCGTATTTCAATATGAATTGACAGCAGAGGTGGTGAACAACAGTTCTTCTACAAAGGATGTAATGATGTTGCGGGCAATTAATAATCTTGCACCGGGCCACACGAGTTTGTTCTGCTGGGGCGCAAACTGCTATGGAGAATCGGTTGACCTTTCCCCTAATCCGGAGACTATAGGTCCGGGTGGTTTTTCGCTGGCCCGTGCTGATGGAAGAACTTACTTTTTCCCCGGATTGACCAAGGTTACCTATTGCTGGTATGATGCTGCTGATATATTGGATTCTATCTGCCTTGAATTTACGTATGATATTTCCCCCACAGGTATTCACGAGGTTTATAATTCGACTACTGATTTTATTTCTATGCCTCAGCCTAACCCTGCTGATGGGTTGACCTCAATTGCCTATCACCTGAACACGCTGAATAACGAATCAAAAATTGTATTCTACAATGTGATCGGATCTAAAATACATGAAGTGAAACTGGATGATTCCAAACAAAGCATTCAGATAAACACCTCCTTGTTCCAGCCGGGTGTTTATTATTATTCATTACTATCAGGGGGGAAAGCCATCAGCACAAACAAACTGATTGTATCACACAAAAATTAAATCTTAAAGATTTTTTATTGAAGGGATGGTATAGATTATATCGTCCCTTTATTTTTTATTGTAAGAGAAGATTTTTACTTTTGTACTCAAACTAACTTTAATAAACAAATCAATTATGAGAAAAATCAATTACATGATCTGCCTCGTTGCAATGGCAGCAACCGGTTTTAATGCAACTGCTCAAAATAATAAAGATGCAGCCGGAAAAACACCTGCTACTGAATCGCAGGTAAAAGAAGCCCGTGCTAAAGAAGCACAGAAGGCACAGGCACAGACACAGGATGAACAAATGAAGGCATGGATGACCTACATGACTCCGGGGCCCATGCATGAAATGCTTGCAAAAGCAAACGGTGAATGGACACAGGAAGTAACCATGTGGATGGACCCTGCGGCTCCTCCTACAAAAAGTACCGCTACCTGTACAAACACAATGATACTGGGTGGCCGTTACCAGCAGTCAACTTCTAAAGGAGATATGAACGGAATGCCTTTTGAGGGTACCAGCACTGTTGGTTATGACAATTCTAAAAAAGTTTTTATGAGCACCTGGATAGATAATATGGGCACAGGCATTATGTACACCGAAGGAACGTATGATGAGAAAACAAAGACCATAAACTTTGGTGGCGAGTGCGTGGATCCTATGTCAGGAAAGCAGATGAAAATAAGAGAAACTTTTAAAATGATTGATGACAACAATCAGTACATGGAAATGTTTATGACTCAAAACGGAAAAGAGTTTAAAACAATGGAAATAAAGTTTACAAGGAAGATGTAATCTGTTAATGTTGCACAAAACAAAAAAGCATCCCGGTATTGAATCGGGATGCTTTTTTGTTTTAGAAAGCCGGATCACTTTTCAGCTATTTTCATTTTATCAAATGTGTTGTTCTGAATGCACTCAATTGCTTTTTTATAGGTATCATTCATCAAATCATTATAAACTTCATAAAAAGCACTGGAGCCGTAAAGGTCGCGGGCAATAACAGATTTCAGAATAGTTTGAATAAGAAGTGATGATCTTTTCCAGCCTTCTTCGTCTTTCTTTAGTTCTTTCTTTTCCGCGAAAGCGAAAAATTCATTAAGAAATTTATCATCAGAGGTAAAATTCTTTTTGAATGATTCGATATCCGGATAATCCGCTAATAACTGCTTCCGGTGATGGTCCACGTAGCTTAATGTAAATTCATTAGTAATACCTTTTCGCTGCAGGTCGCGCGAGTAGTTAGTGATCGGAAGGGTATCAAACGGAACAAAAACATCAGGCATGATGCCGCCTCCGCCATACACCATTCGTTTGTTGTTTGTATAATACTTTAGCGAATCGTTGAAGTGAATACTGTCTGCACTGTAAAGTTCCCCGTTTTTCTGGCGGTTGAAAATATCTTCGTCATAGGCTTCCTCACCCTTCTCGTAAGATTTCTGTATGCATCTGCCCGAAGGAGTGTAATAACGGGCAATTGTTAAGCGGATCACTGAACCATCCGGAAGATTTAAAGGTTTTTGTACCAGTCCTTTTCCAAAAGAACGTCTTCCGACAACCAGCCCTCGGTCCCAATCCTGCACTGCACCTGTGACGATTTCGCTCGCTGACGCAGAAAACTCGTCAATCATCACCACCAGCTTTCCTTTTTCCCATCCGCCAGCAGCAGTCGCATAATTTTCCTGTGTGGGTGCATGAATGCCCTGTGTATAAACAATTTTTTTCTGATCCCCGAGAAATTCATCGGCCAGCTCGATGGCGCGGTTGAGATATCCCCCGCCATTTGAGGTAAGATCGAGGACAAGGCTTTTTATTCCCTGGTCTTTTAATTTTTTGAGCGCTTCTTTAAATTCTTCAACGGTGGAATCTGCAAAGCGGCTTATTTTGATGTATCCTATGCCGGGAGCAGCCTGGTAGGAAGCATCTACACTGAAGAGCGGGATTTTGTCGCGTGTAATTGTGAAATCAAGCAGTTCGGGTTCGCCTCTGCGGGCAATGGAGACATTTACCTTGGTGCCTTTGCTGCCGCGAAGCTTTTTGAGCACATCGTTGTTTTTTATTTTTATTCCGGCTACGACCGCAGTATCAATTTTAACAATGCGATCTCCGGCAAGGATCCCGACTTTTTCTGAAGGCCCCCCGATGATCGTGTTAGTGACAAAGATGGTATCTTCTAAAATGTTGAATTGAATGCCTACGCCTTCAAAATTTCCCACCAGGTATTCATTGGCATCTTTAAGATCCTCGGCAGGAATATAAACTGAATGCGGATCAAGATCTTTCAGAATGGCACGGATGGCATCTTCGGTTAATTTTTTTTCATTAACGGTATCCACATACGCATAGCTGAGCATCTGGAAAACTGCATCTATCTTTTGTGTATTGAGTGACTGTGCATAAACTTTTATATTACCTGCAAGGACAAAAAGAATAAGTGCGAAAATTTTGTTTTTAATCAACTTCATGGAATAATAATTTTTTTATTTACAAATTTAACGAAAGAAATGGGTTAAGGTTCTTTATTCAGAGCATATGTTTACCCATTTCATTTTTTTATCATGTAAAATTAACGGAGAGATGAATTACTAAGTGCATGACTACATTAACGTGTCGGGAATATTAAGAAAAATTTAACGTTTGCCTGACATTGCTTTACTCCTTCACCACTTTTCCTTTTTTCACCGTGCCTTCTTTGTTTTTTATTTCATAAAAATAAATTCCTTTTGAAAATTTTTCTGTGTTGATGGAAACAGCATTTGTAAAAGTTTGCTGTAAAAGTTTTCTTGAGGAAATATCATAAAGAATAATTTCTGAAAGTTGATTACTCTTCGTTTTAACATTTAATTCGTTTGTAACAGGATTAGGAAAAATAATTTCTTCCTGAAAATTTGCATTTTCAATTCCTATCGTGCAATACGGAACCGAAGCGTCTAACTCCGCCAGCGTATATAGCCGAACATCATCGAGGATGAGCTCTGTGCAACTACTACAAATATGTCCCCAGTTTGTAAACTTAATGGTATGTGAAGAAGCTGTGGCATTAAATTCCACAATAAATCTTGTCCCGATACCGGTTATGGGCAGCGTTTGCTTCTCCCTCAACAAAGTATCGCCAAATCCGACATTTAAAGCAAACAATCCATCGGTGGGATGTCCTATTTCACCACCTGCCCAAAATTCCAACACATAGGTATTTCCCGGTATCAATCCGTTTACTGTTTGGGATAAACTCACACCAATTGACCCGCCATAACCGGCATCCTGGTTAACGGGATAATTGGGAGGAACACCTGTGGAGGCGCATAAAATATTATTTATGCAGGAAG
>Ga0134123_10000054_pt1 | contig 70776 bp, 42 predicted proteins | sample KB303_FD_96460 | JGI IMG/M metagenome (GOLD analysis project Ga0134123, IMG submission 96460) | Terrestrial soil microbial communities without Nitrogen fertilizer from Kellogg Biological Station, Michigan, USA - KB3-0-3 | ecosystem: Environmental > Terrestrial > Soil > Unclassified ...
CCGGCGCCGCCGCTGTAGCTGTAACCGCAGGTCGTATCGTTGAAGGACGTGCCGGTGCGCGTGGCGAACCAGACGTCGAAGGTGCTGATGAAGACGCGGTCGGCGTTATTGGGGTCGACGGCCACCGCCTGGTCGTACCAGTTCTGCGGATAGTCGCCGGTGCCGGCCTGCGCGCCGCCGCCGCAGCGCTTGAGCGAGAATCCCGCCGATCCGCCCATGAAGCTCCAGCTCGTGCCGCCGTTCGTGGTGGCCCACACGCCGAGCTGGCAGCCCGGCACGTTGCCGCATCCGCTGTCGTTGTTCGGCGTGATCGACTGCACCTGCGCGTAGATGACGTTCACGTTGCCCGGCGCGACGGCCATGTCGATGCGGCCGAGCTGATTGCCGGTGCTGCTGCTCACGTACGCCACGCCGCTGCCGGCATTCATGTTCGCGTTGGCGGGGTACGCGCTGGTGGCGGTGGACTGGTAGCGGAAGCCGTTTCCGTTGCCGGCGATGGAGGTGAAGGTCGGGCAGCCGCTGGCCGGCATGTTCGCGGTGTAGATCCCGTTCGCGCCGTTCTGGTTCAGGTTGTACTGCACGGTGGTGGCGAATCCGCGCACGCCGACCGCGGCCAGGACGCGCGTGACGCCGGCGCCCATGTTCGACAGCTCCAGCGCGGTGATGTCCTGGCGCATGCCGGTGAAGGTGTTGGTCAGGCAGGGCCCGGTCCAGTTCGCGCCGCCGTCGTACGAGAAATAGAGCCCGGTCTTCGTGCCGGCCACGACGCGGTTGCTGTTGTTCGGATCGACGCGCACTTTGCCGACGGCCTGGTACTGCGGGAACTGGCCGGCCGGCTCCGGCAGCGCCGGGCCGAAGACGTCGGGGGCGAGGACGGTCCAGTTCGCGCCGGCGTCGGTGGATTTGAGGATGCCCTGGCTGCCCATGGAGAAGGAGCCGTAATTGAGGTCGCCGGTGCCGGCGTAGATGGTGTTGTGATCGTTCGGATCGATGGTCACCGAGTCGATGCTGGTCGTGGAGATCAGCGGATCGTCGGTGACGACGGTCCAGGCGGTGGAGCTGCTGCAGCAGTTCGTGGTCTTCCACACCCCGCCGCCGACGGTCGCGGCGTAGGCGACGATGCTGCCGTTGGTGGTGGTGGTGGGATCGATGGCGATGTTGTTCACCCGGCCCTGGGTGGTGGTGTAGTTGTAGCAGCCCGAACAGCCCGTCATCCGCTCCGGCTGCGGGCCGAGTGCGGTGAAGGCGGTGTCGTTGAGGGAGAGCGCGCCGATCGGCTGGAGGGCCGTGCCGACGGCGAGTCCGCCGTGGCCTTTCTTTTTCCCCTTCGGTGTGCCGCGCGGGATCTTCTTGTCGTCGTTCGCCGCTTTGCGCACCCAGCCGGGGTTGAATTTTCCGGTGGGGAAGGTGAGGCGGTTGTGCCAGTAGCCTTCCAGCTCGAGCAGGTGCTCGCCGTCGATCTCTTCCTTCCCTTCGCTGAACTGCACCAGGGCGGTGGCGCTGGAGATGCCGCCGCTGGCGAGGGCGCGGAAGCTCCCGCGCTCGGAGGAGGTGGCGAGGATGCGTACGGGTGCCCTGCCCATCGCGGCGGCGCGAACGCTGCTCGGCGCGTCGTCGTCGTCGGGCATGGCGGCGGTGAGCGTGAACGCGCCGGCGCTGTCCGCGGTGGTGCGCAGCGTCGTCGCGCCGCCTCCGTCGGCGGTGATGACGATGGTCACCGGCTCGCCCGGCGCCCAGTCCTCTCCTCGGAAGGTGACGACTTCGCCGGCAGAGTAGGTCGGCTTGTCGGTGCTGAGTGCCGGCGCGGTTTTCGCCGCGGCCGCCGGCGCGAAGGAGAGAACGAGAAGACCCGCGAGAAGGAGCGCGAAAGACTTCATAACCGCCTCCATGTTTTGACGGGTAGCATATATGGGAAGCGATAAGGCGGGCAATATTTCTTTCACCCCGGCAAGGGCGTCAATCTTTTTGACGTACGGCTGGATGGATGGCGTTAAACTGCGATCTGATTTCTCGAGGGAAGGGTCTGGTATGTGGCAAACAAACCTGCCCGGGGCCAAAGGTCGGATCTGCGTTCTGGATGCCGGTGACGCACTGTATGCCGGCAGTCATGGATGCATCTACAAAGTACGCGCCGCGGATGGCCGTTTGTCATCGTACTGGCAGCTCAGGATTCTCGTTCCGCTCAAACACATCGGCAGCCGCGAAGTGCGGCTGGCCGTTTCCGCCGACGGCGCGAAATTGTTCATCGGCAGCTCCGGCCATGTGGCATGTGTATCGACCTCGGATTTCGCACTGCAATGGTGGCGTAGAATCGGCCGCGGCGGCGATCCGGTCAATCTGCTGCTCAACGGTAAAGACTTGTATGCAGGCATCAGCGGGCGCGTGTTCCAGTTGGACCGCGACAACGGTCAGATCTGCCTGCAAAACGACTTGAAATGGCGCAGGCGCGGCGAAGTGCGCCTGGCCCTTGCCGGCGACAAGACGCAGCTTTTCGTCGGCATCCACGGCAATGCCCTGGCTCTGGATACCGCCGATTTGAAAACCAGGTGGAAAACCAGACTGAAACGTACAGGCGCCCGGCCGATCACCATCCTGGCGCGCGCGAAGGAAGTGTATGGCGCCGGCAAAGGCCGGCTGTTCAAGCTGACTTCTCGCGGGACGGTCATGAAGACCAGGATTCTTTCCAGCGTCCGGCGCAATGTTGACGTATGCATGCAGTTTGCGGGCGATGGCAGGAGTCTGTTACTGGGTACGGATGGCTGCGTGCTTTCCGTCGACGCCGCAAGTCTCGGGACACTATGGCAAACCAAAATGGACCGGCGCGGCAGCGCCGTGTCGGTATTAGACAGCGGCGATGTCGTGTATGCCGGGAATTGCCGTCATGTTGTTCGCCTGGCCAGCGCGAACGGGCGGATGACATTCAAAACATCCCTCGGCGGCAGGGACAGGCAGGAGCCTGGCATGGCCCTGCCGGACCATGGCACCGACCTGTTTCTTGCCTGTAATCATGCCATCTGGAAAACGTCCGGTGCGGGAGATCTGGCGGCTGGCTGGCAGGCCATCATCGCAACCCGGCGACGCTGCGTGAACCAGACGCTCAAGTCCCTGTTCGATGCAGGTGTAATTCCGAACACAATCGAGTTCGGCCTCAAGCTGTTCTTCCTGGATTATGTCGCCAGTGCCGAAATCACCGGCGCGCCTGAGATCATCGGGGGCGATTCCGGCCATATGACGCTCGAGGTTGCTCTCAGGGGCGAGATTGTGAGCGCAAAGGAGAATGGGTCAAAGAATGTGGCAATGGACGGCCATGCCGGATTGACGGTCAATCTCGGGAACATTCAGGCTCGTGTTGAACAGGAGACCGTCCAGGACTTCCTGCTGTCGTTTGATTTGTCATCCGGTCCGTTGTTCGATGCCATCGACCTTTCCAGGGTCCTCACGCCGCCGCTGACAAAGTTGCTGGAGCCGGCGTTTTTGAAAGCGATGAATCAGGCGGTCCCCTCTTCTTTGCAGGTTCCAATTCCCAAACCTCTGCCATCGTCGTTGAGCGGGCTGGTGGTGCGCTTCGCCTATACGAAAGTACCCGGAGATGAGGCAAAGGATTTCCTGAGCGTCCTGTTCGCGCCGGCCGGCGACATGGGGAGTTTCGACCTCGCGCCGGCAATCATCGGCGATCAGGCGGGCGCGGACACGGCGTTCATTCTTTCCAACCGTGCGGTCATGGAGGCGATCATGGCCGCAATCGGGAACGCGGCCGGCGCCGGCGACTATGGATTCGAGCTGAGCAATGATTATCCGGCATGCATCCGCAACGCGAACGAGGTGCGATTGCACGACGTGCCGAATGTGCGGCTGAGGATTCGGCCGCGGGCCATTCAGATGAATCTCGGCGAAAACGGACTCCATATCGGCGCCCGCGTCTCTTACAGGAATCGGTTCACCGCCGGGTGGCGTGCGATCGACGTCACGTCAGCGACGAGTTTCGCGGCGGCGGGCGGTCATGTACGACTGACATTCACGAGCGGCGTGCGTGTGCCGGGAGCCTTTTTCCTGAACCTGCTTCTGCCGGCGTTTCCGTTGCTGTTGATTCTCAGGGCGATGATCTCCAGACTGTTTGATCGGGAAGGCGATTTGCTCGTGCCCGGCTTTGATGTGAGCAGTATATCCACGCCCGCGTATGTGCAAATCTGCGGCAAAGTGAATCGCGATAAGAAGGACATCGCTTCGCCGCGATAGCCCTCTCGCGGCGCAACACGGGCTCGTTCCGGTTGGGGACGCCACCTTACGCCGCCATGGCCGGCGCCGTCTCCAGCGCCGGGGTGCTCCGCACGACCGCGAACTGCGTCTTGAGCCGCAGGAACGGGCGCTCGAACCAGAGGTACGCCGCCGAGGCGATCGCGATGGTCTGCGAGAGACTCGTCGCGTACAGCAGCGGGTTCGACACCTGCTTCCCGAGCACGGCGAACGTGAGCTGGATCGCGACCTCGTGAAACATGTAGATGCTGAACGAGATGTTGCCGAGGAAGTCGAACGGGCGGGAGGGGAGGCGAACAGCACGGCGTACCAGCCGATTGTTCATGGAGGGCAATCTGGGGAGCGATCCCCCGCCCCGGCTGCGACCCAGGTCACGGTTTGGGGACATTACGTCGCAACTCTGAGGTAAAAGGAATCCATGCGTTCACTACGCGTCGTTCTCGCGGCAGCGCTGCTGCTCTCTCCCAACGTCATCGCGCAGAACCGTTCGCCGTTTTTGGACGATCTCGATACCCGCATCCGCGATATGAAGCAGGCGCAGAACCTGGAGCGCGTACACGTGGTCGTGCAGTTCGCTACACCGCTGGAGACGGCGGACCGCTTGCTGATCGAGGCTCAGGGCCTGCGTCTCCTCACCCCGGTCGACAAAAGGACGTGGTACGCGACGGTCACGACGACCGGCACGACGACGTTTCGTGGCGCCCGATGGGCGGACCTGATCGCTCCCGCGGACAAGATCTCGCAGCTCGTCTCCGTCACGCCGCAGCCGTATCAGCTACGCGAAGGAGGGCGCACCGCCTGGTCCGTCCTCTTCCACCAGGACGTTCGCGCATCCGAAGTGTCGGCGCTCGCCGCGCGTCTCGGCGCGCGACTCGAGGAGTTCGATGCACGCGCATTCGCCGTCCTGCGCACCGCGACGTTCGTCATTCCGCAGTCGGCGCTCCATGCGTTGAGCGAAGCCGACATCGTGGCATTGATCGAGCCATCGTCACCGCCCATGCACGACGACAACGTGGCCAGCGCGCAGCCGCTTTCGAACGTCGGCGTCGTCCAGGCCGCGCCGTTCGGCCTGACCGGCACCGGCATCCGCGTTGGCGTCTGGGAAGCGGGCGACGTCATCGACACCTCGTCGCTCGACATCGCCGGGCGCGTGACGGTACAGCCGGACCAGATCCACGGCAGCGACGATCACTCGTCCCACGTCGCGGGCACGATCGGCGCCAGCGGTGTGAATGTACCGCTCGCCGAAGGGATGGCGCCCGCCGTGACGCTGTTGAGCTGGGACTCGCAATCCGACACCACCGAGATGACGAACGCCGCTACGCTGCCGTCGCCGCCCCGCATCTCGAACCACTCCTACAGTCAGGACATCGGGTGGACCGACAAAGTCTTCAAGAACAACCAGAACCTCTTCGGCAACTACAACAACCGCGCTCAGGCCTGGGACAACGTCGTCACCGGTACGGGCCTCATCATCATGAAATCCGCCGGCAATGATCGCGCCGACGGCCCCGGCGCTCCCGGCGAGCCATTCGATTGCACGCAGGGAAGCCTCCCCGGCGTGCAGGCCGACTGCATCGGCCCCGAAGGTGTAGCGAAGAACGTCATCACCGTCGGGGCGATGAACGGTGCCGGTGCCATCACGACAATGACGAGTTTCGGTCCGACCGACGACGGTCGCATCAAGCCGGACGTCATGGCGCAGGGCTACAAAATGCTTTCCCTTGCCTGTAACTGTTACTCCGATGCCGACGACGACGGAGACGATGACGTCTCCGACAGCACGACCGCGACGGTCGTCTACAGCGGCACCTCGATGTCGACGCCGGTGGTTTCCGGCGTGGCAGCACTGATCCTCGAGGACGCGGAGCGCCACGGCATCACCATGACGCCCGAGGGGATGAAAGCGCTGCTGATCCAGACGGCGCGCGACGTGACTGGCATCGGCCAGTCGAATCCGGGCCCCGACTTCGCGACCGGCTGGGGCATCGTCGACGCGCTGAGCGCCGTCAATCTCCTGCGTCAGGGCGGGCTGCGTCAGGGAGCGCTCAACGGTACCGGCCCGGCCAACGCCTGGAGGGCGACAGTTTTCGTCCCCATGGGAACGTTGGAGTTTCATGTCACGCTCGCGTGGACCGAACCGTCGGCGATGCCCGGGCATCAGGTGCTGATCAACGATCTCGATCTGCGGCTGATCGCCCCCGATGCGAGGACGTTCACGCCGTGGACGCTGAATCCCGCTGCGCCGGTGACGCCGGCCGTTCGCGACGGCGGCAATGATGAGACGAACAACGTTGAACAGGTCTCCGTGCTGGCACCGATGAGCGGCGTCTGGACGGTGCAGGTCTCGTCGAATCCCGGCAATTTGCCACAGCCGCCGCAGAACTTCGCCGTTGCCGGCGTGCCGCGTCCGACGCGCCGGCGTTCAGTCCTGCCGCGCGCGACATCGCCCCGCTCATTTCATTGACCGCCCTGGCTGCGACTCAAGCCTGTTATCCTCCGGATCACCCCATCCATGCCACGCGATCGCGTCCTGGAGCTCGGAGAGTTCCGCCTCGATGTTGCCGGACGCTCGGTGAGCCGGCGCGGGGAGGTTGTGGCGCTTCCGCCGAAAGTGGTCGAGACGCTCATCCTGCTCGTGGAGAATCCGGGAAAAACGGTGCTGAAGGAGGAGTTGCTCGAGACGGTCTGGGCCGGGACCTTCGTCGAAGAGGGAAGCCTGACGCAGGCGATCTCCATCCTGCGCAAGGCTCTCGGCGAGCGTAGCGATGGGCAGCAATGGATCCGCACGATTCCGAAGCGAGGCTATTGCTATGTCGGGCCGGTGCGCGAGGCCACGGATTCGCCGCCCGCGCTGAAATCAGGGCGCCGCCTTCGTCCGATCATGATCGGGGCTCTTGTTCTTGTCGCGGCAACGATTGCGGTGCTGATCGTTGTGCTTCAACGCCGCAGGGCGCCCGCACATACGGGCCTCGCGCGTCTCGTCGTTCTGCCGGTGGAGAACCTCAGCGGCAATGCGCAGCATGACTATGTCAGCGACGGACTCACCGAGGAATTGATCGCGCAACTGAGCACACTGGACGCCCGCCGTCTGGCGGTGATCGCCCGGACGTCGGCGATGGCATACAGGGGAACACACAAGTCGATCGATCGGATTGCGCGGGAGCTCGACGTCGACTACGTCCTGGAGAGCAGCCTGCGCTGGTCGGGAAACCGCCTTCGCATTACGGCACAACTGATCCGGACGGAAGACCAGACGCACGTCTGGGCCGGCACGTATGACCGCACCGCGCAGGACATGCTCTCGATGGAGGATGAAGTCGCGCAGGCGATCGCTCTGCAGATCGACTCGAGTCTTCCGGGCAGGACCAGGAGCCGCCCACCGGAGCCGGCGGCATATCTGCCGTATCTGGAAGGACGCTATTACTGGAACAAGCGGACGCGCGAGTCGATCGCGCAGGCGATCGTGCTGCTGCAGCGCGCCATTGCCCTCGATCCGCGCTATGCGCGCGCGCATTCCGCGCTGGCGGATTGCTATCTGTCGCAGGGATTGCTCGGCGCCGGCCGGCCCGATGAATTGTTCGCGGCGGCGAAGGAGGAATCACGCAGGGCGCTCGCGCTGGATCCGAATCTCGCCGAGGCGCACACGTCGCTCGCCTATCTGAAATTCTGGGAAGAGTGGAACTGGCCCGCGGCCGAAGCCGACTTTCGCAAGGCCATCGCCCTCAATCCCGACTATGCAACGGCGCATCAGTGGTATGCCGAATATCTCCGGCTGATGGGACGCTTCGACGAGTCGATCGGCGAGAGCAGGAAGGCGCTGGAGCTCGACCCGCTCTCGCTCGTCATCAACATGGAAGCAGGTCTACCCTACTATTTCCGCCGACAGTACGACGAGGCCGCCGGGCATTTCCGAAAAGCCATCGCTCTCGATCCCAGTTTCGCGCTGGCGTATGTCGAGCTGGGCTGGGTCCATGAAGACCGCGGCGAGCTCCCGCAGGCCATTGAGACGCTGCAGAAGGCCGCACAGCTGGACAGCACGACTCCCGTCCTGACGGCGCTTGCCAACGCGTATGCCGCCGCCGGACAAAAAGCGGAGGCCGAGCGGATCCTGCGAACGCTCGAAGAACGCGCAAAGACCGCGTACGTTTCGCCGTTCCTGCTGTCGACGGTGTATCTCCGGCTCGGTGAGAGAGAGAAAGCGCTGGCGTTGCTGGAACGGGCGTATGAAGAGCACGACTGGGCGCTGATCTGGGCCAACGTCTCTCCGCGGCTCGATCCGTTGCGCTCCGATCCGCGCTTCCAGTCCGTGCTCTCGCGCATGAAGTTTCCTCCGCGTTAGTGCCGGCGTTCCTCTAGTGCTTCACGGCTCTCATCCGCAGCACGCTCTGACCGCTCGAGATCACGGTCATCGAGAACGGCGGCAGCGTCAGCGGCTGCGCCGGATCGAAATTCGCCACGTTCTGCGTCGTGACCGCGACGTTCTCGGACGACTCGTTGGTCGCCGTGATCGCCGCGGCCGTGAGCCGCTTGATGGTCGCGGCGCCGAACGGCGCATTGGGGCCGCTGAATGTGACCTGTTGTGCATTGGAGCGGTCGAGATTGAAGACGAGGACCGAGCGCCGGCCGCTGCCGGCGAATGCGTATGACTGAATGAGATGCGCGTTGCTGTACTGGACGCCGTTCACCAGCGGCTGATTCCAGGTCGGGTTGTCGCCCGAGAGCGTCGTCTGCATCAGGTCGCCGGCGGCGGTCTCATTCGCCAGCTTCACGGCCAGGAACTGCGGCCGTTTGCGATCGGTGACGCCCATGTCGCGCACGACCGACCACAGGAGGACGTACTTTCCGTCCGTTCGCGCGAAGGCGAGCTGCGTCAATGAGTGGAGGCACTGATTCCTGATTCCGAGATCGCGAAGCATCATGAGCATGTGGCCGGCGACGGCGATGCCCGCGCCGACCGAAGGCGTGAATGAATCGAGCGCCGTCTGTGAGATCGATCCGTTCGTGGTATGGAGATTCACCTCGTAGACGGACAACGGCACCGGCCTGGCGGACGCCTGCATGTTGTCGAGGGTTTGCCGCAGATAACCGGTCTGCGAGATGAGCTCCGGTTCGGCAAACAGCGGCCCGAACAGCTCTTCGTTCGTGCTGAAACTGTCGATGTTGCCGCCGAAGTACGGCGCGACGGCGAGCGAGTCGTGATTGGCGCTCGCGCCATGAATCGCAACACTGCGGGCCGGCAGCGCCGCCTGACTCCCGAGGACGAGGTTGTATTTCGAGGCGCTGTAATACGGCGACGCCTTTGCCAGGCCGAACAACTCGCTGCCGCGCGCTCCATAGGACTGCGGAACGGAGATCGTCGCGCCGTAATAGTCGGCGTTGTTCCAGGCCTCGTTCCCGAATTCGAGATGGATCGTGGAGAAGGCCTCGGTCCATGGTGCGCTGCGGCCGCGCGCGGCGCGTTTCGCCCCATACGTCGAGCTGACCGGTCCGCCGAGATATTCGAGGAGGCTGGTCATCTCCTGCGCGGAGAACGTCGTCGGCACGATGTACCACGGCTCGGCATCAAGCAGGTCGCACAGCTCCAGGAATTCGTGCAGGCCGTACAGCAGATCCTCGTGTACGAGAAAGCGGCTGCTGTAGTTCGCCCGCTGCCGCGCGAACGGCGGCGCAATTTCGTTGTCCAGCGAATCGCCGAGGTCCTCGACCCAGTAGCGGAGAATTCCGGGATTGAAGTGCTTCAACGCCTGGACGACGGGATCGCGGAATGCGGTCGGATTCGCGGGATCGCCGTTCAATTGCAGGATGCTGACGTCGTCGAGCAGGACCGCCGAAGCGTTGATCGCGGAGAACACGAGCTGACCACTCCCGCGCGACGTACCCCCCTCGGTCGCCGCGAAGTCGAGGGTGTACGTGCTCCAGGTGCTGGTGAGGCTGACGGGCTGATTGACGAAGACGAGATTGGCCGGCGCGCCTCGGCCGAGAAAAACGCCGAGGGAATGGTTGCCGCCGGCACCCTTCGCCTTGAACGAGAGACGGAACGTTCCGTTGAGCTGGATGAACGGACCGGCGACGCTCGTGTCGAAGAACGCCTGGATGCGCGCTTGTTGTCCGCCGCTCAGTGCCGTCAGGCGCACGGCCTGTCGACCCTGCGTATCGGGCGCGAGATCGGACGTCTCGTCCGAGACCGTCCCGCCGCCCGTCGCCGCCGGCTGCCAGCCTGCCGTCGCGCCGCCCGGCTCGCTCTTGCGCAGCAGGATGTAGTCGCCCGCGGCCGGGGCCACGCCCGAGTCGGCAAACTGGAACTGCGTGCCGCTGCCGCCCGATGGAGCGGTCGACGTGCTGATCGTCCCCGTTCTCCCCTTCGCACTGCCGACGATGACCTCGAACGAGGCGCCGTTCCAGAATCCGGCCGGCCAGTGGGCGCCCGCGTTTTCGTCGGCGAAGCCGGACGGTGAGCCGGTCACGCAGCGAACGATCGACCGGTAGATCTGTCCTTCGAATCCGGGATTCCGGAAGACGAGATTCTTCATGATCTGGCCGGAGTCGTAGTTGTTCGCCCATCCGAGGTTCATGCCGAACCGTTTGACGGCCGGGACGGCGATCCGGCTGGAGACGTCGATGTTGGTTGCGCCGAAGAGCGCGGGGCAGAGAAAGGCGAGAAGCGTCAGTTTGAGGGATCGAGACATCGCAGGGTTCCTTTCGCCGCGCAGGATGGGTCCGGATGCGCGGCCAGGTCCTCTGCAAAAGCTGCGTTTTTTCTCACGGAATCCTGAAAGGCACTTACCTCCGAGGTAATGGCCCGGCCTGCGCGGGCGGTATAGAGTGCCGGGCATGAGCCAGCGCGCGGTGGAATCGGAGTGGCCGTTCGGGCGGCTGCTGCGCGAGTGGCGGACGCGGCGCCGCGTGAGCCAGCTCGACCTCGCGGTCGAGGCGGGCGTGTCCTCGCGGCACGTCAGCTTCATCGAGACCGGGCGCGCGCAGCCGAGCCGCGAGATGATCCTGATGCTGGCGCGGGTGCTCGACGTCCCGCTGCGCGACCGGAACGATCTGCTGACCGCGGCCGGCTACGCGGCCATGTATCGCGCGACGGACCTCGACGCGCCGGCCCTCGAGCAGGCGCGCCGCGCGCTCGACTTCATGCTGCGCCAGCAGGAGCCGTATCCCGCCATCGTCGTCGATCGCCAGTGGACGATCCTCAAGGCCAATGACGGCGCGGTCCGTCTGGTCGAGGCCTTCGCCGATCCGGCGGCCGCGGACGAGTGGGGCGGCAATGCGATGCGGCTGATGTTTCATCCACGCGGCTTTCGCCCGCACATCGTGAACTGGGACGCGATGGCGGCGGCGCTGATCCAGTGGCTGCATCGCGATGTGCTGGCCGGGCTCGGCGGCGCCGAGACGCGCCGCCTGCTCGATGAATTGCTGTCCTATCCCGGCGTGCCGCCGCGCTGGCGGACGCTCGACCTCGACGTCTCGACGGCTCCCTTTCTGGCGATCGAGTTCCGCAAAGGCGGCCTCGAGCTGCGTTATTTCTCCACGCTGACGAGCCTCGGCACGCCGCACGACATCACGCTGCAGGAACTGCGGGTCGAGGCCTTTTTCCCCGCCGATGCCGCTACCGAGGAGGCGTCGCGTCGGATGAGAGGCCATAACACATCGCCGGCCGCAGGCTGAGGATCTCGACCGTCGTTTTCGCGATGTGCCCGTTGGGCAGGGCGCTCTCTTCCGCGAGAATGGCCGACAGCGTGGGCCGCGGACGCAGCCGCACATAGCGCGGCACGGTGCCGCCCGCCACCATGCGATACCAGAGCGTCTCGCGCTGCAATTTCGGCTGCGCGGCGATGAGCGCGGTCTCGAACGTGTTTTCCGCGCCCGGCTCGAGATCGACGGTCGTGAATTCGACGCGCGCGGCGGGCTCGGGCTCGCCGGTGCCGCGCGAGAGCGCCGGCAGGTATTCATAAAGCGCGCTTCCCGCGAAGTGCGCATGCGGTGTGACGTTGACGATGTTGTCCCGCTCGTCGTCCGCGGGTGAGACCGGGTGATCGAGCGCGCTGGCCGAGTGTCCGAACGATGCGTACACGAGCCACCGCTGCCGTTCGCCGGCCCAGATCGTCCAGCCATACCACGTCCAGGTGTCTTTGGCCTGGCGGTGCCAGTCGAGATGGCGGATGTATCCGGCTTCGAAATCCACGGTGTCCCCGTCATGAGGGCGCAGAACCGAGATGCGTGCGTAAGGACCGTCGACCATTGGTGTTCCTCCCGCGCACAAGGTCGGTCCGGCCGCGCGGCCGTTCAATTACCTCACAGGTAACTGAGCCACGCCGACCGGCGCTCCGCGCGCAGACGCGCATACCGGCGGCAGGGGACGTACAGCGCGGCGACGCAGAGGGCGAACACGAGATACAGCAGCCAGAGGCTCCAGCGATAGCCGTCCGGCACGGGCGGCGGGTCTACCGGGAAGTTGCCGAAGAGCCACGGATTCACGCGCCCTTCGCGAATGAGCGAGACGATGCAGGCGGCGAGGTGAATGACCGGGATGTGCAGGAGGTAATAGAAGAACGGGACGCGGCCGAAGGTCTCCAGGACGCCCGCGAGCTTCCCGCGCCAGCTCTCGGCGAACGACAGCACGATGAACATCGGGCCGAGCGTCATCAGCAGGAACAGCAGCGACGCCGGGTATTTGGTCGTCGCGAGAAACATGAGCGCCGGCATGTCGGAGGTCCAGGGCCGCGGATCGCCGTAAACGCCGACGGCGCGGAGCACGACGAACGCGATCGTCAGCGCGATGCCGAGGCGCAGCGCGAACCGTCGGCGGCGCTCCGGCGGCCACTCCATGACGAGCCCGAACGCGTATCCGGCCATCATCACGCCGATCCACGGCACGATGACGTAGAGGATGAGCAGCGGGCCGATGGCTCCGCCGTAATAGAGAACCCTCAGCAGCGGGCCCGGATCGTCCGGCTCGGGGAAGAAGTTGATGACGTTGTGCAGCGCCATGATTGCGACGCCGATGACCCCGATTGCGCGCGTGGGCAGGTGTACGGCCGCGGCCATGAGGATCATGCACCAGCCGATCAACCAGATGACGCCGGCGAGGAGGTAATGCCGGAAGTCGAGATTGAACGTCCACGCGACGCGGATGACGGTCAGCTCGAGGAGGATCAGCAGCGCCCCGCGGCTGACGAGATAGCGCGACAGCGCCGCGCGATCGCCGAGCTTCCGCCCGTGCAGATACGCCGAGGTGCCGGCGAGGAAGATGAACGCCGGCGCGACGAAGTGCGTGATCCAGCGCGTGAAGAACACGCCGGGAGACTGCCCGCCGGCCGGCACTGCCGCATAGACGCGCACATGATCGATGGCCATGAGGACCATAACCATCCCGCGCACGATGTCGATGGACCGAACGCGCATTTCCAGAACACGATTCTCGCACCAAACCGGATCTGGCGGCCGGGCAGCGCTGTCAGTGCCGGGCGGAACGCCGTCGCGGGCTCGTCGCGCCGGTGATCGTCGTGGCGGCGCTCAATGCCACTCCGCAGCGGTTCGCAACGCGCACCCAGTAGCGGCCCGGCGGCGGCGGGCTCCCGGCCGGCGTGCGCGTGTCGCCGCTTTCGCCGGCGAACCATGCATACGACAGCGGCAGGGCGCCGGTGGCGGAGACGGTGAGCGAGCCGGAAGGCTGGGCGGTGATCGCGGGCTTCGCGCAGTCGGGAACCGGCGCGCCGCGATTGGCGCGGACGAACTCGAGCCAGAGCGCGCGCGCCTGGGCATCATTGCGCACCGGCTGCGGGGCGTCGAAGTAATTCAGCAACTGCTCGTCGGACTCGTCGCCGCGCAGCTCCCACGCGTCGGCGAAGCCGAGGTAATTGTGCGCGTTCCAGCCGTACTGCAGGGATGCGGGACGGCTCGCGTAACGCGCGGAGCCGGGAGGGCCGGGCCAGATCCATGGCGCGCCGCTGGCCCAGACGAAGCGGCCGTCTTCGTGGCCGGCGGGATGATAGCGGGCGGGAACCGGGTCGCCGGCGCGCCGCGCCCGGACGCGGGACACGCCGTGCGTCCCGAATCCGCCGACCAGCAATGCGCCGCGCGGATCGACCGCGACCAGCCACGCATAATGCGGCGCGTTCGTCTCGCCGCGCGCGCCCCATCCCTCGGGGTACGGATTCCAGTGCTCGCCGAACACGAAGCGGCTCTGCCCGCCCGCGGCGGGCAGCCAGGCGTAGATCTCGTTGTAATGCGCGCCGCCGTCGCCCTCGATCGTCTCGCCGACAGCCTTGCACCAGTAGATCCCGTTCTTCGGACCGCTGTTGCCCCAGCGGTCGACGTCGAGCCACGCCCAGCCGCGATAGAACTCCTCGAAATTCTGATGCACATTGCCGAGGAGGCGCGCGGTGCCGGTACGCGCATCGAGCCGGCGAATCGACCCGAAGCCGAGCTCGAGGAGCACGAGATTCCCGTCGCTGTCGACGCGAACGCACTGCGGCAGGTAGATGTCGGGCGCGGAGTCGACCGCGAAGCGGCTCAGCGCGCGACTTCCATCCTGATCGTAAATGTTCGTCGCCCCGCGAGCGCGCAGCCGGTCCGCCATTCCCGGACTGCCGAACAGCGTCGTCACCACGCCCTCGCGCGTGATGCGGCGAATCGCGTCGTTGTCCTGATCGGCGACATACAGCGCGTCGCTCACCGGATCGAAGACGATCGACGCCGGACCGCGAAAGCGCGCGGCGTGGCCCGCACCGTCCGCGAATCCCGGCGAGTGACTCGGATCGCCGGCGAAGACGCTGACGCGCACATCGTTGGTCTCGAGGTCGTTGATCTCGATTTTCCAGACGCAGTGATCCTCGTATCCGACGACGTACCAGACGTTCTCGTTTTTCGGATCGATGGCCAGATCGAGCGGCGTGAAGAACTCGCCGCGTCCGTCGATCCATTGCCCGCGCTTCTCCATGACCGTGCGGACGGTCGCCAGCGGCTTCGAGCTCCAGATCGGATCGCGGCCGGGCTGCACGCGCCAGCCGGCGACGGTGAGGATCTCGCCGTCGGGTTTGAGATAGCGCGCCGGCCCGCCGGTCTCGACGAAGGCGAAGCCGCCTTTCGAGTCGATCTGGCCGGAGACGTACGCGCTCATCCAGCCCACGCCGCGCGGTCCGTCGCGAAAGGGGAGCTTCTCGTGGCGCGCGTCGACCCGCAGTCCGCGATGGTCCTGGCTCTGATTCGGATCGAGCCCGCGCGCGAACGGGACGCCGGGATGCGGCGGGTCTTCCCACCACAGCTGCGCGCCGGCGACGTAGCTGCCGTTGGGCGCGAGCTGTTCGACGTAGAGGTCGGCGTCGTACGGCGGCGCGGTCCACGGCGTGACCTGGGGGCTCATCGGATGTCCGGTCATCCGCCGCTGCCGCGAGTCGACGTACACGACGGCCGGGCCGAAGTCGCCGTCGCCGTTGTAGCCGGTGACGCTGTTGATGAGCGGGACGAGCGTGCTCACCGGACGCCCGCGCGTCATGTGCAGGAACGCGCGATGCGGTTTGTATTCGCGGTAGTCCGCGCCGCGCACTTCGACGCTGATGTCGTGGAAGCCGTCATCGAGCGCATCGAGCGCGGGGTTGTCGATGCGCAGGGTGAAGCGGAATCCGCTCGAGGGCGCGAGCCAGTCCGAGACCGGGACGCCGTGCACGGTGTAGCGCAATTCGATTCCGCTGTCCGCGGGCTCGATCGTCTCCGCCGCGGATCGGCTGCCCCGAAAGATGTTCACGCGCAAGCCGACCGCTTCGGATTCGGCGGCGGTGTGATGTCCGTGATGCAGATGCATCCAGTGCGGATCCTCCGGCTCGAGGCCGGAGTCCTTCAGCACCTCGACGGAGTACGGGGCGAAGTGCAGCGGCCACTCCTGCGCGGCCACCGAGCACGCGATCGTTGCGCAGAAGAGCAGTCCGCCGAGGCGCATGGATCTTCATTGTCGGTCTGCGGGGCGGGTGGGGCTGTGATCGCGGTTACGGACAACCGGCAGGATGGAATGGGTGTAGAGTTGAAGCTTCACCGCAATGAAGATTTATGTGTCGGCGACGCTGACCGACCTGCGGCCATATCGCGCCGCAGTGATGTCGGCGATCCGCGTTCTGGGTCACGAAGCGGTCGGGATGGAAGACGATCACGCGGAGAATCAGGTTCCCGTCGAAAAGTGTGCGGCCGACGTTGCCCGATCGGATATCTACCTGGGCATCGTGGCATGGCGGTACGGTTTCGTGCCGGATGGCTACGACTGCTCTGTCACTGAATTCGAGTACAGGACAGCCGTCAGGGAGTCGATTCCGCAGCTCATCTTCCTGCTGGACGAAAACGCCGCGTGGCCTCCTCGCTTGATCGACCGCGGAGAAGACCTCCGGCGGGTGGAAGCATTTCGGGAACGGCTCAGGAAGGACAGGCTGATCAGTTCCTTCGAGAATCCCGACGATCTTCGCGCGAAGGCCACTGCGGCCATTGTGAAAGAAGTGGCTCGACTCCAGCCTCGGGCGGCGCGCCTGGCATCCCCTCCGGGAACACTCCACATTTTCCTCTCCCGCCTTCCGATGACCGGTGCGGCGCGTTTTGGAAGAGACGCCCAGCTGCGGCGACTGGACGAGGCGTGGGACAACTCGCGAATCAACGTACTGAGTATCGTCGCCTGGGGCGGCGTCGGGAAGTCGGCGCTGGTGAATACCTGGCTGGCGCGCATGGCGAACGACAATTATCGAGGAGCCGCGCGAGCATACGGCTGGAGCTTCTACAGCCAGGATGCCGAGACGCAGGAGGCTTCGGCAGACGTCTTCATCGCTGAGAGCCTGAAGTGGTTCGGCGATCCTGATGTCAGCGCCGGATCCCAGTGGGAAAAGGGAGAGAGGCTCGCGGAGCTGATACGGAAGCAGAGAACCCTGCTGGTCCTGGATGGTCTCGAAGTATTACAGCATCAGCAGCCATTCCGCCCGGATGAAGGCAGGCTCAAAGACCAGGCGATGCAGGCCCTGCTGCGCGCGCTGGCGTACCAGAACCAGGGGTTGTGCGTGATCGCCACCCGATCGCCGGTCTTCGACCTGCAGACCTTCCTGTCGAATACAGTGGAAGAGATTCACCTGGAACATCTCACGCCTGAAGCCGGCGCCGAGCTTCTGGCGAGTCTCGGCGTCAAAGGGACGAGGGCGGAGTTGACTCAGGCCGCGCAGGAGTTCGGAGGTCACGCCCTTGCGCTCACATTGCTCGGCGGGTATCTGGCCGAATGGCATGACGGTCAGATCTGGAAGCGGCGCGAGATCAGTGAAGAAGAAGGTGACCAATGGCGCCGCATGATCATGTCCTATGAACGCATGCTGGGCGAGGGAAACGAGCTCGCCGTGCTGCGAATCGTCAGTCTTTTCAGCGGCCCCGCGCATGCGGATGCGCTGGCGGCCCTGCGTCAGCCGCCGGCGATTCAGAGCCTCACCGACGATCTTTCGAATGCGAACTGGAATCGCGCGGTCACGCGGCTCCGCAAATTGAATCTGCTGGCGGCAAAAAACCCCGACCGGCCGGAATCGCTCGATGCGCATCCGCTGCTGCGCCAGCACTTTTCCCATCAACTCAAAGCGCAGAATGCGTCCGCGTGGCGTGAGGCGAACAATCGTCTTTATGAGCACTATCAGATGCTTCCCGGGGTGGACCGTCCGGAAACTCTGGACGAAATGGTGCCTCTGTTCCATGCCGTCAGCCATGGGTGCCGCGCCGGGCGATATCAGGAAGTGTGGGACGACGTCTACTGGCCCCGGATCCGCCGGGAGGACGAGGGATTCAGCGTTCTGCTGCTGGGAGCCTGGGGCGCAGACCTGGACGCGCTCGCGAATTTCTTTCCCGCCGGCTGGGATCAGCCAGTCGCTGAACTGGACCGGCTGGGGAACGCGCGAGCACTGACGGAGGCGGCCTTCAATCTGCGCGGGCTTGGCAGGCTGAACGAGGCAATCGCACCCGGCCGTGCGGGGATGAACCTTCATCTTGCGGATGGCCGACTGGGTGCCGCCGGCGATGCGGCGGGAAACCTGAGCGAAGTGCTCGTCACATACGGGGATCTGAAACAGGCGATCGCGATTGCGCAGCAGAGTATCGAGCTGGCGGAGAAAGCCGGCCAGCCGCTCCTTGTCATTACGAATCGCGCCACGCTGGCGGATGCGCTGCACCAGCGCGGTGAGCTGGACGCGGCGAAAACCCATTTCGAGGAAGCGGAGAAATTGCTGGCCGCCGCAGACCCGTCAACCCGATATCTTCACGCTCTGCGCGGATACCACTTCTGCGATCTCCTGCTCGATCTCGGTGCCTGGGAAGATGTGCTGCTGAGGGCGCAGGCATCGCTCGAAGTGGATCGCAGGAACGGCCTGCCCCACGGGATCGGCCTGGCGTATCTCGCGATGGCTCGCATGTACACGATGAGAGCCGCCGTGACAGGCGGCGCCGACTTCCCGAAAGCCACCGAACTGATGACTCGGGCGATGGTCGAATTGAAACGCGCCGGCCACCAGGAGCTGATCGTTCGCGGGCTGCTGGCGAAAGCGGAACTGAATCGGGCTTTGGAGTCTTACGAGGAGGCCGAAGCGACGCTGGAGGAAGCGCTGGCCACCGCGGTTCGAGGACAGATGGGATTGCACCAGGCCGACACGTGCCTGCACTACAGCCATTTGTATCTTGCGTGGGGCCGAATCGATCCGGCAAACCGGAACCTTGACGAGGCGCGGCGACGGATTCACACGATGGGATACCACCGGCGGGATGCGGAGCTCGAGGTGCTCGGGTCGAAACTGGAATCGTGATCAAACAGTACTGCGAAATCGATCCCGTCATGGGAACGCAGCTCGGCATCGCGGGAGACCACGACGGCCGGCTTCCGCCCGTCGAGAGCGGGACGGTGAATGCGCTGCTCGACGCTCTTGCGCGAGAGTGCCGCCAGTCCATCGAACGATCCTTGCCGGGAGATCCGGACGATTCCATCGACTTCGAGCTCGCGGCGAGCGGCATTCGCCGGATGCAGATTCTGAACGAGGCGCTGCGGCCGCACGAGCGCAACCCCGACTGGTACCTCGAGACGGCGATGAGCGCTCTCCATTCTTTATTGACGCGCTCTGATCTGGGCATGGACGAAAAGGCGTTCCGAATCGCTCAGCGCCTCGCCGCGATTCCCGCGCATCTGCACGCCGGCAGGTCGCAGATCCGGCGTCCTCCATCCGTGCTGGTCGAAACGGCTGCCGGCAACGTGGGTGGCGCAATCGAGTTTTGCCGCGACCTGGCGGCATTCATCGAATCGGTACCGTCACGTGCTGCACAGATCGAGATCGAACATCATTGCGGAGCGTGCCTCGAGGCCCTTGTCGAATTCAGCGATTTCATCGCATCCCGGCAGGCCATCGCCGTCGACGATTTCGCCGTGGGGGAAGCGGCGTTCAATCAGCTTCTCTCCGCCGGTTTCGTTCCCCATGATTCCCGGGCGCTGTCCGATGTCGGAGTCGCCGCGGCGGGGCGCATCGAGCGCGATCTTCGGGAATGCTCGCTGCGCTATGCCGGCCACGCCGACTGGCCCCTGGTGCTCGGTGCGCTCGAAGCTCAGCATCCGGCGCAGGAGGCCCTGCTGGAGGATTATCGGGAGATGGTCGAGGATTGCAGACGATTCGTCGAACAGCGAGAGCTGGTCGACGTGCCGCCGGCAGCTCTCGAGATCGTGCCGACTCCGATGTTTGCCCGCGCGAATCTGGCGTTTGCCGCCTACATTCCGGCGCCTCCGTTCGCCGGCGGCGGGACGGCGCGGTTCTGGGTGACTCCCGCGAGCGGGAACGCGCTGGCGCTGCACCATCCTGGCCGCATGGTCGTGGCCGCGGTTCATGAAACCTATCCCGGCCACCACGTTCAGTTCTCGCACGCGCTGCGGGTCCGGCGTCCGCTCAGACATCTCTTCGGTTCCACGGTATTCATCGAAGGGTGGGGACTCTACTCCGAGGAATTGATGATGAGCGCGGGTTTCAAAGGGGAGGATTCTCGCTTCGAGCTGCTGCGCATGTCGCTGTTGCGCGATCAGCTGTGGCGTGCCCTCCGGATCGTGATCGACGTCGGGCTGCATTGCGGCGCGATGTCCTCCGCGGAAGCGGTCGACCTGCTGGTAGATCGGCACGTACTCGATCGGGCGAGCGCGCGCGCCGAGGTGTTGTTTTACTGCAGCGCGCCGACGCAGCCGATGAGTTACATGGTCGGGAAGCTCCTCATCGAAGCGCTCGTCGAGAAATGCAGAGCGTCTGGCGAAGAGCGGTTCCAATCCCTGCCGGGCATTCACAATGAGCTGCTGGCCCACGGCGCCCTTCCCGTTCCATTGCTGGAGCGCGCGCTGCGCATCGCGTGACGGCACGTGCCGATGAATCATCACTTCATCAGCTACTCGAAGGCGGATGGCCGCGACCTGGCCGTGACGCTCCGGGACGCGCTGGAACGCGGTGAACCTCGGTTCCAGGTCTGGATCGACGACCGGGATCTGCGACCGGGCGAGGACTATGACACGCAGATCGCGGAGGCGATCCGCACGGCGGAGAGTCTCATCTTCATCGTCACCCGCGACAGCGTCGAGGACCAGTCCGAGTGCAAGTGGGAATGGGTGCAGGCGCTGACGTACAAGAAACACATCATTCCGGTCCTGCTGCAGACCGACGCGGAACTGCCTCCGCGCCTGCGATCGCTCCAGTACATCGACGCATCGGAATCGAGTGATCCGGCGATTGCGCGCCTGCGCGGGAAACTCCTGTGGCTGAAAACGCCGGAGGGTGTATTGCAGGCGATGAAGGACAGGTTCGCGGATGCCGTGCGCGCGCTTCGCAGGACAGAGGACGCGAACCGGAGGATGCGGATCGAGGACGACATGGCAGTACTGACCAGGCAAATCGAGGAACAGGAGCGGATCCTGGCGTATCCGGAGGACGCCGCGCTGCGCGTCGAGCAGAACATCGCACAGGAAATGGAGCGCGAGCGCCGCTCCGAGAGGCCTCGATCAGGCACGCCGCCGGCCGCCAGGTTCGTCAATCCGCCGCCCGGAGCCGCGCCGTCCTGGTTCCAGGACCGCCACATCGAGACGCGCCTCCTCGGCGATTTTCTGAAGGACGACTCGGTGCGCCTGATCACGGTCGCCGGCCGCGCGGGCGTTGGCAAGACGGCGATGGTCTGCAGGTTGTTGAAGTCCGTGGAGACAGGCCGGTTGCCGGATGACGGCGAACCGCTTCCCGTCGACGGGATCCTGTATCTGAGCGCTGCCGGAACGCGGCGTCTGCGCCTGATCAACATCTACTCTGATCTTACGAGGCTGCTCCCTTCCGACTCGGCGGATCGATTGAATGCCCTGTACACGGACCCTCGCCTCGGGGCCGGCGCCAGAATGCAGGCGATACTGGCGGAGTTTCCACGCGGACGCACGATCCTGCTCCTCGACAATTTCGAGGACGTCATCGATCCCATCACCATGCAAATTCACGACTCCGAGCTCGACGAGGCGCTGCGCGCGCTTCTCGATGCGCCGCAGCATGGAGTCCGGGTCATCCTCACCACCCGCATCGCGCCTCGCCATCTCGCCCTCGTCCAGCCCGGCCGTCAGCGGCGGCTCGATCTCGACGAGGGGCTGATCTCTCCGTACGCCGAAAACATTCTCCGGGAGATGGACGCCGACGGGCGGCTCGGGCTCAGGACGGCGTCTCGGGAATTGCTCAACGAAGCGCGCGAAAGGACGCGGGGATACCCGCGGGCCCTCGAAGCCCTGTTTGCCATCCTGTCCGCCGACCGCGACACATCCATCGAAGACATTCTGAGCGATGCGGCGCATACGTTGCCGGAGAACGTGGTGCGCGACCTGGTCGGCGAGGCGTTCAGCCGTCTCGATTCCGGGGCACAACAGGTTATGCAGGCGCTTGCCGTCTATGGACGTCCCGTGCCCGCCGCCGCGGTCGACTATCTCCTTCAGCCGTACGTCCCTGGTGTGAACGCCGCGCCGGTCCTGAACCGATTGCTCAACGCCCAGTTCGTGCGCAGGGAATCGAGACGCTATTACCTGCACGAGGTCGATCGGGCGTATTCGCTCGACCGGATTCCGCGCGGATCGGCCCGGGATCGCCTGGTACGCGAGCATCCGTCATTCACACAATTCGCGCTGCTGAACCGCGCCGCCCGGTACTTTCGCGAGACGCGCACGCCGCCGGCAGGCTGGACGACAATCGACGATCTGGCGGCGCAGCTCGCGGAATTCGATCTTCATTGCGCCGGCGAGGATTACAACGCCGCAGCCCTGGTCCTGAGCTCGGTCGATTATGACTATCTCTACCTGTGGGGCCATTACCAGCTCATGGTCGATCTGCATAGGCGTCTTCAGGGAAAGATCACGGAGCCGGAGTTACGACAGAACTGTGCCGGCAACCTCGGGACCGCGTATTACAGCATGGGCCAGTACGGGCAGGCGATGGTTTGGTATCAGCAGGCTCTCGATCTGGCCCGCTCGAGAAAAGACCGCAGCGGCGAGGGGACCTGGCTCGCGAATGTCGGCCTGGCCTGGACCGGTCTCGGACAGACCCGGAAAGCCATCGAATGCTACGAGCAGTCGATTTTGATCGCGCGTAAAGTCGGGAACCGCGGGGGCGAAGGGCTGGAGCTCGGTACTCTTGGCACCTGTTATGGCGATCTCGGCGAGACCGCGAAGGCAATCGAATGCTGCGAGAAGGCTCTCGCGAGTGCGCGCGCGACTCGATTCCGCCGCGCTGAGGGATTTCACCTCGATGCACTGTCGGAGCTGCTGATCGATGAATGCCGTTATCAGGAGGCAGCGCATTTCGCTGTCGAGAGCGCGGCCATCGGCGCGGAGCTTCGCAGCCGCGAGCTGGGAAGCTTCGCAAACTACCATCTCGCACTGGCCCGCCTTTTCGCCGGCGATCTTTCTCCGGCCCGCGCGGCCGCCGAGGAGGCGCAGCGGTTCGATGAGCCGAGAAACAATGTTCGCGTTCTGGCGGTGATCGGCATCATCGCGCTTCTGGATGCCGATCCTTTGAAGGCGCGAGAGTCGTTCGAGACTGCGGTCGCCGAGGCCGAGGGCCGGCTGACCCGCGAGAGAGACGATCATCTGGCACTTGCCGGCAAGGCGCTCTCGCTGGGTGGTCTCGCCATGTCGGGTGTCGAAACGGATCTCGACGCGATCGAGGATACGTGGCGCGCAGCGAGAGCCATCAATCGAGAGGCCGGCATCGTGGGAAGGGAAATTCGCCTGCTCGAGGCGCTCGCACCGGCAGACCGGACCGGAATCCTCGAGCGCATGTGCGCGGCGGCGAGCGCCGACTGACGCGGATCACGAAAGACGCTTCATGCGGTCCGCGCTTGAAAAGTTATGCGTAGTTGCATATTCTCCTGAGCAATCCCGCTTATGTCTTTACCGTCCATCAGCGACCGCTCGCCCGAGATGCTGCTGGTGGATCGTGCGCTGCCGGTCATCGACACGGTGATCGCGCGGCGGTGCCGGTACTGGAAGATGGCGAGCGATCTGCGCGAAGACATGCGCGCCGAGGCCCTGCTGCGGCTCGTGCGGAGACTGCGGGATGCGGACGCGGAGCCGATCGCGGGATTCGAAGAATACGTCGCCGCCGTCACCTCGCGCGTGATCGACGACATCATTCGCGCGGTCTCGCCGGAATGGACGCGGCTCAAGCACCGCATCCGCTATGTCCTTGCACACGATGACCGCTTCCGCGCCGCGGTGCTGCACGACGGACGCTCCGTCTGCTCGCTCGAGCCGGCGTCGAAGTTCGGCGGGCGTCGCGTGCGCACGCAGGCGGCCGATGTGCTCGCGCGATCGATGATCGACGTGCTCCGCGGCGGAGAGATGCTGATCGACGAGCTGGTGAACGAGATCGCCGCGCGGACCGGAGTCGGCGACCCGACGCACATCACCGGCGAGCACATCGCCTCCGTGCGCACGCCCGCTCCCGGCGCGGCCGCCGAATCCGCGCAGTCGCTGCGATCGTTATGGAAGGAGATCGTCGAGCTGCCGCGGCGCCAGCGTCTCGCGCTGCTCCTCCACGCGCGCGACGCCGCGGGCGATTCCGTCGTTCGGCTGCTGGTCGCGGAAGCGATCGTGCCGGCCTCCGATCTTGCATCGGCGCTGGAAGTGCGCGAGGCTGAGCTGGATGACTTGCTCGGACGGCTTCCGCTGATGGACGCGATGATCGCCGAGTCGCTGCAGGTCACTCGGCAGCAGGTGATCAATCTGCGAAGCGCGGCGCGCGATCGTCTCGCGCGCCGGATGACGCGGAAGCGATGAGCGACGCGAGGCGCGGCCGCGACGCGATCCGGCAGGCTCTCGGCGGCGAGCTCGGTGAGCACCCCTCCTATGAAATGCTCGAGCAGGTCGTCGACGGAACGGCCGATGACGTCACGCGCGAGATCGTCGAGAGTCATGCCGAAGTCTGCGCCGCGTGCAGCGCGGACCTGCGCGACCTCGCGGAGCTCGCGGGAACACCTTCGTCGTCGCGCGCGTGGGCTCGCTGGCTCGCGGTTGCGGCGGCGATCGTCATCGTGATCCTCGCGAGTGCGTATCTGCTGACGCGCCGCCGCGAGCCCGCGAGCCCTGCTGTCGTGACCACCGCTCCGAAGCCGGTCACGCGCACCGTCGATGTCAGCCCGTACGGCCGCGCCGACTGGGACGCCGCCGTGCGCGACGCGATGGCGCGCGGCACGATCGACGCGCCTCCGATCGTTCGCGAGCTGCAGCGGCCGCGCGAGATCCTGCGCGGTCCGCGTGGCAGTTCCGCGGAAGTCGCCATGAGTCCGGCGGGCGTCGTCGTCGAGTCGGCGACGCCGACGCTGACGTGGTCCGCGAAGCCGGGACGCCAGGTCGTCAGCGTCTTCGACGGGTTCAATCGCGTGGCGCAAAGCGGCGTGCTGCAGTCGGGGCCCTGGCGCGTGACCGAAACGCTCGCGCGCGGCAAAACGTATACGTGGCAGGTCGAGATCCGGCGCGGTGCATCGGTGGAGACGCTGCCCGCACCTCCGGCTCCTCCTGCTCTTTTCCATATTCTCGATGCGCGCGACGCGGCGATGCTCGCCGGTGCGCGCCGGCGATTCCCCAACGATCACCTTCTCCTCGGGGTTCTTCATGCGCGACTCGGAATGCAGCAGGCAGCACTGGAGGAATTGCGGATCCATGCGGCGCAGCATCCGGAGGCCGCGACACTCGTCGATCACGTCGCGCGCTGGTGACGTGCTCGCCGCGATCGCATTGATCTTCGCGCTCGCGCCGTCGGCGCGCGCGTCGGAGAGCGACATCCACCGCGTCGTCCAGGCGTTCGCCGGCGCGATGACGTCGAATGATCTCGGCCGCTATGAAGCCGTTGCCGATACGCCGGTGAGCGGCGACGAGTTTCGAGACGTGAAGGAGCTCGTGGAGCGCAGCCGCTGCGTGGAGATCCACTCATATCGCATGGCGATCGAGAAGAACGATGGTGCGCAGGCAACGGTGATTCTCGACGTCGACGGATCGCGATGGACGCGCGGCGCGCTGAATCGGCGCATGCCCGTTCCCGGATCGTGGGTGCTGGAGATCGCCTGTGCGGCGGAAGGGTGCCGCATCCATTCGGCAACGACCCGCGAGCGCGTCGTGGCGCGTCTGGTCACGAGCGCGCCGGAAGCGGAGCGCGACCGGATCGTGGCCGTGGCCGCGGCCGCGCTCGACGAGGCCGTTTTCGCGCCGGTGCTCGCGGGCGAGGCGTTCGCGGTGAAGTGCCCGCCGGGTCCGGAGAAAAAGACGCGCACGCTGGAGATCATGGTCCGCGCCCGCGAGCTCGCCCGCCGCAGCGGCGATCTCGCGGCGGAGTCGGAGTGCGTGCGCAACATGGCGAAGATCACGGGGATGTACGTCGAGGACGCGATTCCGCTCGCGAAAGAGTCGCTGGAGCTCGCCGTTCGCAGCGGCGACGCCGATGCGATCGCGGCGGCGATGTTCACCCGCGGCCAGTCCCGCAGAAACGATCTCGACGCCACCGTCGCCGACCTCGTGAACGCCTCGTCGACGCTCGATCAGCTGCGGGATCCGCGAGTCGGTCTCAGGGCGCTCGCCATGAAGGCTTACTACGAGATTCAGGCCGGCCTGCTTCGGGATGGTCTTCGATCCGCGCATCGGTTGCGCGAGGACGCGCATCGCTACGGCTGGCTCGAAGGGGAGGGATCGGCCAACAACTATCTGAGTCTCGTGCACTACGTGATCGGGACGACCGATGTGTCGCGCGCGTATCTCGAGATCGCGTACCGCAAGTCGGTCGCGGCGCGAGACGCGCGCGGCCGGACGTATGCGCTCAACAACATGGCCTCGTGCGATTTCCTCGCGCACGACTACGATCGGGCGATCCAGGGTTTCCGCCGCGCGATCGCGACGTTCGGTCCCTGGCTCGCGGACAGCGATCAAACCGGCATTCGCGGCGGTCTCATTGCGGCGCTGCTCGCCTCGGGCAGGATTCTCGAGGCGGATCGCGAGCTGGAGGAAATGACGGAGATCGCACGCGGAAGCCTGGTTCCGGGCGCGATGATCCGGGTGCTGACGATCCAGTCCGAGATCCGGCTGGCGCAGGGAAGGCCGCGGGAAGCGCTCGCCGCCGCGGAAGCCGCGTTTTCGCGGCCGAACGCGATGCAGCTGCTCGGCGAAGAGTCTCTCGTGTGGCCGGCCGCGTCGGTCGGAGGCCGCGCGCTTCGCCGCCTCGGACGCACGACCGAGGCGATCGCCTGGTTCCGGCGCGCCATCGCGGACATCGAGGAGCGCCGTTCGCGAATCCGCGCCAGCGACGACGTCGCGTCACGCTATTTCGAGAACAAGCTCGATCCGTACGGCGAGCTGGCGGAGCTCCTGGTGAGGCGCGGCGCCGCCGCCGAGGCGCTGCAGCTCTCCGAACGGATTCGCGCACGCGCGCTCGTCACGATCCTCGAGCAGGGGAGGGTCGACGTCTCGACGTCGATGACGGAGCCGGAGAAAGAGCGCGAGCACGATCTGAACGCGCGGCTCGCCGCGCTCAATCAGAAGCTCCTCGAGAGCTCGCCGGGCGAGGAGTCGCGATCGCTGACCGCGTCGCGCGACGCATTGCGCAGCGAGCTCGCTCGCTTCCGCGAGGAGATCTATGTCGCGCGTCCCGAGCTTCGCCTCCGGCGTCCGCTCGATGCCGGCACGATCGCCGTGCCGGCGGAGCTGCGCGATACCGTCGTGATCGAGTACCTCGTGCGCGATCGCGGCGTGATCGCGCTGACCACGCGCCGCGGCCAGCGCGGGAACGCAATCACGACCGGCACGTTCGTCCCGATCTCGAAGGACCGGCTCGAGGCGTCGACGGATGCGCTGCTGCGCGCGTTCCGCGCGCGCGATGCCGGCTACCGCGACCGCGCGCGGCGCCTGTATGACCTGCTGCTGCTGCCGGTCGAGCAGGAGATGCGCGCGCGCCGGCGCGTTTGCGTGATTCCGGACGGCGTGCTGTGGCGCCTGCCGTTTCATGCGCTCATCGATCGGAATGGACGTCACGTGCTGGAGCGGACGGCGCTCTTCTATGCGCCGTCGCTGCGTACGCTGGCGCTGGCCGCCGGGCAATCGCGGGATGGGAACCTGAAGGATCTGCTGGCCTTCGGCGATCCGAAGCTTTCGAAAAAGGCGGCGGCGGACGCGGTCGCGTTTCAGCGCGACGCGAACGTCGGCGCGCTGCCCGACGCGGAGCGGGAGGTGCGGGCGATCCATCGCTTTTATCCTTCGAACGCAGCGAAGGTGCTGGTGGGGGCGGAGGCGAGCGAGTCGGCGTTCAAACGCGAGGCGGCGCAGTATCGGGTGCTGCATCTCGCGGCGCACGGATTGTTCGACGAGCGCGCACCGATGTATTCGGCGGTGCTCCTCTCCGGATCGGAGGACGGCCGCGAGGACGGATTTCTGGAAGCGCGCGAGATCGCGGACCTGCAGCTCCACAGCGAGATCGCGGTGCTCTCCGCGTGCGACACCGCGCGCGGCGGATATGGGGCGGGGGAGGGGCTGGTGGGGATGTCGTGGGCGCTGCAGGCGGCCGGCTGCCCGACCGCGATCGTGAGTCAGTGGGAGGCGTCGTCGAAGCCGACCGCCAGCCTGATGATCGCCTTCCACCGCCACTTCCTCGCCGGCGCGTCGAAGTCGGATGCCCTCCGCAAAGCCGCGCTGGAACTGATGCACGACCCCCGCTACGCCAACCCGTTCTACTGGGCGCCTTTCGTGCTGGTCGGCGCGCCGTAGTTTTTTTTGCCGCGATACCAATATCGCGCGCGGCTTTCCGTCAGGAAGCGTGATTCGCAGCAATCGCGTCGCTTCGGGAGAGTCGCATGATCGTTCGTGAAGAGAGTTTGTCTCTGCGGCAGCTTTGTCATGTCCTGAAAACACTTGTGGTGCTGGCAGTGGTTGCCGCGGCGTGTGAGGCGACCGCGCAGGAGATGCAGACGAGCCGTGGCTCGGCATTAGCGCCGATTGCGCCGCAGTCGGTGACCACGTGGACTACGGGTCTGTATCAGTACGACGGCGCCGGCAACATCACGGCGATCGGGAGCGACTCATTCGCGTACGACGAGGTCAATCGCGTCGTGCGGGCGACCGCCGGTGCGGGACACGAGCAGCAGTACACGTACGACGCCGCCGGCAATATCACAGGGATTACGACGGACGGCGATACCGCTGCCGCGCTTCGCTTCGGCGTCGATCCGAAGAGTAATCGCATCGACCAGACCCATGACGCGTCCGGACAGCCGTACAACGCATACGGCGGCTATGACGGTGCCGGAAACATGACCTCACGTCTCGACATCGAAACGTTCGCCTATGACGGCGCCGGAGCGATGACGGAGTCGACGATCTCCGGGATCCGGCGACTCTTTCTCTACAGTCCCGCGGAGGAGCGACTCGCCACCGTGACGCTGACCGGCGGCGCTCCTTCGGACTATCGATGGACGCTGCGCGACGACGGGGGAAAGGTACTTCGCGAAGTCCGGAAGGTGATCGGCAGCGGCGGGGCGGCATCGTGGCAATGGAATGAGGACTATGTCTATCGCGACGGTACGCTGCTGGCCGCCGAGGTGAGCACGCCGGAGCGCACGTTGCACTTTCACACCGACCACCTCGGCACCCCGCGCCTCATCACCGGGAATGGCGGCGCGAAGGTGGGGCTGCACGCGTATTACGCCTTCGGCCGCGAAGTGAGCGAACCGTCCCAGGATATCGAGAAGATGAAGTTCACCGGGCACGAGCGCGACATGCCCTCGCTCGATTACATGCATGCGCGGTACTACAGTGCGATGACCGGCCGATTCCTGTCAGTCGATCCCGCACTGGATCCTGACCGCGCCGTGCGTTCGCCACAGATGTGGAATCGATACACCTACGCCGTCGACAATCCGATTGCGTTTACCGATCCGACCGGTACGACCGTCTATGTCGTTCTTTACACGATGGCCAATTCAGAAGCGAATGAGGAGCTGAGGCGGGCCGCGGAGACGCGTGCGCTGGAGATTCAGAATGGAAAGTTTTTCGACCCGAAGACGGACACCGTGCTGATTCGCGGCGTGGCCACAAAAGAAGACTTTGGGAATGCGCTCGCAAACGCAAACGCGCTCGGAGCGCGATATGGGAAGGTCGGAGAGCTCAACCTCTTTTCGCACTCCGGCAAGGACGGCCCGGTGTTCCACGATCTCAAGGGGAAATTCACGCAGTTTACCGCCAGTGAGGTTTCCGCCCTGCGAGTCAACTGGGAATCGAATGCCTGCGCGCATTTCTTCGGCTGCAACACGGGGAATAAGTTCTCACAGGTATTCGCCGCCGAACAGCACGTGACGTCCTACGGGCAGCCGGGATACGCCTATTTCTCGGCGAGTCCCCTCGAACGGGTTCCGATCGCGCCAACCGGTCCGGTGTACATGATCAGTGCTCCAGGCGTCCGTTACAACAACACGCCGGCGCCATTCCAATGGCTCAATCTCCTGTCCGGTCACACGACGCGAGAAACGATGATCGAGACCCATCCATGAGTCCAAACGGCAGGAGCATTGAGATGAAAACGATGAAAGCGATTGGCGCCGTACTGCTCATGGTGATGGCTGGCTCCGCCGTCGGACAACAGCTCCCCGGGCTGGAGAGAGGCTTTTCACAGGATAAGGTCTATGACATCGGCGATATCGACAGCATCAATACGTTCAATGGCAATCTCACGATCCGGATCCCCATCGGTACGAAGTTTCCCGTGAATGGCCTGTCCTACGGATTGACGCTGACTTATAACGCCAAAGTGTGGGATTACCGGACGGAGAATAACGAAATCCACGCCTATCCCAGCGAACGCTCGAACGCGGGCCTCGGCTGGCTGGTCTCGATGGGCCGTCTGATTCCGGGGCCGGTCGGGAACGCGTACGCGTCGAGCAAGTATGAGAGCGACGACGGCAACGAGCACGGCCTCGACCGCAGGCTCCACGCAGACGTAGCCGCGCCGCCGCTCATCGCCGGCATTACCGAAGCCGCCTATACGCATGACGGGACGTACATGCGCTTCCTGCGGCGGAGCAGCGGCTCGTTCGACATGGAGTCGGCGGACGGCACGGTCCGGTCGTTCGATTCCACCGGGATGATCACGGCCGTTCGCGACCGGTTTGGAAACGCCGTGAACATCCAGCGACTCACACAGGTCGCCGGCACGCCCTGCCTCGCCACCGGTTTCACATCGGCCTGGAAGATCACCGATAGTGCGGCTTCGGAGCGCGCACACTATGTCTGTTTCAGAAACAGGGGTTACCCGGAGTCGCTCTACGACGGCCAGATCGATCGCATCATCCTCGCTGCGCCTTCCGATGGCAACACCGTTCGGACCGCGACCTATGTTTTCGACTATGTGTCTCCCGGCGTGAACCCCGGCTGCCATTCGATCGTGACGCCGGACCGGCTATGGCTTTCGACGCCGTTGCTCAACAGCCTGCAGTTGCCGGACGGCTCGACGTACGAGTTTACCTACAACCGCACCGGACCGCACTGCGAGATGGGAACTCTGGAGTCCGTGACGCTTCCGACGCGGGCCACGATCTCGTACGGGTACGATCACTTTCCCATTCCCACGCCGGGCTGTAACGCCTCGGCATCGTTCGACTCGGATATCGTCGGTGTCCGCACGCGCACGATTTCGGGTCCGGGGATTGCGACAGGCGTCTGGACTTATAGCTCGGATCTCAGTCCCAATAACGTGCTCGTCACGTGCACGCTTCCCGACGGTTCTCCCACGGAGGTCGGAGCGCCCGCCGAGGAGATGATGGTGACGGTCAAAGACCCGCTCGAAAACGTGACCGAGCACTTCTACTCCGTCTGGCCCGGCTCGGAGCAGATCGAGTCGCCTCATGGTTTCGACGCCGAAGAGTACGGCCTTCCGTTTACGCGGTGGCCCGATACGGCCAGCGAGGGACGTTTGCTTTCTCGGCGCGTGTACGACGCGGCCGGCTATGCCGAGGTTCCACGCCGGCCGCTGCGGTCGACCTATCTCGTCTATACAAAGGACGACGGGTGCGGCTCCACGCAGCTTTGCACCGACGGCAACCAGCGCATTACGAAAGAGCGCACGATTTATCACGACGACGGCAACCGCACCGCTGATATCGACTACTCGGACTGGGACGGACTGGGCCACTTCCGGAGCATGAGTCTCACCGGGACGTTCCCGAGCGGCTGGCAGACGGTCTACAACGGCTACAATACGCGGGACGCCGCCGTGAACCCCGCGCCGTCCGGCGGCAGTGACGGATTCATCGTCTCGGGAACGTATCCCGGTTCGTTCACGGCGCCGACGCTGGAGCAGGCGTGGGTCCTCAACATTGCGCCGGTGACTCAGGTCACGGACGCCGGCGGAACCGCTGTCGTCCATGCCTGCCACGATCCGGCGACCGGGTTCCTGCGGGCTCGCCGTGTACTGAAGGGCACGTCCCGCGATGGCAGCGATCTCCTGACGACACTGACGCCGGAGCTTCGCTCCAACGATTCCCCGACCGGGAATGCAGCAGCGGAGTCCTTTTACGGCGGCGACGTTAACCCGGACATCCCGGATTTGCCGCTTTGTGAGATCGCGGATTCGCCGCCGGCTACGCCCGATTACCGGATCGATCACGGCTATCAATGGGGAGTGCGACGGAGCTCGCAATATGCCGGCACCAACTTCTTCACGCTGGAGCGTTCGATCGACCGCTACAGCGGCCTGCCGAAGTCTTCGAAGGATCCATCCGGTCTCGAGACGCTATACGAATATGACACGTCGTTCCGTCTCAGAACGGTGACTGCTCCGGGCGTCGCGCCCACGATCTACACATACACGCCGGCCTCCATCAACTCCGCCGCCCTGACGCCTGCGCGCGTCGATATCGCCACGCAGTCCGCGAATTCCGCGCTCGGCGTGGCCCACAAACAATACGACTATGACGCGCTCGGCCGGCCATGGCGCGAGCGCGTGCTCATGCCCGACGGGACATGGAGTCTCCGCGAGACGCTGTACAACAAAACAGGATGGCGCATCTCGGTATCGGAAGCGGAGGCGGACAGCAGCGGATCGCCGGCTCACAAGACCATATTCGGCGATTACGATCCTTTCGGCCGGGTGGGCACCATCACAACCGCCGACGGCAAACGAACGACACTCAGCTACGCTGGTGTCGGGTCGCTGACCCGAACGGTGCGTGTCTCGACGCCGAACGGAGAGGTCGAGGCGGAGACCATCGAGAACTACGATCGGCGCGGCCGTGTGGTCAGCGTGACGGAACAGTCTGACGGTGAGGTCACGACGAACTACACCTGGGACGTCACCGGTCACCTCGCGTCGGTTCGAACGATGGTCGACGGCACGCCGCAGAAGCGCGATTTCGACTTCGATCATCGCGGGTTTCTGACGCTGGAGCGGCATCCGGAGAGCGGCGAAACGACGTACGATCTTTACGATGCCCGCGGTCATGCGCAAACCCGAACGAACGCCACCTCAGTTCTCACGTTCGACTATGACGCGGCCGAGCGATTGAAGAGCGTCTCTCAAACCGGTGTCGGGCTGCTGAAGGAGATTTTCTACGACCGTCCGAACAGCGGTGCTGACTTCAGTCTCGGGAAGGTCGATTATGCGATTCGCCACAATCGCCAGCCCGTCCTCGGCGGCGACGTCCCGGTAAAAGAGACCTATACGTATACGGCTCCCGGAGGCCGTCTGTTCTCCACGAGGACGGACATCAGCACGGGCGAGAGTTTCACGGAATCGTACGAATACAACGATCTCGGTCAACGGAAGTCGGTGACGTACCCCGGTTGCAGCACCTGCGCCGGCCTCGTCTCGCCCTCGCGAACCGTGACCAGTGACTATGTGAACGGCTTCCTGACGCGCGTCGCGGGCTATACGAGCGATACGACCCCCATGTCGTACCATCCGGGCGGCCTGCTGCGAAGCGTGACGCACGAGAACGCGAACGGCAACGACGGGCCGGCCTATCTCCAGGAAATCGACTTGGCCACACGGATGGCCCGGCCGTCGCGGATCTCGGTTTCGAACTACTGTGAAGATCTCGCCATTCATCCTCAGCCGGCGGACAAGAGCGTCGCCGCAGGCGCACCGGCGAACCTCAGTGTGACGACGGCCGGTGCCACGAGCTATCAGTGGTACCGCGGCGAGATGAATGATTCTTCCGCGCCTCTCAGCGGCCAGACGACGTCGACGTTGACGGCGCCCGTGTCCGCAACCACGAAATTCTGGGTACGGATCGGAAACGGCAATTGCACGATTGACAGTCGCGCCGTGACAGTCACGGTGCGTACGTGCGATTCGGTGAACATCACGACCCAGCCGGCAAGCAAGGTCGTCACGAGCGGGAGCCCCGTCACGTTCACCGTCGTCGCCACCGATCCGGGTGCGCACTATGAGTGGTATGAGGGCTCTTCCGGCACGACCACGAACCGCGTGGGCGGCGACAGCTCGCACTTGGACATTGCGTCCGCAACGGCGCCGACCAGTTACTGGGTGCGCGTCTTCTCGAGCGACCGGCTTTGCAGCGTCGACAGCGCCACGGCGACGCTCGACATCTGCACTCCGCCGGTCATCACCGTGCAGCCGCAGTCGCAGTCGCACGCTGTTTCCGCATCGGGCGGCGCGACACTGAGCACGTCGGTCGTCGCTACGGGGTACAACCTGCGCTACGAGTGGTATCGCGGAACGCCCGCCAACCACCTGCCCGATCCGGTCGCGACGGGACCGACTCTCAGCGTCACCCTGACGGGCGCGGATCCTGGCCCGAAGGACTATTACGTCCGCGTCATCAGCGACACGAGCGGCTGCGGAAACCCCGCCATCAGCCAGGTCGTCACGATGCGGCTCAACAACTGCTTCACGTTCTTCTCCTCGCCTGGCGATCACCTGGCCTATCCGGGCGCGGGCACGTGGACGCTTTCGGTCCGCGCCGAAGGGGACGGGGCACCGTTCACCTACAAATGGTTCCACGGAGTCAACGGCCAGAGCATCCAGCTGGGCCCCACGACGGAGGACATCGTCGTCGGGCTCACCGGAGACTACGACGCATTCTGGTGCGTCGTCACGTGCTCGAATAACAGCGGCTGCCAGGGCCAGTCCATGACCACTCCGAAGTCCTACGCCTGGCGGTGGGGCGTTTGTCCGCTTCCGCCGGTGAGCGTTTCGCCTGCAACCGCGACGCTGACAGCAGGGACGACGGCGACCTTCACGGCCACCGTCGACTGGCCGCGCGTCACCTACCAGTGGTATCGCGGCCAGAGCGGAGATACGCGCAATCCGCTCAGCGGCGAGACCCATAAGACGCTCACCGTCCCCTACGGGGTCAGCACCGGGTACTGGGTACGCGTCACGGACGAATGCGGAACGCATTCTGAAGACTCCCGGACCGTGACGGTCGGCGCCGGTTCGTGTATTCCGATCACCATCGACGCGCACCCGCAGTCGGTGAACATCGCGGCGGGCGGCGGCGCAACGCTTCACGCGGCCGCCTCTTCGTCGTCGTCCTTCTCCTATGTCTGGTTCGCGGAAGGCTCGACGACCGTTCTCGGCAACGGCGCCAGCCTCACCGTGCATCCGGCGGTGACGACGACGTATTACGCGGCGGCCTCGAACAATTGCTTCACGGCTGAGACTCTGCGGGCGACGGTGCACATCACGAGCTGCGGAACCATCAACATCGCGCAGCAGCCCAACAGTCATGCCATCACGGCCGGCTCGACTGCCGGCACGGATCTTTCCGTCACCGCCACTTCCACAGGCGGCGCGATCTCGTATCGATGGTACATGGGTACCACTGGCGACACGAGCCAGCCCATTACAGAAGAAGGTCCGTTCAGCTCCGTGCATGTCACGCCGACGGAGACGACGAGCTACTGGGTGCGGCTCACCACGCCCTCCTGTACCGTCGACAGCGCCACGGCGGTGGTCACGTGGTGTTTCCCGCCGCATTTCCAGACCGCGGTCTTCGGCGCCAGCCTCCGGCTGGGTGAGTGGACGCTCATGGAATCGACGGCGGTCGGAACCGATCTTCAGTACAAGTGGCACACCGACACCGCCGACGGGCCGGTCGTCTCCACGGAGCGCGCGTTCTGGATTCAGCCGTCCGACACGATCACATACGTGCTCGAGGTCATCGGCTGCTTCGACACGATCCACAGCGCGCCGATCGTCGTCACGGTCTGCACGACGCCGGCGGTCGTGACGCAGCCGGAGCACAAAGCCGTTTTCCCCGGTAAGCCGGCGCAGCTGCATATTTCGGCGTGGGAAGCGAACCACGTTCCGATCACCTATCAATGGCTCGACACAGCGACCGGCGCGACCGTCGGCACGAATTCGCCGGACTTCACGACGCCTCCGATTACCGGGGAGAAGCGATACCTCGTGCATCTGCAGGCGGGCGTGTGCGGAGCCGACAGCGAAGAAGTGACGGTCTCGCTCTGCACGCTCCCCGAGGTCATCGGTTCCGGCGTGACGCTCAACGTCGCGCTGCAGCAGAACGTCACGCTGCACCTGCCGTTCACACCGACGTCGGGCAACAGCTACGCGTGGTATCGCGGTCCGGTCGGCAACACCTCGGACCCCGTCGGCGTCAACAGCTACGACTACCCCTTCTTCGTCACGGCCTCCGGTGCGTATTGGGCGACCGTCACGAATCCCGATGGCTGCGTCTCGCGCAGCACCGCGTACATCGTCAACGTCTGCGTGCCGTCGATCACGCAGCAGCCGGCGTCGATCCTGCTCTCGCCGCCGGCCACTTCGGTGGCGCTGAGCGTCACCGCGGCGCCTGCGATGGGATATCAGTGGTACATCGGCGAGAAGGGCGACATCACCACGCCCGTGCCGGGCGGCACCACGGCCACGATCAACGTCAGCCCCACGGCCGATACGCGCTATTGGGTGCGCGTGACCGGGTCCTGTGGACTCGACGAGCGGGGCGCTCCGATTGGACCCGTGGACAGCGAGTCCGCGCTGGTCACTGTCTGTCAGCCTCCCGCGATCACGCAGACGACGCCCGGCCCATGGATCGTGCGCGGCTCGTCGTTCGGCATCGGCGTGGTCGCGACCGGAACGGGTCTCACCTATCAGTGGTACACCGGCACGTCCGGCAACACGTCGTCGCCCATCAACGGCGCGACCGGCGCGAACTACACCGCCGGACCCCAGAACACGACGAGCTACTGGGTGCGCGTCACCGGCACCTGCGGCTCGGTCAACAGCGCGACGATCACGGTGTCGGTGTGCATGACGCCGGCGGTCGCGGCGCAGCCGCAGAGCGTCTCGATCTTCAGCGGGTCGTCGACGACGCTGTCCGTCACCGCCACCGAGGCCACGACCTCGCCGATCAGCTATCAGTGGTATCGCGGCACGGCCGGCGACACCTTGGTTCCCGTCGGAACGAACGCCGCGACGTACACGACTCCGGCGCTCACGGCGAACACGGATTACTGGGTGCGCGTGTCGTGCGGAACGTGCGCGCCGGCCGATAGTCAGACGGCCACGGTGTCGATGTGTCTCTATGCGCAGACCATCGCCGCGCCGCCCGATGTCCAGGCCGCGATCGGCCAGGTCACGCGCCTCACCGGCGCCGGGGCCGCCGCCGGAAACACCTATCGCTGGTACCGCGGCGCGAGCGGCGACCTCTCCACGCCGCTGACGGACTGGCAGTCCGTCAACTACCTCGACGTCAATCCCACGACCACGACGCAGTACTGGTACCGGCTGCAGAACGGTACGTGTGTTTCGAACAGCGGCACCGTGACGGTGAACGTCTGCGTGCCCACGATCACGACACAGCCGGCGAGCGTGATGATCAATTCCGGCGCGTCGACGACGCTGTCGGTCGTGGCCAACACGCCCGGCCTCACGTATCAGTGGTTCACCGGCACGAGCGGCACGACCACTTCGCCGATCAACGGCGCCACCGGCGCGAGCGTCAGCGTGAGTCCGTCGGCGGCGACGAATTACTGGGTGCGCGTCACCGGGAGCTGTGGCGTCGCGACGAACAGCGTCACGGCCGCGGTGACGATTTGTCAGCCGCCGGCGATCACGCAGACGACGCCCGGTCCGTGGATCGTGCGCGGCTCGTCGTTCGGCATCGGCGTGGTCGCGAGCGGAACGAGTCTGACGTATCAGTGGTACACGGGCACGTCGGGCAACACGTCGTCGCCCATCAACGGCGCCACCAGCGCGAATTACACCGCCGGCCCGCAGAACACGACGAGCTACTGGGTGCGCGTCACCGGCACCTGCGGCTCGGTCAACAGCGCGACGATTACGGTGTCGGTCTGCATGACGCCGGCGATCGCGGCGCAGCCGCAGAGCGTCTCGATCTTCAGCGGGTCGTCGACGACGCTGTCCGTCACTGCCACCGAGGCCACGACCTCGCCGATCAACTACCAGTGGTACCGCGGCGCGGCCGGCGACACCTCGGTGCCGGTCGGAACGAACGCCGCGACGTACGCGACTCCGGCGCTCACGGCGAACACGAATTACTGGGTGCGCGTGTCGTGCGGAACCTGCGCGCCGGCCGACAGCCAGACCGCGACAGTCTCGATCTGCGCGAACCCGCAGATCGTGACCAGCTCCGGCGACGTGCAGACGACGGTCGGACAGTTCACGCGCCTCACGACGGTCGCCGGCGACAGCTACTCGTGGTACCGCGGAGCCGCGGGCGACACGACGAATCCGCTCGCGGTCGGGTCTCCATACAGCTACTTCGACGTTGCGCCGGCGGTGACGACGCAGTACTGGGCGCAGGTCACGAGCGGGACGTGTGTCTCGCGGACGAACACGATCACCGTGAGCGTCTGCGTGCCGCAGATGACGCAGCAGCCGCAGAGCGTCACGATCGCGGCCGGCGCGACGACGACGCTCACGGCCGCCGCGAACACGGCGGGCGTCACGTACCGCTGGTACACCGGCACGAGCGGCAACACGTCGTCTCCGATCACCGGCGCGACGAATCCCACGCTCGCGGTGACGCCCACGGCGACGACGAGTTACTGGGTGCGCGCCACGAGCTCGTGCGCGCGGACCGTCGACAGCGCCACGGCGACGGTGACGATCTGCACGCCGCCGGCGATCACGCGCCAGCCGAATGACGCGTTCTCGTACGCCGGCTACAACCTCACGCCCGACGTCCTCGCCAGCGGGTCGAATCTGTCGTATCAGTGGTACACGGGCGAGGCGGGCGATACGCACGCGCCGATTTCCGGCGCGACTTCGAACGTGCTCACGCATTACCTCGTGACGACGACGCGCGTCTGGGTGCGCGTCACCGGCCAGTGCGGTACGGTCGACAGCCGCGCGATCTGGCTGAGCGTCATTCCGACGATCCAGGGGCAACCGCAGAGCCGGGTCATCAGCTCGGGCTCGGGCGCGACGATCTCGATCGTCGCGAATGCCAACGGGTCGGTGCTGCACTACCGTTGGCTGAATAGCGCCAGCAACGCGGTAGTGCCCGGTTCCGGCGATTCGGCCTGGCTCGTCCTGACGAACGTGACGGCACCGATCTCCGTCTATTGCGCGGTGACGAGCGGCACCGCCACGGTATACAGCGCGCAGGCGGACATCACGCTCTGCAGCGGCCCCTCGGTCACGATGTCGTGGGGCTATTCCGGCGCCTGCCGCATGATCTACGCGAACATCACCGGCGACTACAGCCAGATCGAGTGGTTCCGCGGACAGCCGGGCGATGTGTCGTCGCCGCTGGGCACCGGACCGGCTTCATTGCTGGTCTGTCCGACGGCGCCGACGACGTACTGGTGCCGCGTCTACGGAACGGATCCAGGCAGCGGCACGGCCTGCAATACCGATAGCCCGCCGGTGACGGTGTCGCCATGAATCATTTGAACCGGCACCACAGGTCGAGTGCGAGGGGGACCATTCTCGGCAACGTGAGCAGGACCGGGTACTCGCTCGTCAGTTCGGGCGTGATCGCGGCTTCGTACGCCTGGATGTGCTGGTAGAAGCTCTGCGCCAGCCAGGCCGCGTTGACGCCGGGGATCGGGCCTTTCACGTTCGGGTTGAACGGCGCGGTGAAGGTGACGGCGGGCAGGTCGGCGTAGACGTTGCCTTTCGTCGCCGGCGCGATCTCCTGGATGACGGCCTGGATGCAGGGCAGCGGTTTCCCTCCGTTGAGCTGCGGATAGAGCGACGGCACGGAAGGAAGGCCGGCCCAGGCGTGGGGGATCATGTCGAGCGTGTTCCGCACATTCTGATTCCACGAGTCGAACGGCGTACTGCCGACGGCGGGAAACGTCTTCGCGAAGAGCCGGACGAAGGCGGCGTTGCCGGGAGTGGGGCCGGCGGAGGGGAGCACATAAATGCCGGAGAACGTCGAGGTCTTCAGTTTCTGATTGACCACGTAGTCGAGGGCGAGGGTCGGTGAGAGCGCGCCGCCGAGGGAGTGTCCGGTGAAGATCAGCTTCGCTTTCGTGGGCTGCAGACCATTGAGGAGCTCGAGCAGCGTCTTCCCGGTGGAGGGATCGGTCATCTTCTGCAGGATCCTCAGACCCTTGTCCGTGCCTCCCGCGATCCACGCGCCCGGCGCGCCGCCGAACGCCACCGTGTTGCCGACGTCGAGGTCCTCGATGCCGGCGTCGAACAGCGAGCCGGGATTCGTCCCCGCCATCGCCACGACGATGTCGCCGCTCGCGACGTTGCGCACGGCCATCATCGCGTTGTCCGCCTGAAGCGAGAGCAGCTCCTTTGAGACCACCGGCCCCCACGCCAGCGCCCATTTGCCGATGTATTGCGTGAACGCCGGGTTCTGCAGCGCGGCCGCGACCTCGAGCGACAGGCGCGCCTGGAGCTCCGTCGCGGTTCCGACGTGATTCGACGCGTAGTTCGAAAGAATCGACATCACCAGGGTCTGCTGCTGGAGCGAGTACGTACCGTTCGCCATCTTCGTCTCTCCCGATCAGGCGATCACATAGTTCATGCTTGACGGCAAAAAGTCAATCGCATATTGTACCGGCGGTCCGCAAAGACAGGAGAGAGCGTATGTCCGTCGGTCTGCTGATCACGATCCTGCTCGTCGTCATGCCGGTGGTGTTCATCCTCGCCGGCATCTTCACTCACGCGCCGGCGAAGCGAGTCGGCGCAGCGCTGGCGGGAGGGCTGATCGCGGCGTTCATCGGCGCCTGGCTCGACGCGATCGGAACGCGGATCGGGCTCTGGCATTACGTCACCGCGAGCCCGGACCATGCGCCATGGCCGATCTACGTCGCCGCGGGGTTTCTGCAGGGCGCGGCGGCGCTGGTAGGATGGCGGATCCGGCTGCGCTTCGGCGTTTTCGGACTGCTGTTGTGGCTCGGCTTCGTCGCCGCGGCGGCGACGGTACAGGATTACCTCGCGGCGGCGCTCGGGCCGAAGATCCAGAGCATCGAGCCCGGAATCGCGCCGGCGATCGGCGATTTCATCGTCTGGTCGATCGTCACCTCCATCACGTTCTCCGTCACCTGCGCGTTCGGCGGCGTCCGCGGCACGAGCGCGTCCGCGAGGTAGGCGTGAGCACACGCGCCGTCATCCCGGACGTCCTCTTCTTCTTCTGCATGGGCATCACGATAGCGAGCTGGCTCGCGCTCGCCATCGCGCCCGGCAGGCGCATGGTCAACTGGTGGCTTTGCGGCGTCGCCACTCCGATCGTGCTGGCGCTCATCTACGGATATCTGCTGGTCGCGTACTGGGACCAGCCGCCGGGGGAGTCCCTCCTCGCCGCGTACCTGAGCCGGTTCGGCAGCCTGCCCGGCGTCTTCATGATGTTCCACAACCCCGGCCTGCTGCTGGTCGGCTGGCTCGACATTCTGGCGATGGACCTCGTGGGCGGCGCCTGGCAGGCGCGGCGCGCGCAGCGGACCGGGATGCCCCGCCTCCTGCTGCTGTTCTCGTTTTTCATGACCGTCACCAACGCGCCCCTCGGCATGCTGACCTATTTCCTCATCGAGTCCGCGCGCGGGACCCTGTCGCGGAACACGGATTAAGGACAGGCGGAAAAAATACTAGCAATTCTTCCGTCACGCATGATATATATGACGGTATTCGCAGTCCCCGGAAAATCTGAACGTCGGAGTCGTCATGAGTCTGGATACCGCTTTCCAGGTGGCGTTTGCTCTCTCCATCCTCGGCTGGGTGCTCCTGTTCCTCTTCCCGCGGAAACGCCTGGTGAACCTCTGGCTTTGCGGCTGGATCATCCCGGCGGTCTTCGCGGTCATCTATTGCGTCCTGTGCGCGATGTTCTGGGGGGACGCGACGGGAGGGTTCCTGGAGCGTTTCGGCAGTCTCGCCGGAGTGCTGCGGATGTTCAACGAGGCGACCGGGCTGCTTTTCGCCGGCTGGGTCCACTACCTCTGCTTCGATCTCTTCATCGGCGCATGGCAGGCGCGGTATGCGACGGCGGTCCGCCTGCCGTATCTCGCGCTGTTTCCGTGTCTCCTGGTGACATTGCTCTTCGGCCCGGCCGGGCTGCTGCTGTTTCAGATCATTCTCGTCGTTACCGGCCGCCATTCCGCGGCCAATGCTGAACCGTAGTGGGATCGACAGACAGAGAGAGGGGAAAATTATGGGAACGCTGACAAGCATCAAGCAACGCATCTCGGACGACATCGCGGCCGCAAAAGAAAAATTCAAGGGCCAGATCGCGGCGGCGCATCAACTCGCCGAGTCGGGCACGCAGGATCAGTTCACCCTGCTGGGTGAGTCGGTCGGGAAGGTGATAGGCTTCCGGATCCTCCGCTCCGGAGAGATCGGATATCCGCGTCTGGAGCTGACGTTCACGGATCGCGGCCTCTATTTCTACCAGGGGCAGGTGATCCCGGGCGGCACGAACGCCACCTACGAGGGATTCCTCGACTCGTCGCTCATCTTTTACGGCCAGGGAAACGGGATGTCGGTGGCCGAAGTCCCGGCCGGCATGCAGACCCCGCACGGGAAAGAGACCGCGGGCCGCACGTCGTCGCCGTGGTTCACGGAAGGCGTGGCGAAGCTCGAGCCGACGCTGACCGGCGCGGGCACGTATCGCGGATCGATCCTCTATCGCTGGGTTCCGGGAGCATTCGCGGGGCTCAATCCGATGCCGGCGATTTTCCAGCTGATCATCGACGACTTCGGCTTGACGTTCGGCACGATCTGGCGCTGGGTGCCGCCGGCGACCAGCACCGAGGAGTGAGGCATCGATGCAGGCGACGAACGAACGCTTCGACGTCGTGATCGTCGGTGCCCGTTGCGCCGGTTCGCCTCTGGCCACGTTTCTCAAGCGGGCCGGCGTCTCGGTCTGCGTCATCGACCAGGCCGAGTTTCCGAGCGACACGCTGTCGACGCACATGTTCCAGCTGAGCGGCATCGAAGTGCTGCAGAAGCTGGGCGTTTTCCACGCGGTGATGACGTCGGGCGCGCCGCCGATCACCAACTGCTACATGAAATTCGAAGACGTCGATCTCTCGGGCCCGCCGCGGCTGGGCCCGAACGATCTCCCGGTTCCGATGCTGTGCGTCCGGCGGGTCGCGCTCGACGTGCACCTAGTCGAGATGGCGAGGAATACCGGCGTGGACATGCGGCTCAATCACCGCGTGACGGGGCTCTTCGAGCGCGACGGCCGCGTGAGGGGCGTGCGCGTCGTCGACCGCCGCGGGAAAACGTCCACCATCGAGGCGGATCTGGTCGTCGGGGCGGACGGACGTCTGTCGACGATTGCGCGCCTCACCGGCGCGCGCCGCTATCACGTCGTCCCGAGCGAGCGCATCAGTGCGTGGGCGTATTTCCGCAATGTTCCGCGCGAGCCGGTAACGCGCGTGTTCTATTACCGGCGCGGCGATGACTTCGTCGTGGCCGCGCCGGCCGACAATGATTTGTTCCTGGCGATCATCTGTCCGTCGATCGAATACTGGGACGACTACCGCGCCGACAGCGATCGCTGGTTCCGGGATACGGTGGCGCGCTGCGAGCCGGTGGCGGATTTGCTCGCCGGCGCCGAGCGCGTCACGAAATTCCGCGGCCTGACGCGCTTCGAGGGCTTTTTCCGCGAGGCGACGGGGCCGGGGTGGGTGCTGGCCGGCGACTCCGGCCATTTCAAGGACCCGACGCCCGGTCAGGGGATCTCCGACGCGCTGCGGCAGGTCGACCGGCTGTCGGCCGCGATCGTCCGCGGTCTGGGATCTCCGGCGACGCTCGATCACGAATTACGCAAATGGGGGCGCTGGCGCGACGCCGATTCCATCCAGCATTACTGGTTCGCCTCGGACATCGGCAAGCGCGGGCCGATCTCGCCGGTGATGCTCGAGATTCTGCGCGGAGTGGCGGGCGACGAATCGCTCCGCCAGGACTTTCTCGACATTTTTCTCCACCGCGTCTATCCGCGCAGCCTGTTCGGCCTCGGCTCGCTGGCCGCCGCCACGGCGCGGATGCTTCTCGATCCGGCGAAACGGCCCGGCGCCATCACGGAGGCGTATGCGCTCCTGCGCGAGGAAGCGGGCCGCCGCAAACGCGCCATCCGCCCGCAGATGACGGAAAAAGCCATTGTGGACGAAACGCACATCGATGAAAAACCTTCGGCAGCCGCATAGTGGGACGCTATCAATATTCGTTTCCGCCCTGGACGTCGATCCCGACATCGTTCCGGTCGTGGAGAGCGCGGCGCCTGCTGCTGCCGCACGGCCGCCGGTGGCTGCCGGGCAAAGGAGGCCCCATGTCCGAGCCTGAACCTGCAGTCTATGTTCCCCAACGGCATACGTCGACGTTCCGCGACGGATCGAATTATCACTTCCCGGTGAGCGATCGCTATACGCCCACCAGCTCGCAGGCCCCGCCTCTCATCGAGAACGTCGCCAATCCCGATGTCTGGGGCCACACGCCTTATGACTATGTGCGCTGGTTCGACACGATCTGGCATACGGGCGATCCGTCGGGATGGGGGCCGGAGGTCTTCACGCGCGACGCGGTGATGATCGACTCGACCGGCATCACCCACGGCGGCGACCGCGCGGCCTCCGATTTCCTGCTGTTGTTTCAGTATTTCCCCGACCTGCGCGGCGAGGTGGTGAGCTGGTCGCACAACAATACCGAGATCTTCATCAACTGGCGTTTCGTCGTGCGCTCGAATCTTCACATTCCGGTCATCGACAAGTTCTCGTTTGTCGACGGACTGGTGAGCTTCCGTGAGGCGTACTTCGACATCACCATGCTGCTGTCCTACCTCACGGAGAATTTCGGCTCCGGTCCCATGTACGACTTTTTCATGGACCGGTACTGGCGCTCGGAGACGACCGGCGGGCTGTTCTTCGTCCCGGGCCTGGTCTGGGCCATCATCAAAGGACTGTTCCGCTGGGTGCCGGTCCCTCTCGACGCGCCGACCGGTCTCACACCGGTCGCCGGCAACGGCAGGGTCAGTCTGCAGTGGGATCCCGTCCCGGGTGCGATCTCCTACAAGGTGAAACGCGCCACGGACATCGCCGGACCGTACAAGTGGCTCAATGCCGCGGTCACGGACACGAGCTACGTCGATACGACCGTCATCAATGGAACGAAGTATTTCTATACCGTTTGTGCAAATACCACGAAGCCTCCGCTTTCCGCATAACACGCAGGAGATCAGCATGGACTACGCCGCACTTCCCCGGACCTTCTTTTACGTGGTCATGGTCATCGACATCGCCGGCTGGCTGGTGCTTCTGATGTTTCCGCGCCGCCCGTGGGCGAACTTCTGGGGCGCCGGCCTGATCGCGCCGCTCGTATTGAGTCTGATTTCCGTCTATTTCCTGGTCGCGTACTCCCTCGTACCGCCGATCCTCGATTTCGGCGATTTCCGCAGCCTGGACGGCGTGTACGACATGTTCGCGAACCGCGGCCTGCTCCTCGTGGCGTGGACCAACCTGTTGATCGTGGATCTCGTGGCCGCGGCGTGGATGGTGCGGATGTCGGTGCGGGCGAAGATTCCGTACGCGCTGCTCCTGCCGTGTCTCCTGCTGACCTTCATCTTTGCGGGACTCGGATTCGTCCTGTTCACCGCCCTGGCCGGCGTCAGCGGGAACTGGAACAGGATCGCCAGGGTGGAGGGGAATCAGCAGACGGACTGCGATCCGGTCGAAGCTCTGCCGCTCGCCGTGTGATTCGTCACTGCGGCCGCTCGTATTCGCGGTCCTGGATCCGGGATTTGATGCGCCGTGCGTGGATCACCAGGATGGGGAGCAGCACGACGTACCAGTATCTCGAGTTCGACAGCACCCTCGTCAGCAGGATGTCCATGAACGGCTCCTGCACCGGGCTGCTCCATGCGTCGGAAATCTGGAGCAACACGGTCCAGACGACGGCGATGGAGGCGGCGACGATGACGCCTCGCACCACCTCCACCACGGCGTTGGCGAGTTTCCCGATGAGCGGGAGGATGCGGATCGAGGCGAGCGAGTCGAGCGTCCGCTGGATCTGGTAAGCGAACTTGAGCGCGGAGTCGATGCCCTGCTCGACGCGGACCCATTTCGACGGCCCGAGCAGACGGCGCAGGTGTTTGTGCACGCGCTTCTTCGCCCGCCGTCCGGCTCCCTTGTCGTAATGCCGGAACTCGCGGTACGGATCGGTGTCGTGGTCCAGGCGGCCGGCGATCGTATCGGCGAGCATGGAGGCCCGGATCATGCGCAGCGTGTTGAGGCGCATCGGCACGCTGTACTCGCGCGAGAGCCGGAGGAATCCGATCCAGAGGCGCGCCGAGATCCGCTCGGACCAGTCGGAGTGTTTGCTCTTGATGGCGTAGAGATCGTTCCAGAACATCGTCTCCAGCCGCATCCCGAACTCGTCCTTGTCGACGCTCGGCGGGATCGGCTCGATGATCGCCATTGCCGCCTGCGCCATTCCGCCCACGTCGTCGACGCTCTGTGCGTCGAACCACCGCCGCCAGGAATTGAGCTCCCGCCGCGAAAACGAGCCGCACGAGCCGAAATCGATCAGCGTGATCCGGTTGCCGGGGCCGACGAGGATATTGGCGGGGTGGAGATCGGCGTGGAAGAAGATGTTCTCGAAATTATTGAAGCGCGCGATCATCTGGATCCGGCGGGCGAGGATCACCGGGTCGATGTTCAGGTCCTTCAGGTTCTGCAGCGCCGCGGTATTGTCCGTTTCGATCGCCGTCAGGATCTCGCTGATCCAGACGCCGGTGACGTATTCGGACACGAGCACGTCGGACGTGGAGTAGTCGAAATAGACGCGCGGCGCAGTGGCGAAGCCGAACTGGGGGGTCTTGCGCATGCGGCGGCGGAACAGCTCGGCGAAGCGCGCCTCTCGGACGAAATCGAGCTCCTCCATCAGCATGGTGCGCAGCTCGTAGAGAAAATTCGCGGTGAAGCCGGGGCGCAGGAAGAGCAGCTCCGCCCCGCCGAGGATCCAGCCGAGGGCGCGCATGTCGGCGGCCAGCCCGTTGCCGATGTCGGGCCGGCGCACTTTCACCGCCACGTGCTCGCCGGTCTTGAGCACGGCGTGATAGACGCACGCGATCGACGCGGAGCCGATCGGATGGGGATCGAACGCGGCAAACGTCTCGTCGAGCGGCTTTTTCGTCGCGCGCTCGATCACCCGCACGGCCTCTTCGTACGGCATCTTCTCGACGTCGTCGAACATGCTCTCGAGCTCGCGGCAATACGTGAACGGCAGGAGATCGAGCCGCATGGAGAGCTGCTGCCCGAACTTGATGAAGGTCGTTCCCAGGGACTGAAACGTCTCGCGAAGGCGGACCGCGCTGCGCAGCTCATCCTCGCGGCGGAGCAGGCGGGCCAGGAGCTCGCCGCCGAAAAACCGGAGGAACCCGTACAGCCACGCGAAGATCCGGCCGGCGGTGCGCAGGAAACCGGGCCGGAACACTTCTTCGCGTCTCGGAGCGAGCAGGCTGGATTGCGGCTTGCCCGACGAAACGATCCGCGGCGGCCGCGGCAGCCTCCGGAGCAGCGGCGGCTCGGGGTCGGGAAGATGGGGCCGCGGACGCGGGGGTGCGGCCTGCAGCCATTGTTCGATCGCCGCGTCGGCGACGCGCTGCAGTTTCTCGCGGCGCCGCAGACGCGTGCGAAGCGCTCTCCGGCCGCCTTCCTCTTCGGCGCGTTCGTAGTCGATTACGGGATGGAGCATGGGCCTGCGATCAGATTCTGACGCATTGCCGTCAAGGCATCAAGTAATTTCTTCTTGACATAAGGCAAGACGTCCTATAGCGTAATGGGTGAGAGATTCGCGCGGCAGCGCTGTCCATCTATGAAAAGGAGAGAGCACGACTATGGGACCGATCCTCAATGCGCCGATCATCCTCGATCTCGGGAAAACCAGCCGCAAGAACATCCGGGAACTGGAGGAAGGGCGCGGCCGACTCGTTGGAGAAGTGCAGGATGCCATGGCGGAAGTCACGGCATCGCTGGGAGACCAGGCCGAGGGCAAGCAGCTCGTGCCGGTCGTTCTGATTTACCGCAAGAAGTGCAAACGGCGCCGCAAAGGCGGCGGCGGTCTGTTCCCGATTCTGTTCTAGAAGGAGCGAAGCCATGGCAACCGATACGCCGACCAGAAAATCACAGGCAAACACCGAGCAGGCGTTGATCACGACGCCGATCGTCCTGACGCGCAGCAAGCCGAAGCGGCGCCGCAAACGCTATTCGAAAGGCACGAAGGGCCTGCAGCGCTTCCTGCTCGGCCTCTCCGACGCCACATACCGCGTGACGAACTCCTTCACCAAGGGATTCGACACGTTCAATGACCGCAGCAAGCGCTCGCGGTGGAAGAGGCGCGACGGAATGGTGCGCGATTTCTTCCGTAATGCGAGCCGCGGCTTCAGCGACGGCATCGACCAGTTCGGAAAGGCGCCGGACGAGCTCGCGCGCCGCATTTCCACGCGCAGGGTCGCCCGGAGCTTCCGGACCCTGACGCCGTTCGCGAGGTGACGGGGAGGCTGGACAGTCATGGATCGTCTGGGGAGAGCAGTCGATCGGCTGTGGGGATCTGTGGGGCCCGCCGGGCCCCTGCACGCTCGTCCGAAGTTCGCGGACGATCTGGCGCGGCAGTGCAACGGCAAACTGGCGTTGCGCGCGCCGGCGGTCAGCAAGTGGCCGTTCGGCCTCCAGCTCGAGCACCTCTATCGCAGCAGCCACTATGTTCTCGACCGCGTCGAGGAAGCGATGACGGGGGACAACGCGAAGGAGTCGATGGGGCCGTGGGGACGGGCGCTGATGCTCTTCGGCTTCATTCCTCGCGGAATGTTCCCCACCATTCCTCAACTGGAGCCGACGGGCGGCACGATGGAGATCATCCAGCCGCTCCAGGACTCCCTGCACGAGCGTCTCGCGAAGCTCGACGTGAGTCTCGCGCAGATCCGCGCGAGCGGCGGGAAGAGCCGTCATCCGCGGATGAAGTATCTGACGCCGTCGCAGTGGCTGATTTTCGCGGACGTGCATCACCGCCACCATCTCCGCATCCTCGATGACATCGTCCGGGAGGCGGCGGGATGATCCGGAAAATTCTCACCGCGCTCGTCGCCGCGTCCGCGGTGTACCTGCTGCCCGCGGCCCTCGTGCATCGGGACGCATTGCGGTTTCCGCAGCTCTGGATCCTCGTGCTGTTCGCGGTCGCCATCTCCGTGTTCCAGCCGGCGTACAAGCCGATCGACAAGTCGGCGCCGACGCACGACCGCGGCACGGCGGCGCAGATCGTCTGGTCCGTCTACGTCACGCAGTTCATCGGCATCATCGAGGCGGTTTTCTTCCGCTATCCCGACGGCTTCCGCTGGGACGGCGTGACGACGGCGGCCCTCGTCGCCATGGCCGTCGGGCTCGGTCTCCGGGTCTGGGCCGTATTGACGCTCGGCCGGTTTTTCACCTGGTTCATCACCGTCTACGACGACCATCAGGTCATCCGCACCGGGCCGTTCCGTTTCGTCCGCCATCCGGCCTATTGCGGCGCGCTCATCCTGTTCGTCGCCACGCTCGTGTTCCTGCACGCGTGGGTGGCGGCGGCGCTGTCGCTGGTCTTCCAGCTCTTCGCCTATGTGCGCCGCATCCTTTATGAGGAGCGGATGATGGTGGAGAAGATGGGCGCGCCCTACATCCAGTACCGGCGCGAGGTCAACGCGCTCGTGCCGCTGCTGTGGTGACGGATGGCGCGACTTCCTCGAAGAACTCGGCGAGGTGCCGGGCGAAGAGGTCCGGCCGCTCTGCGTGACAGGAAATGCCGGCGAACGGAATCAGCTCGAGGCGGCGGACGGCGGGAATGGTGTCATAAAGCGTTCGGGCCCACGACGGCGAATAGCTGGTATTGTCCGCGCCCCAGATGACCATCGCCGGGACTTCGAGCTGCGGCAGCAGTTGCGAGATGCCGGCGAGCTCGTCGCGATTCACGGAGCGGAGGAAGCGCCGCAAACGCATCCGGCGTTCGCGGTCCGGCCGGCCGATGAACGGAATCTTCAGCAGGTTCCCGAGGCTGCCGGCGGAGGCGATGTGCCGCGGCGGCCACGGTCCGTGCGTATCGCAATCCGATAATACGAGGCTCCGGACACATTGCGGCCAGCGTACGGCGACGAGTCCCGCAACGAGGCCGCCGGTGTCGTTCCCCACGACATGCGCCGAGGAAATACCGAGCGCCGACAGGAGACCGCGGACGCGCGCCGCCTCGGCGGTGAGACTGTAATCCGCCGACGCCGGCGCTTCGGTGTCGCCCAGTCCGAGCGTTTCGATGACCAGCGCCCGGCGCCCCGCCGCCATGCGCTCCACCACGCCGTCCCACGCCTGCGCGCCGGAGAATCCGTGCAGAAACACGACCGGCTCGCCTTCGCCGACGTCGCGGAAGGCGACGTTGACGTCGCCGATGCGATGGAACTTCCTGGCGCATGCTTCGATCAGCTGCACGGCCGGCCGCTCGAGCTCGATCGCGGCGCGCGGCTTCCACGCGCGCAACGCCGCATGGCGCGTGGCGGTCTCGAGCCATTGCGCCGGAGCGGGGCGTTCGACGCCGAGCGGTCTCAATGCGCGATCGGCCAGATAGGTATCGAATACCGGACCCTGATGCAGCAGATCGCGCGCGGTCGTGAACGCGAGCGAGTCCGACGTGAGCTGCAGCGGCCAGGCGGCAACCCGCGGGACGAGGCGCGCTCCGCGTCTGCGATCGCGCCCCTTTGCCGCGAGCTTCACGGCATCGCGGACGGGAAGCGACGTCTCCCAGCCGCACGCGAGATGGAACGTTCCGGCGGCGTGATCGAGCGCGAGCGCCACCATGGCGGACGCCACATAGTCCGCCGGGATGAAATCGATGCGTGCGCGCCCGTCGCCCGGCAGAATCGAGGCGGCGGCGATGGTCGCGAGCAGGGGATAGGCGCCGCCGAAATCGAAGGCCTCGCCGGTCGCCGCGCAGCCGAGCACGTGACTGGGCCGGTAGACGGCGACGCGGTCCGCGACGCGCGACTCCCGCAGCCGCGTTTCCGCTTCGAACTTGCTGCGCTCGTAGGCATTGTGAAACTGCTGCCCGCAGTCGAGATCGAATTCAGTGAACAGCCCTCTGCGCGTCCCGCCGACGAACGCGGTCGAAAGATGATGCAGGCGCAGCGAGGCATTGCGCTCGAGCAGGTCGATCCAGTTCTCCACCGGAACCACGTTGGCGTGGCGGGCGAGGTCGAGGTTCTGGTCCGTGACTTCCCGCTGCCCGCAGTGAATGCCGAGGTCGATCGACGCCGCCAGCGCATTCCATGCGCGCATGGAGAAGCCGAATCGCGGCAGGCGCATGTCGCCGGTGATCACGCGAACCGACAGCGGCAGCGGACCGGTGAATGCCTCGAGACGCTGCAACGCCTGGGTGCGCGCGGCTTCGTCGGCCGGCATCAGCAGGCCGATCGAGTGGACTTCGTGGCGGCGCAGCAGCGCCCGGAGGATCTCCGCGCCGACGAGTGAGGCCGTTCCGGTGAGAAACACGCGTTTCATATCGAGATCCCCTTCTCGACGCCGGCTTCGACGTTCGCGGCCGAGTAGCGCGCCATCCACCAGCGCTGCAACGGCAGCGTCGGTTTGAGCATCGGATCGTAGGCCTTGATGAACAGGTACTGGTCTTCGAGCCGGCCGCCCATGCGCGTCTTGGGGACATAGGAACTCTGTCCCAGCCACAGCGTGGGGATGCGGCGCTCGATCGCGCGCCGGATGCCGGTGTAATTGAGCAGGTTGTAAACCAGGCCGCTGTCGGGAATCTCGTAGTCGATGCCGATCCGTTTGTTCTGTTGTTCGCGCTCGTCATAGAAGATCATGAGCGAGCCGACGATGCGGCCGTCGTTGCGCTCGCATACGACGAGCTCGGTCTTCGGCGTGGTCGAGCGCGCGCACTCGACGAAGAAGCGCGGCGGCAGCTCCTCGAACTGGTATTTCGCGCGCAGGAAAACGGTGCGGTGCAGTCCGAAGACTCTCGGGATCATGTCCTCGAAGTCTTCAATGACGCGCAGTTTGTAGGTGCCTTCCGCTTTGTTGAACTGCTTGCGCGCGTGCTTGCGGCCGTTCTTCGTCAGTTCCTGTTCGAGGTACTCCTCGAACGTCGCGTGGGCGGTATTGATGCGGATGGTCGGCAGCGAGAAGCCCTCGGCGAATCCGGTTCCGCGGATGACCGCGCGGTCCGCGGCGGGAAACTCGCCGTGAATGTCCTTGAGCATGCCGAGTTGCGCGTGATGTTCCTTCGCCACGCGGTCGAGGTCGCGCAGCAGCAGCCGCAGCGCGCCCGCCCGGTCATCGAGCTCGCGCCGCATCGGGATCCAGCCGCGGTCGGAGATCAGCGAGCCGGTGACGGCGACGCGCGTGGCCATCGACATCCCGAGGCCGCCCACCAGCGCGTCGTAGCCCTGCTGAATCGCCTTCGGCAGCAGCGCGTTGAAATTGAGGTTGCTCCCGACGTAGACCGGCGTAAATGCCAGCAGTTCGCCGTCGTCGCCTTCCACGGTGAGATAGCGCACGACCAGCGCGCCCCACAAAGAGCGCTCCATCGCGCGCAGGAGTCCGAAGGAAAAGTCGAGGCCGGGCTGCAGGTCCGTAATGCGCTCGCAGCCGACGTCGTCGATCGAATCGTGGACTCGGGGGCGCATCGTCAGTTCGTCATCGTCTCGTACTGCAGGACCCGCGCGTCGAATGCATCGAATGACGCGGGCGGCTCCTCCGCGAGCGAGTGGGCGAGCATTCCGATGCTCTGGCGCGACGCGTCGCTCATCGCATAGGCGAACGGCCCGAAGCCGCGCGCCGCGAGAAAGGTCGCTGTCGCGCGGAAGGTGCGGGACAGCACGTCGCCCGGCCAGTCGCCGGGCTGCCAGGCCTCGAGGAATCGCGCAATGAACGAAAGCGCGTCGGGACGCAAGGCCGGCCGGTCGATGCCCGGCACGAGCGCGACCGCGATCAGCGTCCCGAGGTCGAACGCCGGGTCGCCGTACAGCACGCCCTCGAAGTCGACGAGGGACAACGGCTCGCCTTTGCGAACGAGCAGGTTCTTGCTCCAGAGATCGGCGTGGATCAGGCACTCATGGTGAGCCTGCATCTCCGCGCTCACTTCATCCCACAGCTCCGGAAACACATGCTTCGCGCCGGGTGCGAGCAGTCCGTCGAAGACGATCTTCCGGATGATGATCTCCTCCATCTGCGGACGCGGAGAAGCGCTGCCGCGGGTTCCGCGATGGACCGCGCCGAGGGCGCGGCCGAGGGCCTCCGCCTGGTCGGTGAGGAGATCGAAGCGATCGGCGATGACGTTGAACAGAACCTCGCGGCCGGCGCCGGCGTCGCTCATCGCCAGCGCCATTTCCTCCTCGTCGACGAACAGCACTTCCGGAATCACGACGTGGCTCCCGGCCAGCCCGCGAAACCGGCGCAGCCCTTCCGCCTCGGAGAACACGCGTTCCCGCGGCAGCCGCACGGGCAGACGTTTCGGCCGCTCCGGCACGACCTTTAAATACAGGCTCCGGCCCGGGACCTCGACGCGATAGACGTAATTGATGTTCGCGAGCTCGCCAACCTCGGTCATGGAGACGGGATCGGACGCGCTCAGACCGAGGCCGCGCCGGACGACGTGCGCGAGCCGCTCGGGCGAGGGAGTGTCGTCGACGGCGCTGCTCATGGAATGGCCTCCCCGAGCCCCATGTACTGCAGGCGGCTGTTCTGCATTTCCATCGACCACCGCTGCGCCGCTTCGAGGCGGTCCTGCGGCGTAGTGTCGATCAGCCGCTTTCCATCCCAGATCTCATAGTCGCCGACGAGATCGGCGTACTGCTGCAACCCCTCCTGAAACCACACCTCGCGGCGCACGATCACGTCGACCGTCGGCAGCTGCGCCCACAGTGCGCGGCCGCGGGAGATGATGTCGAGCACGCGCGGGGTCTCGCGGGGATGATCGAGCAGGTACTGGCGGACGACGGCGCTGCCGACGGTGAGATGGCGGATCTCGTCGATATTCGCGCCGCGCTCGATCTCGGCAGCCGCGGGATCCAGGATGCGCCATTTGCGCTCGGAGAGCTCGGCCGACGGCGCGAGCACTCCTTCGACGAGGATCGTCAGAATCACGACGCCGGCGATGAAGTCGTGATTGTCGCGAATCATCGGGAATGCGAATTCCTCGAGCGGCGCGAGGATCGCGCGGGCATCCTCGCCGCTGATCCGCTCGATCGCCGCGGGTAAATCGCTCTCCGCGACGCCGAGCTCCACGAGATGCCCGCGGAACACGCGTGAGTGCCGCGCCTCGTCAATGAGCTGCGTCGCGAAAAACTCCATGGTGTACACGTCGGGCGCGTTGGCGACGATGTAGGTAATGGCGCGCGTCGCTTTCTCCTCGGCGATCGTGCGGAACGCCAGCTCGTCCATGATCGCCTCGCGCAGAGGGCCGGGCTGCATCATGTAAGACGGCACGCGCGCTTTCGGCGAATGGCCGTTCACCATTCCCCTGAGCGTTCCCTGCGCCACCGCGGTAAACCAGTAGTCGAGGTCGCAGTCCCGCGGAGTCAGCTCCAGCCGGCTCGCGCCCTCGAGGAGGCTCGGCGCCTCCTCCCAGTCCGCCACTGCATGCATCGCATTGCTCATGCGCGACTCCTCACCAGACGCCCGCGGCGCGGTATTCCTGCTCGAAGCGCTGGAATGACTCATGGGGAACCGGCTCGAAGGCGGTCCCGAATGGTTTGTAGATGTTCCCGAAAATGCAGCGGTCGCCGGCGAGATGGATCGGGAACGCCAGCATCTCCCATTCGAGCCGGCGGGTCACCGCATACCAGATCGCACAGAACGCCACGGTGGTGACGAAACAGTGGGCGAAGTTATAGAGCTGATGAATGACGAGGGGGATGGAGCGCCGCGGGCCGGAGCGGCGGCCATAATAGACGTACATCCCCGGCAGCGTGCCGATGAGGTCGGGCAGCAGGAATGCCCATGTGAAGCGCCACCAGTGGACGTCCCGCCAGTGCGAGAACAGGAGAACGATTGCGGCGAACATCAGGACCGCCCAGTCGAGGCGGACCAGCGTATAGATCGCCGGAGTGTGGAAGCGGTTGTATTTATCCATGGACGGATGCTCGTCAGGCGACCTGCATCGGCTTGCCCATCAGGTAGCCGTCGATGGACGGCGACACACTGAGGCGCGACGGCGGATGAAAGGCGAGTGCGCGGCTGGCGGCGAGGAGATACGCGACGTCCGGCGATTTGATGAACGCCATTCCGCCGAGGAGCTCGGCGGCGTGGGCGCTGGCCCGCTCAATGGCCTGCTGCACCGCAAAGCGGACCATGAGCGCCTGCACGAGGATCGCCTCGCCGCGCTCGCCGGTCTGCATCGCGCGGGCGACGCCTTCGAGCGATGACATCGCTCCTTCGACTTCGATCGCGAGCCGCACTCGCTCCGACGCGTCTCCGCGGCCGTGACTGAGGGCGCGCTCCACGAGCGCGGAGGCCACGCCGAGATACGACGCCGACACCAGCAGCTCGAACCACAGAAAGCCGCCCGCCTCCACGGCGTCGAGACTCTCTTCGACCTCGGGGAAAAAGAGCTGTTCGTCGCCGATCTGTACGTCGGTCAGACACAGCTCATCGCTCTCCGCGCCGCCGAGGACCGGGCTGCTCCAGAACGGCTTGCGCGAGATCCCCTCGGCATCGGCGGGGACGACGGCCACCGCGCGGCGGTTGCCGTTGCCATTGTTCCCCGGCACGGACACGCTCGCGGTGAGGATATGCATCGAATTCGAGAGGCTGCACGGTTTCTTGCTCCCATTGAGCTTGTAACCGCCGCCCTCGACCGGTGTCGCTTTCATCGTCGGATCGAGGATGCTCGTTCCGGCGCGCCCTTCCGCGAAGCCCGACGCGACGAGCAGCTGTCCGCCGCTGATCTGCTGCAGCAGGCCGACCGTGTAGTCCCCATAAAAGAGGTACTCCACGAGCGTGGCCACGGAAAAGTTGTGCATCGTCATCGCAATCGCCAGCGACGGCGACCGTGTGGCGACCGCGCGCTGAATCTGGATTGCCTCGACGGGACTGACTCCCTTCCCGCCGTGCTCCACCGGAATCAGGATCGCGGTCCCCTCCAGCTCGCGCAGGATGGTCAGGCCGGGATTTCCCGGCCGCTCCACGTCGGCGAGCGGGATCTGGGACAGTTTCGCGTCGAGTGTAGGAAGAAATTTCTCCAGTGTTTCCCGATCTCTCTTCAGGAAGTTCATGGTTCCCCCGGCGGCAGCCTGGGCTGTGCTCTCGAATTGGTTGTTGCCGAAAAGCGAATCTCTAAATCTTTATACACTACTTTCTTTAGTGATGCAAGGATGGAATTGACAATTGACGGACGTGCGCCTATATTATGGATGTCCGCGCCGGTCGCAGGCCCGGTTCGGACGCAATCGCTTCGGTTTGCCCCAACACAATTGCCGTCTTGTCTTCGAGCGTCAGTGACTGATATGGCTTTCTCGTCTCTTGTGCAGATTCTGCGGGACCAGGCCGGACAGCTGCCGGAGAAACGCGCGTATACGTTCCTCAATGGAGGAACGGAGGCCGAAACGCTGACGTTCGCGCAACTGGAGCGGCGCTCGCGCGCAATCGCGGCCCGCCTGCAGCAGCTCGGCGCGAAGGGAGAACGGGTCCTGCTGCTGTACCCGTCGGGCACCGAATACATCGCGGCCTTCTATGGATGTCTCGCCGCCGGCGCCGTCGCCGTTCCGGGCTATCCGCCGCGCATGAACCGCCATCTCCACCGGATCGAGGCAGTCATTCACGACGCCTGCGCGAAGGTCGTACTCACGACCGACGCCGTGCTGCAGCAGGTGCGGGGGCGCTTCGACGAATCGCCGACGCTCGCGAAGCTGCAATGGGTGGTGTCGACGGAGATCGAGAACGGCGAGAGCGACTCGTGGGTCGACGCCAATGTGCAGTCGGACACGCTCGCCTTCCTTCAGTACACCTCGGCGTCCACCTCGGCCCCCAAAGGCGTGATGGTGAGCCACGGCAACATCCTTCATAACCAGGCATTGATGAAGGAGGCCGTGCAGCACGATCGCGACACGGTCTACGTCTCGTGGCTCCCGCTGTTCCACGACATGGGCCTGATCAGCGTCGTCCTCTCGTCGCTCTACAACGGCGCGTCGTGCCATCTCATGGCGCCGGTCGATTTCCTCAAGAATCCGCGCCTCTGGCTCGAGGCCATCAGCCGCTACCGCGGGACGTTCAGCGGCTCGCCCGACTTCGGCTACCAGCTCTGCATCGAACGGATCGGCGAGGAGGAGCGAAAGACGCTCGACCTCTCGAGCTGGCGCATCGCCTTCAATGGCTCGGAGCCGGTGCGCGCGGACACGCTGCGCAAGTTCAGCGAGGCCTTTGCCTCCTGCGGCGTCCGCCTGCAGAGCATGTATCCGTGCTATGGACTGGCGGAGAACACGCTCTTTGCCGTCGGCGCGTTTCATCAGGGGCCGATGTCGTTCTGCCGCACGAGCCTCGAGCAGCACCGGCCCGTGCGCGTGGAGGAAGGGCCGGCCGCTCATCTCGTCAGTTGCGGGGCGCCGCTGCTCGACTCGCGCATCGCCATCGCCGATCCCGACACGCGGCGCCGGTGCGGCGAGGGAGAGATCGGCGAGATCTGGCTCTGCAGCCCGAGCGTCGCCCAGGGCTACTGGAATCAGCCGGAGCTCTCGGAGCAGACCTTCCGCGCGCGTCTCGAAGACGGCGACGGACCGTTCCTGCGCACGGGCGACCTCGGGTTCCTGCAGGGCGGCGAGCTGTTCATCACCGGACGCACCAAGGACCTGATCATCATGCGCGGCCGGAATCTCGTGCCGCAGGACATCGAGCGGGCGATCGAGGACTGCGATCCGTCGATCCGCCCGGCCTATGTCGCCGCCGTGTCCGTGGAAGCGGGCGGCGCGGAGCGGCTCGTCGTGGTGGCGGAAGTGCGGCGCGAGGCGAGACACGACCTCGATACCGGCGCGCTGGTCCGCACGATTCGCAACGTCGTCGCCGCCGAGTTTCAGGTGGAGGTGTCGGCGGTCGCGCTGCTGCGGCCGGGCAATCTGCCGAAGACGTCGAGCGGAAAGACGCAGCGCGCGACGGTCCGCCGCGACTTCCTCGCCGGCGAGCTGCGCACGCTCTACCAGTGGCGCGACGACGCGGTCTTCGGCCAGCCGAAGAAGGCGGCGGGAGCGCGCCGCTCGCTGGAGGGACTGGAAAACTGGCTGGTCGAGCGCATCGCCGCGGAAGCGAAACTGCCGCCGCAGCGCATCGACCGGGATCAATCGATTCTGACGTTCGGCCTCGACTCCGTGGTCATACTCGCACTCCTCGGACTCACCGAAGAAACCTTCGGGGTCGAGGCCGACATTGAAAAGCTGTTCGAAGGAGAGCCCACCCTGCGCCAGCTCGCCGCGAGAATTCGCGGCGAGCAGCCCGCGGCGCCCGTTCCGATCGCCGGCGCGCGGCGGCTCGCGTTGCGGCCGGTCGAATCGAAGCCGGCTCCGCTTCCGGCGCCGCGTCCGCAGCCGGTGCGCGAGCGCGCGCCGCAAACGGGCTCCACAAAACAGCATCCGTATCGCGCGCACGTCAATCCGGAGCTCGGCCGCGCGCTCTCCCAGATGGGCATGGACAAGAGCTTCGTGCGCGGCGAAGGATGCTGGCTGTGGGACGAGGAAGGGCGGAGCTACCTCGATTTCCTCGCGCAGTACGGCGCGCTGCCGTTCGGATTCAATCCGCCGCGCATCTGGGCCGCGCTGAAAGCGGTCTGCGAGCGGGGAGAGCCGAGCTTCGTGCAGCCGTCGTACCTCAACGCCGCCGGCGAGCTGGCGAAGCGGCTGATCGCCGCCGCGCCGCCGGGCATGGCCTACGTCACGTTCGCCAACAGCGGCGCGGAAGCGATCGAGGCGGCGATCAAGCTCTGTCGCTCGACGACGCACCGCATGGGGATTCTCGCGGCGTCGAATGCGTTCCACGGCAAGACCCTCGGCGCGCTCTCGGCGACGCCGAAGGAGAAATACCAGAAGGCCTTCGGCGCGCCGGTGCCGGGCTTCGACTACGTGCCGTTCGGCGACATCGACGCGCTGCGCGACGCGCTGTCGTCGGGGCGTTACGCCGGCTTCTTCATCGAGCCGATCCAGGGCGAAGGCGGCATCGTCGAGGCTCCGGCCGGCTACCTGCGGCTCGCGCGGAAGGCATGCCGCGAAACGGGGACGCTCTTCGTCGCCGACGAGATTCAGACGGGGCTCGGCCGCACGGGGGCGATGTTCGTCTGCCGCGAGCTGGGCATCACGCCCGACGTGATGACGGTGGCGAAGGCGCTCGGCGGCGGACTGGTGCCGATCGGCGCGTGTCTCGCGACCGCGGCCGCGTACAACGACGAGTTCGCGCTCAAACACACATCAACATTCGCGGGCAACGCGCTCGCGTGCCGCGCTGGTCTCGCGACACTGGACCTGCTCGAAGAGAACGGCGGCGCGCTGATTTCGCGGGTGGCCGCGAACGGCGCGCGATTGCGAGAGAGTCTTCTCGCTCTCGCGCGCCGTTATCCCGGCCTCATTCGCGACGTGCGCGGCCGCGGCTATCTCCTCGGGCTGTCGTTCGGGCTCGACCGCCACTCCGTCGACGAAGGGCTGCTCGGCTATCTCGGCGAGCAGGAAGCGCTCACGGCGCTCGTGGTCAGCCATCTCCTTCACGTCGAGGGAGTGCGCGTCGGCTACACGCTCAACCAGGGCGGCGTGCTCCGCATCGAGCCGCCGCTGACCGCGAGCTGGACCGAGTGCGAGTTCTTCCTGCAGGCGCTCGAGCGCGTGCTGGTGCGCATCGAAGGACGCGACCTCGCCGCGCTCACCGCGCAGATCACGGGGTTCACGGCGCCGCCCGAGGCGGCCGCGGTGCACGCGCCGCGGTTCGCGGGCGCGCGCGCGCGCCGCAACTGCGAGCCGCGCCGCGGCGAAGGGCGTTTCGCGTTCCTCGTGCATCCGCTGGCGTGGAAGGATTTCGGCGACGTCGACGACAGCCTTTCGCCGCTTTCGGACGAACAGCTCGGCGCGCTCTCGACGGCGCTCGGCGACAACTTCGATCCGCTGGTCGTCGCCGAGACGCGCGTGGAAGGCGCGAACGGAAAAGCGGCCTACGGCGAGTTCATTCTGATTCCCCGCCGCGCCGAAGAGCTGCGGGCGATGCCGCACCGCCAGGCCGTGAGCGAAGTGCTCGCCGCCGCGGAGCTCGCGCGGAAGCGCGGCGCGCAGGTCATCGGCCTCGGCGCCTATACCTCGGTCGTCACGCAGGGCGGGCTCGCGCTGAAGGGCAACGGATTGCCCGCGCTGACGAGCGGCAACTCGTACACCGTCGTCGCGGCGCGGCAGACCGTGCAGCTCGCGGCCGCGGAGCGCGGCTGGACGCTGCCCCGGCGGACCGTTGCCGTCGTCGGCGCCGGCGGCGCGATCGGCCAGGCCCTGTCGGTGCTGCTCGCGCGCGATGCGGGACGCCTCGTGCTCCTCGGCAATCCCGCGCATGCGGAGGAGAGCCGCGAGCGGCTCCTGCAGGTCGCCGGCCGGATCGTCTGGTTGGTCGCGCACCGGCGCGACGTGCCGGCCATTCAACGCGGTTCCGTCGCGAGCTGGGTCTCGGAGCTCGACTTCTCCGTGCCCGCGAAACCCGATCGCGCGAGCCTGCTCCGGCTCGGCGACGAGCTGATTCGCCGCACCGGCTCGGTCGTCGTCTCGGTCGACGCGCCGGAGCTGCTGCCCGAAGCCGACCTCGTGGTCTGCTGCACCAGCACGACCGAGCGCCTCGTCACCGAGGAGCTGCTGCGGCCCTCGGCGGTCGTGTGCGATGTCTCGCGGCCGTCCAACGTCGGCCTCGAAGTCGCCGCGCGCCGGCCCGACGTCATGCTGCTCGACGGCGGCGTGGTGCGCCTGCCCGGCGACGCAGTCCTCGGATTCAATGCCTCGCTCGCGACGGGCGAGGCCTACGCGTGCATGGCCGAGACGATGATGCTGGCGATGGACCAGCGTTACCGCGACACCGGCCTCGGATATGACTTGTCGATCGACGATGTGCTCGACGTCGAGCGCCTCGCGGAGGAACTGGGCTTCAGCGTTTCGTTCCGGCCCAGCGAGACCACGAGGAGAAGGCAGAAGAAGCAAGCCCCCGAAGCATTGAAGATGATGCGCCTCCATAGTGTGGAGGAGAACGAGGTGCAAGTCCTCGAGGGGGCTCCATCCGCCCATTCCGCGCTGCCGTGAAACCCACCGCCCTGCACGAGCTCGCGAGCTGGGGCAGCGCGCTGAAGCTCGCGTACGTCCCGCGGCGCGTGCGCGAACAGGCCATCCATCAGATTCTCTCCACGCTCGCCGCGGTCTATTGCGGATACGACAGCGATCTCGGAGCGCCCATCGAGCGCGCGTTCGCGCCGCATGGCGGCAGTCCTGCGTCGCCATCCCACTCCGCGATGGTGATGGCGTCGTGGTCGATGGTGCTGGACTATGACGACGTCATGCTCGGCGGCCACACCGGCCACTCGTCGGTGCTCGTGCCGCTGGCCATGGCGAGCGGCCACTCGGGCTCCGAGCTCCTGCTCGCGCAGATCGTGGCGAACGAGATCGCCGCGCGCATCAACATGGTCTGCGCGCTCGGCTCCACGCGCGGCCAGATGGCGACGCACCTGCACCTGATCGCCGCGGCGGCCGCGCGGGCGAAGCTGGAGCGGCTCGACGCCAGCGCCTTCGCCGCCGCGCTCGGGTTCGCGCTGTCGTATCCGTCGCAGGCGCTCTATCCCGCGTTCCTCGGATCGGATGCGAAAGCGCTGTGCGCCGGCTGGCCGGTTCGCGCGGGCATGGAGTCGGTCGATGCCGTGCGCGCGGGTCTGCGCGCGAGCGGCGACGTGCTCGACTGCGAGCGCGGGTTCTTCGCGGAGCGCACGCGCGTCCCCATGCGCGAGTTCCTCGGCGGACTCGGCGAGCGCTGGCATACCGCGACGAACAGCTTCAAGATCTATCCCGTCTGCGGCTACCTCTGCGGCGCGATCGACGCGACGCTCGATCTCGTCCGGCAGCACGACCTCGCGGCGGCCGACATCGCATCCGTGGATGTGTGGAGCTCCCTCTTCGCCGTCGGCATGGACGCGCATTCCGCGCCCTGGCTCGACGGACCGCGCTCCTGCATCTCCACGCTCACGTTTTCGACTCCGTTCGCGATCGCCTCGTCGATCCTCGCGCGCGACTTCACTCCCGAGCAGTTGAAGCGCGCGTGGATCGAAGACTCGCGCGTGTGGGAGCTCGCCGCGCGCGTGCGAACGCACCACGACGTCCGCCTCACGCTCGAGGTCCTGCGCGCCGACATTCCCATCGGCGCCGCGTTGCGCCGCGCCAGCCGGCTGCAGGCCGCGGTCTTCGGCTGGACCGCGGCGAAGACCGCATTCGGCAAATCGGGACGGCTCCGGCGTCCGCTGCAGACGGCGCGGCTCATCGCCGGTCTCGCTGCCGCGGGCGGCGATCGCCGGCCGCTCGATTTCTCGCGATCGACGAAACCCCTCGGCGCGCGCGTCGTGATCCGCCTGTCCGACGGCCGCACGTTTACGCGCGCGACCTCGATCCCGCGCGGCTTCGCGGGCGGCGGCGACGACGTGCGCGAGCTGATGCGGACGAAGTTCATCCGCGCCGCCGCGCCGCGGATCGGATACCAGCGGGCGGCCCAGAGCGTCGCGATGATCGAGAACATCGAGCATCTGCCGCCGTCGAGCGTGGCGCGCATGTTCGATCTCGCCTGCCAGCCGCTGCCCGTCCACTGCGCGCGATGACCATCCCGCTGTTCGACCGCGAGCTGAGCTGGCTGGAGTTCAACCGGCGCGTCCTCGCCGAAGCGCGCAACGACGAGGTTCCGCTGCTCGAGCGCGTGAAATTCCTCGCCATCAGCGCGAACAACCTCGACGAGTACCTCATGATCCGCGTCTTCGACGCCGTGCGCGCCCGCGCGCGCCAGCTCCTGGCCTGCATCCACGCCTGCTGGCGCGACGAGCTCGTGCCGGCATTGCGGCAGCACGGCATCCGCATCGAGCGCGTCGCCGATCTTTCCGCGCGCGGCCGCGACGCGGTCGAGCAGTACTTCGCGCGCAACCTCCAGCCGATCCTCGCGCCGCTGGCGCTCGATCCCGGACAGTCGCCGTTCATCGCCAACCTCGCCCTGCACCTCGCGCTGCGGCTCGAGTCGCCGGCGGGCGCGCAGCACGTCGTCATCGTCCGGATGCCGCAGCTTTCGCCGCGCCTCGTGCCGCTCGCGGAGAGCGGCCGCTACGTGCTCGCCGAGGACCTCGTTCGCTCGCGGATCGAAGAATTCTTTCCCGAGCTGCGGCTGCGGGAGTCGATCGTCTTCCGCGTCATCCGCAACGCCGATATCTCGATCCGGGAAGAGGGCGGGCTCGATCTGCTCGAGAGCGTCGAGACCGAGCTGCGGCGGCGCGCGCGGCGCGAGATCGTGTGGGTCGAGGCGGAGGAGGGCGCGGACGAGAGCCTGCTCGCGCTGATCCTCCGCCACGCCGGCACGGTGCGCGACCACGTCTGCTTCACGCCCGGTCCGCTCCGGCTGTCCGACCTGATGCAGCTCGCCGCGGGCGGCGATCCGGCGCTGAAGGACCCTCCCTTCACGCCGCGGATCCCGCGGCAGCTCGCGTCGGCCGAGGACATCTTCTCCATCATCCGGCAGGGCGACCTGCTGCTGTACCGTCCGTACGACTCGTTCGCGCCCGTGATCGAGCTGCTGCAGGCCGCCGCCGAGGATCCGGACGTGGTGGCGATCCGGCAGACGCTCTATCGCACCGATCCCGGCTCGCTGATCATCGAGGCGCTCGCCAAAGCGGCGGAGAACGGGAAACACGTGACCGTCGTCGTCGAGGTGCAGGCGCGCTTCGACGAGAAGAAGAACATCACCTGGGCGCGGCATCTCGAGGAGTCGGGCGTGCAGGTAATGTACGGCATCGCCGGGATCAAGACGCACTGCAAGATGTGCCTCATCGTGCGCCGCGAGGGGGAGAAGCTGCGGCGCTACGTCCACCTGTCGACCGGCAACTACAACGCCGCCACGGCGCGCACGTACGCCGACCTCGATCTCTTCACCTGCGACAAGCGCTTCGGCGCCGACGCGGTACAGCTCATGAACCTCCTCGCCGGCTACAGCACCGAGGGCGTGCAGGAGCTGATCGCGCGCGACGAGCCGGCACTGAAGTGGCGGCGCTTCATCGTCGCGCCGATGGACTACCGCCGCTGGGTGATCGCGATGATCGACCGCGAGGCGCGCAACGCGAGGTGCGGCGCGCCCGCCCGCATCACCGCGAAAATGAACGCCCTCGCCGATCCCGCCGTGATCGAAACGCTCTATCGCGCGAGCGCGGCGGGAGTGCAGATCGAGCTGCTGGTCCGCGGCATCTGCTGCCTCGTGCCCGGACTGACCGGGGAGCGAGAACATCACCGTCACGTCCGTCATCGACCGCTTCCTCGAGCACGCGCGCGTGTTCCGCTTCGAGAACGGCGGCGCGCCGGAGGTCTATGTCTCGAGCGGGGACTGGATGCCGCGCAACTTCGACCGGCGCGTCGAGGTGGCGTTTCCGATCCGCTCGAAGGCGCTGCGCCGACGGATCGAGGAGCAGATCCTGCCGCTCTCGCGCGCCGACAACGTCAAGGGTTGGAGTCTCGATGCGGGGGGCTGCTATCGCCGCGTCTCGCAGGCGGGAAACGCGGTCCGCAGCCAGGAAGAGCTCATCGCGCTCGCGCGCGGATGATACGTTCGAGCGGCGGCCATCCGCGTCGATGGGCCGCCGCCCTCACGATCCGTGTCCTCTCCCTATCCTGGTCCTCCACCTCCCGGCCCGCGCTGGCGGAGAAATTCGACCGCCGCCTGAAAGGCCTCGAACTTAACTTTCTGCTCGGTCGTCAGCAGTGCCGCAAACTTTGCCTCCGTGGATTTGCGTGCGGTCTCGAACTGGGCGTGGAGGGCGCGCATCTGCAGCATCAGCGTGCCGGCCGCGGCGGAGTCGCCCGCCTCGACCGCGTCGCGGATCCGCTCGTGCAGCGCGCGCTCCTGCTCGTGCAGCGACTCGACCGTGGTGCGGGTCTCGGCGCGGATCGCCGCCCAGGCTTCCTTCTGATTCGCGGTGAGACCGACGTACTCGGCGAGAGCGCGGTCGTTGGGCGGGCCGCCCGGGCCGCCGGGGCCGGGAGGATGGGGCGGGCCCGCGGCGGATGCGCCGAGGGCGGCGAGGAGAATCGAGAGTGTGATGGGAATGAGACGTTTCATCGGGATTCCTTTCGCCTCGCAATATCGCGCTTCCCCGCGCCGCCGGCTTCATGCCCGCGCAAGAACTTCGTAAGAAACGTAAAACGTGCCGGTGCGGCGGCTTCGCGCGCGTTGCGCGGCGTTAGACTCGCGGCCGATGCGCTGGTTCCTCCTCCTCCTGCTCCTCGGCCTGGCGGCGCTGGCGGTGCTGCAGTACCGCTGGATCGACCGCGTCAGCGACGCCGAGCGGCAGCGGATGCGCGCGAACATCGACTTCGCCGCGCGCCGCTTCGGCGAGGATTTGCGCGCCGAGCTGGAGTCGCTCTTCGAGGCGTTCGCGCGTCCCGAGGGTCCCGACCTCGCGCAGCGCTACGACGACTGGACGCGCAACGCGCAGCATCCCAATCTCATCGCGAACATCTACGTGCTCGATCGCGACGAGAACGGTCCCTCGCTGCGCAGATTCGATCGCGACTCGGGAGAGCTCGTCGACGCGGCATGGCCGCGCTGGCTCGAGGAAGTGTGGCGCGTGCGCTCGCTGCCTCCGTTCCTGGGCGAAGTGCCGGCCATGGTCATCGCGCCGCGGCGCGGACCGCCGTTCGGCGGCGCACCGTTCGAAGAACCGCCGCCGCCGGACGCAATGCCGCGCACGACGTTCATCGAGCTCGATCGCGCGGTGCTTTCGACCGCCCTGCTGCCGCGTCTCGCCTCGCAGCACTTCTCGTCCGGCAACGACTCGTACGTGATCGCGGTCCTGCGGGGGAGCGAGGTGCTGTACCGCTCCGACGCCTCGTGGCCCGACGGACGTACGCCGCCGGACTTCGAACAGCAGTTCCTGCCGATCGATCCCGCCCGGCGCGGTGGTCCGCCGGAGCGCCGCCGCGACGCCGGCAGGCCGCGTTTCGCGCGCGAGATCGAGCCGTGGCGTCTGCTCGTGCGCCGCCGCGACGGCGGTCTCGAGGCGCTCGTCGCCTCGGCGCGCCGCCGCAATCTCGCGCTCAGCTTCGGCATCCTCTCGATCCTCGCCGCGACGATGCTCGTGCTGCTCGCGCTCCTGCGCCGCGCGGACCGCCTGCGCGCGCAGCAGACGCAGTTCGTCGCGGCGATGACGCACGAGCTGAACACGCCGATCGCGGCGCTGCGGGCGGCGGGCGAGAATCTGAAGGACGGCATCGTCGGCGACGGCGAGAAGCTGACGCGCTACGGCGAGACGATCGTCCGCGAGTCGGCGCGCCTCGGCGAGATGGTGGCGCAGGTCCTCGACTTCGCCGGCATCCAGGCGCGCACCTCGCGCGCGCCGCACGAGCCGGTCGATCTCCACGCGGTCATCGCCGAGGCGGTCGCGCAGTGCCGGTGGCTCGTCGACGGATCGGCGGTCGACGTCGAGACGAACATCGCGGACGATCTCCCGCCCGTGCGCGGCGACGCCCAGGCGCTGACGCGCGCGATCCAGAACCTCGTCGCGAACGCGATCCGCCATGGCGGCGAGGGCAAGTGGGTCGGGGTATCGGCGTCGCGCAACGGCAACGGCGTCGCGATCTCGGTCGAGGATCGCGGGCCGGGCATCGACGGGCGCGATGCCGCGCATCTGTTCGAGCCGTTCTATCGCGGGCGCAACAGCGGTCGCGTGCGCGGCGCGGGGCTCGGGCTCTCGATCGTGCAGCAGATCGCGCGCGCGCACGGCGGCTCGGTCGACGTCGATCGCCGGCGGCGCACCGGCGCGGCGTTCACGCTGCATCTCCCGGCGGCGGTGGACCGTGTCTGAGGCGGGCGGCGTGCAGCGCCGCATCCTGCTCGTCGAGGACGAGGAGAGCCTCATCTTCACGATGCAGGACCGCTTCGCGAGCGAGGGCTACGACACGACCGTCGCGACGGACGGCGAGGCCGCGGTCGAGACGGCGACGCGCCGCGCGTTCGATTGCATCCTGCTCGACATCGCGCTGCCGAAGAAGAACGGCTTCGACGTCTGCCGCGATCTCCGCCAGCGCGGCGTGCAGACGCCAATCCTGATGCTGACCGCGCGCGGTCAGGTGATCGACCGCGTCCTCGGCCTCAAGCTCGGCGCCGACGACTACGTGACCAAGCCGTTCGAGATGGCCGAGCTGCTGGCGCGCGTCGAGGCGCTGCTGCGCCGCTCGCGCACGCTGGCCGCGAGCAGCAGCGACGTCTGGTCGTTCGGCGCGGTCGAAGTCGATTTCCGCCGCGCGGAAGCGCGCCGCGACGGCGCGCCGGTCGAGCTGTCCGGCCTCGAGCTCAAACTGCTGCGCTACCTCGTCGAGCACCGCGGCTCGGTCCTCAGCCGCGATGAATTGCTGGAGAAGGTGTGGGGCTACGACGCGACGCCGGTCACGCGCACCGTCGACGTGCACATCGCGTCCCTGCGGCAGAAGCTCGAGCGGAATCCCTCGCATCCGGAGTTCATCCTCACCGTGCACGGGCTGGGGTACAAGTTCGTGGGGTAGGCAGCGAGTGAGGCCGCATGCGCGGCCTCACTCGCTTCCGGGAATCATTTCCCGTATTGAATCTGCAGGTTGCCGCTGGCGACCGGCTGCGCGGTGGCGCGAGTGCCGTTCCATCCCGTTGCCAGCCACGAGCCGCCGCCCTTTTTCAGCAGCACCACCGAGAGCGAGTCGCGGGATGACGGCTCGCCGTCGTCGGTCGCGGTCGCGATGAGCGGCGCCGCGGTGTCGAGAACGATCGGGGCGGTTGGCGTGGTGATATCGCGCAAGGTGGCGGTTCCGACGATCGCGGCAGTCCCGCCGTTCGCGCTGCGGACGATGGCGAGCGAGTCGATCGCCGTCGCGGCGATCTCAAACGTGTGCGGCGTCCCGTTCTCCGTCCGCTCGAACGTGAAGGTGAAGTTGCCCTTCGCGACGCCGTTCTTGTCATACTTCAGATTGACGTTGAACTTCCCGCCGCCCGTCGAACCAACGGTCGAGCCGCCGCCGGTGACCGCGTCCACGGTCGGATCGGCGAACGTCATCGTCACGTTGTCCGCGGCGTCGTCGCGCGTGTAATACCCGCCGGCGCGCGCGCCGGCCACCAGCAGCGTCGTGCCGGCCGCGAACGTACGCGTGAACGTGCAGGTGGCGACCGCGATGCGGGCGTCCCCGGAGTCGACGAGGCCGATCGGCGCGCTGCAGAGCGTTGCATTCGTTGCGCGGTCGACGAAGGCGAGCGTTGCGTTGCGGATGTCGCCGGGCCACGTATCGCCGCCGGCGTCCGCGGACGCGCTGATGTCCATCAGCGTCGCGGTGAGCGTCACGCGTGTCGGTGCATCCGGCGCGGTCGAAACGAACAGCGGCGACGTGATCGTGATGCGCGCGTCTTCCGGCGTCACCGTGAGCGTGGAGCCGGCCCAGGCGATCGCATAGTTGGAGGAGGTCAGGCCGCCGATGGTGATCGGATACGTGCCGGGCGCGGACAGCGGCGTGGCGGCGGTCGCGAGGAGCAGCGTGCCCTGCAGCACCGCCGGCGTTTCGCCGAGGACCAGGCCGGTGAAGGTCGCGCCGAGCTGCGGCAGCGGATCGCTGTACTGCTTCGACGCCGGATTCGCGGAGATGAGCAGCGGAGCGGGGAGCACGGTGAGCGTGGACGGCGTGACCGTCACTGCGTAGTTGACGAGCCGATGGTTCGGATCGATCAGCGTTGCCGCGATCGGATACGTGCCCACGGAGCTCTGCTGCGTCGCGGTCGTCGTGTACGACGGCGTGATCGCGTCGCCGTTCACCACTCCGGTGAGAGTGCCGGTGAGGACGGGAAGCGCGCCGCCGTAGAGCTTCGACTTCGGATCGGCGACGAGCGAGAGCGGTGCGCGCGCAACCTCGATCGCGACGGACGCGGTCGCGCTGCTGTAATTCGCCGTTTCCTGCGCCGTCACGGTCAGCGTGTGGCCGCCGGCGTCGAGCACGGTCCCGGCGGGCGGCGCGTACACGAGCGTGCCGGCGGCGGCGGGTCCGACCACGGAGACCGTCGCGTTCAGTTGCGTTTGGGAGAGAGCCGTGCCGTAGACGATGGACGACGGCGCGGACCACGCGAGGGTCTGCTGCGCCTTGTTGACGACGATCGTCGTGCCGGCGCTCGCGGATTCGTAGTTGAGGGTGTCGCTCGGCGTGAACTGCACCGTCAGCGACCGGCTGCCGGCATCGAGAATCGCGCCGGACGCGGGGGTGTAGCTGAACGCACCCGGAACATTCGCGGTCGCGTTGAGCTGCGTGGCGGAGAGCGGAGTGCCGTAGGTGATCGGCGCCGGAACGGACCAGGTGATTACAGGCTTCGCCTGTACGACCACGAGCTGCACCGACCTGCTCGCGGCGGCGTAGAACTGCGTCGCGGCCGCCGTGACGGTGAGCGTGTGCGTGCCGGCGTTGAGGATCGTGCCGGCGGCGGGAACGTACGTCAGCGCACCGGCGGGAGCCGCACCGGACCCGCTCACCGTGGCGTTGAGCTGCGTAGCGGAGAGCGGCGTGCCGTAGACGATCGGCGCGGGAGCCGGCCAGGAGATCGTCTGCGATCCCTGGATGACGGTGATCGTCGTCGCCGCCGTGGTGACGTCGTAGTTGTCGGAGCTCGCCGGAGTGAACGTCGTCTGCAGGGTGTGGCTGCCGACGGTGAGGACCGTGCCGGCGGGCGGGTTGTAGCTGAACGTGCCGGCGATGTTCGCGGCGGCGTTGAGCTGCGCCGCGGAGAGCGGCGTGCCGTAGGCGATCGCGGCCGGAGGCGGCCACGTGATGGCGACCGGTCCCTTGTTGACGAGGAGGACGACGGTCTTCGAAACCGTCGCAAGCGCCGCGTTCGCCGGGGTGAAGGTCGCGGTCAGCGCCTGATATCCCGCGTCGAGGATGGTGCCCGCCGCCGGTGAGTAAGTGAACGAGCCGGCGACGTTCGCGGCCGCGTTGAGCTGCGCCGCGCCGATGGCCGTTCCGTAGACGATTGGCGCAGGCGCCGGCCATGTGATCACCGGCGGTGCCGCCGTCACCACGAGATCGGCGGATGCGCTGCTCGATGCGTACTGCGTGTCGCCGTCGAAGCGGACGGCGATGACGTTCGGGAACGTGCCGGCGGCGAAGCCGGCGACGGAGGCGCCGGCGGTCGCCGAGCCATTCGCATCGGTCAGCAGCCGCGCGACTTCGATCTGGTTGATGAGGAACACGAGCGTGCGGCCGGCGAGCGGCGTGGCGCCGGCGGCGAGTGTCGCGGTGATCGTCGTCGCTTTTCCGAAGGCCGCGGCCGTCGCCGATGCGGTGATGGAGGTGGCGGTGCGCGTGTCGGTGCCG
>Ga0134123_10000055_pt1 | contig 69264 bp, 65 predicted proteins | sample KB303_FD_96460 | JGI IMG/M metagenome (GOLD analysis project Ga0134123, IMG submission 96460) | Terrestrial soil microbial communities without Nitrogen fertilizer from Kellogg Biological Station, Michigan, USA - KB3-0-3 | ecosystem: Environmental > Terrestrial > Soil > Unclassified ...
CATCCGGCATTAATTTATTCAATCCATTCAAACAAATATTTTTCATTGAATTCGACTTCAAATTTTTTCAGAAAATCCAAATACTCCTCTTTGAATGTTTTTTTCTTATGATGTTCTTCCTGGTTCAAAATGTAATCATACACATTCTTAATATGCGAATGAGAATACGAGAATGCTCCATAACCTTCCTGCCATGCAAATTTTCCTTTCACAAATTTCCTGTCATTAATAAAATTAGAAGAATTGTTTTTTATATCACGAACCAAATCAGAAATGGGCATTAACGGTTTCAGCCCGATAAATGCATGGACATGATCCGGCATTCCATTTACAATAATTGACTTTTGCTCTTTCCCTTTAATAATTCCCGCTATGTACCTATGCAATTCATCCTTCCATGTTTTACCGATCAGGTTTTCCCTGCCCTTTACTGCAAAAACAACCTGGATGTAAAGTTGTGAAAATGTTCCTGCCATGTCCTATCACCCTTTCAGGGTTTTAATTTGACCATCTTATTTTTTTATAATCATTTCATCCCTTCAGGATTGTCATCCTGCGAAGGAAACCTGCTCTTAAAATGAAAATAAACCAGCGTTACCTCAAACACCGTAAATAAAACATACAGCACGAAAAAATTGCTGATAAATGCCACCGACTTACCTGTTTTTAATAAGCCATACCCGATAATAATTCCTAAATAAAGAAACAACTTCAGCGCTGTAGCCATCATATAATAAGTAACCATGCTCCTGTAATTCTTTTTGGCACGGTTAAGCAAGCCTGTATGAAAAACCAGCGTCACTATAAAAAAAAACGCAACGAGGTATGGCGCTTTTTCAAAATAAAACCTTGGTGGAATAAAGCTTTTACAGGAAAAATAAAGCCCCAGGATTATTATTGTAAAAGCTGAAAGCTTAAAAATAAAAGCAGTTAAATTATTTCGCATTAATTAATATTTTCAGCAGGCAAGTGCGAAAATAAAGTTAATATCAGGTAAAAGAAAACCCGGAAGCTATTTAATCTTTATTGAATAATGCCATTCCCACTCCCGATAGCTATCGGGATCGCAGATTAAAATTCATTTTTGTTTTAACAAAAAATCTGTAAATCTGTGGTAATCTTTTTATTTTTTCCTGATAAAATCTTTTATCGCAAAATAAATGGCCAGGAAAATTGAAAACAGCGCAAATGAAGTAGTAAAAACAGGCGCTTTGTGATAATGTTCATCCAGCTTCATGCCTGCATAAGTGAGCCCGAAAATTATTGCTGCCATCTGGAATGCCATGACAGAATATTTGGCGTAGGTATTAAGCGGATTTTTCTTTGAGTTGTTGGATTTGTCCGGTTTTGTCAACATGATTTATTTCCTTAACCGAAGGCCCCATGTTGCAGCTTCCTGTAAACGTTGCACCCACCTCCACCACGAGCTTGCCGGTTTGAATATCGCCATTAATAACGCCTGTTGATTTCAGAAAAAGCATTTCAGTAACCGTAGTTTTGCCCTTTATCGTACCTGAAATATCTGCATTCTGGCAATAAATATCGCCTTCAATCCTTCCGGTGGTGCCTATGACCACTTTCGATTTTGAAGAGACCGATCCTTTGATTAATCCGTCAATACGGATATCACCGTTTGATTTCACCTCGCCCTCAATTACGGTACCGTTCCCTATCAGGTTAATAGACGATGACGAAGCGGGGGTTTCATTCGGCTTGGATGTTTCCTTATTTTTTTTGATTTGTTCAAACATGGCAAACTGAGTTTAATGAATTAATTGGATGTCCTGCAAAAGTATACAAATATAAACGTAAAAATGTTTCACTTATTTGAAATAATACTTCTGCACTTACCCGGGAAATAAAATGATAATAATTTGGAACATCTCTTTTAAAAGAAATCTTCTTATTTGTCATACAATTCTGGTAATTCATTGTACGTTAAGCATATTCGTAAATTCGCACCCATTCTTTATTTCCGCCCGTGAAAACATATTTAAGACTTTTAGCCTTTGCAAAACCATATCGCAATTACATTCCTTCATATGTGTTGCTTTTGCTTCCTGCCGTAATTTTCGGTGCCATTAACTTTTCACTTGTTGTCCCTTTGCTCAATGTACTGTTCAATACTTATGATGAAAAGGCCGTTGTTCCTTATCCCGAATTCACTTTTTCAATTGAGTATCTCAAAAACGTATTTGATTACTGGTTTCATTTTATAGCTAATACCTACGAAAAAGGGGGGACTTTAAAATTCATTTGTGCCATCATCATGATCAGCGTTTTCCTTTCCAACTTTTTCAGGTATTATGCCCAGCGGGTGCTTAACCGTATGCGCGCATGGGTAGTATTCAAACTGCGCAAGGCTGTGTTTGAAAAGATAAGCTCATTCCATCTCGGTTTTTTTCACAATACGCAGAAAGGCCAGCTTATGTCTGTCCTTTCAAATGATGTAAACGAAATCGAAAATTCAGTAATAAATACCCTGCAGGTAATTTTTAAAGAGCCGCTTGTTATTATTGTTTATTTCGTCATCCTTTTTAAAATGAGCTTTACGCTGACATTGTTCACCATAGTTTTCTTCCCCATATCAGGGTTTATCATTTCAACCATTTCAAAAAAGTTAAAGCGCAGCGCAGACATCAGCCAGGGAGTGCTTGGAAAAATCTTAAGCGTGGCGGACGAAACCATTTCCGGAATCCGCATCATCAAGGGGTTTACAGCTGTTGATTTTGTGAATGCAAAATTTGATTCGTTTAATTCAAAATACCGGCAGGTTTCAAAATCTATCATGAACAGGCGCGAGCTTGCTTCTCCTTTTTCTGAATTCCTTGGCGTGCTGGTAGTGGTCACGCTCATTGTGTATGGTGGAGGATTGGTATTAAACAACAGTTCGCAACTTACTGCCAGCGAGTTCATCACCTATATCATCCTTTACTCACAAATTCTTCCTCCTGCAAAAAATATTTCATCTGCCATCACCCAAATTCAGAAAGGGCTTGCGTCCGCTGAACGTGTTTTCGATATTCTCGATACTCCGGTTGAACTGACCGATCAGCCAGGTGCTGCCGAATTAAAATCATTTGATGATGGCATCAGCTACCAGGATGTATCATTTGCTTATGGCAAGGAAAATGTGCTGAAAAATATTTCGTTCGAAATAAAAAAAGGAAGGACAATAGCATTGGTCGGACAATCCGGTTCAGGTAAATCCACCCTGGCTGATCTGCTTCCGCGGTTTTACGACCCTCAGCAGGGCGGAATTTTTATTGACGGAAAAAACATCACGCAATATAAAGTAAACAGCCTTCGGAGCCTTATGGGAATTGTAACCCAGGAAGCTATTCTCTTCAATGATTCAATTTTTAATAACATTGCTTTCGGAATGCGGGGTGCAAAAGAAGAAGATATTGTCAAAGCCGCTAAAATTGCCAATGCCCACGATTTTATTTTTGAAATGGAAAATGGCTACCACACCAATATCGGTGACCGCGGGTTAAAACTCTCAGGCGGGCAAAGGCAGCGCATCAGCATTGCCCGGGCCGTTTTAAAAAATCCGCCCATCCTTATTCTTGATGAAGCAACATCTTCTCTTGATACTGAATCTGAAAGGTTAGTGCAGGATGCTATTTTCAAGCTGATGCAGCACCGTACAACGCTTGTGATTGCTCATCGCCTTTCAACGATTCAACATGCTGATGAAATTATTGTTTTGCAAAAAGGCGAAATCGCTGAGCGCGGAAAACACGAAGAACTGCTTGCAGCCAATGGTGTATATAAACGCCTTTGTGATTTGCAGAGCTTTGACTGAAAATCTATAGCCACGAATTAAACGAATTAACACTAAGGCCAACAAACAATTCGTGAAAATTCGTGTAATTCGTGGCTACTCCCTTATTCTGCTCCTGCCCCGTGGCAATTTTTATATTTTTTCCCGCTTCCGCACGGGCACGGATCATTGCGTCCTATTTTTTGTTCAACGCGCACCGGCTGTAACTTGGGCGGAGCCTGCTGCTGCTGAGGCCTTCCATTGCCTGCAGTAGTGGAAACATTATCCGAACTGGAAGTGCGCAGACGGCTCATATCCGTCCGCTGTGGGGGACGTGCCTCCTTTACATTTGATGAATCCTGTATGGCAACATATCCTTTAAAAAGGAACGAAAGAATTTCTTTGTTCACCCGTTCCAGCATTTGCTTGAACAATTCAAACGATTCAAACTTATAGATAAGCAACGGATCTTTTTGCTCATATACTGCACTCTGAACGGACGTTTTCAATTCATCCATTTCACGCAAATGTTCTTTCCACGCATCATCAATAAACGCAAGCGTTACATTCCTTTCAAAAGAGCTTACCATTTCCATTCCATGCGTTTCAAAAGCTTTTTTAAGATGCGCCACCACCTGTATATGCTTCATTCCGTCAGTAAACGGCACCACGATATTTGTATACACATTCCCCTGGTTAGTATATACATCATTAATAACAGGGAACGCTTTGTCGGCTATCAGCTTTGATTTCACACGGTAATGCTGGTGGGCATTTTGGTAAACTTTTGCCGTAAGCTCATCCGGTTTTATCTGCAAAAACTCTTTTTCATCAACCGGGCTTTCAATTGAAAAATAACGGATAAGATCCAATTTGAAATTTTCAAAATCTCCGTTTGCCGTATGAATTGCTGTTAAGTTTTCACTCACATCCCATTGCATATTATCCAGGTCTAAAGACAACCGCTCTCCGAACAATGCATGTCTTCTCTTCCTGTAAATCACTTCGCGCTGCGCATTCATTACATCATCATACTCGAGCAACCGTTTGCGTATGCCGAAGTTGTTTTCTTCCACCTTTTTCTGTGCACGCTCTATGGATTTTGAGATCATGCTGTGTTGTATCACTTCTCCTTCCTCAATTCCCATTCGGTCCATCAATCTTGCAATACGGTCAGAGCCGAACAATCGCATCAGATCATCTTCAAGGGAAACAAAAAATTGCGAAGAACCCGGATCACCCTGCCTGCCTGCCCGTCCGCGCAGCTGCCTGTCCACACGTCTTGATTCATGACGCTCAGTTCCCACAATGGCAAGACCTCCTGCATCCTTCACCCCCGGACCCAGCTTGATATCCGTTCCGCGGCCAGCCATGTTTGTGGCTATGGTTACGGTTCCCGCTTTACCTGCTTCCGCAACAATCTCCGCTTCGCGCTGATGCTGTTTTGCATTCAGCACATTGTGCTTAATATTCCGCAGCTTCAGCATGCGGCTCAGCAACTCTGAAATTTCAACCGAGGTTGTTCCCACCAATACAGGCCTTCCGGCTTTTGTCAGGTTTGAAATTTCTTCAATAACTGCGTTGTATTTTTCACGTTTGGTTTTGTAAACCAAATCTTCCATGTCTTTTCGAACTACCGGGCGGTTAGTCGGTATCACCACCACGTCTAATTTATAAATCTGCCAGAACTCTCCCGCTTCCGTTTCCGCTGTTCCGGTCATACCCGCCAGCTTGTGATACATGCGGAAATAATTTTGCAGCGTAATGGTGGCATACGTTTGCGTGGCTGCTTCCACTTTCACATTCTCTTTCGATTCAATTGCCTGGTGTAATCCGTCTGAATATCGTCTTCCTTCAAGCACACGACCCGTCTGCTCATCCACAATTTTTACTTTGCCGTCAGCAATTATATATTCCACGTCAATTTCAAAAAGCGTGTAGGCTTTTAAAAGCTGGTTGATCGTATGGATGCGCTCTGATTTAATTGCAAAATCGCGCATCAGGTTTTCTTTCTTTTCCAGCTTATCCTGCTCTGGCGCTGTTGAACGTTCTATTTCAGCAATGGCTGAACCCACGTCAGGCATTACGAAAAAGTGCGGGTCATCGTTGGCTGAAGTGATCAGCTCAATGCCCTTCTCGGTCAGCTCAACCGAATTATTTTTTTCATCAATCACGAAAAAAAGCTCTGCATCCGCTTTATGCATTTCCTTATTTTGGTCCTGCATATAATAGTTCTCCGTCTTCTGCAACAATGCCTTGACCCCCGTTTCCCCCAAAAACTTGATCAGCGGTTTGTTCTTCGGCAACCCGCGATAAGACCTCAAGAGCGGCAATCCTGCTTCGTCCTCTTTTCCTTCCGCAAATTTTTTCTTTGAATCAGCCAGCACCGTATTAATGTAATTGCGCTGTGCATTCACCAGTATTTCCACCTTCGGTTTCAGCGCATGGAACTGCTGGTCGTCACCTTTCGGAGTAGGGCCTGAAATAATTAAAGGTGTCCGCGCATCGTCAATCAATACAGAATCCACCTCATCCACAATCGCATAATGGTGTTCGCGCTGCACCATGTCTTCGGGGGTTCGCGCCATGTTATCGCGCAGGTAATCAAAGCCGAATTCATTATTGGTGCCGTATGTAATATCCGCCTGGTAAGCTTTTCTTCTCTCTTCTGAATTGGGCTGGTGTTTGTCTATGCAATCCACCGTAAGTCCGAGAAATTCAAAAATAGGCCCGTTCCATTCACTGTCACGTTTGGCGAGGTAATCATTCACCGTAACCACATGCACACCTTTGCCGGCAAGTGCATTGAGGTACAGCGGAAGCGTTGCCACCAGTGTTTTTCCTTCACCCGTTCCCATCTCCGCAATCTTTCCCGTATGCAGCACCACACCGCCAATCAGCTGCACGTCATAGTGAATCATCTCCCATTTCATTTCATTGCCTGCCGCCAGCCATGTGTTTTTAAAAATCGCTTTGTCGCCCTCTATTATCACGTTGGTGCGCTTTGCCGCAATGTCCTTATCGTTTTGAATAGCGGTTACCTCCAGTGTATCGTTCTCCGTAAACCGTTTCGCAACCTGCTTTACCACGGCAAACGCTTCGGGCAACAGTTCTTTCAGTATCTCCTCTATCTTGGTATTGCGTATTTTCTTAAGCTGGTCAATCTTCGTATAGATTTCCTCTTTCAGCTTCATATCCATATCAGGCTCATCTTCTACCTGCTTGTTCAGCGCATTCAATTCATCTTCTGTTTCCTGCAGGTATTCATTAATCTTATTCCTGAATTCAAACGTTTTTCCGCGCAAATCATCATTGCTAAGCTTTTCAATTTCGGGATAAACTTCCTTTGTTTTCAGCACATCAGGCGAAATCGCCTTCAAATCCGTGTCCGCCTTGCTGCCGAATATTTTACCTACTACTTTATTTATTACTTCTAACATATTATTCCTTTATGGTTGTAAAAAAGGAGAGCAAAGGTAGTGAAAAAGGGGGGAGGTGGGGAGGGTTTAAAGTTTTCGGGCTAAGGGAATTTATACTGCAAAGTGAGGCCGGTTCCTGCCGGTGAAGAAAACATTCCCAGCGAAATATTTTTATTGTGAACCTTATGAAACTCAGGAACTGCAATTCCTGCTGTTGCACCCAGCATCATTCCCACCATGCAATCCGAAGGAAAATGAGCCAGCGCTCTTACACGCAGGTAGCTCATGGCTGCTGAAGGCACTAATGCTGCCAGGTATAACAAATATTTTTTTGCGCCCCACTCGGGATGATAATCGCTGTAAACTTTAGCCATGAAAAAAGAAGTATACGTGACCGATGCCACATGTCCGCTGTAAAATGAGCTGCGGTTGTAACCGATATTGCGGTCCGAGAGGGGTAATTCATCATAATATACAAGAGGACGGTACTTGTTCTGAAACCGGGGGCCGAGGAAGCTGTAATTGTATGAAAAAAATGTAATCGTATGACCTTCCCAATACATAAGCGTAATATCCAACCAGTCTTTGCGCATCTTTTTATTGATGGCAAACAAGGCAGGAGGGATCAGAAAAAACGGGATCTGGCTGTAATCGCCAATCTGCTGAATCTTTTTATAATCTGCCGTTTTTTGTTCTAATGCCCAGCGGTCAAATTTATTCAGTTCATCACGTTTGAGCTCATTAAATTCGGATTCGGTGATGATGGGTTTATCACGCAATGGTTTTATGGCAAGAAAATCAATTACTGAGCCACCGGCAATGAGAATACTTACCGTGAGGCGGTTCACATGATAGACCTTTGCCGGGGCAAGAGTATCCGCTTGCCCGTACAGAAGGGGAATGGAAAGAACCAAAGAATAAAACAGGCAAAAGATTTTTTTCATAACACTTTTTATGATGGAGATACATCATAATTGTGCCAGCGGGATGGGATAGGGTGTATTTTACCTGAGGTGGGCGCACCAATGACTTGGATTTTAACTCCGCCATTGATGGCGGAGATTTTAGTAAACTATATTGTCCGGCTTTAGCCATGAGTTTTTCGTTCGTTTCTGACGCAGGGGCTGGCTCAAAAGTCCACCGGATTTTTGCCCTCCTTGTGTAAAAGAAACGAACAAGAAACAGATCAATAATCCTGGAACTGTGTTCCGCTCAATTTAATTTCCTTCACCAGGCCCTCAAGCCTCTGCAGCGATTTGCTCATAGAATTCTCCATCTTTCCTTTTCTGGTAAGCTTAAAAAGCAGTTGCCCGGCAGGGTTAGCGGGAATGTAATAATCAAGCGTTAGTTTTGTCCTGGTATCGGTTATTTTCTCAAGGATATAATAAGTGGAGTATTGTTTCTTTTCATCCGTTTCGCTGAATTCAATTCTTTCGGGCGAAAAATAATAACTGCTGGCGTACGTTATGATCTCCCCATTTTCCAGGATGTTCCGGCAGCGCATGCCCACACGGGGTAAGAAATGGCCCACTTCCTCCACTCTTATTATTCCATCAATCCACTGGCTGCGGTATTTGAACTCGCCTGCGGCATGGAAGAGGGTAATGATATCCGTATCGAATTCCTTCGTCATAGAAATCATCTTCGCTTTACTTGCCATTTCGAGCTGCAAAGGAGGTTCGTCCGGTATTTCATTTTTGAGCTCGCTCAACTGTGTGTAATAAAATTCTATTGCGCCATTGTCCGTCTGCTTTGCGCTGCTGTCCCATTTCATCCAATCTTCAAAATCATTGGGATTCCCCTGCTGGAGGCTTTTAGTGACCAGCCAGTATTCGTGCCGGGGAATATCATTTTTTAGCAGCTGGTGTGCAACAATCACATCTTTGCCAATGAGCTTTTTGAAATTCTGCACATTATACTGTGTGAATTCCCCGTAATGAGTAATCACTTTGAGCGAGAGATTGACGGCAGATACACAGGCGGTACATTGACAAAATTTGAATTTATCATACGCAAGAAGGCTGCGGTGAAAATCACAAAACATTTTTTTAACCTGCTTATACAGTTCCGCAAGATCCGCATGTTCACCGAACCTGTAAAAAAGAATAGCATCCCCTTCGACTTCCGAAACTTCAAGCCCCATTTGGTTGGCATTGATAATGATTTCAAGTAATTCCTGTATGATGAGGTGACTGTGCTCAATGTCAGTTTCATTGACAAAACGCGTGAAGCCGCTGATATCAGGAATAAAAATAAGGCCTTTGTTTTCCATCTTTCTTGTGGTTTAGCACTAAAATAATTAATTATTTTGACTCCCAACAATTCATCCATTTACATTTAGCGGCAGCTACTGCAATCCTTCCTATATTTGCGCCCTTAAAATTCTCCCGATGACTGTTACTGCAAAAGCCCCTGCTAAAAAAGCTCCATCATCAAAAAACAAGTTTACCCTCGGCATTGAGGAAGAGTTCCAGGTCATTGACCCAGTTACCCGGGAATTGCGTTCGCACATGCACGAAATAGTGGAAGAGGGCAAAGTCACTCTTAAAGAGCAGGTAAAAGCAGAAATGCACCAGAGTATGGTGGAAGTGGGAACTAATATTTGCCACAACGTTACCGAAGCGCGCAAAGAAGTAACCCACCTGCGAAAGATGGTTGCAAAGCTCGCTGCTAAAAAGAATCTTCGCATAGCCGCAGCCGGCACACATCCCTTTTCCCGCTGGCAGGACCAGCTCATTACCGATCACCCGCGTTATCATGAAATTGTAAATGAGATGCAGGATGCCGCACGCTCTAATCTTATTTTCGGACTGCACGTGCATGTGGGCATCGAAAACCGCGAGCAGGGAATGCAACTGATGAATTCAGCACGCTATTTTCTGCCCCATATTTTTGCATTGTCCACTAACTCGCCTTTCTGGCTGGGACGCAATACGGGTTTTAAATCGTACCGCGTAAAAGTGTTTGACAAATTTCCGCGCACCGGCATCCCGGATGAATTTTCAAGCGCAACAGAATATGACCGTTACATTAACCTGCTTGTAAAAACAAAATGTATTGACAACGGTAAAAAAATATGGTATGACGTTCGGCTGCACCCGTTCTTCAATACGATTGAATTCCGCATCTGCGATGTTCCGATGCGCATTGATGAAACCATTGCGCTTGCTGCGCTGATGCAGGCCGTTGTTGCCAAGCTGGTAAAGCTGATGGAAAGCAATCTTGATTTCCGCCATTATGGAAGAGCCTTAATTATGGAAAATAAATGGCGCGCTGCGCGCTATGGCATCAGCGGCAAAATGATTGACTTTGGTAAAGAAACAGAAGTTCCAACGCATGTTTTGATCCATGAGCTGCTGGCATTTGTGGATGATGTGGTGGACGGATTGGAAAGCCGCCATGAATTGAAATATATTTTTAAGATGCTTGAACAAGGCACAGGCGCTGACCGCCAGCTTGATGTATTTAAAAAAACAAATGATCTTAAAAAGGTTGTTGATTATATTATTGAAGAAACTAATTCCGGCTTAAAGTGAAACTGTAAATTTGTGCCGGAGCATCTCTTCGGGAAAAATTGAAATTCAAATAAACTTTTATAATTTATTTTCGTAAGGGGTTTTCCAACTGAAAGATTGTAATTGAGACCTGTCCGCATTGCCATCCTGGATTTGTATTGCAACCATCCCAACCAGGGAATGAGGTGCATCAAGAATATTATTGATGACCAGATTTATCCTTTGGAGTGGGATGTTTTTGAGACGCGGGCAAAAAATGTATTCCCCGGTGATGACTATGATATTTATATTTCAACAGGCGGCCCGGGCGATCCTGTGAAGGATGAAGGGGTATGGGAAAAAAACTATCTCCATCTTGCCGATAAGATTTTTGATAACAATGCGAATGATAAAAAGGAAAAGAAGTATGCTTTCTTCATTTGTCATTCTTTCCAAATCCTTTCACATCATCTTAAAATCGGTGAGGTGACCAAAAGAAAATCAACAGCATTCGGAATTTTTCCGGTTCATATCACGGAGGCCGGTAAGCATGATCCGATATTAAAAGATCTTCCCGAACCTTTTTATGCTGTGGATTCCCGTGACTGGCAGGTAATTCAACCCGATCTTAATAAAATAAAAGCGATCGGGGCCGAGGTGCTGGCGTTGGAAAAAATCAGGCCGCATGTAAACCTCGAAAGAGCTGTGATGGCTATGCGTTTTTCAAATGAAATATTCGGAACGCAGTTTCACCCTGAGGCAGATGTGATCGGGATGGATTTTTATTTCAAGCGCGAAGACAAGAAAAAACAAATCATTGAAAACCATGGAGAGCAAAAGTATAATGACATGATCGCCCAGTTGAACGATAAAGACAAAATTTTCCTTACGCATAATACTATCCTTCCCCGCTTTTTGAAACATGCCGTGCAGGAACTGAGGGGAATTGAATAAAGGTTTCATACTTTTATCACCTTCATTTTTTAATTTTATTATTGCGTCATGGTTTCCGAAATCCGAAAAAAATATAATTCAGTTTTTTCTGAAGAAAAGTATAAAGCATTTCTGAATGACTTGAATGCTGAATTCAATTACCCGATCCCGTTTCGTGTGGCTGAATCACCGGTGTTTATTCCGAAAGGATTTAAAAATAAAATTGAGGAGGCATGTGATGAAATTATTTCATTTCTGTTGCGTGATGATTTTAAAAAGATTTCTGAAAAAGCCATTCCTTCTCATTTGAATGTTCCGAATGAAAGCGACCACACATTATTTCTTGCTATTGATTTCGGAGTATGCAAGGACGAAAACGGGGAGATCAATCCGCAGCTGATCGAGTTGCAGGGGTTTCCCTCACTGTTCGGATGGCAGCATTATCTTGCAAAAAAATATCGCCAGCATTTTTATGCCCCTGAAAATTATGATCATCTTTTTTCAGGGTTGGATGATGAAAGCTATGTAAAGCTTTTGAAAAAAAATATTGTGGGCGATCATGAACCGCAGTATGTTATCCTTCTTGAAATTGAACCCAAAAAACAAAACACAAGAATTGACTTTTTGCTCACCGAACAAATGCTTGGCGTGAAATCTGTTTGCATCAGCGATATAACTAAAGAAGATGATAAATTTTTTTATGTCAATAAAGGAAAAATAATTCCTGTTCACCGCATTTACAACCGCGTTATTTTTGACGAACTGTTAAAACGCGATGACCTGAAATTGAATTTCAAAATGACAGATAATGTCAAAGTGGAATGGGCAGGGCATCCTAATTGGTTTTACAGGATCAGCAAATACTTAATGCCGAGGTTGAAAAGTAAATACATTCCTGCAAGTTATTTTTTGAATGAGCTGAAAACAATTCCAAATGATTTGGAAAATTATGTACTGAAACCATTGTTTTCTTTTTCGGGAAGCGGAATAAAATTTCACGTCACAAAAAAAGATATTGAAGAAATTAAAGATCCGGAAAATTTTATGCTGCAGAAAAAAGTAAAATATGAGCCGGTGCTGCAATCTCCCGGTGATGCGGTAAAAGTGGAAGTGCGTATGCTGTATTTATGGGAACCGAAATCACCGAAGCCGCAATTGATAATTAATATGGCGCGGTTAAGCAAAGGAGAAATGATAGGTGTAAAATATAATCTCAATAAAAACTGGGTAGGCGGATCAGTAGGGTTTTATGAGACTTAAGAAACTGTTTAAATTTTTTTTAGATGATTAATTGCCACAGATTCACGGATTAATTGGGATGTTTAAATAAGAAATCTGTGAATCTATGGCAATTAGATTAGCATTCTAACAAGCTTCCGACTTTTTTCTAATTTCGAAAAAAATATATTTCTTATGAAAAAAAATCTGCTTCAGCCAGAAGTAAAAGAAGAAATTCTTTCACGAATCAATAAGCTTAACGCACAAACCCCGCGTCAATGGGGTAAAATGAATCTGAATCAAATGCTAAGACATAACTCAGATGCTATGCGGCAGGTTTATGGAGAAATTAAAATTGCTCCGCGCGGAAATTGGTTTTTGAAACAGATGATGCGGTATATTATTCTGAAAACGGACATGCCGACACCAAAAGAAAAAGCGGAAACTTTCCCTGAAATTAATATGGTGGCAAGAAATATCAACCCTCCTGATTTTGATTCGGAGAAAAAGCAATTATATGATCTTGTAAAAAATTTCCCTGCAAAACAGCTCCACCCGACCAGCCCTTTGCTTGGCAAAATGACAGATGAAGAATGGGCGCGGCTGATGTATACGCACCTGGATCATCACCTGAAACAATTTGGTGTGTGATTACCTATTCGCCCTGTTAGCCCGAAGCATTTCAGGAAAACCCTGCTTCTTTAAAAAAGCGTTAATGCTTTGGGCGATCCTTTTTGCTTTTGTTTCCTCAGTCTTTGCAGCTTCAATCCATTTGGAAAAATAACGCTGGTGTGAACCGGTAAGCGTTTTAAAAAAATTTAAGGCTTCAGGTTCGTCATTCAAACATTCGATGAATTCTGTATTTAACCGGTATTCGCTTTTATCAAACTCAATCTGTACATCAAGCATGGCGCCATGCCGTTTGCCGATAGCCTTCCTGGTTGGCTTATCTAATGTAAGAATGAATTCACCTTTTCCTAACGGGATTAAACTCTTGCCTGAAAATTTGTAATTATCGAGCTTGCCTTTTGTACGAAATCCTTTTTTATTTCCGGGTTGTAATTTGTGAGCAATATCAGCAGGAATTACAATATATGTCCAGCCGGTTTTTTCACCCTGCTGACCAAATCTTAAAATTGTTGTTGTGAATTTAACAGCCACGAATTGCGCGAATTGACACAAATTGATTTAATTGGTGTTGGCAAACATTCCCCACTTAATTACCATTATAAAATCATTTTCTATTGGTAAGTATCCGTAATCGTAGCATAATTTATAAATGCCTCCAGATTTGGTTGTATGCATTTGAGTAAAATACTTAAAATTAAATCCTTTGTCATGCAATTTCATTTTTGAAATTTTTCCTTTGCCATCTTCGTGCACAACTGATTCAAGGATTCTCCTGTTCTTTCGAAGAATATTATTGATGTTGCGCATTTCAGCAGTGACATCGCTGTTCATTTTATTATTGTAATTGCTGCGGCATTGGTCATCGCAGAATTTTTTATCGGCTCTGCCTTTTAACGGTTCGCCACATTCGAGGCATACTTTTTCGGTGCTCATTTCTTGAGTGTTATCAAATCTGAAAGTCTTTTGGGCGCTACCCCGCAATATGCGACTATCAAAGCATCTTTAAATACTGACTTCTTTACTTTTTTCAATTCAATGTAAGTGGCTCCCTGTTTTCCCCATCCACCGGGAACAGGATAAATAATTGTTTATCAAAAGCACAAAAAGCGGATTGGTCAATTAAAGACAGTTTAACCATTACCAGCTTTTCTTTTTCTGCCATCGTGGCAAAAATTTTTTTGTTTACCCGAAATGAAGTTCTTTCAAAATGTGGCAGTTCAACAACTTCCGGTAGTGATAAAGCCAGTGTTCTTGCTTCTTCAACAGTTATCATTTTGAGGTATTGAATGCAAATATATACGTTTGCTTTATTCGATTGCAAACGGTTACATCCGTTTCTTTTCAGAACTATACGGCAATCACATATTAAAAGGGACAAGGGAAAAAATTAATTTTTGAAAAATAAAAAATAAAAAATTTTTAGAGTAAAACAATCAATCGTCTGACTGCTTACCCGTAGGTTTAAAAAGAACCTGAATGTTAAAGAACAAATTACACACTAACAGTATTTCGGTTATTTACCTCATCTCCTGTTATACGTCCATTAAACGATGTGTAAAAGATTATTATTTCTTAAATAGAATATCTACAATTTCATCAGGCGAAGCATTCAGTTTTAATGTTTCCGTTTCCGCTTTTCTCTTTGAATAGCGTAATGATTTCTTCGCAGGCTTGCGTACTCCTTTTTTCTTTGTTGTTTTTGCCATAAAGCAAATTTAATAAACTTCTTTCTTCTTCTCCCTGGTGAAATTTTACATTTTGGGCTGACCGAAGTCAGCCTTTGCAATGAGTTGAGAATATTTTAAACGTCCCTGTGATTGCGCTAATGCAATATCAAACCTTTCCACCTCTTTACATTTACGAGTATTATACCTGAAAGAAAATTCATTGCAGTACCTGTGTAAATGTTTTGGTGAGGCATGATGATAGACACCAATCAAACCCCTTTTTAAATGTGAAAAGAAGCCTTCTACGGTGTTGGTATGGAAGTCACCACGTACATATTCACCTGATGAATGATCTACACTCTTATGTGTGTATTTGTGCCTTAACGTGCGATAAAGTTTAAAGGCATCTGTGACCATAGTACTACCTTCTTTAACATGCTTTGCAATAAGAGGAAAAACAGTTTGTTTGTTTACCTCATTAACAGAGATTAAAATTGCTTTCCCTTCACGTCCCACAATACCAATTACCGGGGCTTTGTTTTCAAGTAGCCTGCCTTGTTCATCATACTTTCTTTTGCTTTCATGCTTATTGCCCTCTTTGCCTCCAATGTAACATTCATCCAATTCTGCAATCCCATCAATAACAAATGGGGCTTTTTCTTTAAATATTTCACGGATACGGGACAATACAAACCATGCTGACTTTTGCGTAATTCCCAAGTCCTTTGCAAGCTGGCAGGATGAAACACCTTTTTTGTGAGAGGAAAAAATATAGATAGCATGGAACCACTTTTTCAAAGGGATTTTTGAAGATTCAAGGAATGTCCCCACCGTTACCGTAAACTTTTTGTAACAGTTAGGGTTTGCACATTTATACCGTTTTCCTTTCTCAATCACGTAGGAATTTTGGCTCTTGCAATGTGGACAAGTCCGGTTACCCTTCCAAATGATATGCTCTAAATATTCCCTGCAAACCTTCTCATTAGTGAAGTTGTTTGAGAGTGTAATTAAGTTTGTGAATGTGCGTGGTGTGTTCATAATTTAACTTTAATTTTTTTATCAGCAACATCTGTTAATAAAAGCCTAAGAAAGTCAGAAAATTCCCGCCTGTTGTCTTCGGCTATCTTAATAAGTTTGTTTTTGATTTTTTCATCAAGTCTGATGGAAATTACAGCGTCTTTCATGTTGTGTTAATTTGTTTACAAATGTAAACATTGTTTACAAACACAAGACGGATTAAGCAAAATATTTTTTCTCTTAAAATCAGTCTGTTATCAATGAATAAAAAAGAACATTTTGAAGAATTGAAAAAAAAGAGGGATTTACTTAACAAAGAGTTTAAAGATAAATTCCAAAAGTTTGCAACTGAAAATAAATGTTCAGTTCACGTTAATGCTTTCTTTTGTCCTGATGAAGTCAAGTCAATAACTCCAAAAATTGCTCTTGTTTTTGACTACGCAGATAATCCTGAATTTTTAACACAGGTCTGAAACTATCAGCAAAAAAAGAAAGGTCTTCTTTCATCATAACATATATTTCTAAGTCCTTATTTAAAAAAGTTGTGGTTTCTAAATATCTTCCATTGAATAAAACTTCTTTAAAGTCTTCGTTGTGTTCGCCCGAAAGAGCATTAATATAATTCGACCATTCATTACCACTTGACGGTGCAATATATAATCCGTCAAATTCTGAATCATTAAATTTTGCAATTTCTGAAAGTAGTTTCTCTTTCGTTAATTTTAATTTCTGATAATCATTAATTTTGTCGTTCATAAATTTATTTCTTTAAGTGAGTATTAACCACCGCGCCAACGGTGGTTTTTTATTGCATAAAGATAAAATATTTACCTTTGACTTAAATAAGAAAATAGCGTTAGCTATTCCTGCATTCAGAAACTGGTAATTTAGGAACAACAGGGCTTAGTCTAATGCTCACGTTATGCGTGGGCGTAGGTTATCCTGTTGGATGGTATACCAGTACCTTGAATGCAGATAGGCTATAAGCCCACGCTGTTTTTTACAACCCTCTGTTTAGGGCTTTGACAGAATAAAATTTAAAGCCTATGAAAAAATTACTCTTTATCATTTTTCAATTTGTGAGTATTCATGTTTACTCTCAATGTGCAGACTTAGCGGATATGGTTGCGGGTACTGCTGCCATTTTACCCACTGTTTTACAAACATACCCACTTACAGAAATTCAATTAACTGAAGTATCAAGCGGAAATAAGTTCAAAAAAGATGCTGTGATAATAAATGTTAAAGAGTGTTTCGGTACTGTTATAGCCGTAGGGTTAAATAATAATCTGGGTTATATTTTTGGTTATGCCCCGGTAATATCAAACGGAAAATTTACAGATCATGGAGAATTGTATATCTATAAGAGGGAAAACGGTATATCAACAGAGATGAAACATATTATCAGAACTCTTGGAACCGAGGTTGAAAATAATGAGATTATTGAATTTATCAGAGAGGGTGCATTGAGCGTAAGTATTGAATCAAAAACAAAATTTGCTTTTATAATTTGGGACGGGTACGGGTATCTTATACATTAAAAAAACACACATGAAAAAAATCAATTTATTTATCTTAATATTATTTAGTTTCTCATTACAGGCGCAACAATTTAAGGATAAAGAATACATTCCTTTATCTGAAAATATTTTAACCCAAAGTGATTCAACAAATTTTTCAATGGACGTATTGGATTATGCGCTATGTCAATACATGAATATGCCTTACAATGGTTTAACAAACAGAAGGGAGCAAGACAGGATTGAGGCAAATAAAAATCAAATGTTCACCAAAACAGAACTTGTAAAAACCCAATACTTAGCCAGTACTCAATATCCTGATAAAATTAGTGATGGGTGGCATGTGGCAATAACAACAGACAATATTAATTTTTGCAACAATGCGAAAATACTTATTGAAAATAATCAGATGAAAGAGTTTGTAATCGAAAATTCTATTCCTGTTAAGTTTAGTCCTATTGGAGAAATTAAAAAAGCGAAAGGTATTGTTTCGTTGAAGAACTTTAAAGGGGAAGAAATAAGCATTATTGAAGTTTATTTTATTTATGATGTTGAACACTCTACGATAGCAGAGAAGCCAATAAAACCAGGGTGCGTTTGTTTTTGGAGTGACTTGAAAAGTGCCGGGGAAATTATCTTAAAGGTGAATGATCTTTTATTAGAACCCTTCCCTTTCTATTTTGGAAAGAAACCAGACGTAGCATTTAAAAGAGGTATGATTTGTAAGTTTTTAAAACCTGCCTTTTATGAGCTTTGGGCAAGGGGAAAGGGGCCACTTGGATGGAATGATAGTTTTGAGATTAAAAGCGGGTATTGTTTAAAATATAGGCTTGGAAGATAAAAACAGGTACAGGTTTTAAAAAGATGCCAAATTTATAAAAAAAATACTCACGTCCGGTAAGAAAATTATTGGATGGGGTGCGTTGAATTTTAAAACAAAAGACATACTTTTGAGACGTTGCTTCCACAGCAACACGGGAATAAGGACGACTGATAAACTTAGTCCTCACCGTTTGTAACAACGCCTCATTAGCGTGTCCGTACTTCGGTCTTTCTTACCTGTACACTGAAAGCGGATGTTAACAGCATCCGTTTTCTTTTTTATTTTTTTTATTTTTCGTACACGCCCTTAACGCGTACTTAGCGGTAAATGTAAAAAGAACATACCAAACCTTATCTAATTACATAATGTTTTTTACTGCCTTAAAATGAATAAGTTGTGACAATTATCGCAATCTTCACTCTGTAGGTTATCCTAAATTTAGGATAACTTATGGGTGCGTGTGCTGTGGGTGCAACCATTTACAAACAGTTTAATCTTTACATCTCCGCCATATTTTTTTTCAAAGAACTGGTGCAAATATAAATTGTTTTGTCCCTTTTAAGATGTAATTGCCAACTATACGCTTAAACTCCGGCTCTGGAAAAACCATGCCCGCATCTTTGCACCGTCAATTTTAATCAAACAAAAAAATCAAAATAAGTCAAACAATTTAAAAACAAAAAAATCATGAACAATTTAAGAAACAGTGTACGGTTAATCGGAAACCTGGGTGCAGCACCTGAAGTGAAAAATCTGGAAAAAGGAAACAAAGTAGCAAAAATTGCTCTTGCCACTAACGACTCGTACACCAATGCAAAAGGTGAAAAGGTGACAGAAACACAATGGCACAATTTGGTGGCATGGGGAAAAACTGCAGAGATTGCGGAAAAATACCTGAGCAAAGGAAGCGAAGTGGCGATTGAAGGAAAACTGACTTCGCACAGCTATACAGATAAACAAGGAGTGAAAAAATATGTAACCGAAGTAGTGGTGAATGAAATCCTTATGTTAGACAAAAAGAACTAAGCGGATTACAGGTAGCGCTGAAGCGGTTTCGGAAAAAGATTTCCGAAGCCGCTTCTTTTTTTTAAGTTTGGAAAAAATTCTAACACCATTTTTTTCAACCGTTATTAATGAAACATACAATCATTCAACTCTGGAGCGGTCCGAGAAATATTTCTACTGCATTCATGTACTCTTTCGCGCAGCGAAATGATACGCAGGTTTTGGATGAGCCGTTGTATGCACATTATTTAGTGCAGACAGGAATCCCACATCCGGGGCGCGAAGAAGTTTTGCAAAGCCAGGAACACGATGGAAATAAAGTGATGGAAAAAATAATTTCCGGTTCATGGACTAAGCCTGTTCTTTTTTGCAAACAAATGACGCATCATCTTATTGATATTGATTTGACATTTCTTAAAAATTCTTTCAATCTTCTTCTGATAAGAAATCCAAAGCAGGTTTTGATTTCATATTCTAAAGTAATTGCAGAGCCGCAACTAAGTGACATTGGCATCAAACAAAATTTCGAATTGTATCATTACCTCAATGAAAATAATTTTCATTGCCTTGTTATTGATTCGAATGAATTGTTGAAAAATCCTGAACAGATGCTCCACTCTATCTGCAATGAAACAGGAATAGAATTTCAACCCGCCATGCTGAAATGGGAAGCGGGCCCGAAAAAAGAAGATGGTGTGTGGGCGAAATACTGGTATGAAAATGTTCATCGCTCTACGGGCTTTGAACCTTTCAAAGAAAAAGAAACAGAGATGCCACTGCATCTTGAAAAGATATATCTTGAATCAAAACCTTATTACGATTTTCTTTTTCAATCTTCATTAAAAGCATAAGCCACGAATTTCACGAATTTTCACAAATTAATTTTAGTGTTAATTTGTGAAATGAAGTTCATGAACACTATAATCATACAATAAATAAGGAGTGAATAAATTGGTGGAGATAAAATAAATTAAAATTTAAACAGACTTTAAAATGTTACAATCATTTAATCCGAAGAACGAAAAGATATTGGTAAATATAAACGGGAAACTTTTGCCGCGCAGTGAAGCGAAAGTTTCTGTCTTTGACAGTTCAGTACAGGGTGGGGATGCTGTCTGGGAAGGATTGCGCATTTATAACGGGAGAATTTTTTGTCTTGAAGAGCATTTGAACCGAATGATTGCTTCTGCCCATGCGCTTGCTTTTGAAAATGTTCCCTCGAAAGAGGAAATTAAGAAAGCGATTTTCGAAACGCTTAAAGCAAACGGGATGAGGGATGAATCGCACATTCGGCTGACGCTTACGCGCGGAGAAAAAATTACGAGCGGTATGGATATACGTTTGAATACAAGCGGCTGCACGTTGATTGTATTAGCAGAATGGAAAAAACCGGTGTATGGAGCGGAAGGAATTAAACTCATCACGAGCTCTGTGCGGAGAAATTCCCCGATGAACCTTGATTCAAAAATTCATCACAACAATCTTATCAATAATATACTTGCTAAAATTGAGGCTAACGTGGCAGGTGCAGATGATGCGCTTATGCTGGATAATTATGGTTTTGTTGCGGAAACTAATGCGTGCAATATTTTTCATTGTAAGAATGGCAAACTTTATACGCCACATGCTGACGCCTGCCTTCCGGGCATTACGAGAAATAAAGTAATAGACATCGCTTTGGCGAACTCTGTTTCCATCACTGAAAAAAATATTTCGCTGACGGAAGTGTACAATGCTGATGAAGTGTTTACAACGGGCACGATGGGAGAATTGGTGTTGGTAAAGGAAGCAGATGGAAGAAAAATAATAAACCGTTCGGAGGAAAGGCTGTATGATAAAATTTTCTCAATCTTCAGAAAACAGACGGAAACAGAGGGAGAAAAGCTACCGTTCTGATGCTGAAAATTAATCAATTTAACAAAAGCATTTAAAATAAAATTGCCACAGATTCACAGATTAAATTTTTTAATTCTTAACAAGATTTTTTGTTGAGGAATTATTTTTTATTCCAGCGATAACCCTGTTTTATAATCTGTGAATCTGTGGCAATTTAAGAAACTACTTTTAGCTTGCCGGATACTTTGAGTACTGTCTTGATAAATAGAATCCAACTTTTTAATTTTGGCTCAAATAAATACGTATGGCAACAAAAGATAAACGAATAGATGCATACATAGCAAAGGCGCAGCCGTTTGCGCAACCTGTAATGAAAAAACTGCGTGAGCTGGTTCATAAAGCCTGCCCTGAAGTAACGGAAACTATTAAGTGGGGAATGCCCAGCTTTGAATATAAAGGACCGATGTTCGGGTTTGCGGCTTTTAAAGCGCATTGCGTAGGAGGTTTCTGGAAATCGAAATTGTTGAACGACCCGAACAATCTTCTCGGAGAACGGAAAAACCAGGGCGGTGAAGCGATGGGTAACCTGGGGCGCATGACTTCTATAAAAGATTTGCCTCCTGATAAAGCCATGATTGATTTCATAAAACAGCACATGAAATTGAATGATGAGGGAATCAAAGTGGAAAAGAAACCAAAACCGAAAAAGGAACTGGTTATTCCAAAAGAATTAATTGATGCGATAAATAAAAATAAAAAAGCAAAGGAAACTTTTGAAAATTTTTCGCCTTCGAATAAAAGGGAATATGCGGATTGGATTATTGATGCTAAAACTGAAACAACTAAAGGTAAAAGAGTAGCGGAAGCGGTTCAGTGGATGAGCGAAGGGAAGCCGCGGCTGTGGAAATATATGAAGGAATATAAATGATTTTATCAATAAGCCAAAATGCTTCCCAACCATCTTTCTATTTCCTCCACTTTCATATTTTTTCTTCGGGCATAATCCTCCACCTGGTCTTTTTCCAATTTACCCACTGAAAAATAATGCGCATCGGGATGTGCAAAATACAAGCCGCTTACTGCGGCAGTCGGATACATTGCCAAACTTTCCGTCAAAATAATTCCTGTGTTTTTTTCTACATCTAATAATTTCCAGAGTGTGATTTTCTCTGTATGATCCGGTTGTGCAGGATAGCCGGGTGCGGGACGAATGCCCTGGTACTTTTCTTTGATGATTTCTTCGTGGGTTAATTTTTCATCTTTTGCATAACCCCAGAATTCTGTGCGCACTTTTTTATGCATGAGTTCTGCAAATGCTTCGGCTAACCTGTCAGCAAGCGCCTTTAGCATAATAGAGGAATAATCATCATGGTCTTTTTCAAATTTCTCAATCCATTTTTCGATACCAAAACCGGTTGAGAGAGCGAAGGCTCCAATGTAGTCTGACCTCACCCCCGACCCCTCTCCAAAGGAGAGGGAGGAAATTCCTTCCTTCGATTGAACTTTATTTTTTAATTCATCAATGATTTTATTTAAAACAAATTCTTTCTTATTTATTACTTCATCATTTGTAAATCGAATAACCTTATATCCTATTTCGCTCAGTTCATAGGTTCTTCCTTCGTCATATTCCTTTTGTTCAATATGAATGTCTCCATCAATTTCAATAATTAATTTTTTCTCTAAGCAAATAAAATCCGGAATAAAGCCATCCAAAGGATGCTGTCTTCTGAATTTATCCCCAAGTTTCCTGTTACGCAATTCCTGCCACAAAATATTCTCTGCTTCAGTAGGTTCATGTCGCATCCCCTTTGCAAATGGTAAAAGTGTTTGCCAGTGTTTTAATTCGGTTGTGAAATATCCTGGTTTATTCTCCTCCGAAGTTGAATCGGAGACGTTTCCCCTCTCCTTTGGAGAGGGGTTAGGGGAGAGGTTTGCCGGTTTGATAAAATCAGCCAAAGCAATATTTTTCTGTTCTGCCGATTTTTGTGCCTGCTGCCTGATGGAATAAAATGTTGCTATTTGAATGTTTGAATCCTTCTCAAATACATTGATATCATCACCGTTTGATGAAGCCGGAAAAATTCCAATCACGCCTTTTGCAGTCAGCCATTTTTCCCTGATTATTTTTTGAAGCATCTCCTGTGCTTCATCAAATAATTTTTTTGCTTCTGCTCCGCGTTCCTTGTTCTCAAAAATTTTAGGATAGCTTCCTTTCATTTCCCAACTTATAAAAAAAGGAGTCCAGTCAATGTATTGAGAAATTTCTTCTAAAGGATAATCTTCAAATACTTTTATACCTGTAAAGTTTGGTTCGGAGACGACAGCGCCATTCAATTCAAATTTATTTTCCCTTGCTTTAGCAATAGAAATATAATTGTTTTTTGCACGGTCTGCTTTATGATATTCGCGCGTGCGTGCATTTTCCGCTTTTATTTCTTTTACAAAATTTTCTTTCAGATCCTTTGAAAGAAGATTGCTCACCACAGGCACGCTTCGTGATGCATCATTTACATGGACAACGGTATGAGCATAATGCGGTTCTATTTTTACGGCAGTATGAACCTTGCTGGTTGTTGCTCCTCCAATCAGCAATGGAATGTCAAATCCTTCGCGGGCCATTTCTTTTGCAACATGCACCATTTCATCAAGTGAAGGCGTAATCAATCCGCTCAACCCGATAATATTTACTCCATGCTCTTTGGCGGATGAAAGAATTTTTTCGCACGGGACCATCACACCCAAGTCAACAATGTCATAGCCATTGCAAGCCATCACCACACCTACAATATTTTTTCCGATATCGTGCACATCACCTTTCACCGTTGCGAGTAAAACTTTTCCATTCTTTGAACCGACAACTTTTTCTTTTTCTAAATATGGCTGTAAGTACGCAACCGCTTTTTTCATCACGCGCGCACTCTTCACTACCTGCGGCAAAAACATTTTTCCCGAACCAAATAAATCGCCTACTACATTCATTCCTGCCATTAACGGGCCTTCAATAATGTGCAACGGTTTTTCATATTTACCGCGCGCTTCTTCAATATCTGTTTCAATATAATCCGTGATTCCTTTTACTAATGAGTGAGAAATGCGTTCTTCAACAGTTCCTTTTCTCCACTCTTCGTCCTTCACATCTTTTTCTTTTCCTGCACCTTTAACTTTTTCTGCATGGGTGATTAATCGCTCGGTTGCATCTTCGCGCCTGTCGAGCAAAACATCTTCCACCAACTCCAATAATTCTTTTTCAATTTCATCATAGACGATAAGCTGCGATGGATTTACAATTCCCATGTCCATTCCATTCTTTATTCCGTGATAAAGAAATGCCGCATGAATAGCTTCCCGTACGTGGTCGTTTCCCCTGAATGAAAAGGAAACATTGCTCACTCCTCCGGAGATTTTAGTACGTTGTAAATTTTCTTTTATCCATTTTGTCGCTTCAAAATAACTCAACGCATTTTTCCGGTGTTCTTCCATCCCGGTTGCAACCGGAAAAATATTCGGGTCGAAAATGATGTCCTGTGGCGGAAAATTTATTTTATTGACGAGAATATCATAGGCCCGTTTTGCAATTTCAATTCTGCGAGGTGTTGTATCTGCCTGGCCCTGCTCATCAAACAACATCACAATAACCGCTGCCCCATATTTTTTTACAGTCTTTGCTTCACGGATAAATTGCTCTTCGCCACCTTTCAGCGAAATAGAATTTACAATTGATTTTCCCTGCGTGCATTTCAACCCTGACTCAATGGCTTCAAACTTTGATGAGTCAATCATCACCGGAACTTTAGAAATGTCAGGTTCGCTGGCAATAAGATTTAGAAATTTTGTCATGGCAAAATTTGCATCCAGCATTCCTTCGTCCATATTTACATCAATGGCCTGTGCGCCTCCATCCACCTGCTCTTTTGCAACGCTTAATGCTTCTTCGTATTTTTCATCTTTAATTAACCGGAGAAATTTTTTAGAGCCGGTAACATTTGTCCGTTCACCGACATTCATAAAATTAGAATCGGGACGATAGGTTACTGCTTCCAATCCGCTCAATCGTAAATAAGGTTCAATAGCTGGAATTTTCCTGGGCGGAGTTTTTCTTGCATGTTCTGCAATGTGCCTGATATGGTCAGGAGTTGTGCCGCAACATCCTCCTACAATATTTATAAAACCGCTTTCAAGGAAACCATGAATCTCTTCACCCATGTGTTCCGGTGTTTCATCATACTCACCAAACTGGTTTGGCAGTCCTGCATTCGGGTAACATGAAATAAAGAAAGGCGCTTTCTCACTTAACTCTTCAAGATAAGGACGCATTTCTTTGGCACCAAGAGCGCAGTTCAAACCAATGCTCAGCAAATCAACATGCGAAACAGAATTTAAAAATGCCTCAACAGTTTGACCAGACAACGTTCTTCCGCTTGCATCAGTAATCGTTCCTGAAATCATAACAGGCAACGAAATATTTTTTTCTTCAAAAACAGTTTGCACTGCAAATAATGCTGCTTTAGAATTGAGCGTATCAAAAATTGTTTCAATTAAAATTAAATCAACACCGCCATCAATGAGTCCGCGAACCTGTTCTGCATAAGCCTCAGCGACCTCATCAAAAGTAACGGCACGATAGCCGGGGTCGGTGACTTTTGGAGAAAGAGAAAGCGTGCGGTTTGTTGGTCCGAGAGCGCCCGCAACCCAAACCCGACCCTCTCCAGCTGACCTCACCCCCGACCCCTCTCCAAAGGAGAGGGGGGGAGTTCCACTCTTATTTGGAGGGGGATTAAGGGCGAGGTATTCACGAACGGCCTGCTTTGCGATTTTTGCTGCTTCCAAATTCAGCTCATAAGCCAATTCCTCCATGTGATAATCAGCAAGAGAAATTTTTTGTGCATTGAAAGTATTTGTTTCAATAATATCCGCACCGGCTTCGAGATATGCTTTATGGATGTCTTTGATAATTTGCGGCTGTGTTAATGAAAGCAAATCATTGTTTCCTTTCAAATCACTTTTCCAATCTTTGAAACGCTCACCACGATAACCTTTTTCATCCAGCCTATGACGTTGAATCATGGTGCCCATTGCGCCATCAATTACTAAAATTCTTTTTTCTAATTCTTTTTTTATGTCAATCATAATCTTCAATATTGATTATTTCACTGCTCTTATCATTTCTCTCTTTCCTTTAGGCCCATCCAGCGCTTTGACTTTAAATCCGACTTTTTCCAGTGTTCTTTTCACTTCTCCTTTTGCACAATAAGTAACAAGGATTGCATTTTTGTTGCAGGCATCATAAATTTTATGAAGTACTTCAAATGTCCAAAGTTCCGGTTGATGAGTGGGAGAGAATGCATCATAATAAACCAGGTCATACCCACCGTCCAATTGCAGTTCGAGCATGTCTGCATTTATTTTATGCAGAACCAAATTTCCAAATGCAACATTTTCAAACCAGTTGCAGGCATGCATTTTTTGAAAAAAAGGCTGAAGCGGGTTTCCAAAACATTCAAAATAATTCAGCTTGCCGGTAATGGAAGCCGGCAATGGAAATGCTTCCACAGTTGTATAATGAATGTGTTTCTGCAACACCTGGTTCTCGCGGAAAGTCAAAATAGCATTTAACCCTGTCCCAAAGCCCATTTCCAGGATTTTTATTTCGGGTAAATTTTTGTTTAGCGTACGCAAACCGTTTTTGATGAATACATGCATACTCTCCTGCATGGAGCCATGCAATGAGTGGTAATGCGCATTTATCCTGTTATTAATAAGGGTGTGAATCCCTTCCCTGGTTTCTGCAATTTCAATCATATTTTTTTCAATCATTTCTATTTAATTTTTCACGCAAAAAAAAATCTCTTCCGGTAAGCCGAAAGAGATTTTAAATTTTTGATTGATCGAATCTGTTTTCGACTTATCTACCTCCGTAATAAAACGGAGCAGGAATTGGCACCTTTTCTTCTCCGCCCGAGGCGGAAAAAAGAGGTTGTCAAGGCTTCATCGGGTCAGTCCCTCCACCTTTCTGGATAAGTTATTTTAAAGAACTGGGGGCAAATCTACAAAAATTATGTGTAACGTTGTCAAAAATTTTATTTTTTTATGTAAAATTTATGATGCTGAAAATGGAAAAAAGCATTCAAACTATTTTAAGGGCTGAAAAAAAAATTATTTGGGCCCTTCTGCTCATTGTATGTTGTGTCCTGATGTATTGTGCATTCCAATCTGAATATTGTGAAGGAGGTGCGGACGCAATAGTGCATTACGGTTTCGCAAAATATTGGATTTACCAACCTGCATTGTTTCTTGATTTATGGGCTAAGCCGATATTTATGCTGTTTAGTTTTCCTTTTGCTCATTTTGGATTTCATTCTTTAAAAATATTTAACATTATATGCGCTTTGTTTTCATCTTATATAACTTACCTGATTGCACAAAAACTGCGTTTAAAATACTCCTGGCTGGTCATTATTTTCATAATTTTTTCTCCTGTCTATTTTATTGTTTCCATAAGCACACTTACCGAAATTCTTTTCAGCCTGATTTTAATTTATGCTGTTTATTTGTTTTTAAATAACAATTATTTGTTGGCAAGCTGCCTTATCTCTTTGTTGCCGTTCGCAAGGCAAGAAGGTTATGGATACGTCCTGTTATTCGGGATTGCTCTGATTATAAATAAAAAATTTAAGTATTTACCGTATTTGTTTTGCGGAGTGTTTTTTTTCTCTTTAATAGGAGGTTTTTATTTTAACGATTTTTTATGGCTTATACACAAGCACCCTTATCCTTTGGGAAGTCCGTACGGGAAAGGAGAACTTTTTCACTTTATAAATGAAAGGGATAGAATTATTGGCCCGATACTTTCCATCTTATTCTTAACAGGCATAATTGGTTGGGTTTATTCTTTCTTTTTTAAACCTGAAAAATTATTTTTTGAAAAATCTTTATTTGTATTTATTGGTGCTCTTTTCTTTTTAATTGTACACTCAATATGTTGGTGGAAAGGTCTTTCGGGTTCTTTGGGTTTAATAAGAGTTATGACGTGCGTCATTCCGCTCATTGCGTTAATATGTTTAACCGGGTGGAATTTTTTCTGCTCAATCGTAAAATTAAAACTGATTATAGTGCCTGTATTAATTTTTGCACTATTTAAAATAATATTGTCCCCCTTCGAATACTATAAGGTTCCTTATACATTTAATCAGCCGGAATTGGTATCGCGGCAAACTGCAGAGTGGATAAAGGCGAATAAGATGGACCAGGAACTGATTTGCGCTACGGATCCCACTCTTTGGTTTTTTCTTAATAAAAATCCTTTTGATCATATTGGTTACCGGGAATACTTTTCACCGGATGGAAATGATATCCGTAATAAATCCATTATTGTATGGGATTCAGAATTTGGGAAACATCAACAAGGGCTTTCTGTAGAAACATTCATGGAAAACAATAGATTGAAATTATTACAGGTAAACACTCCTTTTACAAGCCTGGGGGAGCCGGGAGTAAGCACATATGCACAGTACATTTTTTGTAAATCGGATATCCCATTGGCTTCTGATAATTTCAAAATAGAAAAAAATATTATAGGTTTTAATATTACAAAAATGTACAAATACTCCTTGAAAGGTTTTAATCAAAAATATATAAGCTGCGATTTGAAACTGAATGACAGCCTTATATGTAACAGGGATGCCAATTACAGCTGGGAAGAATTTGGATTTGCTTTCGAAGATGATAAAAGACTCAGGATTCTTTGTTTTAATAATAACTTTATTACAGCAGCTAATGACAGCAGTGGCTTTTATGTACAATCAAACTCTCCTGAAATTGAAAACGGCTTATCTTTTGAATTATTAAAAATTGATTCAAATAAAATTAGTCTGCGGTCGTTGAATAATAATTTTTTAACCGTTGATTCAGCCAGTCAAAAACTTATGCTTTTTTCGGGTCCCGAAAGAAATTCAAGACAAATCTTTGAATTAATTCCAGTCCGATAAATTGGGAAAAGTCAAGCCGATTATTCAAAAAGTTTAAATTTTAATATCCTCTTTTGTTGAAAAAAATATTTGAAACTTACTCCTAAAACACCTAATCCATACCAGAAACTTCTCCTGAAATTAATTGAAGACGCCTCCGCAAAATATTTTGTGGGACAAGTTATTTCGGCAATTTCGTAACCTGCATAAAAAATCTGGGCCAGCATCTGATTATCAAAAACAAAATCATCAGAATTTATTTTATACTTTATCTTATTTAATACTTCTTTTGAAAATGCACGGTAACCGGTGTGATATTCAGAAAGTTTTTGATTCATCAGGATATTCTGCGATAAGGTTAGAAAGCGGTTAAAAAGATACTTATACACAGGCATACCTCCTTTTAATGCGCCCTTCCCTAAAATGCGCGATCCTAACACAACCTGGTATAAATCATTAGCAATGATGCTGCTCATTGCAGTAATCAGCTTGGGGGTGTATTGATAATCGGGATGCAGCATGATAACTATATCGGCCCCTAATGAAAGCGCTTTGTCGTAACATGATTTTTGATTGCCTCCATACCCTTTATTTTTTTCATGCCTGATAATATGTTTAATTCCAAGTTTTTTTCCCACTTCTACCGTATTGTCTTTGCTTGCATCATCTACCAATACTACTTCGTCAACAATATCAAAGGGAATTTCCCTGTAGGTTTGCTCCAGGGTGAGGGCAGCATTGTAAGCCGGCAATACGATGATGGTTTTTTTATTGTTAATCATATTGAGCCTGAAAATATATTCGGTAAGAATAATCGTATATATATATTATTCAATTTTATTTTATTGTTTATACGTTTGATAGGTTTGATCTGAAAGTTTAAAGTATTTTCTATTTAACTTTTTAACATTCCAATAGGGTGCCCAAGATACGCATAAAAAGAGAGTAGTGTCATTTTTGTCGAAGTTAAAATTATATTTATCGTTCGTGAGAAAAAGTGTGTTTGAAGCAGTATGCTTAGTGAGACTTAACATGAGCATATCTATTCCGGTAGCCCACGAATTAGGTTGCAAAACAGATTCATTAAAATCGGAAAAGTTTGCGATTAATTTTGGTTTATTATGACTGGTTTGATACTTGCTGATTTTTTCCAAATAATTTAACCGGTCGGAGAATTGAAAACTCACAACTGCTATTTCAATAAAGGAAATAACAAGACACGCCAGTAAAGAATACCTGGTAAGTGATTTTGCTTTGCCATCTTCATAGAAAAAAATTGAAAAAATAAAAACGGGCATAAAAATTCCGGGCATAAATGATTTTTCCATCATGGCATCGGATTCCCCCGTATAAAAAGTCAAAATGCTTATTATAAAAAAGACCAAAAAACAAATAAAGGCTATTACTAATTCCGTAAATTTTTTATTAATAATTCCATAAACGAAGACCGAGAAAATTAAAATTATTGGTGCCAAATAAATCGTTTTCCATTTTATAATAAAATACTTTATTGCATATAATTCAAAGAACTTAAACAACGTGTTCTCATAACCCAGCAATTTTGAGTATTGCTGATTATCATAACTGGTTTCATCAGAAAAAAAAAATCGTGCTGCGGCTGCGAGGAGTGTAAGAATAATGAGGAATAAAATAAAATGCCTTTTTTTGTTTTCCCTCTTGATAACCGAAATAAGCAGAACAAACAAACAAGTAAAGACTGCTGCGGGGTGCGTTAACAAGCACCAGGCATACCCTATAACAGATATAAGATAATATTTCCAGGCAGTGTTAGTAAATCCTTTAAAATTAATAATTGCATAAAGCAAAGCGGAATAGGCTAAAGCCTGATGCGTTTCGGTAACCGGATGGAAAAAGCTAAAACCAACACCTGTGATTAAACTTAAAATGGCAGCGAGTGCAGCCGGTTTGTTATCGAAAACAGCATGGCAGAGCCAAATTATAAATAGATATAACAGTGGAAAGCTGATTGAAAAAACATAAATAAGGGTTTCTAAATTGAATTTTAATTTTAAGAAAATAAGTACGGGCAATTGTGAAAGCCAGTTGCCATATCTTTTTTCGGGTAATATAAATGTTCCCCTGTTAATTATTTCAAAAAGAAAAAAACTGTTATCGATATTAAGTATCCGTTCAAAGGCGAACAGGATAGCATAAATTAAATAAATAAATAAAATAAAGTAAGAAATATATTCCCATAAAAAATTTTTATTAAGCGATTTGAAATTTATCATTACAAGAAGAAAAAACTGCAATAAATAATTTCATGCTATAAACAATTTTAATTAAACATCAGCGAAATATCATCCACATAGGCAGTTCCCGGTTCAACATTGCTAACGTATGACCGGACATGGTTCTGACTATTGTTTCGATTTTTCTGGGTTAAATCTATTTCAAATTTCACTTTTGTCCATTCCTTTTCATTTTGAATAACATCTTTTGCCTTTAACGATACCCAATCTACTATACCAAACTTTTCATCCCTGAATTCAAAAACCAACTCAGGTTCACTTTCAAGGGTTTCAATAAATACCCATGCAGAAATTATGGCTCTTTTTGGATTTTCTACATTTAAATCCTTTATGACCATATCAAAAGTTCCGGAAAAAGGACTTTCTTTATTAATTTTATAGACAAACTTTCCAGAGTGCGCCTTGTCAAATCTTAACATATTGCTGTTAGCGGGAATGCAATGAGCCTTTTGCTGGTCAACATTATCAAAATAAAAACTATCTTCCGGAGAATTGTTACAGGAGATTGCAGAAATCAAAATTCCGCTGAATAACAAAACGAAGATATTTTTCATAACAATTTATTTTGGGTCAAAAATAGAATAAATTCTAAAAGCTGTTAAAAAAAAAGAGTTTATTTGTATTTTAAAAGCAACCTGTGCAGCTATGAAAAATACCTTTCTTACCCAACCTAAATTTTGGCTAACGCTGATTTTGGGGGTTTTTTCAGTTCTTTTTATGATAACAGCTATCGGCAATCATTATTATTTCCGGACTTATGCATTGGATTACGCTACATATAATTTTGCTTTTTATGATTATTCACATTTAAGGATAAGTCATTGTCCTTTATATGAAATTTGGGGCGATCACCGGGGCACTTTTTTCCAGGATCACTTTTCACTGACCATTTTTTATTTTGTTCCTTTCTATTGGATGTTAAACTGGTTAACCGGTTCGTACACCCTGTTAATTTTACAAACTCTTTTAATATTAATCAGCGGATTTGTAGTTTTTAAATTCGTTTCAACAAAAACAGCCAATGATTGGCTTGGGCTCTTTGCCCTTTTACTATATTTTCTTTTGCAGGGAAGATACAGTGCTTTTACAGGAGATGTTAATATTGGTGTTATCAGCCCTTGTTTTATCCCGTTCTTTTTGCATTTTGTAGAAAAGAAGAAGTTTATTAAAGCCACCATTGTCTTCATTTTGGCTATCTTTTCCAGGGAAAATATGTCGTTGTGGTTTATTTTTATTTCAATTGTTCAGCTATTTTGGTATAAAAACGATCAGCGGGTTTTCAGGTATTGCCTTGCTTACTTAGCCTGTTCTTTTGTTTTCTTTTTACTTCTGTTTTTGGTATTTATTCCCATGGTTGAAATACCTGAAAAAAAATACACGTTATTTACCTTTTCAGCACTGGGAAATACTCCTCTCCAGGCTTTGAGTTTTATTTTAACTAATCCGATAAAAACTATCAAACTATTATTTGTTAATCATCTCAGTGATCATGCTTATGATGGAGTTAAGTTGGAATTTTATTTAATATATCTTGTCTCAGGCGGATTCTTATTATTGGTAAGACCCGTTTATGTCCTTTGGCTCATCCCTGCAATCGCCTTTAAAATGTTTAATGATTCGCCTATCCGATGGAGCGTGGAATGGTACTATTCGCTTGACATTGTTACATTAGTTTCAATAAGTGCCGCACTTATTATAGCCGAAATAAAAAAAACAGCACAATTTAAAACCGGGTTATGCCTGTTTATAGTTTTTTTGACCATGGGTGTCACTATTGAGAAATCAAATAGCCGTAATCGGGAAATGGCCTGGTGGGGTACCGTAAAAGAATGTGTTTGGAAGCCGGCATTTTTTAACTCTCCATATAACATAAAGAAATTTAACCAGGCCTTAAAACTAATTCCTGAAAAAAGCAGCTTGTCGGCCTCCGAAACACTGCTCCCTCATTTATCACAAAGAGATAGTATTTATTATTTTCCTAATATAGGGGAAGCGAAATACCTTGCTTTTTTAACAGATAAAAAGGATAACTATCTTGCCAGCGAAGAAGAATATAAAAATACAATCTCAAAATACCTGAATGACCCGCTATGGGAGCCTGTTGTAAATGATTATCCTTTGATAATTTTAAAAAAGAAATAGTTTAAAATTTGCTGAGTTTGTTTTTCAGATGAAATAAAATGTTATATCAAAAAGTAAACTATTGCTTATACTTTCAGGAATATAATTGAATTAATCCGTGTTTTCAGGATAAAAATTGAGCGCCAGTAGAGCGAATTAAGGAAGCGAATTTTGTATTAAATAACTATTCCGCTCCTATCGTTGCCTTATCATAATCGGGATGTTCCAGCAACTGATCATAATTTTCCGGCCATCGATTTGTTCCAAATATTTTTAAATACAGCTTAAAATTCATGCTGTCATAATGCAGAAGAGTCGTTTCATATTGTTTTGTTTGAAATAAATTTAACCATACAAAAAAACCTAAAAGTAAAAAGAAAGGTACTTTGACTAAAAGCGGTTTGTTTAAAATTGTGTATACAAAAACTCCAATCGGGAGAGAAAACAATGGATAAAAGTCAATCATTGTTCTTGCACCAAATGATCCGCCATACCACCAGCACCACCAGGAAAAAGTGGTGTAGATAAAAATTATCGAAATAATAAAAACAATTGATGAAAAAGGATATTTTTTCTTAAACGAGAAATAGAGTCCCGGAAAAACTAATAGCATGAAGGGCGTATAAATAAACAACCCTTTTCTGAATCCAAGCAACCCATCGAGAATATGAGGATGTGAGAAATAAAATTGTTCATTTGTATAAGAATAATAAATATAATGCCCGGTCATATATTTCCAGTAGAGTAATTGAGGGATTATTGGGATTAAGAATGCCAGAATTAAAAGCGGAACTAAATAAAACTTTTTTTTAAATAACTTTATTTTTTCTATCAGGTGATTGCGATCTGAATAATAAAAGAACGGAAATAAAAGAATAAGAATGTTCAGGGGTCTTATTAACGTTATTAATCCTCCAACTGCGAGCAGAAAAAACAAATATTTTACAGAATGAATGTTTTCGTTCCATTTGACGGATAGCCAGGCAAAAACAGAAACAAAACAAAACGTATAAACATGTGACATTCCGCAATCATTGATAGTATAATTAAATAAATTAGTTCCTATCGCAATTAAAATAACCATTATCGCGGCAACAGGTTCATTGAATAGTTTTAAAAAAATTCTTCTTAGAAATATAAGCCCGGTTAACGCATAAAACAAAGCGGCCATAGCAATTGAATGGCGATATGATTTACCATATCCATTATCATCTTTGTTTTTTAAAGAATAGTACTTATTAGCAATTAAAAAAAATGGGGACCAAAGTACAGCAACTCCCATAGTCATTTTTTGTACTTTCCCTTTACCATCAATTTGGTGATACATTGCCTTATTGTTTATATCCTCCGGCAAAGAATCAAGAAAGTTAAAAGCAAAATCATGATAAATAAAGGCTGCAGGCAGGTAGGAATAATAGCTGGTAACATCATATTTAATAATGCTTGGCCCGGTCCATTTGTGATATTTAAAAGATTGATGCACCATGAAAGAAAAAACAAGTAAGGTTATTACCAAAGAGATCGAAAAATTTTTTTGGTAACGTTGCATGTTATTCAACACACGAATTATATTATTAGACCAAATTATATTTCAGAATGCACCATATAGCCCTGAATCCATCCTTCCACCCGATTTTTTTTCCTTCCTCATAGGTCCGCCCATAGTAGGAAATTCCTACTTCATAAAACCTGATTTTCGGAACACGGGAAATCTTAGCCGTAACTTCGGGCTCAAAGCCAAATCGTTTTTCTTTTAATTTAATAGATTGAATAATTTTGGTATTGAAAAGCTTATAACAGGTTTCCATGTCTGTCAGGTTAAGGTTAGTAAACATATTTGAGAATGCCGTCAGGAATTTATTTCCTATGGTGTGCCAGAAAAATAAAATTCTGTGCGGATTTCCACCCATGAACCGGGATCCATATACTACATCAGCGAAACCATCCATCACGGGCTTTAAAAGAATATTGTATTCCTCGGGATCGTATTCCAAATCTGCATCCTGAATTATTAAATAATCACCTGTTGCGAGCTCAATTCCCTTATGCAATGCAGCGCCCTTCCCCTGGTTATATTCCTGGTTAAACAAACGCATATGCTGATTTTCATGGCTGGAAATATATTTTTCGACCACCGCCCTTGTATCATCACTTGAAAAATCATTAACAATAATAATTTCTTTTTCTATGTTACTGATAAGTTTAACGGCAAGGATTTTATCAAGAATTAAATGAATAGTCCTTGCTTCATTGTATGCGGGAATGATAATAGAAAGCTTTTTCAAAGGTATAAAGGGAAGAAAACTTGCGGATAAAAATAAATCAAATTTTTATCTCTTCACCCTTTCCATTAAAAAAATGATATTCCATCAGGTGATATGCGGTTACAGCTTCCACTCTTAATTTTCGTTTGTATTTCCTTTTCCATTTTAATGCAACGGAAGAAAACAATCCCTTGTTCAGATATGATTCAAGAAAAGGATGCACTTTTAATAAAAGTGATTTTTCGTTTTGCTCTTCGGCAAAATAACGGATATTATTTTCAATATCGTCCAGCACCAGCAAGCTTGCTTTGATTTCACCGGTACCATCACAGGCGGGGCATTTTTCGACCGTTTTAATCTGCATTTCGGGCCGCACACGCTCGCGGGTCATCTGTACCAATCCGAATTTGCTTGGAGGGAGCACCGTATGTTTTGCCCTGTCTTTTTTCATCTCCTCTTTAAGGCAGTCAAAAAGCTCTTTGCGATTTTGCGTGGTACGCAAATCAATAAAGTCAATGATGATGATACCTCCCATATCGCGCAGGCGAAGTTGCCGGGCAATCTCTTTTGCTGCAGTAAGATTTACCTGGAATGCATTATTTTCCTGGCTGTCACCGCTCCGGTTTCGTCCACCGCTGTTTACATCAATCACATGCATAGCCTCGGTATGTTCAATTATGAGGTATGCACCGTTTGGAAGGTTAACCGTTTTTCCGAAAAGGGATTTTATTTGTTTATCTATCCCTAAGTTTTCAAAAATGGGAACTTTGCTTTTGGCATATTTTACAATTTCCTGTTGTTCCGGTGCAATGGTGCGGATATAAGATTTTATTTCCTCCGCCATCGCAATATCATTTACATGAATGGCATTGAAATTCGGATTGAGCATATCCCGCAAAATGGTTGAGGTGCGATCCATTTCACCAAGAACTTTTAAGGGCGGCTTGGCAACTTTTAATAATTCGTATGCGCTTGTCCATTTCGATAACAGGTCCTGGATATCAGCATCCAGCTCGGCCACTTTTTTTCCATCAGCTACAGTACGCACTATCAGTCCGAAGTTTTTCGGCCTGATGCTCATAGCAAGTTTTTTCAGGCGCATTCTTTCCTCGGCACTCTTAATTTTGGAAGAAATGGAAACAATATTTGAAAACGGAACCAGGACAACGAATCTTCCGGCCAACGACAGCTCGGAAGTGATGCGCGGACCCTTTGTGGAGATGGGTTCTTTGGCAATCTGCACCATCAGCCATTGATTATTTGAAAGCACCTGCGTCATTTTACCGGTCTTCTCAATATCTTTTTCGCAGGTAAAATTATTGAGCGTTGGTTCCATCTGCTTTTTATTAATCGAATCGTTCATAAATTTAATGAGCGACCGCAGTTGAGGACCCAGGTCAAGATAATGCAGAAAAGCATCTTTCTCATACCCGATATCAACGAAAGCAGCATTCAATCCGGGCATTATTTTTTTGATACGCCCCAGGTAAATATCGCCTACTGAAAAGTTATTATCTTTTTTTTCTTTACTTAATTCAACAAGTCTTTTTTCTTCGAGCAACGCAATGTTGACTTCGGAACCTGTTGAATCAATTACTAATTCACTGTTCACTATAAATAATTTTAATAAAAATATATAATCATAAAAACTGCATTTGTTACCATTAAGGTAATTTACAGGATCTAAAAATGATGCTCTTCTGACATCCGTCAAAAGAAAAATCAATCAATCAATAGAAAAAACGTAAAATGTAACGTATTCACCGGGTGACTTGAAATCATCCGGTGAATAATAACAGGCTATTTCTTTTTGTGCCTGTTTTTTCTAAGTCTTTTTTTACGCTTATGCGTAGCCATTTTATGTCTTTTTCTTTTTTTTCCGCTTGGCATATTAAGAGGTTTGACGTTTAGTATTTATCCCGAAGGGACTCCTTCGGAGAGGTTGAGGTATTATAACTTTAATAATTATTGAAGTGGGATATCGGCTCTATTTTTTTAGTTCAGCAATATATTCATTTACTTCTTTAATCGCTGCAATGTCGGTTGACAGTTTTTTATATTGCTCAAAATTATCAATTGCTTTTTGTTTTTCACCCTTTTGAATATAAACCTGTGCTTTAAACAGGTAAGCATCAATATGGGCAGGATTTATTTCAAGCACTTTATCAAACCTTTCTAATGCCTTGTCAAACTGGTTTGATTTAACGGAAAGAAATCCGAGGTTTAATTGCGCATTTTCATGATTGGGGTTTTCAGCTATTACTTCGCGCAGCATCATGATTCCCTTCATCGGTTCAGGTGTGGCTTCGGCATAAAGAACAGCAAGATCAGTTTTTGCATTGAGGTTTTTGGGATTTAATTCGAGAACCTTTGTGTAATTTTTTATCGCTTTCCCGACCATATTGGTCTTCATCACGCTGTCAACGGCCATTTTATAGGCGTCAAAATAACGAAAAGATGCCTTAATATAGCTCTTTTCTGAATTGTCTTTTTCTGCTTTTTGTTCATAATAATAAGCAGACAAGGCAAACATTTTTTTACTGTCCCAGATCACAGCCAGCGAATCATATAAGGTCAAATTCATTCTTGATGAGGGTTGCTGCAAATCTTTAAGCCAGGTTTCGGATTTGGTACGTTCTGCTTCCGAAAGATTCTTATTCTGAAAGACAAGTAAATCCTCAAAACTAAATACCTGTTTTGCGGAGGGTTCAGGCAAATTCATTTTCTCAGCAAGTGGCGCTTTACGTGGGGCAAGATATAATGCCGCACTCAGAATGGCTGCTCCTGCTATTAAAAATATTTGTAAAGTTTTAGATTGCATTTGGGTTCAGGTTCCGGGTTTCGGGTTGTTGGATGGATGCCCACACACAAAACCCAAAACTTGAAACTTTTCCTACTCATCTTCCGGGTCCATCTTTTCCTCTTTAACAACCTTCACATTATTCTTAACACGTTCTGCAAAGGTTTTGGCAGGTTTAAAAGCCGGTATATAATGTTCTGGAATAATGATGGTTACGTTTTTTGTAATGATCCTGCCGGTTTTTTCAGCTCTTTTTTTACATATGAAACTCCCGAATCCACGCATATAAACATTCTCGCCATTTGACAATGAATTTTTTATTACTTTCATTGTGGATTCAACCACCTGTTGCACAACCAGTTTTTCAACACCGGTTTTTACTGAAATTTCATTCACTAATTCTGCTTTTGTCATTTTTATCTGTTATTGAATTGGAACTTAACTTGTTTATAATGCGCAAAGGTAGGTAAAAGGTTTAAAGTGTATAGTTTAAGGTCAAAGTTTTGACCCGGTCAACCTTGAACTCCCGATTCAAAATTTCCTTATTTTGACGATAAAAATGGATTCCCTGGACGGAGGAAACCTGTAAGAAAACAGGACTGAATCAACTTTAACTTCCCCACTCTGCCATTGAAGGGAGTCAATGTTAAATTTATCATTTGAGGAATAATAGAGAATTTGCATCCCGTCTTTTAAAACTTCTGCCGGAAGAAATTCATTTCTCCAGCTTCTGAATTTTCCTGATGCTGAATTTACAAAATAAAATCCGGTATAGTATTTTTCAAGTTCGTGATAATACCAGCCCGTTCGTTCCCCGGCATAATTGACGCCAAATAATAAAGCAGGTTGCGGAAAGGGTGCGGTAACATTGCAATCAAGCAATATTAAATCATATTTATAGGGCTTTACTTTTTCAAGCATTACTTTATCGGGTTGTTTTAAGGCAGGCCAGAAATAGTATTGCTGTTCGGCCTTAATAATGAGAAAAATCGAAAATGCAACAAATATAATTTTGAAAAAGATCCTTTTATTCCCTTCCATTTTTTCTTTTATCTTTTTAAAAAATCCTTCTGTCACTAATATCCAGGAAGGAATCGCAAGCAAATGGGCGGGAATTAAATAATGCGGTGAATAATGCTTGCAAACAATAAATGTTTGCAAAACAATAACAAACCATATTCCTGCCAGTGGTTTTGTATTCTTAACTGCATTTTCCCTTTTGAAAAAATAATTTATGGATTGTATAACAAGAAGAATAGTGAGGATAAAAAAAGTGAACGTAAACAGCCATACATCATTCATTGCAGCTTGTAAGTTTTTAAAAAACTCATCCCAATTCGCAAAACCTTCGCCCCCGCTTCCATATTTACCGGTGTGAGTCGCTATGCTGTCCACCCATCCGAAAAACTGAGGGGCGTAATGCCATCCCGGAAAAGTGAATAGTATGAACGATACAATCGTAACCATTACAAAAGCCAATCCCTGCTTAAGGTTTTTACTCATTATGAGCCATAGGAAAATAACAGGAAAGGAAGAAATTTTCCCTGCAACCATTATTCCGCACAGGATAGCCGCTGGGATAACCAGGTTACGCTGTAGTTTTTTATTTTCAGATATGGCATAGGTAACAATCAGCGGAGCAAGCAAAATGCCTGTAATGACAAGAATAAATTCAGTCATCAGGTTTTGAGAAAAGAATATGGCACGGGGCGAAATGAGATGAGTGGTTTGAATCAGCAATGCATAAAAAATATTTCCGGTAAACCGTATCATCAGCCAACCGGCAAGAAATATGGAAAGTGAAATAAGGATGCAGCTGATGACGCACATCCTGAACAGGTACCATTCAGGATTTACGATCACATCTTTCACAATATCTTTTTCCCCCCTGAAAAGATGGAAAAATTTTATGGTGATTCCTGAATAAATCTGCAAAGGAGTTCCCGGATGATCAGCATGGCCTGCTTTGAAATGACCGGATGCAAGGTTTAACCCGTTGAACATATAATCATACGTAGGGTCGGACCATGAAGAATAAAAAGGATTGCGTTCTGTTACGATTGCAATATTGAGCAGGAATGTAAGAAGAGGGGTAATTAAAAGAAGTCCCCATTGCGGAACTTTTTTAAGCTCTGTCATAATCTGCTTTCCAGTTCTTTATGGCTTTTTTTATTTCATCGCTTTCCAGGTTTTCATCAGCCGCTTTTTTTGCAAGAGCAGGAAATTCTTCATCACCGGCAAAACGCAAGGCAACAATTTGACCCATGTTCAATTTTTTTTCCAATGTTTTTCCGGTAAGGATATAATGGCGGAAATTCTCTTCCGCCCTGATGGCCCTGTTCTGTGCTTTCAATGCAAACGACCTGCTGTACCACCAAAGTAATATAAGGACAGCAGAAACTATTAAAAGCACCATCGCAATGTAATAGAATCTTTCATGAGTGACGGCTTTATAAAGTTTAAATGCAGAAAGCAATAATGCTGCTCCCGCTAAACCCGGGGTGATGAAATGATAGAGCGGTATATACCTGCGATGGTTCTGATAATTCTGATCTGTTTGCATTTTATGATGTGATTGGTTGAGGCAAAAGTAATTGAACAGTTTCAGGTTTTCACATACGTGTAAATAAGCAGAACGAGGGGGTATTGTCCTGTATTTGGCAGAATGCCTTATTTATGATCCTTTTATGGAACTATCTAAAACTTACACCTTTTTATGCCGGGTTTTGTTCCCGGATTTTTCATATTAAGAAATTGTTAAGAATACCGCCAATATTAAGTAAATTTGAATATTAGTTTTTTATTTGACATTCAATAAATTTCATATTATGGAAAAGAAAGCGAGAAAAAAAATAGAAACCAAAATCCGTTCGGCAATTGTGCAGGCAATTAAGGAAGAAAAGTTACTGACGGATAAAATTGAAAGGGCCATTAAAAAAGCGGTAAAGCAGCTTTCAAAAAAGTTGGCCAAAAAGAAAAAATCTTCACCGAAGAAAAAGGCAAAAAAGAAAGCGGCAAAAAAAACCTCCGGATCTTCAAATAAAAAGGCGAACGCTGCTGCATACAACCTGCAACCCGAAAACCTGAGCCCTCAACTTTAATTTTTCGCTGTTATTATAGGGGATAGATGAACAAAGAACCGTTGATGCTGATAAACCGTGAGATCAGCTGGCTCTCTTTTAACGAACGCGTTTTACAGGAAGCCAATGACCCGGCTGTGCCGTTAATCGAGCGCATGAGGTTCCTGGGAATTTTTTCAAGCAACCGTGATGAATTTTTTCGTGTGCGTGTTGCCACTTTAAGACGAATGCAAAAAATTGGCAGCAAGGTAAAAAACATTCTTGGTGAAGATCCGAAAATGCTGCTCAATAAAATCCTTCTGAAAACTTCAGAGCAGCAGGATCGTTTTGAAGGGGCCTATCAAACCATTCTCAAAGAACTGGAGCTGCATAATATTTTTATGATCAATGAAAAGCAGCTCACTGAAGACCAGGGACAGTTTGTGCGCGAATATTTTCATGAACATGTTTTCCCGGCACTTGTTCCCATTATGCTTGACCAGGCTCCGCAATTTCCGTGGCTCAAAGACCGGGCTATATATCTCGCTATAAAATTGAACCGGATAGACAAAAAAAACAAATATGCTTTAGTTGAAATTCCTACCGATAAAATTTCGCGATTCCTGGTTTTGCCAAAAGAAAATAAATACATCATGCTGCTGGATGATGTAATCCGTTATTGCCTTCGTGATATTTTTTACAGCTTTAATTTTGAAACCGCTGAAGCCTATACGATAAAGCTGACGCGTGATGCCGAACTGGATATTGAACAGGATGTTTCAAAAAGCCTCGTGAAAAAAATTTCAGAAAGCATTAAGCGCAGAAAAAAAGGCGACCCCGTGCGACTGGAATATGATGAAACAATTGCGCCCGATATTTTAAAATTTATCACCAAAAGATTGCGGTTTCTCCGTGATGAAAACACCGTCAGTGGCGGACGCTACCATAATTTTATTGATTTTATAAATTTTCCCAACATCGGCAAGAGCGAATTGAAATATAAATTTCCTCCCGCTTTATCCCATCCGGATCTGAAAAAAGACCATAGCATTTTAAAAGTCATCCGCAGAAAAGATATTTTGCTCACCTATCCTTACCAGTCATTCCATCATATAATTGATATATTGCGCGAAGCTTCGATTGATCCGAAAGTAAAATCCATTTCCATTACGCTTTACCGGGTGGCAAGAAATTCAAACATTGTAAATGCGCTGATCAATGCCGTGAAAAACGGGAAGCAGGTAACAGCGGTTGTGGAATTGCAGGCTCGGTTTGATGAAGAGCGGAATATTTACTGGTCGAACCGGTTGCAGGAGGAAGGCGCAAAAGTTATTTACGGTGTGCCCGGATTAAAAGTACACACCAAATTATTTTTGATCACGAGGGAAGAAAACGGGCACAACCATTATTATGCACATCTGGGCACCGGAAATTTTAATGAAGACACGGCAAAAGTTTATTGCGACCACAGCCTGCTCACTTACGACAAAAGAATTACACAGGACGTAGCACAGATTTTTAATTTTTATACCGACAATTATAAAACCGGTCATTATAACTATTTACTGGTTGCGCCTTTTTTTATGCGCAAAAAATTAGTGTCGCTGATTGAAAAAGAAATTAAACATGCACGGGAAGGAAAAGAAGCATGGATTTTTTTAAAGATGAACAGCCTGGTGGATGAAGAACTCGTTTCAAAAATATATGAAGCGAGCCGCTGCGGAGTAAAAGTAAGATTGATCATAAGAGGGATTTGTGCCTTAGTTCCCGGTGTGGCAGGCATCAGTGAAAATATTGAAGCCATCAGTATCGTGGATAAATACCTCGAGCACAGCCGCGTTTTTATTTTCTGTAATAAAGGAGAAGAAAAATATTTTTTCGCTTCCGCTGATATGATGTCACGCAATCTTGATTTCCGTTCTGAGGTCGTAGTGCCTGTTTTTGACAAAGGGATTCAGAAAGAGCTGAAAGATATTCTCGAAATACAATGGCGCGATAATGTGAAGGCACGGATGATTAATGAAAAGCAGGATAATATTTACCGCACAACCGAATCAAAAACAAAAGTGCGGGCGCAGGATGAAATTTATAAATATTTGCGGAAAGAAAAATTAGCTTTGCAAACAGAAAATAAACAACTGGATGAGATTCGCCTCAATTGACATTGGCTCCAATGCCGTACGGTTGCTTTTGTGCAACGTAATAGAAGACAGTAAAGACACGCATTTCAAAAAAAATGAATTGATCCGGATGCCCATCCGCCTGGGGGATGATTCCTTTTTGCAGAAAAAAATCTCAGAAGAAAAAATTAAAAAGCTCGTTGATACCATGACGGCTTTTAAATATCTCATTAAAGTTTTCGATGCCGTGAGTTATAAGGCCTGCGCAACTTCTGCCATGCGTGATGCTGAAAACGGGAATGAAATAATTGAGCGCATAAAAAAAGAATCTGGAATACATGTTGAAATCATTGATGGTAAAACGGAAGCCGAGATTATTTATTCCAATCATATTGCCGAACATTTAGAACATGGCCATTCCTACCTGTACATTGATGTGGGAGGAGGAAGCACTCAGCTTACTTTATTTTCAGGTGACAAAATTGTTTTTTCACAATCATTCAATGTAGGTACCATTCGCTTTCTTCACGAAACAGTTACAAAAGAATACTGGACTCTTTTTAAAGATAAGATAAAGGAAATCACCCGCGATGCACATCCTCTTACAGCAATCGGTTCCGGTGGAAACATCAACAAGCTTTTTAAAATGCTTCGCAAAAAAGAAAATAAGCCGGTGTATTATGAGAAATTAAAAGAGCTGCATGAGTTCATCAGCAGTTTCAGCGTGGAAGAACGTATCACCCAACTCGGGCTGAATCCTGACCGTGCCGATGTAATTGTTCCTGCCGCAAAAATTTTTCTTGCCGTCATGAAAAATGCAGGGATTGAAGAGATGATTGTCCCGCAAATCGGCTTGTCAGACGGAATAGTGCATTTGCTTTACGAAGAATACAAAGCAAAAAATACTGAAAAAGCAACTGCTTAATTTGAAAACTAGTGCCACAGATTCACAGATTTTTTACCTCCCCAACGGGGAGGGCTGGGTGGGGCTTACTCTTTGAATCTGTGGCAATAGTATTTTGTTTAACACAATAATATCCTTACGTTCACACTGATTTAAAACCGGCAAAAGAGATTTGAAAAAATCTTACAGCCATGATTATTTCAGAAAAGAAAAAGCATCTCCAAATTGTTTTTATCTCGCACGAGCAAAATGAAAACACGAATTATCTTGTTGCTCTCCTGAAAAGACATCCCGGAATTTGTGTTTTTGAAGGAACCGATCTGCTCATTGACAATTTGCTGAAATTTCCCAATGCATCGTTTGGAATTCATAACACGGTTTTTTTTGAATTGCTCTTTGATCTTTTAAGTGACAAAAGATTTCAGTCGTCTGAATTTACTCCTTTGGATTTCGAAGAAATAAGCAAAAGCAAAAACTGTTATGAGGCGTTCTTAAAACTTATGAACTTTTATTGTTGGAAAACAAAACCCGCAGCAACAACTCTTGCATACAACCTTCCTGCACCCATAAGCTTCAAAGAGCTTTTCGGAAGGTATATTGTAAGGGATTTGAAGGCCAGGTATATTCACGGGTACGGTGAAGTATTTTTAAATAATGAAAAGACCCATGGAAATTCTTCTGATAATTTACTTTCTTCTATCTGCCATGGCATATTACGGGTGAAACAAAATGATTTTATAACTAACTACGAATATGAATACAAACGATTGTTCAGGTTTTTAAACTCTTCGGTGGCTGAACCTCCGCAACCGGAAAAGAAAACTAAAAAATTGTATAAAAAATCAAAGAAGCTGGCAGAAACGGAAAATTCATGGTTCAGGCAAATTGTTTCCGAAAGTGAAAACAAACCGGAAAAGGTATTTGTGAAGAAATTTTTTAATGATTAGCTGCACAATCACTCCTGACAAAAAAACTCCCTCTTTTTCAATATTAAATTAACGTTAAGTTATCAACATGGGTTTGCTTTTCACAGGTGCCTTTAGCTAACTTTGAGTTGCTCTTTTAGCTCCAATACTCATGATACACCTCGAAAAAAGCTGGCTGCCCCCGATAGCCGGAAGAAAAAAGTTCTTCACCTCTGCATTTTATCACAGGCTTTCACAGGAGATTGACAAAAAGAAGTATGATATTGTATATGAGGGGTACGCGGATCCGCTCGATCTCGACAGCGAACAGCCGGATGTAGTAGTTTATGACAAAAAAAACTCTGTGAATCCCGTTCTTCTTATTGAGTTTTGCAACGACAATAATGAAGAAGATGTTTTACGGACCATACAAGTGATCAGGGAAGTTTATGAGGCAAAGGAAGCATATGTTTATAATTTTCAATCTGACCGCTGGTTTAAATTTTCGAATATGCCTGAACAAAAACCGGGACCTTCTTTCAGCAATCTTTTGGGAATTGACATGAATAAAATTTTCAGCAACAGCCTTAGTAAATACTACGTTTCCTGAGCGCAGTAATTTTAAAAAAGTCCCGGTAAAAAAACTATTTTTTCTTTTTATCTTTCGGTTCGTTCAAAAGCTTTACATATTCTGCGAGTGGAGGAAGCTGCATTTCCTTTCTCCTGTCATCTGTATAAGCCGGTTCCTGGAGAGGATGAGGGAGGTACATTTTCTTTTCATTGTCATAATAACATTGCGTTCCATAGACTTGTTTTAACCCGGCATTTACTAACACCCTGTCAACAAGGTACGCATAATCATTAGGGGAAGCTGTTCCCTGGTCAACCGGAATTTTCATCCATACCACCACTTGTTGCTGAAGCGCAGTATCCGCGTCCTGGTGTAAAACCAGCAGCCAGAAATTATGCGCCCCTTCTTCCCCCACTTTATCCATCGAAGGATATGCATTATATTTTGCAAGAATATTTTTTAAGGCTGCATTATGATTTTTGTCAGCCTGCTGCATATTGCCCCATGCTTTTTTCCACTGGGGGCTGTCCTTCCCATATTTTTTAAATGCAGTTTCTACTTTTTGCCGCATAGATTTATCTTTTGCAGCCATCCTTTTCAAACTGTCAGCCATCAGTGAATCAATTTGTGCTGACAATGAAAAAGAAAGTAAAAGCAGGATACATGTTATAAATGTTCTCATAATTTTTACCATTACGGAATGCAAACTTAAGACAAAGTTGGTTTTTTTAATGTGTCGTACCTTTGTTCTTAATCTTGATTTCAGTTTCTGAAAAGAGACCCTTGAATGTTAAAGAACCTGTGAAATGAAAAAATATTTCCTCCCTCGTCCCGCGAAGCTTCAGCGAAGTGGGATTCTTTTATATTTTACATTTTGCATTTTGCATTTTGCATTTCCGCAAAATCCTTTAGTAAAACAATGGGACAAACGGTGTGGCGGAACATTTCATGATGCCATATATTCATTCCAGCAAACTGCTGATGGAGGATATATCCTTGGTGGCGAATCTTATTCTGACAGCAGCGGGGATAAAACACAAAACAACTGGGACGCAACGCTCAATTCAGCAGATTACTGGATCGTGAAAATTGATTCTGCGGGAGGAATAGAATGGGACAAACAGTTTGGAGGAACCGCAGATGATTATCTTTTGTGTGTTCAGCAAACCGCTGATGGCGGTTATATTCTCGGGGGCGCATCAGAGTCAGACAGCAGCGGTGACAAAACTCAAAATGCATGGGGAATGTATGATTACTGGATTGTAAAAACCGATTCGCTCGGAGTTAAGCAATGGGATAAACGTTTCGGTGGGATTGCTAATGAAGAGCTGTATTCATTGCAGCAAACCGCTGATCACGGGTACATCCTTGGCGGATATTCTTATTCTGACAGCAGCGGTGATAAATCCCAGCATACACAAGGGCAGGATGATTACTGGATGGTAAAAATTGATTCGCTCGGAATTAAACAATGGGATAAACGGTTTGGAGGATCAGGGTATGACGAAGCTTACACCATTGAGCAAACTGCTGATGGCGGTTATATCATGGGAGGTTATACAACACAGGGAATCTCAGGGGATGTATCACAGGCTTTATGGGGAGGATGGGATTACTGGATTGTAAAAACAAATGCTGCCGGAATAAAACTATGGGACAAACGGTTTGGCGGAACAAATGACGATGTACTTTATTCGATCCATCAAACTTTGGATCATGGATATATTTTAAACGGCTGCTCAAAATCTGACAGCACCGGTGATAAAACACAAAACAACTGGGATACTGCAGCAGTCACGTACGATTTATGGGTAATAAAAATTGATTCGCTTGGCATTAAGCAATGGGATAAAGGTCTTGGCGGAGACAACGATGAAAATCTTGCGGGCAACGTTACACAGACTGCAGACAAAGGATATTTGATTCCCGGAACATCGTACTCAGGAATTAACGGAACTAAAACAGAAACCAATCTCGGGGTGGAACAGGCATGGATCACTAAAACAGATTCATTGGGAAACCAACAATGGGATAAAACGGCATTAACTGATGGTCATGATGAGGAAGGTCTTGCAGTGCAAACCAGCGATGGATGTTATGCAATAGTCACTGCAACTTTCAGCGGAATAGCAGGATACAAAACACAACCTAATTGGGATCCAAATGGCACAACATACGATTACTGGATTGTAAAATTTTGTGACAGCACACTAACAACAGCAAGCCCCACCCCGACCCTCCCCGTGGGGGAGGGAGTTGCGGTTTATCCCAACCCGGCAGGAGAGTTATTAGTGATAAGCGATAAGGGAATAGGGAACAGGGAAATAGAAATTTATGATTTATTTGGAAGAACAGTTTTTGAATCCGCAACAGTCATTGGTCATTCTTCCATCACAATTGATGTTTCATCCCTGTCTCGTGGAATTTATTTCATAAAAGCAGGAAACGAAGTAAGAAAATTTGTGAAGCAGTAAACTGAAACCAAAAATCAGGAACTTTAAACCTTCTTCAACGACTGCATCATCTTCGATGCAAAAACAAATTCATTCAATTCGGTATTGTCGTTTTTCATCAGCTCATCCGCGTTGCCTTCCCACCATTTTTTTCCTTTGTAAATAAAAATTATTTTCTCACCGATCTCCGTTACCGAATTCATATCATGAGTATTGATAATCGTAGTGGTTTTATATTCCTCGGTGATTTCCTGGATAAGCTTATCAATAACCAGGGAAGTTTTAGGATCAAGCCCTGAATTGGGTTCATCACAAAAAAGATATTTCGGGTTGTTGACAATGGCGCGTGCAATGGCAACACGCTTTTTCATTCCACCGCTGAGTTCAGATGGAAACAAATGGCCGACATTCACAAGATTCACCCTGTTCAAACAAGTATTTGCACGTTCGCGTCTTTCCGGTAAAGTCATTTGCGAAAACATGGTCAGCGGAAACATCACATTCTTCTCCACGTTCAGTGAATCAAACAAAGCTCCTCCCTGGAAAACCATTCCTATTTCCTGCTGGATCGGCTTGCGTTCCTTGTGCGACAGTGCAGAAAAATTCCTGTCATTATACACCACTTTTCCTGTATCCACTTCGTACAGCCCCACCAGGCATTTCATCAGCACTGTTTTTCCCGATCCGCTTCCGCCAATGATCAGGTTAACTTTTCCCGGTTCAAAAGTGCACGAAACATCATCGAGCACTTTCTTATCATTAAAATTCTTGGAAATGTTCTGAACCTGGATCATGCAAGGAGCAGTTGTGTACAAATGTAATCAAACACCAAAATGAGGATGTTGCTATACACAACGGCTTTGGTGCTTGCCCTTCCTACTTCAAGCGCACCTCCCTGTGTATAATATCCCTGGTAAGATGAAACGCTGGTAATGATAAAAGCGAAAATGACTGTTTTAATCAATGCAAACGTAATGTTGAATGAATTGAACGAATCCTGCAGCCCTTTCAGGTAATCAGCAGAAGGGCATGCCCCGCTCAGGTCACCTGCCACCCATCCGCCCAGGATTCCCATGAACATACTGATCACAACAATAAAAGGAAGAATAAAAACAGAGGCAACCATTTTCGGGATCACAAGATAGCTCGCTGCATTGATCCCCATAATTTCAAGCGCGTCTATTTGCTCGGTTACACGCATGGTCCCGATCTCTGACGAAACACTCGAACCGATTTTTCCGGCAAGCACCATCATAATTACAGTTGGCGAAAATTCAATGATGATGGAATCGCGTGCCACAATCCCGATTGCCGTAAGCGGCACCAGCGGGTTCACAATGTTGTAGGCGCTCTGAATAGTAATTACAGCTCCCATAAAAACTGAATTGATCACCACGATTCCCACAGAGCCAAAACCCATATCCTCCATCTCCCTGAAAATTTGTTTGAGATAAACCTTAAACTTTTCAGGTTTGGTAAAAAGGCTTTTCATGAAAATCCAGAAACGCCCGATTTCAAATAAGTATCCCATCTGGAAAAGTCTGAGGTTTGAAGTTTAAAGTTTAAGGTTGGAAATGTTGCGATAAAATTAGAAATAAATCAGCAGACAAAAAGATCGCCACAGATTAAGCCCCACCCAACCCTCCCCGAAGGGGAGGGCAAAAAACCCGTGATTCCGATACCTATCGGGAGTGGCAATTCTTATTTCGACTTCTCCACAAGCTGTTTCAGCAAATGATAACTTTCTTCCTGTTGTTTTTTCACCATTCCGCTGAACAAAGCAAGAATAGATTTTTGAAAAATATGAGTTCCCCTGTAGCTTACGCGGGCAATTACTTCAGTAACATCTCCTTTGGGGACAAAGCGGACTTCATTTTTACTTTTTATAAATTCATTGGCAATGTTAAAAGAAACCAGCTCATTTTGCCTGAATGCTGTGATCGTTTCAGTCATTGAAATTTCTTTCCCGTCATCATCAAAAATCACTCTGAATTTGCTGCCCGTTTCATGCAGGTTTCCCCGTATCAGTTCCATGCTTCGAAGCCCGAGCAGCCACTCCTTTATTTTAGAAGTGTCATTAAAAATGGCGAACGTTTTCTCTACCGGGGCATTTACGGTCGTTGAAATAGTATATTCATGCTGCCTGAATATAACTCCGAGCGAAAAAAAAAGAACAACAATAAAAACGATGACAATCAAAAAGTATTTCAGAAATTTTTTCATAATACTAAAATTTGTAAAAGATAAAATTTTGTGTCCTCCCCCTCGGGGAGGGTTGGGTGGGGCTTTTATTTTTTCTTAAGTGACTTGTAATATTCACAAACCGCATTCATCACGCACTCCTCATGCTTTGGATTAGTGGGCCTGCAAATTTCCCTGCCAAGAAAAGACATGCACATTCCCGCATCCCAATCCTTTTGCGGGAGAGCATCCATAATTTGTATTTCAATTTTTCTCGGATCAGTTCCGCTTGCAATTCCGATTCTTGGAGCTACCCGCACAACATGCAAATCAACAATAACTCCTTCCGGTTTTTCACCTGATTCTCTTCGTATAACATTAGCTGATTTTCTTCCAATCCCCGGCAAAGCAGTCAACTCCTCCATCGTAACCGGAATATTTTTATCGCTCTTTATTTTCCGGGCCATTTCAATCAGCCACTTTGTTTTGTTACCGAAATTGCGCACTTTGCTGATGAATGGAAAAAGTGCATCAGGCGTTGCACGCGAAAGCGACTCCATATCAGGAAAAGCATTGAACAATGCAGGAGCTATGTTGTTAATGTTCCTGTCTGAATCCTGCGCAGAAAGAATAACCATTACTACCAATTGATAACGGCTTTTATATTCCAGGGGATGCTGTTTCTTGTTATATTTTTTGAGTAACGGTTTAAAGGCTTCTTCCCAGTTCATTTTTAAAGATACGTTTATTTTTAAAGTTCATCTATTTTCTCAATCTTAATTCATCCATCCTTTCACATCATCCAAACTCACCATCGGCACAAGCAGTTTCATTTTTTTCCGCATACCGCCCAGGTCATTAAATAGTTTATTCGGATTCATATTCTTTAATTGCCCGATGCTGGTCACGCCCATTTTTGCAATCACATCATTCCACGGAGAGGGAATATGAGAAAGCCCTGTATCCTGTGCAACGGAAGTCGCGGTTGTTTCAGCGCGCATTTGCGGAAAAAATAAAACATCCTGTATGGAAGGCTGGTTGGTCATGATCATCGTCAGGCGGTCAATGCCGATTCCTAACCCTGCTGTGGGTGGCATCCCGTATTCGATGGCGCGCAGGAAATCCTCATCGAGCTGCATAGCTTCTTCATCGCCCCGTAAGCCGAGCGCCAGTTGTTCTTCAAACCTTTTCCGCTGGTCTATAGGATCATTTAATTCCGAAAATGCATTGCAGATTTCTTTGCTGTTGCAGATCGCTTCAAAGCGTTCCACCAAACCGGGTTTTGTGCGGTGCTTTTTTGCAAGCGGGCTCATTTCAACGGGATAGTCTGTAATAAAAGTTGGCTGGATTAAATTCGGCTCGCACTTCTCACCGAATATGGTATCAATGATTTTTCCGCGTCCCATGGTCGGGTCCAGTTCAACTCCCATTTCTTTTGCAGCATTACGCATGGTTGCTTCATCCATTTCAGAAATATCAGTTCCTGTAAAATGCCGGATGGCTTCATACATCGTATAACGTTTCCAGGGCCGTTTGAAATCAATCGTGTGGTCTCCAACCTTCACTTCAGTAGTGCCGTGCAGGTCGTTCGCAACCTTTTCGATCATCTCTTCCACCAGGTTCATCATCCATTCGTAATCCTTATACGCAACATACAGTTCCACCTGGGTAAATTCAGGGTTGTGAGTGCGGTCCATTCCTTCGTTGCGGAAATCTTTTGAAAATTCATACACGCCATCATACCCTCCCACAATTAATCTTTTTAAATACAATTCATTTGCAATGCGCAGGTACAAGGTCATGTCGAGCGTATTGTGATGTGTTTTGAACGGGCGTGCTGCCGCTCCGCCATAGAGTGGCTGGAGGATCGGTGTCTCCACTTCGAGATAGCCTCTTTCATCGAGATAATTCCGCATGGTATTTACCAATCGTGTGCGCTTGCGGAAAACTTCTCTTACCTGCGGGTTTACAATCAAGTCAACATAACGCTGGCGGTAGCGCATTTCAGGATCGGTAAAGGCATCGTGTATTTTTCCTTCTGCATCTTCTTTCACCATCGGCAGCGGGCGCAATGATTTAGTGAGCAGTTTGAATTCTTTCACATGAATGGAAATTTCTCCCATCTTGGTTCTGAATACAAAACCTTTCACCCCGATAATATCCCCGATATCGAGAAGTTTTTTCCAGACCTGGTCGTATAACGTTTTGTCTTCCTCCGCGCACACATCATCACGCTTCACGTAGATCTGGATTTTCCCGAAAGAATCCTGCAGCACAGCGAATGATGCTTTACCCATGTCGCGCACGCTCATGATGCGTCCGGCAAAAGAAACCTCACCCCGGCCCTCTCCAAAGGAGAGGGAGGCGGCTTCGAAATCGTCAAGAATGAATTTTGAAGTTGTATTTATTTCGAACAAATCTGCCGGGTAGGGGTTTATTCCGAGCTTTACGAGTTCGTCTGACTTTTGCCTTCTGAGTATTTCCTGTTCTGATAATGGGGCGGGCATCTCGTTTTAAATAAAAATAAGCGGCAAAGATATTTAAATTGACCTTTTCACGTGAACGGGTTATGGAGGAGTGAAAAAATCCAATCTGGTACACAACCAAATCTTCAAAACATTGACCGTTCATCAAAATCATACTTTAATACTATTGTCCGGGCTTTGAATAAGCCCTACCTTTCACTCCGTAAATTTTAAGAACCCTTCACGCTCAAATTTTAAACCGATGAAAAGAATAGTACTGTTTATAAGTCTCTTCATTTCTATCATATTGGCAAGTGCCCAAACATTTGAATGGGCAAAAAATATGGATGGAATTTCAGGAACAGTGTATGCCTACGCTGTTGAAGTGGATAATTCCGGAAATGTTTATACAACCGGTTATTTTGATGGCAGGGTTGATTTTGATCCGGGTGCGGGAACTTTTTATCTCACCGCTGCCACATCCGACCACGATATTTTTATTACAAAAACGGATGCCTCCGGAAATTTTGTGTGGGCGAAGAGCATGGGCGGATACTACGATGATGCCGGTACTGCCGTTGCATTGGACGGCTCAGGAAATGTTTACATCACAGGTAATTTTGATGGATTGGTTGATTTTGATCCGGGTCCGGGAATATTTAACTTATCAACCTCGGGCAGCGGGCAGGGCATGTTCATTTGTAAATTAGATCCTTCCGGAAATTTTGTTTGGGCAAAGGGAATGACAGGGACTTCTGCCAGCGTGGTAGCAGGTTCAATTAAAATAAATGGCTCCGGTAATATTTTTACAACAGGTTCTTTTTTCGGAACCGTGGATTTTGATCCCGGGGCCGGAACATCGCTTTTAACTGCTGCCGGGGCTGCTGACGTTTTTATTTCCAAATTGGATGCATCCGGAAATTTAGTGTGGGTGAAAAGCTTTAGCGGAACCAGCTACGAAAATGGAAAATCAATTGCCATTGACGTTTCGGGTAATGTACTTACTACTGGCTATTTTAACGGTACTGTTGATTTTGATCCAGGGGCAGGAGTTGTTAATTTATCTGGCGTAAACAACGATATTTTTATTTCCAAACTGGATGCCTCCGGAAATTTTGTGTGGGCAAAAATGATAGGGAACGCTGGAACTGATTATGGAAATGCAATAGTTGCAGATGGTTCCGGTAATGTTTTAACTGCCGGTTTTTTCAGCAACACGGTTGATTTTGATCCGGACGGATCGGGAACATTTAATCTGACGGCTGCCGGCCCCTATGATGCTTTTGTTTTAAAGCTGGACGCATCGGGTAATTTTTCCTGGGCAAAACAGTTCGCAGGCACTTCCAATGAAGCAGTAAATTCAATGGCATTGGATGTTTCAGGGAATATTTTAACCACGGGTTATTTTTTCGGGACCACAGACTTTGACCCGGGAGCCGGAAGCTATAATTTAGTTTCATCTTCCGGATACACTGATATTTTTATTTCCAAATTAGATGCTTCGGGCAATTTTGTGTGGGCGAAACAATTGGGAGGCGCCTTTGGCGATAATGGATATTCAATAGCTGTGGATGCTCCTGGTAATATTTTTACAACAGGTAATTTTTACAGGGTTGCCGATTTTGATCCCGGGGCAGGTACATATAATTTAATAGCCTCCGGGAACTTTACTGAGCAATTCATTTCAAAATTAAATTCATCCGGAAATTTTGTTTGGGCAAAGAGCGCAGGCATTGGCGCAGCCGCGATTGTTTATGATATTGCTACGGATGCATCCGGAAATGTTTTCAGCACCGGGTATTTTTTCGGAACCATTGATTTTGATCCGGGTGGCGGAATAAACAATCTTACTTCTGTGAGCGGCAGCTTCGATATTTTTGTTTGCAAATCTGACGCTTCCGGAAATTTTGTCTGGGCAAAGCAACTGGGAGGAACCGGGGATGATAATGGAAATTCTGTTGTTGTTGACGGTTCAGGCAATGTATATACAACGGGATATTTTAACGGTACCGCGGATTTTGATCCCGGTGCTGCAACGTATAATTTAATATCATCGGGCTATGATATTTTCATTTCCAAATTAAACGCTTCAGGAAATTTTGTGTGGGCAAAGCGGATAGGCGGAACAAATAATGATTTAGGATATTCAATTGCTATTGATGCGTCAGGCAGTGTATTGACCACGGGATATTTTGCCGGTACTGTTGATTTTGATCCGGGAGCAGCAACATCCGGTTTAACTGCGTCAGGCAGTTATGATGTTTTTGTTTCCAAATTAGATGCGGCCGGGAATTTTGTGTGGGCAAAAAACATGGGGGGGACTAGTGGTGATTATGGAGCTTCGATTACAACGGATGCATCGGGCAATGTTTTTACAACAGGCTACTATTACAGTACAGGTGATTTTGACCCGGGAGCAGGAACCTACAATCTGACATCTTCAGGTGTTACTGATATTTTCGTCTCCAAATTAGATGCGGCCGGAAATTTTGTGTGGGCAAAAAGCATGGGCGGAAAGAGCGGAGACTATGCAAGTTCCATTGCGGTGGATCCTTCAGGCAATGTGCTGACTACCGGGCGTTTTCCTGATACGGTTGATTTTGATCCGGGACCGGGAATATACAACCTTGTTTCTGCCGGGGGCGTATATGATATTTTTGTTTCCAAATTAAATGCTTCAGGAAATTTTGTCTGGGCGAAACGCATAGGTAATACTGGGAACGATGAAGGAAATGCTGTTGCAACGGATGCTGCTGGTAATGTTTATTTTACAGGTAAGTTAGGAATTTCATCGTATAACATTTACATCTCCAAAGTAGATGCTTCAGGAACGACCGTTTGGGAAAAAACATTAACTGGATACGAAGAAGATATTGGAAACTCTATTGCTGTTGATCCTTTAAATAATATATATACGGCTGGTTCTTTTGCCGGTACCGTAGATTTTGATCCTGGTACCGGCACATATAATTTAACTCCGCTTGGCAAGCCTGACGCTTTTATTCTTAAGATGTCACTCTGCACAATGCCGTCAGCAGGCATTACTCCTGCCGGACCTGTTACATTTTGCTCAGGAGGAAATGTTGTGCTTAATGCAAACACCGGAACAGGATTGACATATCAATGGAAGAACAACGGAGCAGATATTTCAGGAGCAACAAATCAAAATTATGCAGCAACTGCTTCGGGAAGCTATACTGTTGTAGTAACAAACTCCTGTGGTGCTGTTACTTCTTCAGCAACAACAGTTACTGTGAATTCACTCCCATCAGCAACCTTAACACCAGCCGGTCCGACAACATTTTGTTCAGGAGGCAGCGTAGTTTTGAATACCCCGGGTGGTGCAAATAAAACCTACCAATGGAAAAAAGGAGCTAACCTTATTTCAGGAGCAACCTCATCCTCTTATACCGCAACCACTGGTGGAAATTACCGGGTGATAGTTACCAATACTGTCACAGGTTGCTCTAAAACTACCAACAGTGCAACAACAGTAACAGTGAATGCTCTTCCTGCTGCAACTATAACCCCACAGGGACCTACGACATTCTGTGCAGGAGGAAGTGTGGTATTGCAGGCAAATACAGGAGCTGGATTAACTTACAAATGGAAAAAAGGGACCAGCTTTATTTCAGGAGCAACTTTATCAAATTATACTGCAACAACAGGAGGGAATTATAAAGTACAGGTTACTAACAGTAATGGCTGTTCAAAAATTTCGGCAAATGTTGCTGTTAGTGTTCCATGTAAAGAAGCAGAAAAAGTTATATCAGAAAATAATTTTGATGTAAAAGTATTTCCAAATCCGTCTTCCCGTGATTTTGTTTTTGAATTCTCAAACGCTGCGAATGAAAAAATTTCAATTGAAATTTTTGATGCAATAGGACAAAAGATTTTATCGGGAGAAACAAATGATATACATTTCATGATTCACGATGCACAATTGGCGAAAGGAATTTATTCAGTGGAAATTATTTCGGGAACTGACTTTAAAAACCTAAAAATTATTAAATCCGAATAAATAATGCGTAATCAAATTAAACTGCCCACGATTAAGTGCGTTATTTTTTTTATTGCTTCTCTATATTATTACGGCTCAAACGCCCAGGTAACATTCTCCATCACCCCCATGGGATCGGTCCAGTTATGCCCGGGACTAATGGTAACTCTTCATGCGGATTCCATCCCTCCGGGATACACTTATTTCTGGTATAGAGATACTTATAATGATTGCGGATCACCGGGATGGACTACCTTACAGTTATTTGCTTTTGACGGGCTGCAGGATGTACCTGCTGATGGAACGCATATATATTGGTGCGAAGCAAGAGATCAAAATGGCCAGGTAGCCGGTCAGTCAACTAATTCTGTATGGACTACTGCGACCGATCAACCTGAACCTATCTGCTACAGCGGCAGTCTTACTATCTGCAAACCTTCGTGGGTTCCGTTATTCACTGCAGGTGTATGGGCCGGATCGGCCGGGGTTCCAGGTATTGACATACAATGGCAACTAAACGGTGTTGACATAAGCGGAGCAACATGGCCAACGTACGATGCCACAATTTCAGGAGACTACTGCTGTAAATTTTCAAATTCATGCGGCATAACCTATTCAAATATTATTACAGTAACTGCAAATCCTCAGCCCAAGGCAGTCATCACTGCTTCCGGTCCCACCACTTTTTGCACGGGCGGCAGTGTGGTTTTAAACGCACCTGTCGGAGCGAATAAAACCTATCAATGGAAAAAAGGCGGAGTAAATATTTCAGGAGCTACACTTGCGTCTTATACGGCTGTAACAGGCGGAACATATAAGGTCACGGTTACAAATACAGTAACGGGATGTTCCAAAACAACGGCAACCGGAACGTTGGTAACAGTGAACTCATTACCACCGGCAACTATAACTCCCCAGGGGCCAATCACATTTTGCGCAGGAGGAAGTGTTGTACTGCAGGCAAACACAGGAGCGGGATTGGCATACCATTGGAAAAAAGGCGGAAATAATATTACCGGGGCAATCTTGTCAACTTATACAGCAACCACAGGAGGAAATTATAAAGTACAGGTGGTCAATAGCAATGGCTGCTCAAAAGTTTCGGGTAATATTGCCGTTACGGTTCCGTGTAAGACGGGAGAAATTATTTCAACATTAAATAATTTAGATTTTAATGTTTATCCGAACCCCGGCTCGGGAGAGTTTACGATTGAGTTTTCAAAACAACTGGCTTCTCCTGTTAAAATTGAACTTACCGATGCAATGGGAAAAGTTGTGAAACGATTTGCCACAAACGATGAAACTATTGTAATCAACGAATCAAATCTTGCAAAAGGAATTTATTGTCTGACAGCAAGAAGTAATAATAAGGTGGTGTTAAAGAAAATTAATATTGTGAAATAAATAATCAGTAGTATGAAAAAAATAATTTTATCGATCTCCTGTCTTATCTCTGTTGTATTGGCAAACGCCCAATCCCCTGCATTCGAATGGGCAAAACAAATGGGTGGATATTTTGGATCGGCATTCACCGCTTCCGTTGCACGGGATGTTTCAAACAATGTTTATACAACAGGTTATTTTTCAGGAAGAGTGGATTTTGACCCGGGCGCAGGAGTCTTTAATTTAACTTCAGTTGGAGAACAGGATATTTTCATTTGCAAATTGGATGCTTCGGGAAATTTTGTATGGGCAAAACAACTCGGAGGCACTTCAAATGATTATGGAAATGGTGTGACTATAGATGCATCAGGAATTGTTTACATTACAGGATCTTTCAGTGGAACAGCCGATTTTGACCCCGGTATTGGAACTCTCAATTTAACCTCTGCAGGCGATTATGATATTTTTATTTCAAAATTGACCGGATCAGGAAGCCTGGTATGGACCCGGCAAATAGGAGGACCATATTATGATAATGGAAATTCAATCAGGGTTGACGGATCAGGCAATGTTTATACAACCGGTTCGTTCCAGGGAACAGTTGATTTTGATCCGGGAGCAGGAACCTTTAATTTAACCGCTTCCTTTTACGATGCGTTTATCTGCAAATTAAACAGTGCAGGAAATTTTGTATGGGCAAACGGAATGGGCGGACCGAATGCCGATAATGGAAGCTCTATGGCCTTTGATGGACCAGGGAATATTTATTTAATAGGTGGTTTCCAGGGAACAGTTGATTTCGATCCGGGTGCAGGAAGTTTCAATTTAACAGCAGCAGGCGACTATGATATTTTTATTTTAAAATTAGATGCATCAGGAAATTTTGTTTGGGTAAAAGGAATGGGCGGAACTTCCCGTGAGTATGGAAATTCCATTACCCTTGATGCATCAGGTAATATTTATACTACGGGAGGTTTTGGAGATACTGTTGATTTTGATCCCGGGGCCGGCATCTTTAATTTGACAGCTGCCGGTAATTATGCTGATGTTTTCATATCCAAATTGGATGCTTCAGGAAATTTTGTTTGGGCTAAACAAATTGGAGGAACGTCTCCGGATTATGGAAACTCCATAGCTCTCGATGCATCAGGGAATGTTTATATAACAGGAAGTTTTTCGGAAACGATAGATTTTGATCCGGGAGCCGGTACTTTTAATTTAGCTCCTGTAGGAGGAGTGGATATTTTCATTTTGAAATTGGATGCTTCGGGAAATTTTGTTTGGGCAAAGCAAATGGGAGGGCCCATTTTCCTTAGCGGGATTGTTTATACAAGTGGAAGATCTATTACAATTGATGGCTCAGGAAATATTTATACTGCAGGTACTTTCACCGGGACTGTGGATTTTGATCCCGGTGCCGGTACTTTTAATTTATTTGTTCTCAGCACTGAACCGGGTATATTTATTTCAAAACTAAACTCCTCGGGAAATTTCATTTGGGCCAGGAGTGCGGGAACATCTGCAAATACTACCGGCTATTCTATTGCAACAGATATTTCCGGCAATGTTTACACCACAGGTTATTTCTATGGAACCGTGGATTTTGATCCCGGTGCCGGAGTATTTAATTTAAGTACAGATACCAGCGATGCTGGAAATATTTTTATTTCCAAATCAGATGCGTCAGGAAATTTTGTTTGGGCAATACAAATTGCAGGCACAAGCACATCTTCTTTTTATAAAGATTACGGAAGTTCAATCACAACAGATGCATCAGGAAATGTTTACACGACAGGATATTTTTATGGAACAGCGGATTTTGATCCGGGTGCCGGAGTCTTTAATCTGACAACCGGGGGGAACGGAGGTTTTTTCATTTCCAAATTAGATGCATTGGGAAATTTTGTGTGGGCTGTTAAATTAGGTACACCGTTCATAGGATACGGGAGTGCGATTGCAGTGGATGGGTCTGGTAATGTCTATACTACTGGTAATTTATATGGAACCGGTGACTTTGACCCGGGTGCAGGAACTTATAATTTAACATCTGCAGGTTTTGAGGATATATTCATTTCCAAATTGGATGCATCAGGAAATTTTGTTTGGGCAGAACTTATGGGAGGACCGTTGGGCGAACAAGGAAAATCTATAGCCCTGGATGCAGCAGGAAATATTTATATATCGGGAAGTTTTCAGTCAACAGTAGATTTTGACCCTGGTGCCGGAGTTTTTAATTTAACTTCCAGTGGCAGCAGGGATGTTTTTGTTTCTAAATTAAATGCAGCGGGAAATTTTATTTGGGCAAAGCAAATCGGGGGAACATTAGATGACTTTGACTCCGGGATTGCAGTTGATGTGTCAGGTAATACCTATACAACCGGCTATTTCAGGGGGACTGCAGATTTTGACCCCGGTGCCGGAACTTTTAATTTAACTGCAGCCGGTGGTTCTGATATCTTTATTTCAAAATTGGATGCAACAGGAAATTTTGTTTGGGCAAAACAAACAGGAGGTTCTTATGATGATTTTGGACAATCTGTTGCTGCAGATGCATTGAGCAATGTCTATACAACAGGTTATTTTGGCGGCCCTACTTTCGGAGGAACCACCGCTGATTTTGACCCGAATGGAGGGATTTTTAATTTAACTTCCGCAGGAGGCAGGGATATTTTTATTTCCAAATTAGATGCTTCAGGAAATTTTGTGTTTGCATCAGGAATGGGAGCAACTTCAGATCAGCTGGGAAATGCTATTGCCATAGATGCTTCATATAATATTTATACAACGGGAACTTTTATTGGAACAGTAGATTTTAATCCGAATGCCGGAACAAACAATTTAACATCCTTCGGCAGGCCCGATGCTTTCGTTCATAAAATGAGCCAATGCACTTCTCCATCAGCAACAATAACACCCGGTGGACCGGTATCGTTTTGTTCAGGAGGAAATATTGCATTAAATGCGAACACAGGAGCCGGGTTAACTTACCAATGGAAATTAAACACAGCCGATATTTCCGGTGCAACCAATTCGTCTTACACGGCAACAGCGGCAGGAAGCTATACCGTTGTGGTAACTAACCCCTGTGGCTCTGCCACATCCTCAGCAGTCACGGTTACAGTAAATCCCCTTCCCTCAGCTACCATAACACCAGCCGCTCCCACTACATTTTGTTCAGGAGGCAGCGTAGTATTAAATGCTCCTGTTGCAGCAAACAGAAGTTATCAATGGAAAAAAGGAGCTAACCTTATTGCAGGGGCTACACAATCATCATACTCTGCAACCACAGGTGGGAATTATAAAGTGATTGTGACTAATACGGTAACGGGTTGCTCTAAAACAACAGCAAGTGCAACAACAATAACCGTTAATGCTCTTCCGGCTGCAACAATAACCCCGCAGGGGCCCACTACATTCTGCGCAGGAGGAAGTGTGGTGCTTGCTGCTAATACCGGAACAGGATTAACTTATCAATGGAAAAAAGGAAGCAACTTTATTTCAGGAGCTACTTTATCAAATTATACTGCCACCACTGGAGGGAATTACAAAGTACAGGTTACCAACAGCAATGGCTGTTCAAAAACTTCTGCTAATGTGGCTGTTACTGTTCCATGTAAAGAAGGCGAATCCATTTTATCAGAAAATAATTTTGATTTTACAGTTTATCCGAATCCTAACCCGGGTGAATTTTCTGTTACCTTTTTCGATAAACCCGATGCTCCCGTACAAATAAAAATGACTGATATGATGGGTAAAATTGTAAACAGGCTGGAAGTGAATGAGCAAACTATTATTGTTACAAAAACAAATGTTGCTGAAGGAATTTATTTCTTGTCAGTACAAAATGCTGACCGGGTGGTAATAAAGAAAATCAACATTCTGAAATGAATGTTTCGCAGAACTTTAAATTTGTTTCATGTCTTCAGATCGCTAAATCTGCACTTGCTGAAGTTCCCGCTCTTCCTGGTACTTTCTTCCCTATAAAAAACCGGTTGGGATACGCTGACCTTTACTTATTAATTCATTTTTAAAGTAAACAAAAGCGGTTACAAAATCATAAAGTTCAGCGGAGTAAGGCTTCTTGTTGAATTATCGGGTCCGCTGGCTCTTATATATTCAAAAAATATTCTGCTTCCCATTGGGGCACTGAGAATAGCCTGTTTCATCAAGGGGGTTAAAAGATTAGAATTTGAATCAAGTTCAATGGGATCGCGCCCCCTGCAAACCAGCGTCATTTTAAAAGATGTGATCCTGAAGAAAAGATCAAAATCAAAATTCTCCATCTGAACTATAATACCGGGAGATGCGGCAAGAATTTCCTTTGCTATGGGTCCGCCTTTTGAACCTCCCACCATGGCAACAGGATCAGGGACACGCTTAACACGATAGGTTTTTGAAGCGACTATGGTATTTCCTTCTCTTAAGGTTAATTCCGCGCTACCGGGAGTTGTGACCCGGGCAATGTAATAGTCCTTTGCAGCCGTAAGGGTTCCGCCTGCAAGCTCCAGGGAGAAATTTTTAAGGCTTCTCCTTGATACGATTTGCATGGGATTATCTACACCAATGTAGAGAACATTCATTTTTGTGAGTTCAAAAGCAAAATCACCGAGGGCTTGTTTTCTTACTGTAAATTTATTTCCTGAAGCCCCATCGTTTGGTTGCGGGAACGAAGGATGGCTGCCTGTTATAAGCAGCAATGCAATAATTTTTCCGGATGTTTTCATAGGTTATTATTTTTTACGGTTGCTTTTCTCTTTATAAAAGATAATGGTTAGTATCCCATTCACATCTGCAGCTTCTTTTTCGAATAACGCTGGCGACCATTTTTTTATTTCATTCATCCGCGCATAGCAATATTGCTCACGGTCAGAATGCCATCCCGGTTTTATGTAGTCATAGCCGGCAACTCCTCTTTTATCAACCTGTATCTTCAACATGACTGTATCAGGTTTATAGTACCACTTATAAGCAGAGTAGTTTTGCATGTTTCGTCCTAAGTATTGATCCATTGTAATGGTGGAGTCTGCAAAACGAATCGGTTCAGGGTTTTTTGATGGATAAATTTTATTGTCACCGGTTTTTAATCCGCTGCTTTTATCTTTATAGATATTTTTCCACTTAGCTGGAGTGGCATAATTCACAGAAATAAAAAATTCCATTTCTGTTCTCACTTTAATTGTTGAATCCTCCTTATACGCAAAAAAAGGGAAAGTTGAAACTACCGCAGATGTTATTCGGAAATCTCCTTTCCCGGTTAAGGTATCAGCCTCGTTTAATCTCCTGACTTTGATTTTTCCTTTTGATGTGTCTTGGGGAAATGCACACATGTAAATGATTAAAAACAGGGCAGTAAAAATGAATCTCCGTTTCATCACTACCCCTTTAAAAAAATTTTTACTTCTTCTTCACTTGTAAAATTTTTATCGCTCACGCGCATTTTAAATGTATAATTACCGCGCGGGTTACCCATTGCTGTAAAATCATCATAAGAGAAAACAGCCACCCGGTAATCTGCTGTAACAGCCCATATCATGGAAGCCGAATTCGGATCGTACCTGAAGGAGCTATAGTCAGGACCGCTGTAAGTATAAATTAAATTCCGGTTTTTTTCCGTGAGGTAAACAGCATTCAGCTCAAGTTTTTTTCCATCCCCGTCAGTAAAGGATGCGACAACCGTATTAACGGTGGGTGCTTCATAAGGGCGGTCGCAATTCCAGTACCCGAAACTGTTTATCGAAAAAGACCTGTAAACCAATGAAAGCGATTGTGATGCTTTCAGGTATTTTGCATTTTGCTCTTCGTAATATTTTAGCCCGGCTTCATAGCGTTTCATTTCCTGTTCCAATTCTTCTTTTTTCTTTTTTTCTTCAGCAATCCTTTCTGCATATTTTTTTTCATACAGCTCACTTTTAATTTTAAATTCTTTCAGTGCTTCGTCATAATTTTTTCCTTCAAAAACAGGATAAACAATATAGGAGAACTTTTCTTTTCCTTTTGTCAGCGTCATCCTGTACGACTCCCCTGTGTGATACGGTTGGAGCTTTATATTCTCATAAACCTGTTTATAAGAATCCTCTGAAAAATTTTTATTCTCCCTGCCAACTTCAAACAGTACATTCTGGTACACGGCAATTTCAGGAAACTCCTCGCTGCTTACATCCAGTGTAAATTGCGGGCGTCCTTTTGCAGCTATTTTAGGAGTTATCGGTTTTCGGTTTTCAATTTTTGAAATTTCCTCCTCTATTAAAGTCAGCTTTGCAGTTATACTCTCGGCAGGGTTTACAAGAGAGGTATCACTGTCGGGAATGGAGTCACCGCTGTAACTGGCTGTTGCAACCGAATCTTTACCTCTCAATATCCATTTCCCGATCACGGTGTCCAGTTCATACAGGTTATACTCATTTCCCATGTACTGTGATGCAAATGAAATATCAATAGTTTTTCCATCTTTGATAAATACAGGTGCTCCGTTTTGAAATCCATTTACCTGCATCATTCCCGCTGATTCAAAAACATATTGCACTCCGCCTGAGTCATACGTCATGGGGATTCCGCTCATGAAAAAATCAAATGCATCATGAAACTCACGGTAGTTTATTTTAACATTTCCTGAAACCGGTTTCCCTTTCTTATCCACAAAAATGTTTGCCGGGATTTTGATGGAAGTACCGCTTTTGTAGTTAATAATGGTATCCTTATCCGTGCTGACTTCAAACTGCGGACGGTTGTACGCTATATTTTTCAGAGGCGGGTTCACGCACCCGGTTGTTTTGTCCGTTTTGAAAATATTTACATTATAAAGTATCAAAACAGTAACGAGGGCTGCAATCCCGATGCTGCCAAAAAATTTGGGAGTTTTATACAAAGGTGTTTTTATCTTTTTGTAGTCGGCCAGCAGGCGCCCAAAATTTTTTCCGCCTGCAATATCTTCCTGCCCTGGAAGCGGACGATTGATGTTTGTTTTCATGTGATGTTAAATTTTTTTCAAGATGATTTTTTTTATTTTATCAAGAATGCGGTACGTACGCACCTTCGCATTATTTTCTGTGATTTGCAGAATATTCCCGATTTCCCTGAATCCTTTTTTCTCAAAAAACCTCATTTCCACAACCCGGATTTCATCTTCGGGAAGGGTGCTGATGGCTGAAATAATCTCTTTTATATGTTCCTCGCGATTTTGTTCATCCATCTCGCTGACTATTTCTTCCACTGATGCCAGCGGCACATTTAAGGCCCTTGCCTTTTTGTTTTTCCTGAAATATTGATTCAGTTCATTAATGGCAATCCTGTAAAGCCATGCAGAAAAGGGAACGGAACGTATTTCATATTTGTTCAAATTGACCATTGCCTGCAAAAACACCTGGTGTGTGAGGTCAAATGCAGTATCTTTAGAATCGAGGCGCTGGTAAACGAACCTGAAAATCGTTTCGTAATATTTGTTGTATAGTGTTTCAAAATGAACACGGTCTGACTGGGCTGCAAGCACCTGCTGCATATCTTCGGCAAGCTCATCGTCATCGAGGTGGGAGGATGGGAACGTCCGCATAGAGTCAGTGGTTTTAAATGAAACGAATATTTTATCCGGAATAATATGTGCGTTCATTCATTTAGGTTTTTATACCATAATGCATGCACAGCCGAAAAGATACAGAAATATTAAAAATATTTTTCTCTCATTGCCTTTCATCGTCCAGGGTTGAACTTTAACTATTAACCCTTATTTTTGCTGTTCGAACATTCTTAACGATCTATTCTCATGAAAGACCTCATCGCAACTTTTACGCAACAATTAACCGAAGCCATCTCCATAGGGGAAAAAGCCACTTTTACACAACCAAAAAATGAACTCCGCAATGTGGTGATTACGGGGCTGGGCGGATCAGGTATAGGAGGAAGTATTGCGGCACAGGTTACCGAAAAGGAAATAAAAATCCCCGTGCTGGTGAATAAAGATTATTTTCTTCCCGAATATGTGAGTGAAAATACACTGGTGATAGTTTCTTCTTATTCGGGAAATACGGAAGAAACGGTTTCGTGTTTTGAAATGGCGATAAAGAAGAATGCAAAAATATGCTGCGTTACTGCGGGCGGAAAAGTGCTGGAGATGGCGAAGAAAAATAATTGTGATTACATTATTATACCCAGCGGCAGGCCTCCGCGTTCGGCTTTTGCATATTCATTCACGCAGTTGCTGTATGTATTGCACGGATACAAATTGATTACCGATGCTTTCAAACCGCAGTTGAAATCAACCGTTGCCATGCTCGATCACGAGGAGGAGCACATCATGAGCGAGGCCTATTATCTTGCTGAAAAGCTGCATAAAAAAATTCCTGTGATTTACTGCGCTGCCAATTTTGATGGTGTGGCTGTGAGGTTCCGCCAGCAGATCAATGAAAATTCAAAAATGCTGTGCTGGCACAATGTGCTGCCTGAAATGAATCACAACGAATTGGTGGGTTGGACCATTCCGAATGATAAGATCGCAGTGGTGTTTTTCAGGAATGAAGATGATTATAACCGCACACAGGCACGAATGAACCTTACCAAACTGGTTGCTGCAAAATATACTCCGTATGTTTTTGAAGTATTTTCAAAAGGCGCTTCACAGCTTGAAAAGACTTTTTACCTCGTTCACTTTGGCGATTGGGTAAGCTGGTACTTATCGGAGATCAGGAATATTGATGCAACGGAAGTGAATGTGATCGACTTCTTAAAAGGGGAGCTGGCGAAGGTTTGATAAGAGGAAGGGGCTGCTGAAAATTTATTGCACCATTATTTTCCTTTTCAAATCTGCTTTGACGTCAATAATAATTTCAGTCGCAATTTTCTGCGTTACCACTTTAGGGATGTGGATATTGTATTCAGCAAGAAGGACATTAAAATTTGATTCAACATGAATCTTTTCATTGCTGATGGTTATGTTTGATTTGATAGTCCGCTCCTTTTCCACACCATGTATGCTGAGCTTTCCCTTTGCACTGATGGTATATGTTCCGTTTTTTGAAAAGTCAATGCTTTCGTTAATGGTGCCGTTAAAAAAAGCTTCGGGATACTTATCGCTTTCAACATATTTTTCGTTGAAATGCTCCCGTTGCAACCCGCTGTTGAATCCTTCAAATGTTTTATATGACACCCTGAAAGAAAAGGTTTTTTTCGATTCATCAATCAACCCCCTGAGCTGGCCGGATGATGCATTGATGATTTCAAGAGGAGCGTTGGATGTAAATGAAATTACACCGGTGCTGGTGAAAAAATAATAGGTTGGTGAAACAGCCTTTGCAGCCGTAACAAAAACCACGCACAATGAAAGGATAATTTTTTTCATTTTTCCAATAATAATATACTTTGAAAAGAGAGAAAAGTTACAGGTACGGCAATGAAAAAACTGTACACATCATTGTGAGATAAAAGCCTGTGATTGCAATCTCAGGCAGTGTTTCAATTTAAATTTCAAATAGTCTCTCCCGTTGAAACGCTTTAATAAAACTTTGTGGCTTAGTGCCTTTATGGCTCTGCTTTAAAAATTACTTTGCCACAAAGTCGCAAAGACACTAAGAGGCACAAAAAAATCTAAACTGGCCCACCATCCAATCTTACTACCTTTGCATGATGCAAAAAGTTATTTTCAGGGACCTCGGTTTAACAGATTATAAAGAGGCGTGGGATTACCAGGAAAAGCTGCTGAATGAAATTGTCAAACAGAAAATGGAGCTGAGGGATTTACCCGGCACGGAAATTTTGACACCGAACTATTTACTTTTCTGCGAACATCCTCATGTCTATACACTCGGCAAAAGCGGTTCGGAAGATCACTTGCTTATTGATGAAAATAAATTGGACGAAAATAGGGCAACCTTTTATAAAATAAACCGCGGGGGAGATATAACCTATCATGGTCCGGGGCAGATAGTGGGCTACCCGATCCTGAACCTCGATTATTTTTTTAATGACATCCATAAATACCTGCGTTACCTTGAAGAAGCGGTTATAAGAACGCTTGCAGAATTTAATATCATGGCTTCCCGCATCGAAGGGCTTACCGGTGTGTGGCTGGATGCAGGAGATAAAAGCAAAGCAAAAAAAATTTGTGCATTCGGTGTGCGCTGCAGCAGGTGGGTGACTATGCACGGATTTGCGTTGAACGTGAACACCGATTTAAGCTATTTTAATAATATTGTACCATGCGGCATTGCAGATAAATCTGTCACGTCCATGAAACAGGAATTAGGAAAAGAAGTAAACATGGAAGAAGTGAAAGAGAAAATAAAAAAACATTTTGCTGTTATTTTTAACTGCAGGCTTGTTGAAGAAAAAATATTCGCCACAGATTCACAGATTACTTTTTAATGACACGTCTTAAAAAATTTCTCAAATGGTTTTTAATTTTCCTCGTTGCAGTGAATATTGCATTGTTTTTCACCGGTAAGCTTTATTACTGGAAGGCCCTCATTTATAATTATGCAGACA
>Ga0134123_10000058_pt1 | contig 68090 bp, 42 predicted proteins | sample KB303_FD_96460 | JGI IMG/M metagenome (GOLD analysis project Ga0134123, IMG submission 96460) | Terrestrial soil microbial communities without Nitrogen fertilizer from Kellogg Biological Station, Michigan, USA - KB3-0-3 | ecosystem: Environmental > Terrestrial > Soil > Unclassified ...
CCGCCGAGATCTGGGCGCTCGCGATCGTTGCGATCGTCGGCCTCGCGGCGTTCCTGATCTGGGAATCGACCGAGCGGCATCCGATCGTCGACCTGCGCGTGTTCCGCCATCGCGGCTTCAGCATGTGCGTGCTGACGATCAGCATCGGCTTCGGCGGTTTCTTCGCGGTCAACGTGCTCACGCCGCTGTGGCTGCAGAGCTATATGGGTTACACGTCCACGTGGGCGGGGCTCGCGACGGCGTGGACCGGCCTGCTGGCAATCTTCATGGCGCCGATCGCCGGCATGCTCATGACGAAGGTCGATCCGCGCCGGCTGGTGTGCTTCGGCATGTTGTGGATCGGCGCAGTTTCGCTCTGGCGCATGGGCGCGACGACCGACATGACGTTCTGGCAGGTGTCGGTGCCGCTCATGCTGATGGGCCTCGGGCTGCCGTTCTTCTTCCTGCCCATCACGGCGCATGCGCTTGCGAGCGTCGATGAGAGCGAGACTGCGTCGGCGGCCGGTCTGATGAACTTCCTGCGCACGCTGTCTGGTGCCTTTGCTACGTCGATTGCGACTACGGCTTGGGAGAGCAACACGTCCGCTGCACACGCGCAGCTCGCCGGGGATATCGATCGCAGCGGCGAGACGGCGCGCTCGCTGCTCGGCTCGGGTCTGGACATGGACTCGGTCCGCAGCGTGCTGGATGGCATGACCCAGGGTCAAAGTGTCATGCTCGCGACCAACGAGATCATGGCGACGTGCGCGCTCGCATTCTGCGTGGCGGCGTTGCTGATCTGGCTGGCGCCGCGCACGGCGCGGGTCGTGGACATGTCGAAGGTGGGGCATTGAACGCCCGGAGGTCGGTGGAATGGCGGAGCACATCGTCACGTATCGCGGCACGGTCTACCCGTGGCATTGCGACCAGATGGGTCACATGAACGTGATGTGGTACGTCGGCAAGTTCGACGAGGCGACCTGGCAGCTGTTTTCTGCTGCGGGCATCACACCCTCGTACCTGCGTTCGCAGCGCCGCGGCATGGTCGCGGTCGACCAGCGGCTCAGTTATCGCGGCGAGCTCTACGCGGGCGATGTCATCAGCGTGCGGTCCGCGATCATCGAGCTGGGGACCAGCAGCGTGCGCTTCGTGCACGAGATGCAACGGGACGAGACCGGTGAGCACGTCGCGACCAGCATGCTCAAAGGCGTGCACATAGACACGGTCGCGCGGCGTTCATGCCCGCTGCCGGAAGAGCAACGTGTCGCAGCGTGCCGCCTCGTGGTTGCGGACGCTTCGGCGTGGGAGGGTTGGCCGCCGCCGCGCGCTTTCGTCGGCTGACGGGTCGGAGACAGTCATGCTTACTGCAGGCGATTCGGGCCAGGACGAGCGCTGCTCGAGGGCGCCGCTCGGCGCGGTGCCGCGCGGTGCCGGGGCAAGAAATGAGTGATAACTCAGCACCGCAGCAAATGGAGTGCCGAATGCGTCCATCATCATTGCTGCGGCGCTCAGTTTCCCCGTGTTTTCTCTCCCGGCACCTCTTCGCGCTGCTGCTGGTGTGTGTTTCGGCCACTGCGGCGGAGTTGGGGGTGTTGGCGCCCGTCATCGTCGATGGAGAGCCGTTGATGAAGCGCGACGCGCACGATCGCGCTGTGCCGGTCGTTACGCGCGTCACCAGCGGTGCGCTTTACGACAAGCTGCAGAAGGAAGCGAAGGAAGGCTTCACGGCGACAGTGCTCGCGCTCGACGAGCTCGCGCAGCGACGCGCTGGCATCGCGCCGGTTCCGACGTGGCTGTACCTCGCAGTCGAAGATGGCGGCTTTGCGCGATCCGGTTTCTGGCTGCAGGAAGAGCACGGCGAGCGCTTCGTTCCGGACGCGTTCGTCGACTTGGTCGTCGATGCCGACACTGTCGCGAACGGCGGCTTCGAGGAGATCTTCGCGCACGAGATGGGCCACGTGTTCCTGCGCCGGTTGTTTCCGAACCTGCCTTTCGGTTACTCGCGCACGCCGCACATGAGCTTCAACGTGACCGACTACCCGACGGCGTTCGACGAAGGCTTCGCCACGCACTTCCAGCCGCTGGTCCGGCGACTGACGCGTAACGCGGCCCTGCACGACGAGGACCTGGGTCTTACATTCAAACCATTCGTGCCTTACTGGCTGAGCAACCTCGATCGTTCCGCGCGCACCGACGGCGTGCGGCACAATTGGTTCGTGCAGCTGCAAGCACCGCAAGGTGCCGACCAGTCGACTCAGCGCAGTACGCTATTCGATGTCGAGCGACTCAAGAACGGCAATCAGATGCTCGCCTCCGAGGGCGTGGTCGCGACGCTGTTCTATCGCTGGCTCGCGCCGGGCCCAGGCGACGAGCGTGCGCTGTTCGCGCGCTACGGTCAGATGTTCGATGCGCTGGCTGCGCTCAACAAGCTCAAGCCTGGACCGGATGCGCCGCTGATGCTGCAACTCGTCGCTGCGCATCGAACGCTCTTTCCGAATGAAAGCGAGCGGATGATGACGATTCTGCTCGACACGACCTATGGTGCGACCGCCGACGCGAGCCTGACGCCGCGCGTCGAGAGCGCAGCTGCACGCGGCAGAGCAGGGGACATGAAGACGTTCGTGGCCGAGCTGACCGCTTGTCGCAAGGCGATGGCCGAGCTGCGCGAATCGGTGCTGAAGAACCCAGAGAAGAGCGGCGCCGCGCTCGGCCCGAACATCTGGCTGCTGAGCGACGCGCCGATGGGCGGTCCGGACAAGCAGGCGAAAACCGCGATCAATCTCAACACGGCGGAGCGCGACGAGCTGTTGAAACTTCCCGGCGTCGACGAGGCATCGGCGACGCGGTTGCTCGAGAGCCGGCGCGGCGCGGGCTTGTTCCTCGATCTCGATGATTTCGCCGCCCGCGGGCAGTTGAGCACGGACACGAACAGCAAGCTCGCGGCGATGATGCGTGCGATGGAAAAAGCCGGCGTCTATTCGCGTGAATGACTCCGGAAGAATTCTCTCGCCAAGACCGCCAAGATCGCCAAGAGGAATCAGGCCGACACCGACTCCCAGAACTGCTCCATCTTCTTCCTCATCGCCGCGTCCGGCAGCCGCCCGCGGCCGGCGGCTTGATTGTCCTCGGCGTGCTTGAGTTTCGTCGTGCCCGGGATCGCGCACGTCACGGCCGGGTGCGACACGACGTACTTCAGCAGCAGCTGCGCCCACGACGTTGCGCCGATCTCGCTCGCCCACGGCGGCAACGGCTTGTCGCCGAGGTTGGAGACGAGCGAGCCGCGTCGTCCGCCGAGCGGCACGTTCGCGAGCACCGCGATCCCGCGCTCCTGCGCGAGCGGCAGGATCTTCTCCTCGGCGCTGCGATTGCCGATGGAGTAGTCGACCTGGATGAAGTCGAGCTTGTGGGCGCGCATCACGCGCAGCATTTCCTCGTAGTGCCCGTCCTGCGAAGTGGTGACGCCGAGATAGCGGATCTTCTTCGCCTGCTTGTATTCGCTGAACGCCGGCAGCTGCCTGTCCGCGTCGTTCATATTGTGGACCTGCAGCAGCTCGATGTGATCCGTGCGCAGGCGGCGGAACGATTGATCGATCGCCGCCTTCATGTCGCTGAGCGAGCCCATCGGCGTCTTGGTCGCGAGGAAGTAGTCCTTGCGATTGCCGAGGCTCGCGAGCAATTCGCCGATCACTTCCTCCGAGCGGCCGTAGGCAGCGGCGGTATCGATTACGCGGCCGCCCAGCCCGGCCATGCGTTGTAAAACTTCCTTGCGCGAGGCGACTTCGGCAGCATCGGTCACGCCATAAGCGTTCGTGCCCAGGCCGATCACAGGAATTTTCTCGCCGCTCGAGGGAATCGCCTTCAGGATCGGCGCGCTGTCCGCGGCCGGCGCCAAGGCCGGATGCAAGGCCGCCGCGACGCCGCCGAGAATGCCGGCACGCAGAACGTCACGGCGCGAAAAATGCGAAGAGGTCGTGCGAGTCATCGGCGGTCTCCGGATCTTCCGACGGGGAGGCCGATACTAGCCCACGAGTGCGGACGCGCCTACCTACAGCGCATCTGTCAATTCGCGAATAGCCGCTTCGAAATTTCCGGTGTCGACGCAGATTGGCCGGCCGAAGCGCAATGTGATCGTGGAGAACGGCAGCGGCAGGCGCTTGCGATCCCAGGTCGGCAGCTCCAATGCGCGGGACAGCGTGAATCGCAGCGGCACGATCGGCACGCCGCTCTGCGCAGCGATGTGGCCGACGCCGCGCTTTGCGACGCGCGGAGGACCGGCGGGTCCATCGGGTGCAATGCCGCTCCATCGGCCCGCGCGCAGCTCCTGAACCAGCTGCTCCGCCGCTTCGCGGCCGCCGTGGCCGCTCGAGCCGAGGATGATCCGGTCGATGCCGCACAGTCGCATGCAGATCTGGATGGGCTTGAGGTGCCAGCTCGGATGCATGATCCAAGAGTGCTGCCGGTTGCGCAGGAAAACGCAAAAGTAGGACTGCAGGTCGCCGTGCCACAGGGTATAGATGCAGTTGCGGTCGGCCGGCAGCGCCTCCCGGCCCTCATAGCGGATGCGGCAGGTCCAGTGAATCAGGCAGGAGTAAGCGAACTGCACCAGGCCGACGCCGTAGCCAAAGAGCATGAACAAGGGCTGCAGCAGCAGCGGCACATTGTCCACGCGATATTTCGCGACAGCAGCGATTACGGCGCCCATGGCAGCATCATGGCGAATGTGCGCCGGCGCGGACCACGCTACGGATAGCTAATTTCGCCCACGTTAGTGGGGGCCACTAGAATTCGTCGACCAGGGGGTGAAGGCGAGGTGACGCAATCCGGGTTCGAGCTGCCGATCAGCATTCCGCCGCGCAGATCGCGCGAGCGCCTGCGCGCTCTGCATCGACAACTGCGCACGGCAATCGTCGAAGGGCGCTTGCAGCCAGGCCTGCGTCTGCCGCCGACTCGGATGCTCGCGGCGGAGTATGGCGTGTCGCGCAACACGGCAGTCGCTGCGTACGATCTGTTGCTGAGCGAGGGCTATCTGACGTCGCGACGCGGCGCGGGTACTTACGTCGCGGATGTTCTACCGAAGCCTCCCGCACGCAGGACTGCGCCTGCAGCCAAATCTGGGGCGGATCGGCGCTTGAATGCGCTCTGGCTGCAGCCGGCGATGCCGTTCGACGCGGAACGCGTCGCGACGCGCTTTCATTTCAACGTCGGCGTGCCGGACATCAGTCGTTTCCCTGTCGATGTGTGGCGGCGCTTGTCGGCACGCGCGCTGCGCGGGCTGCCGAAAGTTTCCGCCGATTACGACTCACCTCACGGTCGGCCGGCGTTGCGGGCAGCGATCGCGCGTCATGTTTCGTTCGCGCGCGCTGTTGCGTGCGATCCGGACGATGTGACGGTCACCGCGGGCGCGCAGCAGGCATTCGATCTGCTCGCGCGCATCCTCGTCGTGCCGAAGCGCACTGTAGTTGCGTTGGAGAATCCCGGGTATCCGCCGCTGCGTGCAGCGTTTGCTGCAGCAGGCGCGCGGATAGCAGCCGTTCCGGTCGATGAGCAGGGCCTGATCGTCGAACGTTTGCCGGCGCAAGCGAAGATCGTCTGCGTGACGCCGTCGCACCAGTTTCCGCTCGGCGCCGTGATGTCGGCATCACGCCGGGCCGCGTTGCTGGAATTCGCGCAGCGCCAAGGCGCAGTCGTGATCGAGGACGACTACGACGCGGAGTTTCGCTTCAGCGACCGGCCGCTCGATGCGTTGCAGACGCTCGATCGCAGCGAATCCGTGTTCTACGTCGGCACGTTCTCGAAGAGTCTGTTCCCGTCGCTGCGCCTCGGTTTCGTCGTCGCTCCGCCGTGGGCGCACGTTGCACTCGGTGCAGCCAAGCAGGCTGCGGACGGGCACTGTGCTTTGCTCTCGCAGGAAACGCTCGCCGCATTCATCGCGGACGGACATCTCGCGCGGCACGTGCGGCGCATGCGCGAGGTGTACGCCGCTCGTCGACGAGTCCTCCTCGACGGCTTGCACAAAGGCTTTTCCGAATGGTTGCGGCCGGTGCCTGCGGCGGTGGGCTTGCACCTGACGGCATTGGCGCAGCGTCCGCTCGATATCGAAGCCCTGGTCGAGCGGGCACGAAAGCGCGACGTCAGCATCTCTTCGCTGCGGCGGTTCGAGCTCGGCACGGGCGGCAAGAATCCGCAAGGCCTCGCATTCGGCTACGGGGCGCTGGACGAGCGAGGCATCGCCGAGGGTCTGGCCCGGCTGCGGAAATTGGTCCAGTAAAACTGGCCATATGTGGCTCTTATTGAGGTCCAGCAGCTGCGGCATCATTGCCGCCATGATCGATCTGCATTACTCGACCACGCCGAACGGGCTCAAGGTCAAGCTGTTCCTCGAGGAAGCGGCGATCCCCTACCGGGGCGTGCTGATGAGCCTCAATCGCGGCGACCAGTTCAAGCCGGAGTTCGCTGCACTGTCGCCCAACAACCGGATTCCCGCGATCGTCGACCACGATCCGCCTGGCGGCGGCGCGCCGCTGGCGATGTTCGAATCGGGCGCGATCATGCTGTATCTCGCAGAGAAGACCGGCCGCCTGATGCCCGCTGACGTGCGCGGACGCAGCGACGTGCTGCAGTGGTTGTTCTGGCAGATGTCGGCGCTCGGACCGATGGGCGGTCAAGCCGGCTACTTCCGCGTATACGCGCCGCAGGCCGTGCCGTTCGCGATCGAGCGCTACACGAAGGAGGTCGCGCGCCTGTACGGCGTACTCGACAAACGTCTCGCCGATCGCGAGCACCTTGCGGGCGAAATCTCGATCGCCGACATCGCGTGCTATCCGTGGATCGTGCCGCATGCCGGGCACGGCCAGGACCTCGCGGCGTTTCCGCATCTCGCGCGCTGGTTCGCCGCGATCGGCTCGCGTCCGGCGACGATCCGCACGTACGCCGGCGTCGAGGACGTCTACGCGCGTCGCGGTGCGCCGGTCGCAGTCGGTCCTTCGTAGTCCTCGGAACCGGATTGACTCTCGCAAAGACGCCAAGATCGCCAAGGGACGGAATTCAGATTTATTGATCTGTAGATCCTTGAATTCGAATCTCTGGTTCTTCTTTGCGGCCTTGGCGATCTTGGCGAGAGAATTTCTGGGCGCCGTTGAAAGGCTCAAGCGACCCGAGCAGCTGCTTTCTGACTTCGCGTAAGCACGCGAGCGTCGCCGAGGCGCTCGCTCATCGCCGCGAAAGTGTCGCGCGGGCCGCGCCAGCGCAGCTCGTCGACGTCGGCGAACAGGGCGGCATCGGTCCGCAGCGTAGCAAGCTTCTTGAACAAGAGCGCCAGCTCGCGCTGCTCGCCGAGCACTGTCGCCGGAAAATTTTCGAGCGGGCCATAACGGCTCACGAGACGCGCGGCGCCCGCTTTGCCGATGCCGTCGATGCCGGGATAGCCGTCCGCGGTGTCGCCGACCAGCGCCAGATAGTCCGGAATCAACGTCGGCTCCACGCCGAACTTCTCGCGCACGCCCGCGGCATTGCGCATCGCCTTGGCGCGACGATCCATCTGCACGACGCGATCGTCGCGCACGCATTGCGCGAGATCCTTGTCGGGGGTCCAGATGCAGACCTTCTGCACTCGCTCATCCGCCGCGGCGAGCGCTGCGGCTGAAGCCAGCGCGTCGTCGGCTTCGAGCTCGATCATCGGCCACACGGCCACGCCCATCGCGGCGAGCGCCTCCTCGAGCGGATGAAACTGCGCCCACAGGGCCCGCTCGATGCCGTCGCCGGTCTTGTAGTCGGGCCAGAGCTCGTTGCGGAACGACTCGATGATGTGGTCGGTCGCGACGCCGATATGCGTGGCGCCGCCTTCGATCGTCTCCAATACGGTATTGAGCACGCCCAGCACCGCGCCGAACGGCTTGTCCTGTCCCTTGCTGAAGCGGCGCAAGCCGTAGAAGTGACGGAACAGCTCGTAGGTGCCGTCGATGAGATGCACGACCACGGGAGATTGAATTGCCATCGGCGCGATTCTGCCAGAACCTGTACGCTTTGCTGTCATGACTTCGAGGCGCGACTTCCTCTGCCTGGCGGCCGCGAGCAGCTTTGCCGCGTCGGTGCACGCGGCCGGCGCGCGGCACACAGTCGCGCAGACGCGGGCAGGCAAGATCGGTGGCGTTCGCGACCACGGCGTCCACATCTTTAAAGGAGTGCCGTACGGCGCCGATACGTCAGCTCGCAGATTCCTGCCGCCCGTTGCGCCAGTTGCATGGCAACGGGTTCGCGATGCGCTGGAGTACGGCCCGGCGTGCCCGCAGCCGGACGCGAAAGAGGCGGCCAGCGAAGACTGCCTGAGCTTGAATGTCTGGACGCCAGCGCTGCGCGGCGGCAAGCGCCCCGTCATGCTCTACATTCACGGCGGCGAATACAGCAGCGGTTCGGGTTCCAGCCCGCTCTACGATGGCACGCGCCTGTGCCTGCGCGGTGACGTGGTCGTCGTCACCGTGAACCATCGCCTGAGCGCATTCGGTCATCTCTATCTGGGCAGGCTTGCGGGCGCGGACTATGCGGCCTCCGGCAACGTGGGCTTGCTCGATCTCGTGCTCGCGCTGAACTGGGTGCGCGAGCATGCCGGGGAATTCGGCGGCGATCCGCAGCAGGTGATGCTGTTCGGGCAATCCGGCGGCGGCGCGAAGATCGCGACGCTGCTCGCGATGCCGGCCGCGCGCGGTCTCTTTCATCGTGTCGCGACGATGAGCGGACAGCAGATCACCGCCTCCGGTCCGCGCGGCGCGACGCAACGGGCCGAAGCCTATCTCGCTGCGCTCAAGGTGGACGTGCAGCGTCTTCGCTCGATCGATACGGCGGCGCTGGTTGCCGCGACACGCGCGAACGATCCGTCGCTCGTCGGTCGTTCGCTGTATTTCGGGCCGGTGCTCGATCAGGTCACGCTGCCGCGGCATCCGTTCTATCCCGACGCGCCGCCGGCCGCGAACATTCCGATGATCATCGGCAATACGCGCGACGAAACGCGCGCGTTCAACGGCAACGATCCCGGCATTTTCGAGCTTGGCTGGAGCGAGTTGCCCGAGCGGCTGCTGCGCGCGTTGCACGTCGACATCGATCCCGAGTACGTGATCGCGGAGTATCGGCGCATGTATCCGCAATACACGCCGACGGAGATCTTCTTCGCTGCGACGACCGCCGGCCGGTCCTGGCGGGGCGCGATCATCGAGGCGGAATTGCGCGCTCAGCAAGGCGCGCCGGTCTACGCGTACCAGCTCGACTATCGTTCGCCGCTCGACGATGGGCGGTACGGAGCGATGCATACGATGGATATTCCGCTGGTGTTCGACAACATCGCGCAGCCGGGCTCGCTCACTGGTACGGACTCGGCGGCGCAGAAGGTCGCAGATCGCATGAGCGATGCATTCATCGCATTCGCGCGCAGCGGCGACCCGAACAACGCCGGGCTGCCGCAATGGCGGCCGTACGATCTAAACACGCGTGCGACGATGCTGTTCGATGTCGAGCCCAGGCTTGCCGACGATCCGCGCGGCGGCGAGCGGCGCTTGTTCGCACAGGTTCCTTACATTCAGCGCGGGACGTATTGATATGCTGACGACGACGAAGCTGCGCGTGGCGCGACCCACCGACGACCTGGAGGCGGTCGCGAAGTTCTATCGCGAGGGTCTTGGCTTCACTGAGCTGTATCGCTTTGCGGATCACGACGGCTTCGATGGCGTGATGCTCGGGCTGCGCGGCGCGCCCTATCACCTCGAGTTCACGCGTGCACACGGTCATCGCGCGGGCAGAGCACCGACCGAAGACAATCTGCTGGTGTTCTATCTGCCCGACGCGGCCGAATGGCAGGCGGCCGTGACTCGCTTCCAGCGCGGCGGCTATGAACCCGTGCGCGCATTCAATCCGTATTGGGATCGGCTCGGGCTCACGTTCGAGGATCCGGACGGTTATCGCGTCGTGCTCCAGCGCGACGCCTGGGAGTTGTGAGCATGCCCGTGCACAGCGCCGTCGCGCGCAACTTCGCGGAAGCGAGCGAGAACAAGATTCACAGCGACGACATCGCGAGGCGCTTCGGCTTCACCGGCGCGCTGGTGCCGGGAGTCACGGTGTTCGGTCACCTCGCGTGGCCGCTGACGCAGCGCTTCGGCGAGCGCTGGTTGCACGGCAGCTGGGTGACGACGCGCTTCATCAAGCCCGCTTACCATGCGGAGAAAATCTCGCTCACGGACCGTGAGACGAGCTCCGAGAGTCTTACGGTCGAGTGCACGAATAATGCGGGCGTGTTGCTGGCGACGCTCGAGTGTGCGATCGAGACGACGCAGCCTGCTGTGGATCCGCACGCACAGGTTGCTGGTCCGACGCAGCCGGATGCTCGTGTGGAGATCACCTGGGACACCGTTCATGTCGACGAGCCGTTCGCGCGCTACGTGTGGAGGCCCGATGACGCGCTCAATCGCGAATACGCGGCGCGTGTCTCTGACGAGACAGAGCTGTTCCGCAAGGGAGTGCTGCATCCGCATGCGATTCTCTCGCAGGCGAATCAGGTGCTGGTGCGCCGGTTCGTGATGCCGGCGTGGATTCACACCGGATCGGAGCTGCGGTTACGGAAATTACTGCGCGTGGGGGACGAGATCGAAGTGCGCGCGGTGCCGCTCGAGAAGTGGGAGCGGAAGGGACATCAGTTCATCAAGCTGTACGTGGCGTATGTCGTGGGCGGCGAGGTCGCCGCGGAGATTTTCCACACGGCGATCTTTCGCGTGGCCGATCGATCAGGCTGACGCGAGCGGGCTCGACACCCACTCCATCTCATACCCGAGGCTCTGCCCCGTCACCGGATCGACGATCGGCTTGCCGCGACGGAACGAGCCGGTCTGGATCGCCCAGCTGCCGGGGTTGGCTTCCGGCTTGGCCGACTGCAGCGAGATGTGGCCGCTCTCTTCGCGGACCAGTACGCGGGCCGCATCGTCGACCAGCAACCACCCGAAGACTTCGCATTTCGACGCCATGTGATTCGCACCTGTGATGAGACTTTGCCCTGGACGTTGCAACCGCCGTGCCACGGAATTATTGGCTTTTGGAACAGTCAGTTACGCCTGCGGAGAGGTGACCCTGGCAGTGACGAGGAATGTCACCTCACGACGTCGGAGCGCGCAGCGTCAGAAGCCGACGCCGATTGCAGACAGGATCTATTGCGCTAGGCGCGTGACTTTGAGCGTCACGCGATAGTCCGCCGGCGCGATCCGTTGGGCCTGCGGGCCGCGTGCCGGAAGCACGTTGAGAATCTCGAACACGTAGCCGTCGAGCGCGCCCTTCTGGAGCTCCTTCAGCTCGTGCTCTGCAACTTTGCCCTGGCTGCGAATCGCCAGCCGCACGACGACTTCTCCGGCCCACAGACACGTCACGTCGGTCGGACAGCGTGAGTCGGCGACGTTGACCAGTTGTATTTGCAGCTTCTGTTCCTTGAATACGGCCGACTGTCCAGGCGCGAGCTGGATGGGCATGTCGAGAGTGGCGGCCGAGCCGTCGCGCCCGCAAGCGGCGAGCGCGACGGCCAACAGTAGCAGGACCAACGATCGACCGATCATTCCTCCATCTTACTGCTGCGTGATCCGCACGTCGTCGATGCCGGCTTCGACCAGGCTCGCCGTGGCGGCGTCGGCCGCCTCGATCAGCAAGCGGATCGTCTGCCCGGCGAACGGCGTCAGGTTCGCGGAGGCCGCGGCCCACGCACCGTTGAGATTCGCCGCCGCGCCGACGCGCTGGAACACGACGCTGGTGGTCGTACCGACGACGCTCACGCGCAGGAAGTCGGCGCTGGTGGCGTTGGAGCCGTGCGCCAGGTACTGATTGAACGTCAGCGTCAGCGTGCCGGTCGACGGCAAGGTGATCGCCGGCGAACGGATCGAAGTGACACCGCCGTCGACGTCGTTCACGCCCGCGCTCGCACCGGCCAGACGCGCCGTGACGAGGTCGTTCACGCCGCTGGTCGTCGTGCCGAGCTGCTTCGCGCCGCTGGAGGTGGTCGGGTCAGGATTGCCTCGCTCCCACTGACCGGTCGTCGCTGTATCGGTGCCGTTCGGATTCGTCGTCCAGCCCCGTGCGGTTTCGAAGTCATCGTTGAACACGACCGTGCCGCCGCCGCCCTGGCAGGACGCTGGAACTGCGAAGCCGTTGGTCGGCGTCGTGCCGTTGGCGCCGCTGCTGACTGCGTTGGTGCCGAGGCCGAATGCCGCGAACGCTTCCCACATCGGGCAAACGTCTTCGCCGCCGTGATTGTCGACGGCCGCCTGGATGATGCCGTCGCGCACTTGCGTGAACGTCGGATTGCACGCGGTGTTCTTCAGGCCTTCGACGACGTACAGCATCATGCGCTGATTGCCCGCGCTGCCGTTGGCGTTGAAGAAGTTCGGATCGAAGCCCCATTTGTCGACGAGCTTCCAGTAAACCTCCCACGCCGCCTGCGCCCACACCGAGCCGACGCCGTGCGGCACAGCCATGCCGTTGATGCTCGCGTACGTCCAGGTGTTGACGGAGGGATTCGTGCTGTAGCGCTGCGTACGAATGCCGAGTCCGCTCGTCGGCTGACCGAGCGCATACGTGCCCATGCCGCGCGGATCGGCGCCCGTGTCGCCGACTTCCGCGGTCTGTGCGAGCGCCCACCAGTCCGACAGGCCTTCGCCCGGCTGCTGACGATTGGTCAGGCAGTTGACGTTCGCCGGTCCGCCGACCAGGCGGTTGGAAATGCCGTGGCCGTACTCGTGGAACACGATGCCGGCGTCGAGATCGCCGTCGCGGTCCGGGTTCGGGCTGGTCCAGATGAACATCTGCATGCGCGGCCGCTGACCGTCCGGCGGCGTGCCGAAGTTCGCGTTGTTGGTGCCGGCGCCGTCCTGCGCCTCCGCTTGCACGGAGTCGTTGCCCGCGCCGCCGCGTCCGTAGTTGTTGACCTGGAAGTTGCCGCCGGCTTCGTCGAAGCCGTACTGGTACTGCACGTCGTGGATGAAGTTGTTCAAGTAGAACAGATTGGTCACCGCCGCCGGGCGGTAGGCGCTCGGCGCCTGCGCCAGGTTCAGCGCGAAGTCGAAGCTGAGCGCCGCACCGCCGCTCGGACTGGAACCCGCGTCCGGCGAATTGTTGGCATCGACGTCGGTATAGGCTTGCACGTTGTTGCCCTGGGTCGTGGTGAACTCGGCCCCGGCAACGCCATTCGTGTCATGCCAGCCGAATGGTGATGCGGTCGTGTTGGCAGGATTCACGACCAGGACGCGGCCGTCCGAGGGCGGCAGCGGGCTCGTATGGTTGGGACTTTCCGCGGGGTTCCGGTACACGCGGTACTGGTCGCCAGCGACCCAGTCGAAGCGCGTCCACACCTGGCCGCTGTCGGCGTCGACCGTGTAGTCCCAGGAATGCTCTTGGTCGAGCGTATGAATCTGGAAATTCCAGACCAGGCGCGCCTCGCCCTGGCGGATCGGCAGCAGCATCAGTCTGCCCTTGACCGGCGAGAGCGAGAGGCCTGCCTGCGCGACACTCGTCTCTTGCTGTAGTCCGCGCGGTGCTTGCAGTGCCCTCAGTTGGGCCGGCGCCGCGATGCCGGAGAACTGCGCGGCTGAGCCGACTGCTGCAGGCAATTGCATGCGCGGCGACAGCGAGCTCACTGCGCGTGCGATGCCCGGCAGGAAGGAATTGTTGACGCTGATGACGCGGCCGTCGCGATTCACGTTGATGTGCAGCTGCGCGTTGTACACCGGAATGCCGCGATACTGCTGTTGCAGATAGACGTGCGTGGCGCCGGTGATCTTCGAGTACACGACGTCGGTGACCGCATAGCCCTGCAGGTCGGCTGCTTCGAGACCGAGCGCCGTGAGGTTGTTGCGCAGGAAGCTCATCGCGAGCGTCATCGGCGTGCCGCTCGCCTTCTCGGTCAGGTAGCCGCTCTGACTGGTGAGCGCACTCACCGCGCCAGTGGCCGCATCCGCTTCGACCGACGCTTCCTCGAGATTGGCAGCGAACGCATTGTTCGTCTGCGCGGGCAGGGCACGTTGCGAAGCTATGAATGCAGCGTTGTAGTCGATGCGTGCGTCGTAATGACGCTCGGAGTCTGCTACGCCTTGCGAGGCAGCAGCAGAGCTCCATAACAAAGCTAAAGCACAGGAAAGCGAAGCAGTGAACGCGACGGATCGGCTCATGATGGCGCTCCTTGTTTTTTCGCGAATTGCCCCGTGTCTTCGCGAACTACCCCGTGGACGGAGCGCCGGTTTAGCACTTTCAATTGCAGTGTCAACAGTTGCGCGCGTAGTCTTTTTCCCAGCGCTCCTGCAGCAGGCGCGCGTGTGCAAGTAATCGTTGCAACGTGCGACGTCGGAACTCACTCCCTCACAAGCGCGAGAAAAAATTCCTGCGCGCGCGCCGCGAGTGTCAGGCTTTGGATTGTTCGCTGGTGCGCGCGACGCGTGCCGCGCGCACTCGCGCAGATTTTCCCCGAGACATTGCCGATTGCACCGGCAGGCAGCGCCTGAGGTATGCTCAGGTCACTATTTTCCATCCGGGATCATCATGACCGACGCGCTCGCCCAGCGCCTGGTCCATCTGCTCGAAGCCAGCGCGCCGGTCGACCGCGAGCGCCGGCAGCAGCTCTCCGATCTGTATCTCGTTCACTGGCAAGGCCTTTGCGGTTATGTGCGGGCGCAGTTCGGGCCCGGGCCGCCGGAGCCCGAGGACGTCGCGCAGTCGGCCTTCATGCGCTTCGCGGCCACCGATCCGGCGCACGTGCAGAATCCGCGCGCTTTTCTCTACGCCACCGCGCGCAACCTGGTCATCGATCATCACCGGCGGGAGCAACGCGTCGGCGCGCACGAGCAGGCTGAGCAGTCTGCTGCGGATCGCGTGTACGAATTGTCGCCCGAGAACGTCTTATTGCAGGCCGAGCGCTTTCGCATCCTGGCGCAGGCGCTGGAGCGCATGTCGCTCAAGCGGCGGCGGCTGGTGCTGCTCAATCGCTTCGAGGGCCTGAGCTACGCGGAGATCGGCAAGCAATTCGGAATGTCGGCTGAGAACGTCAGAAAACACATCGAAAGGACGCTGGCTGAGTGCCTGCGCGCGCTGCGTGAGTAACGTGTACGAGGAAGCAGCGGCGTGGGTCACGCAGCTCGAAGGGCGAGCGCCAGCGGCAGATGAGCGTGCGCGCTTCGACGACTGGATCGGTCGCAGTCCGACGCATGCCTCGGCCTATGAAGAAGCGCTGCGGACCTGGCGCGATCTTGCGGCAATGCGCGAGAGCGAGCAGTACCGCTCGCTGCTCGGTCAGCCGACGCTGCGAGAGCGAATAGTCAGCGGCCTGCGCGCGCCGCGCTGGTTTGCCGTCGCGGTCGGCACGGCTGCGGTCGCAGCGATCGTGTGGCTGGGGATTTCTCTCGACGCGCTGCCGTTCCTGCATCGGCCGACGCAAGTTGCGACGCAGGTGGCCGAGGTGCGTGAGACCACGTTGCCCGATGGAACTCGCGTCGTCCTGGGGGCGCAGTCGCAACTCAGTTTCGAGGTCACGCAGCGGGTGCGTCGTGCGGCGGTCGTCGGCGGGGATGCTTACTTCGCGGTTACACACGATGCCGCTCGACCGTTCACAGTTACGATCGATGACGTACAGGTCCGTGTCGTCGGCACGCAATTCGAGATTCGCCGACGCAGCGGCGAAGTCAGCGTGGCGGTCGCAGAGGGTACAGTCGACGTGTCGAGTACGACTGCGACTGCGGCACCGGTGCGATTGCATCGTGGGGAGGCATTGACTGCGGGCGATAACGCTCCGCTCGCCGTGCGCGCGATCGAACCGACAGATATCGCTGCGTGGCGCTCCGGCCGGCTCGTCTACGACAATGCCGAGCTACGCGATGTCGTCGCGGACGCGAATCGCTACGCGCGCAGTCGCATCGTCATCGCCGATGCGCAGCTGGAGAGTTTGCGAGTCACGACGTCGTTCCGCACGTCGCAGGTCGAAGGGATGATCGAAACTCTGCAAGCCGCGCTGCCGCTCGTTGCCGAGCGACAGGCCGGCGGCGACGTTGTGTTGCGCGCGCGCCCGTAGCGGGCGAGGCGCCGCATGCGACTGGCGATTCGAATTGTCGTCGCTGCCGCCGCATCGCTGGTCGTCGCCACCGTGCACGCGCGCGAGACGCCGGCCACGCAAGCCAGGCGGAATTTTCAGATCGCCGCGCAGCCGTTATCACAAGCTCTGCTGGAGTTCTCGCGGCAAGCCGATCGCATCGTGACCGCGCCCTCCGAGCTCGTACGCGACAAGCGGGCACCGGAAATTCGCGGCGAGCTCACTCCATCGGCAGCACTCTCACGGCTGCTGCGCGGCTCAGGCTTGGAAGCTTCATTCACCCCTTCCGGCGCGATCACGATCGGCGCAGCGCGTCGCGTCGCGCGTCAGCAGAATCGTGCGCGTGCGGCCGCGAGCAGTGTGCAGAGCCAGACCGAATCGAGCGGCGATGCGCTCATCGCGGAAGTGCTGGTCACGGCGCAGAAGCGCACCGAGGACGTGCAAGACGTGCCTGCATCGGTCAGCGTGTTCGACAGCGAACACGTGCGACAGCTGCACGCGACATCGATCCTGGACTACGCGGCGTACATTCCCGGCTTGAACGTCAGCAGCGGCGGCAGTCCCGGGCAGACGATGATCACGCTGCGCGGCATCGCTCCGGTAGGCCCCGGCGCGGTCGTCGGCTATTACGTCGACGATACTCCGCTCGGTTCGAGCTCCAACTACGGCGGCGCGCGCGAGTTCGGTCTCGACCTGATGCCCTACGACGTCGACCACATCGAAGTTCTGCGCGGCCCGCAGGGCACGCTGTACGGCGCGGGCGCGATGGGCGGCTTGCTCAAATATGTGTTGCGCCGTCCGCGCACGAGCGACTTCGAGGGCTGGGCGGGCGCGGAAACTTTCGGCATCTCCTCCGCGGAGGAACTCGGCTGGGGCGTGCGTGCCGGCGCGAACGTGCCGCTCGTCGAGGACCGCGTCGGTGTGTGGGCCAGTTACTTCGAACAGAAAACACCCGGCTACATCGACAATGCCTTCACCGGCGCGCAGGACGAGAATGAGCTCGGCCAGCGCGGCGGACGCCTCGCAATGCTGTGGCAAATCGAGGATGCCGTCTCGCTGCAGCTCAGCGGGCTGTGGCAAAGAATCGATTCGCGCAACGACGCGACGGTCGCACTCACGCTGACCGGGTTGGATCCGCCGACGGGTGTCCCGAGCCACGGAGACCTCGCGAGCTTTCATCCGCTGCCGCAGCCCTTCGCGCAGGATATCGATCACTACTCGGCGACGCTGGAGTGGGATCTCGGTTGGGCGAGTCTGCTGTCGGCGAGCAGTTACACGCACACGCACACGCATCATCTGCAGGACGCGTCGTTTCTGTTCGGCGCAGTCACGGGCGGGAATTCGCCGTTCCACATCGAGCTCGATCTGCGCAAGCGCACCCAGGAGTTGCGCCTCGTGTCGCCGGGCGGCGGCGCGCTCGAATGGCTGCTCGGCGCGTTCTATACGAAGGAAGACGGTGAACAAGTGCGCAACGTCTTCGCGATCGATGCTGCCGGGCAGCCGCTACCGCAGTTGCCGGCGCGCTTCCTGTTCGTGGAGTTTCCGTCGCAATACGAGGAAGTCGCGGGCTTCGGCTCCGCGACGCTGCAGCTGACGGAGCGCTTCGACGTCACGGCCGGCATGCGCTGGGCCCGCAACCGGCAGCGCTTCGGGCAGATCAGCGGCGGGCTGGAATCCATCATCGGTCCGCCCACCGATATTTCCGGCACCTCCGCCGAAAACGTACTCACCTACAGCCTGAGTCCGCGCTGGTACGCGAGCGGCGAGACGATGGTGTACGCACGCGTGGCCAGCGGCTATCGCCCGGGTGGTCCCAACCCGCGAGCACTCGATCTGCCTCCGGTGACCGCGGCAGACAAGCTCACCAACTACGAAATCGGCCTCAAGACGCAGTTCCTGGCCGGCCGCGCATTGCTGAACGCCGCCGCGTTCCGCATCGACTGGCGCGACATTCAACAGGCGGTGACTGTCGGCGGCATCGGCAGCAGCGCCAACACGGGTAATGCCGTGAGCAAGGGATTGGAGCTCGAGGCGACGTACCTCCCGACGGATCGCTGGCGCATCGGCGTGAACGCGGCATACACCGACGCGCGGCTGACGGCGCCGGAGGAGGGGATTGCCGCGGCCAGGCTCGGCAACACACCGCGGTGGGGCGCTTCCGTGGTACTCGACTACGAGCTTGCGCTGGCGAGTCGGTGGATCGCGCACGTCGGCGCCAGCTGGCGCTATGTCGGCGAGCAAGGCACGGCGATCGCCGCGCAGCTCGGTGCCGACAATTCGTACGTGCTGCCGCCCTATGGCGCGCTGGACCTGGCTGCCGATCTCGCGCGCGGCAACTGGATGATTCGGCTGTTCGCTCGCAACGTCACCGATCGCCGCGCTTACATCGGCGGCGGTCTCGCTGTCGATTCCGACAACGTCCCGTACGGCATCGATGCCAACGTCCTGCAGCCGCGTACCGTCGGCATCAGCGTCGACATCGGCTTCTGATACCCCTGGCCCGCCGGGCTAAAATCGGTACAATCAGAAAAATTTGTCCGGATTGGGCTCCCCGGTCGTCTTGCCCCTACGACGACCAAAAAAAGGGGAATCCGTCATGACGAATTCGTTTCGCTCCGCCCGGCGCCGCGCGCTGACGGCGGCTGCCGGCCTGCTCGGGCTCGGCGCCGCCGCGACTGCGACGGCCCAGACTTCGACCAACGTTTCGGTGCTCGAGGAAGTAGTGGTCACGGCGCAGAAGTTCGAGCAGAAGCTGAGCGAGACGCCGCTGTCGGTGACAGCGATTTCCGCTCGCAATCTCGAAGCGCTCGGCGCCACCCAGTTCCGCGACTTCGCGAACACCGTTCCGAGCCTGACCTTCACGACCAGCGGCGTCGGCTCCACGCAGGTCAATCTGCGCGGCATCACTACGGGCAACAACATCTCGCCGACCGTCGGCATCTATGTCGACGAAGTGCCTTATGGCTCGAGCACGCCGTTCGCCTCCGGCGCGCAGCTCGCACTCGATGTAGGGCTGTTCGACGTATCGCGCATCGAGATCCTGCGCGGGCCGCAGGGCACGCTGTATGGCGCCAGCACGATGGGCGGACTGCTCAAGTACGTGAGCGTCGTGCCGGACATGACTGCGTTCGGCGCCACGGCGCGCGCGGGCATAGTCAGCACGTCCGGTGGCGGCGTCGGCTACGATGCCGCAGCCGCGGTGAATGCTCCGCTCTCGGACGACAAGGCTGCGCTGCGCGTCAGCGGCTTCTACACGCACGACGGCGGCTTCATCGACAACCTCGCGAACGGCGGCGACGACGTGAATGAAGCGGAAGTATACGGCGGACGCGCGGATCTGCTGCTGAAGCCGGCTGACAAGCTGACGCTCCGCCTTGCCGCTTTCGCGCAAGACATCGATCGCGACGGCACGGCCTCCGCGGATTTCAGCCTGGCGAGTGGCGAGCCGATCGACAGTGATCTCGATCAGCGGCGGTTGCGCGTCGAGCCGTTCGGCCAGGAGTTCCGGCTGGTGAGCGGCACGCTCGATTACGACTTCGGCGACGCAGCGCTCACCTCCATCAGCAGCTACCAGACCGTGCGCAGTCATGCGATCACGGATGTCTCGGCGTTCTTCGGGCCGGCGCTCGGCGCAGCGGGCATCGTGCTCGGTTCGATCGACGTGCTGAAGAAGAACGAGACCGACAAATTCACGCAGGAGCTGCGGCTGGCAGCGACTGGCTCGCTCTTGGACTGGTCGATCGGCGCCTTCTACACCGACGAGGACAGCGATCAGTTCCAGAAGCTCAACGCGTCCACCCCGGACGGCGCCGTCTTCCCCGTTAATCTGCTGACCGTGCAGCTGCCGAGCACCTACGAGGAGTACGCAGGCTTCGGCACGCTGACCTGGCATGCCACGGCGAAGCTCGACTTCACCGGCGGCTTGCGCTACGCGCACAACTCGCAGGCCTTCGAGCAGATTGGCTCGGGCGCGCTGATTTCCTCCGTGCCGGAGCGCCGCGACAGCGACAGCATCCTCACGTACCTCGCAACGATTCGCTATCGTGCCAGCGACAACTTGATGTCGTACCTGCGTTATGCAACGGGTTATCGGCCTGGCGGCCCGAACGTGGTGCTCAACGATCTGAGCGGTCAGCCGCTCGCCAGCCCGACATTCGCCGCCGACGAGCTGCGCAGCTACGAAGCGGGCATCAAGACAACGACGGCCGACGGACACTTCGGCGTCGACGCGTCCGTCTATTTCATCAAGTGGGACGATCTGCAGATCAATGCCGTGCGCAATGGTCTGGGCGTCGTCGACAACGCGGCTGCTGCCGAGAGCAAGGGCGCCGAGCTGACGCTGACTCTGGTGCCGACTCCGCAGCTGGCATTGGTGGCTGCGTTGGCCTATATCGACGCCGAGCTGAGCGAGGATGCGCCCGACCTCGGCGGCCTCGACGGCGATCGCCTGCCCGACACGCCGGACTTCACCGGCTCGCTCGCCGCCGACTACAACTTCGAGCTCGGCGGACGCGAGGCGTTTCTCGGCGCGACCGTGCGGCACGTGACCGATCGTGTGTCGAGTTACGACGCGAGCCCGGGTAGTCCGCAATACGACCTGCCGGAGTACACGACCGTTGATCTGCGCACGGGAGTGCAGCTCGGAGCTGCGCGCCTGCAGCTCTATGTCAAGAATGCGTTCGACGAGCGTGGTCAGCTGTCGGCGACGACGGCTTTCTCCGCGCTCGGCGGGCCAGTCTGGGTGAGCCTGGTCCAGCCGCGGACCATCGGGCTCAACTTCATCACGCAGTTCTGAACAGTGCGAATTCGTACCGTCCAACCGCTGTCCTGGCCGCTCGTCATCGCCGGCGAGCGCCAGGTATCGGCTCATCTACAATCTCCGCGACAACACGAAGAGAGCCCTCCATGCAGAAAACTCCGGAGCGATTGACCCGTCGGCGCATGTTGCAGGCTGCAGTCGCGACCAGCGTCGCGACCTTCGGCCTGCCGATGCTGAACATCGGCCGTTACCGCGCGTTCGGCGCGGACGCGCCGCGCTATTCGGCGCGCGCAATGAAGATCGTCGAGCGCTCGCTCGTGATCGACATGCTGGCGCCGCTGAAGATCGACTTCAAACCGGAAGCGTACGCCGGCCCGATCAGCGAGCAGACTGCCGCGGATTTTCGTGCGAGCGGCATCACGGCCTTTCACAACTCCATCGGCACCGGCGGGCCGAGCGCAGTCGAGGAGACGCTGGCGTTCATCGCTGCATGGCAGGGCTACGCCGGCCGCAACGCGCATGTGTTCTCGCTCGTCGGCACGGCGGCGGACATCGACCGCGCGAAGAAGGAGCGCAAGATTGCCGTCATCATGGGCGTGCAGAACGCCGAGCATTTCCGCGAGCCCGGCGACGTCAAGAAGTTCTATCAGCTGGGGCAGCGCTGCGCGCAGCTCACTTACAACAGCCAGAACCTGCTCGGCTCCGGCAGCACGGACCGCGTCGATGGCGGCATCAGCGATTTCGGCGAGGCGGTCATCAAGGCGATGAACGAGGTGGGCATGCTGGTCGACGTTTCGCATTGCGGCGATCGCACTACGCTGGATGCCATCGAGCTGTCGCCGAAGCCGATCGCGATCACGCACTCGAACTGCCGCGCGCTCAACAATCACCCGCGCCTCAAGACCGACGAAGCGATCACCAAGCTCGCAGCGAAGGGCGGTGTGATAGGTATCACCGGCGTACGTATGTTTGTAAAGGACAAGGAGCCGACGACGCTCGAGAACATCGTCGATCACATTGACCATGTGGTGAAGCTGGTCGGCGTCGAGCACGTCGGCATCGGCTCGGATTCGGATCTGAATGGTTACGACGACATGCCACCGGATCAGTACAAGCAGCTGAAGGAGTCGTACAAGGCAAGCTACGGCTTCCGCGACAAGATCGACATCGAAGGCTTCGATCATCCGCGCAAGACGTTCGACCTCACCGAAGCGCTGATCCGCCGCGGCTACTCCGATGAGAATATCGGCGCGATCCTCGGCGGCAATTTCCGGCGCCTGCTCGGCGCCACCTGGACCTGAGGGGAGCGCAAGCGTGGAGTTGCCGCAGCCGTATCTGTTGTTTCTCGGAGATGTGACCGAGCCGACCTATGCCAAAACGGCATTCGGCCTGCGCGATTGGGCGCGCGAGCGGTGCATCGGCGAGTGGTCGTGCTCGGTTGGCACGGTCACGCTCGGGCTGCCGCGACTGAGTCCCGCGCAGGCACGTGCGTCGGGCGCACGCTCGATGGTGATTGGCGTCGCGAATATCGGCGGCAAGATCGTCGACAGCTGGCTGCCGCACCTGCTCGGTGCGTTGGAAGCAGGGCTCGATGTTGTGAGCGGCATGCACGCGCGGCTCGGCGACACGCCGGCGTTGAAGGCCGCGGCCGATCGACATCGGCGGCGACTGATCGATGTGAGAACGCCGCCTAGCAACATTCCGATCGCGAGCGGGCGCAAGCGCATTGGCAATCGGCTGCTGACGGTCGGCACAGACTGCGCGCTCGGGAAGAAGTACACCGCGCTCACGATCGCGCGCGCGCTGCAGGCGCGCGGTGTCGATGCGGACTTTCGTGCGACGGGCCAGACCGGGATCATGATCGCGGGCGCGGGCATGCCGATGGATGCTGTGGTTGCGGACTTCGAGGCGGGAGCAGCGGAGATGCTCAGCCCGGATGCAGCACCGGATCACTGGGATGTCATCGAAGGACAAGGGTCGTTGTCGCACCCTTCTTATGCGGCGGTCTCGCTGGGGCTGCTGCATGGGAGTCAGCCGGACGTGATCGTGGTGTGCCACGAGCCGGGACGCGAGCATTTGATCGGGCATCCCGAGCTGCCGGTGCCGAGTATCGAGCACACGATCGAGCTGAATCTCGCGCTCGGCCGCCGGACGAATGCGGCGATCCGCTGCGGTGGCGTCAGTCTCAATACTTCGCAGCTTTCGGATGGAGAAGCGCGGAGGCTGATCGCGAGCGAGTCGCAGCGGCTGGGGTTGCCTGTTGCAGATCCAGTGCGCGGAGGCGATGAGTTCGAGAGGCTGCTCGACAACTGTCTGCGAGGTGCGGTGTCGTGAGTCGGGTCCATGCGCTGAGAATCACGTTGGCATGTGCGCTTTGCGTCGCCAGCACGAGCTTCGCCGCGCCGCCGGCTGATCTCGATCGGTACGCGAAGCGCACGCTGGAAACGTTCTCTGTGCCCGGCATGGCCGTTGCGATCGTCGAGCAAGGGCGACCGGCCGATATTCGCAGTTACGGCGTGCGCAAGCTGGGCGAGCCGGCGACGGTCGACGCGCATACTCTGTTCGCGATCGGTTCCACTACGAAAGCATTCACCACGGCATTGCTCGCGATGCTGGTGGACGAAGGCAAGCTGACGTGGGAAACGAAAGTCGCCGACGTGCTGCCTGGCTTCAAGATGTACGACCCGTACGTGTCGAGCGAAATGACGGTGCGCGATCTGGTCGTTCACCGCAGCGGTTTGGGTCCCGGCGCGGGTGACTTGTTGTTCTTTCCCCCGACGAGCTTTACTCGCGCCGAGATCATTCACAAGCTGCGCTTCATCAAGCCGGTAACCAGCTTCCGCAGTGCCTTCGCGTACGACAATTTGCTGTACATCGTGGCCGGCGAAGTGATCGCGACGGTCGAGAAGTCGACATGGGAAGACGTGGTGCGCAAGCGGATTCTTGCGCCGCTGCAGATGAACGAGACCACCGCAACGTCCGCACTGCCTGCCGGCGCGAATCGTGCCTGGCCGCATGCAAGAGTTTCGACGGAGGTGCGTGGACTCGGGGCGATGAGTGCGCTTGCGGATGTCACGACTGTCGATGTAGCAGCGGCGGCGGGTGCCTTGAACTCGAACGGCGTAGAGATCGCACGTTGGCTGGAGCTGCAGCTCAACGGCGGCCAAGATGCGAAGACGAGTACGAGACTGTTCAGTGAGAGCCAGGCTCGAGAAATGTGGACGCCCCAGACGCTGCTGCCGCCTTCGCCGCCGATCAAAGGGCTCGAGCTGGCCCGCGCGCATTTTCGCGCGTACGCGCTTGGTTGGAGCATCAGCGAGTATCGCGGGGAGATGATCGTGTCACATGCCGGCGGCGTGCCCGGCATGGTTACGCTGTTCACGATCGTGCCGGAGCGGCATGTTGCGTTCGCGTTGTTCACGAATGCGGAAGAGCCGGGGGCGCTTTCGTCGATGCAGTTCAGGCTGCTGGATCATTATCTAGGGTTGAAGAGCCCGGATTGGATCGCTGCAGTCGACGAGACGTTCAAGGGAAGATTGGAGAAGGCGAAGGAGCAGCTCGCCGCGAGCAAGGAGGAAGCGAAGGATGAGCAGGGAAGCAAAGGTCCATCGCTGGCGATCGAGAAGTACGCAGGACGTTATCGCGATGCTTGGTATGGCACCGTGACGATCGAGCGCGCGGCCGATGGAGTGAACATCCGCTTCGATCACACGCCGGCGCTGACGGGGAAACTCGAGCATGTGCGCTACGACACGTTCCGCACGCGGTGGACGGATCGGAATGTCGAAGATGCGTATGTGACGTTCGCGCTGAATCCGGATGGGTCGATCGAGAGAATGACGATGCGGGCGATATCGCCGCTGGCGGATTTCAGTTATGACTATCAGGATTTGATGTTCGTGCCGGAGCCGCACTGACTAGCCTTGTGCCTGGACATGCTTGCAGCGCATCGGCATGAATCATGAATATGGTAAGCCGCGACCATCGCGGAACCTCGGACGGCGCCAGCGGCATATATATGTATACCTGAGCAGACACGTCGCCACATTTCCCTTCGTCTGGCAATAGCGCTGTTCGGGTTGGCCGAGCGGCGGCTACCCCGCTACATACGTGTTGACTCGCGAGCGGCCCGGGTGTGTCTAATTCCCGTGCAATGGGTTAAGTCAGACCCGTTGGCCGGTCAATCTGGCAGGGGCAATCAGCGAACATAAGGGGACTCTATGAAGCGGCTCCTGTCCGCCATGGTCGGTGCCATGATGGCTTTGGCTGCGGTTGTCGCAGATGCTGGCGGAACGCCCGGTGACAAGGAGGTCCTGTTTGCTATCGAGGCGAAGACGCTTGCGGGTGCTCTGGACCAGTGGGCACAGCAGACTGGATACCAGATTGTTTTGCGGAACTGGGACTTGGCGAAAAAGATCAATGCGCCAAGGCTGAAGGGTAGATTCAGCGCACGCGTAGCGTTAGACAAGCTTCTCGACGGTACGCCTCTTGGCTACTCCTGGGTGACTGACAAGGCAGTCTCCATCAGAGAGAAATCCTCGACGCTCCCGGCAGCGTTGCAGTCCGGTGGCCTCGCTGAGCACCGCCACCCGTTGAGGGTTGCGCAGCTGGATAGTGAATCGATCCCGCAGCATCCGGGGCGTCGGGATCGCACTCTGGAAGGCATGTCGCGGGACCTGTTCGAGGGCGAACAGATCACCGTGACGGGCAGCAGGATCGCAGGACATGGCGAGAGCGTTTCGCCTGTCACGACGTTCGACCGCAAGAAGTTGAGTGCGCTTGGCGTCACGACCGTCGGAGACGTCATGCGCTACGTTCCCCAGCAACCTTACACGCAAGCTCCCTTCTCCAATGCCGGCGGCGCGACGTTCGCCGAGTTGCGAGGGCTAGGCGTCGACGCGACGTTGATTCTGATCAACGGCCGACGAGTCGTCCCTTCGGCAGCTACCGTCAATCGCAATGGCTTCGACCTCAACAGCATCCCTCTCCCTGCCGTCGAGAGAATCGAAGTGCTGTCCGACTCGGCCTCTGCAGTTTACGGCGCTGACGCTGTCGGCGGTGTCGTCAACATCATCCTAAGGAAGGAGGTGGTCCAGCCAACTGTCGAAGTCAGCTACGGAGCGGCCGAAGGTGGGGCGGACGAGCGTCGCGCCTCTCTCACAGCAGGAGTGTCTGGTGAAATACTCAATGCGTCACTGATTGTCGACTATTTCGATCGCGGAATGCTGCTCGGCGGAGACCGTGAGCGCCTCCGTAACCAGGATTTTAGAAGATTCGGCTCGGCGGATCGGACGTCGACCGAGGCGGATCCCGGCAACGTGAGCTCATTGACAGGGGAGAACCTGCCTGGGCTGGATGCTCCGTTCGCAGCTGTCCCTGTGGGCTCGTCCGGCACGATGAGCGTTGGCGACTTTGCGGCTACTGCGGGCACAGAGAATCGCGACAGCCTCGAACGCTACATGGCGATCGTTCCGGAGGCGAAGCGCTTGAGCGCCGGTGCGTTTCTCGAGCTGAACCTGCCGCTCGACCGCGCAGCGGCGTTCGGTGAATTTTTGTACACCGATGGCGAATCGACCAGCCAGTTCTTTCCGCCGACGCCGTTTGGTTTCATTGTGTCGGCGGAAAATCCATACAACCCGTTTGGCGAGCCAGTATTCGTCAATCGACTCATCACGGAGCTCGGGCCGCAGCGCACCGAGATTGACTCGCGGATGTATCGCGCCGTCCTGGGATTGCGCTTGCCCGTGCGCAGCTGGGACCTCGAGCTGTCTGCACTCGTGAGTGAGGAGGACAGCACAGCTGTCCTGAGCCACCGCATGGACTTTGCGCAACTGGACGCAGCTGCTTCAGCAAGTGATCCGACCCGAGCGATCAATCCTTTCCAGGACGGTCCACTTGGAAGCGCGCAAGTGTTGGCGTCCTTGGAGGCTGCGCCCACCCGACACGCCTACGAGTCCAACGGATACCAAGGATCTGCGATCTTGCGCGGAGATCTGTTCGGGCTGCCTGCCGGCCAGGTTGCTCTTGCAGCCGGCGCCGAGTGGCGACAGGAAGAAATGCTATTCGATGATTTCATCCGCGCTGAGCACGATCGCACGGTCGCGGCGTCGTTTGCGGAGCTGCGTGTGCCAATCGTCAGCCGTAACCAAGCGATCCCGTGGTTCGAGGATGTCTGGGCGAGCGCTGCCATTCGCTATGACGACTATTCGGACTTTGGCGGGACCGTGAACCCACAAGTGGGCGTGGCATGGCGAACGGGTCCAAATCTGCTGCTTCGCGCCTCGTACGGGACTGCGTTCCGGCCACCCTCGTTGTACGAGCTTTATGCGCCGCAAGTTCCGCTGCCTGGATTTGCGATCGATCCACGGCGTGACAACGAGATTTCATTTCCGACCTATACCGTAGGCGGCAACTCAGAGCTGGAGCCGATCGAAGCGACGTCATTCAGCACCGGGTTCGTCATCACTCCGATCGCCGTGGCCGGACTGCGCATGAGTGCCAGCTACTGGAAAATCGGTCTCGAAGATCGTGTCGCATTCTTTGCGCCGGACTTGGTGCTCGCCAACGAGGCACGCTATCCCGAGCGGGTCACGCGCGCGGATCCGACTCCGGCCGACGTGGCCGCAGGACTGCCGGGCGCTCTCGTGGACATCAACATGACGCCCGTCAACTTCGGCACCCTCGATACCTCCGGTGTCGATTTCTCCACTGAGTATGCGTTCAACATTGGCGCAGCACGCCTCACACCGTTCCTCTCGGCAACGTGGGTCGCTAAGTATGACGCCGTCAATGTGCCTGATACGCCGGCAGAGAATCGTGTAGGCATCGCGAATGGCAACGGATCCATCACGCGCTGGAAGGGAATTGCTTCGCTCACGTGGGCGTGGAATGGCCTCAGCGTCGTCGCTACCGGCCGCTTTACGCCTTCGTATCGCGACTTCAATGCGGAAACTCAACTGCCGTCCGCGCGAATAATCAAGGCGCAAACGATCCTCGACATTCAGGCTATGCTGCAGACTGACGATATGCCCATGGGTGCGCCGGCATGGCTCACGGGTACTCAGCTCAGCTTAGGCGTGATCAATCTGTTCGATGACGCTCCGAGGTACTCGGACGTCGGGTTTGTCACTGGCTACGACCCTACGATTGGCGACTTGCGACAACGCTTCGCGTACCTGCGGATATCGAAAGCATTTTGAGCGCCGGCGATCCGCCTCTTTGTCCGCGCGTCCTCTCACGCCGGGTCGGTGCGCTGCTCCTGCTTGTCGCGGCCGCGCAAGCGGTGCCAGCTCGGGACAATGCCGGCAACGAGGCTCGTTACTCGCGCTCTGAGCCACTGACTACTCGAGCAGCCATTGCTACCGCGCGCTTTATGAGAGATACGAGCGGCGTCAGCGCGACGAGCCCGGATGGAGTGGCTTCCGTATCGCCCGACGGTTCCCGGTATGTGTTGCGCGTGGTGCACGGCGACGTCGAACGCAATGGTGTGTGGATTGATCTGCTCGTCGGTCAGCTGGGCTCCCTGAAACTCGCGTCGAAGCCGAAAATGCTGGGTCGGTTGTTTACCTCCGGCATTGGCTCGGGCGTCAATGACATCGGTGCCCACTACGATACGCTTGACTATCCGAGTCCCATCCGTTGGCTGGCAAACGATCAAATCGCCTTTCTCTGCAGCGACGAGCGTGGTATCCGCCAGGTCGTTGGCGTGGATCTGAATTCCGGTGAGATCAGGGCCATCACCCACCAGCCCACACATGTCATTGCGTTTGATGCCACGAAGAACGGAGTTGTCCTGCTCAACGCACAGGCGCCCTACCGGCCTGCTTCCTCGGTCGACAAGTTTCGCGAAGGCTACGCACTTTCGCCGGGCACAGATGCGTACAGCCTCTTCCATGGCGACCTCAGCGGGCTGGGCCTCTGGCAAAAAACTCTGGCCAGTGTCTGGTTTGTTCGAGAGGGATTGCAGCAGTCGGCTCGTCAGATGACCGCATTTGGCCAGCTGTCCCACGACAACCGGCATCGTATTTTTCTGGCGCCGAATGAGTCGCTCGCTCTGGTCAATGTATCCGCATCCAATGTGCCAGCATCCTGGGCCGACTACACGGACGCATTCTTGCTGGACGTTCTGAAGTCGCGGAGAACTCCGGAGCGCGAGGTATTGGGTCGGATCCTGCATCAGCTGACTGTCGTGGACTTACGCGCGAGCTATGCAAGACCGCTTTGGGATGCACCGATCCTCGGTCCTCTGTACGAGGCGAGTTGGTCTGCGGACAGCCAATCCGTGTTAGTCGGGCCAGTATTTCTGCCGACAACGGACTCGAGTCAGACCGGTCGCGCGGGGAGAAGCATTGCGATTGTCGATGTTGCTACAGGTCGTTACGAGTCCCTTCCGCTTGAGGTAGGTCGCTATGACGTGGCGGCCTTACGCTGGCTGTCGAACGACACGGTTGAAGTGTTCGAAACGAAGACCGGAATCCCGCAAGGACATCGTTTTCGTCGGCAAGGCGGCGCATGGAGTCGCATTGACTCCAGAACTCCGGCGACACGCCTGCGGTTCGAGATCCGCGAAGATCGCAATACGCCCCCGAAACTCGTCGTAATCGACTCTGGGACCGGCACGGTGGCCGAAGTTCTCGATCCGAATCCAGGCCTCAGTCGGCGGTACTCGCTCGGACATGTCGAGAGCATCGCAGGTAAGCTCAGTGACGATACACGTTGGGATGGTCTGCTCTTTTATCCGGTTGGATATCGACGCGGCGTTTGCTATCCGCTGGTGATCCAGAGCGTGTACGGTGCTGCGACCGGCATCACGAAAAACTCGTTTACTCTCTACGGCAACGCCGATATGGGCCTCGGACCGGCGGAGATCGCACCGTATGCAGCGCAGATGCTGGCAAATCGCGGTATGGCCGTCGCTCACATCCGGGTCGACGCTCCTTCTCAGGTGCCGTCGGAAGCGAAGGTCAGGGCAACGGCATTCGAGGAAATTGCTCGCGAGCTGTCTCGAAGGGGACTGGTCGATCTGCACAAGGTTGGCATCTCGGGATTCAGCCGCAATGGGTACTACGTGGAATTTGCCCTCACTCATTCGCAGTTTCCCTTCGCCGCAGCGGTTGCCGCCGACAATTGGGACCCGAGCTATTTTCCGCAGATCTTGCTGGGTTTCCCGGGCGGCGCGGAAGAAGTGAACGGTGGTTCGGCTCTTGGTGAAGGGTTGCAATCGTGGCTGGCGAACGCCCCGGGTTTCAACGTCGATGAGGTGCGGACGCCGCTGTGGAAAGTTGCACAGAGCGGCGGCCGTTTCAGCGTGCTCCTGGGATGGGAGATGTTCAGTCGGCTGCGCATATTAGGAAAGCCGGTCGAGTTCTACGTGATGCCGGACGCCGAGGAACATGGCTCACACAATACTCAGAACCCGAGGCAGATAGCGGCCGTCCAGGAAGCGACTGTCGATTGGTTCGATTTCTGGCTGAACGTCAGGGAAGATCCGAGCCCCTCCAAGGGCGAACAGTATCGTCGATGGCGGGTACTGAGAGACGAACGAGATAACGCTCGCACAGAGGTGCGCTGACGATCAATTCCGGTTACGAAGGAACGGTGGGTGCCACAGTGACACCCACCGTGTCACCGATCAGAACCTCTTTTGCGGCCCAAACTGGTTATCAAATACTGAACCGCTCTGAGTCGTCATCTTTGTCTCGACGGTTGCTTTTCCAAGGTCGATCAGTTTCATGGATGGTCTCCTTCAACAGATGGTGAGTGCCGGCCGCGGCGGCGACGTCACCATCCGCTTCGGGATGCGGACGGTCAAGATTGAGCGCCGCCATTGATTGCGCGCGAGCGAGTTGGCTCATCGCACGTATGGTCTTGTTCAACTCGCCAAGAACAGTTGACGTGCTATCGCCGGGCTTCGCATAACGCACATTTGTAGCCTCGTCATTTACTTAGCCCGAGAACGGTTGCTGCACAGTATTGCGACCGTGGTGATTTGATCGGACGTGCCAGCAGTCGCCGGAGATGGCCGCTTTGCCTGCGCGTGCAGTGACTGACCAGAATTGTTTGGTTTCGAAGCACTGCTATGCCGCAGCGCTCTGTCGGGGGGTGCTTAGCCACCGGCGCGCCCAAACCTCGGTGTCTAAATGAGCCAGAATCTCTCCAGGATAGACTTGAATGCGAGTGGGATCACCGGATAGGGCGTGCTCGACTGCCGAACGATTCAGCCACCCGTCGCGTACCAGAACACCATCCAGCAGGACTTCTCGGAGGAAGGGAAGATTTTTTTGAATGGCTTCGTAGTGAAGTCCTGGTGCGCGATCCTTCCATTCACGCTCGAGTATCGATGCTGGAACCTCTTGCCTGAAAGCTCGGCGCGCGAGCCCGCGGTCACGCCCGCCTTCGCAGAGGACGTACAGCGGAATCCGCAAAAGCGTTTCCATAACCGGTTGGGAGTACAGTGGCGCCAGTTCTTCCGCCTGCACCTGAGTTGGGTCAGGTCCGAAGTAGTATTCCACTACATAGACGAGCGCTCCGAGTCGCTCCTGGAATCCAGGAGTGGGCGCGGCGTCTCGGAACCAGGGATGCGGTCGCGTCCTGACCTTCCCAATCTTCCTTCGCAAGTCCTCGCTGACGAGCATCGATGACTGCAGTTCCTCCTCGATAGAGTCGACTGCAGGTTCTCCGGATATCCATTCCCGAAGCGAATGCACCAGCACTGCCAGTGTCGACATCTCTTTGCTGCGTGCCACTCGGGAAGCGAGTCGCAATGCGCCGCACCCGATGCCACTGTGTGCCAGCTGGTCGGCGAGCGTGTGAGTGAGCGAATGGCTGCCGAATACGCCGTCACCACCGTCCCCCGAGAATACGCCGGTCGCTCCAGTTGCCGCGGTGAGCTGCGTCTCCAGAGTGATCTTCTGTAAATGCATGAGCCCAATCGGTGGGTTCACCGTGGGGGCAGTGCTCTCTAGGAGAGACAAATCCAAGTCCTCGGCGGTCACTGCACACTCTACGTGTGCGAGACCGCAGTGAGCAGCAGCAAGTCTTGCCCAAGGGAGTTCCGACGAACGCCCGCGTGGCGTGAAGTAGGTGTAGCAGGTCACTTGACGCTCAGGCGCCATCTCGCGCAGACAGCCGGCCACTATCGAAGAATCCAGCCCGCCTGACAGTCTGAGCAGCAGATTGTCATGTTGTCGGGCAAGGCTGTGAGTTGCGCCACGGACGATTGAGCGCATTGCTTCGGCTGCCTCGGCGGGATCATGAATCGGATGGTCGGATTTCTGGAATGTCGAAGGTGTCCAGTAGAACTCCCTTGTGAATCGACCGGTTGCATCCCGGCGATAGTCGATGGAGAGGCACTCGCCGCCGTGAACTCTTGACACCTCGACCAATGCGTCCCGCTCGTAGGGATTGCTCTCCAGTATCAGTCTGGATTCTAAGTAGGAAGGGTTGGGAGTGAAGGTGAATCCGAGTGCTGCGATATCAGCAATGCAGGAAAAGACTATGGTCAGACCTCGAGCCTTCATCACGAAACATGGCAAGCTGCCGGTGGGATCCCTGAGAACCCGAATCGCCGGGTCTAAGCGGCCGCAAAGTACTGCAACGTAGTTACCCCAATACGTCTCGATGAGAGCCTTGCCTCCGCTGTCGATGATTTCTCTCGATTGTGCTTCAGTGAGGTGCTTCAGTCCTGTCGCACGGCCTTCAAGCGTGGCAATTCGGCGACGCAGGGTTCCAAGAACAATGCCTTGACCATCCAGCGCGAGGATGCCATGCGATCCGTCCTGACCGGCGCAATAGACGTGTAGGCCGCTGGCCTTGAGTGCAAGTCTCCAGTCGGGGCTCCTGTCTAGCAGCTGCTGTGCTAGAGCCTCTCCGACAGCCTTCTCATCCCGCGCGCGTTCGTTCCAAGCGATGCAGACGAATCGGAACATTTCCTTCACTAGATGCAGAGGATCGGAGTGAAGTTCACGACCTGCTCCGGCGTTGCGTCGAGCAGTAGGTTTCCATGTTGCACCCAGCTGTGTGCTGCCCACGGCGTGGTGCACACTCCGAGCGCCCATGTCGGAAAGACATCGTACAAAGACAGAAATCTCGTCAGTGCAAGCGCGTGAAACAGGCACTTGTCCTTGGAGGTGAACGTGAGAGCACGCAGTTCCTGAAAGACAGATACGAGCTCGAGCAGCTGCTCAGTATTGGTGATCGTACCTGCGTGCGACGTGGCGTGCTTCCTGTTGCTCACCTCGCAGGCAACCGAATAGAAGGATCGCAAACTCACAGCAAACCGGGCCCACACATAGGCACGCGCATGATTGGCGAGATGGTGAGATCGAACTGCAACGTGCCTCCTGCGCTCATAACCGAAGCTGGTCAGCTCGCCGTCGAGATGAACGGTAGCGGGCGTGATTCGTGTCGTCGGCGACTCGCGCACCAGTAGCCCGGATTCCAGCAAGTCGTGGGCAAGGGTTTGCGAGCCATCGCTCGGGTTGTCGTCAATGACTGCACCGCCACGATGGAGCAAACGCATCAATTCTGCGCTTTCCCGAAGCGGCAGGCCAAAGTAGCGATTGCGCTTCAGGTCCAGCAGCACTGCAGTGGTTTGCCAGCACGCGAACACGTGCGCAGGGAGCCAGTAGCTGCAACTCAATGGCTCAAGGTTGATGGCGCCGGCACTCACCGGGAGCGTCGCAATGGGGCGTGCCGAATGCATGGAGCAGTACTCGACCTTTCTTCAAGGGCAGGCAACCGTGCGCTTGGTTGCCAGGTCGGTCAATGAGCGAGTACGGATTGAGGTCGACACCCCCGGGGGATGACACTGTCGACGTATCGAGGACCCAGGTGATCAAATGGTTGTCAGTCCTGCGAACGCGTGAACGTCCTCGGTGAACGTCGCTGCAGTTCGCGTGACGGTGCCGCCCGTTCCCGGAGGAGTTGACAGAGTTGGACTATGGGAATGGCGAGGCGCGCCGGAGGTGACCGAACTCCGCCGGATACGCGGTTTCGAAGCTCGGTCGCCGTGCGTGCGTTCTAAGCGAGCGCTTTCCCAAACAACGCCAGCAACCTGCTCCACGCCTTCTCCGCCTTCTCTTCGTTGTACACCTGCGAATCCGGCGGGCACCACCCGTGCATTGTTCCCTCGTACACCTCTATCTCCGCAGGCAGATTCGCCTTCGCGAATGTTTCGCGCAGCACATTCTTGGCATCCGGCTGCTTCTCGTCATCGTTCGCCGCGATCGCGAACAGGTACGACGCCTTCATCTTCGGCACGAGCAGATGCGGGCTCTCCGGTTTATCGGTCACCAATCCGCCGCCATGGAACGACGCACCGGCACCGACGCGATTCGGAATCGCCGCGGCAGTCCGCATCGTGAGCGGTCCACCCATGCAATAACCCATCGTTCCCATCTTGCGCTTCTTGTCGACGGACGATTGCTTGTCGAGCCACGCGATGAAAGTCTTCGCATCCGTGTCAGCCGTATCCTTGCTGAGCGTGCCGGCAAGTTGCATCAACGCCGCGCGCACCGTCGGATCCTGGAAGCTCGCGCCTTCAGCCGCGACCGGTGCCTTCTTCGTCCGATAGAACGGATTGACGACGAGCACCGAGTAACCGGATTCGGCCAACCGCTTGCCCATCTTCCGGAATGCCGGTCGCAGTCCGAAGATGTCCGGCCAGATGAGCACGCCGGGATGCTTGCCATCCGCCGGATGCACGAAGTACGCATCGCATGTCCCATCCGGAGTCTTGATCTCGATCTCCGACTCCTTGACCTCGGCTGCATTCGCCAGCTTGGGCAGCATGAACATCAGTCCGGTTCCCACCGTCATCGCGCCGAACTGCCGGCGCGAGAGCTCGGCACGGCGCTGGAATTCGAGCATGTCGTGGATCGAGTCGTTGTCGCACATGATTCCCTCGCAGAGTTCTTGACGTTGTGGCGGCGAGTGGGCGTTCGCCGGCGCAACATGCTACTCCTGCGCGGGCCCGCAGCTGACCGTCCCGCTGTAAAGAATCGCAAGCCGGCAGTTTTTTGCAGAAATTGCGCGAGGTTGGCTGCGGTGGCGCTTCGTTGATCACGTATTTGGCGGCAGCCCGAAGGGTGCCTCACTTGCATCCCGCCAGCCGCCAAGTACTGTCGGCGCGCGACAACCACGAAGCATGGACAGGGAGCATGAGGCAGCCACTTTCGGACAGGTTCCAAAGCGTCAAGGCAGCCTTGGCGCTGATCTGGTTGCACACGGATCGCTTCGTGAAGGTCCGCCTGTTCCTGGCGGTCTCCTCGCTGGTACTCGCTTCGGTCTTCACTGCGCTCGGACCCTTGGCTCTCAAGAACGTGGTCGATGCGATCGCGGGCGACAGGACTGGCACGGAGGTGTCCATCACCGTGCTGGTCATCCTTTACGTGTTGACGCAATGGCTCGCTCGCGGGACTGGCGAGCTGCGAGCACTGCTCTACGCCTACGCAGAACGCCGCCTGTTCCGCACGTTGAGCGAGAAGCTGTTCGCGCACGTCATGAGGCTGCCGTTGCGATTTCACCTGGGCCGACAAACCGGGGCGATCGGTCAGACGCTGCAGAACGGCTTGGAGGGATACCAGCTGATCCTCCATCACCTGGTCTTCACCTTCCTGCCCGTTGTCGCAGAGCTCGCAACGATCGTGATCGTGCTCGTGCGCCTGGATCAGCCGATCTTCTTCGCGTTCTACGCTGGCGCGTCGCTGTGCTACGCGATCGTGTTCGGTGTCACGGTCTCGAGGGTGATGAAAACTGCAAATGCCGCGTCCGCCACCAGCATCGATGCGAGCGCGACGATGACCGACAGCATCCTGAACTACGAAACCGTGAAGTACTTTGCGGCCGAGCGCGTCGTGCAGGAGAAAGTCAGCCGCGCACTGCGGAAGACGGAGCGCGAATGGGTCAGCTTCTATCGGCTCTACTCGATGAGCGGGTTGGCAGTCGCCACGACCTATGCCGCGTTCCTCGCGCTCACGATCCTCTACGCAGTCAAACAGGTGCAGGTCGGTGCGATGACCATCGGCGGCTTCGTGCTCGTCAACACCTACATGCTGCAGATCATCCGGCCGATCGAGATGCTCGGTTACGCCGTGCAGGGGTTCAGCCAAGGGATCGCGATGCTCGACAGCATGCTGAAGCTGCTGCAGGAGAGACCGGAGTCCGACGACGCAGCCGCGACTGTCGCAACGACGGGTCCCGGTAGCCTCGAGTTCGACTCCGTGTCAGTGTCCTATCGTTCTGACCGTACCATTCTCGACGGCGTCAGCTTCCGCATCCCTGCAGGCAAGACACTCGGCATCGTCGGGACGAGCGGCGCCGGGAAGTCGACAATCGTCCGACTCGTCACGCGCCTGCTCGAAGCGGATTCCGGCCGCATTCTGCTCGATGGCATGCCGATAGCGCAGATGCCGTTGTCCGCCGTGCGCCAGGCGATTGCCGTGGTTCCGCAAGACACCGTGCTGTTCAACGACACGATCGGCTACAACATCGCCTTCGGCAAAGAGGGCTGCACGCAGCAGGAGATCGAGGAGGCGGCCCGCTTGGCTCACCTCCACGAGTTCATAGTGAGCCTGCCGGACGGCTACGAGACGCCGGTCGGTGAGCGCGGCGTGAAGTTGTCGGGCGGCGAGAAGCAGAGAGTCTCCATCGCGCGGGCTGCGCTCAAGCATCCGCGCATCTATGTATTCGACGAGGCAACCTCGTCACTCGACAGCAAGACGGAGCGACAGATACTGCATAATCTCCGCGAGATCTCCAGCGAGCAGACGACTCTCGTCATCGCGCATCGCCTGTCCACGGTCGTGCATGCAGACGAAATAGTCGTGCTCGAACACGGAACGATCGTCGAACGTGGCACGCATGCGTCGCTGATCGAGCAGAACAACCGGTACGCAGCGCTTTGGCGTGCTCAGCAAGCAGCATCTCCCTTGGGCCCCGCGATGCAGACCGTGGTAGTCGTCGAAAACGGCAACGTCCCTTCATCCTGAAACGACGTCTCCGCAAATACCGCCGTATATCCCTCGGGTCCGCGCTCCGCCGAGCACGCGTAGCCCTCGCTTCCCTTCATGCACTGCCTCGCCGTCCACTTCGCGTCCCGAAAATCCTGCGTCGGGCTCTGCGCGCTCCACACCAGCACCTTGCGTGCCTCTCGATCCGCTTTGACCTGAACCCTCAGCTCACCCGGCGCAGACGCAAACGTCCACGTTGTATTCGGCATCGGCTTCGCCGCGGCAGCGTACCGATGCACGGCGCTCACACTCCCAATCACACGCTCGGCATCACGCAACCCATGCCCCTGGTTCGGCACGTACAACACACGCTTCGGCTCCGGCAGCTCCGACCAATACAGCTTCAACGCATCGAGCGGCCAGTAGCGATCGTTGGTGCTCAACAGGATCATCTTCGGCCGCGTCAGCTGCTGCCGGTAGCTGAACGGATCGACCATCGCCAGCAGCTCCTGCCCACGCTCGGTCTTCAATCGCGTCGGCAGGTCCAGCGCCGCGTAATCGCGAATCTCCTCCGACACCTCGCCCCAGGTCTCGCGCTGATGATCCATCTGCGCGCCCATGTTCAAGACATCGATCACCATCGGGGCAACGGCCATCACGCGCTTGTCGACCGCCGCAGTCAGCCACGCAGTCCAGCCGCGCTTCGACGCGCCCGACACAGTGAAGGAATCGATCGGTGCACCCCAGCGCTCCTTCACGATGCTCTGCATCGCATCCATCGCACGCACCGCGCTCTTCACCATCGGCAGCAGCAGCGGCCAATCCTTCTCGCCGGTCTGCAGGTACTGATCGAACGTGTAAGCGATCAGCGCATCTTCGGTTCGATCGAACATCGGTGCGAACGGCACCTGGCGCAACACGCCGACCGGCGCGTGGATCGATTCGGCGAGACGAGCGAACAGCAGCGCTTCGCTCGGCAGCTGAGTCCTGCCGCGCTCGCCGTCATACTCCGCCTTCCAGCGCCCGCCGTGCACGAACAACAGCGCATGGCGCTCGTCGCTCGGCATGTTCGCCGGCCGCAATACGAACAGCTGATGCTTCCACTCGATGCCGCGCCACGTTTGCGACGTCAGGACGTACTCGACGTAGTCCGCCGTGCCGACTTTGCCGGCATCGACCTGGTGCCACGCGAGGCTTTTGTCGGAGCGCGCGACATAGCTCGCGAGCGCATCCGAGGGCGGATTCGCGCGCGACGTCGCCAGGGCAAGCGCGCAAGCGAGCGCAGCGCCCAGGACGACGGCGCAAGAGAGGACTCTTACCTTCGTCATCGGAAAACTTCGGAAACCTGCCCCAGTGGCGGCCATCGTAGCGGCACGACTGCTGCCGCAACATAGGCAAAAGAACCACCGCGCCGCGCGTGGCTGTCGCCGTCAAGCGACCGCTTTGTCGCTCGGCTCGATCAGATGCGCAATCGACGCTCGCAGGCGATGATTCGGCACCGGCTTGTGCAACAGCAGGAAACCGCTTTCCTGCGCTTCTTTCAGGCGATCCGCCGCGGTGTCGCCGGTGATCAGCATCCCCGGGATCTCGTCGTTGTACTCCGAGCGCAAGCGCTCGATCGCATCGATGCCGCTCGCGTTGTCGCGCAACCGGTAGTCGCTGATGATGAGTCGCGGAGCTTTGCCATGCGTCGCGATGCGCTCCAGCATCTCGTCGCAGGACCCCGCGGTGATCGCCTCGTAACCCCAGCTCTCCAGCAAGCTCTTCATCGCGATCTGAATCGCCACTTCGTCGTCGATCACCAGAATCAAGCCGACGCCGTGCGCCAGGAACGGCGAGGGGAATTCGCCAGTCTGACTGGCCGCGATGGCTGCAGCGTCCGCGTGCGGCGCGCGGATCGCGAAGACGCTGCCTTCGCCGACCTCCGACCGTACAGTCAGCGTGTGGCCGAGCAGCTGCGTGAGGCGGCGCACGATCGCGAGTCCCAGGCCAACGCCCTTGGTGCGATCGCGCTCGGGATTGCCGAGCTGATAGAACTCCTGGAACACGTGTTCCAGCTCGTGCTGCGGAATGCCGCGACCGGTGTCCCACACCTGGATGCTCAGCTGCCCGCGTACGCGGCGGCAGCCGACCACGACGCGACCGTGGTCCGTATAGGTGACCGCATTGGCGATGATGTTGCGCACGATGCGCTCGAGCAGCAGCGCATCGCTCATCACCGATAGCGAGCACTTGTGCAGCACGAGTCGCAGGCCTTTCGCATCCGCGAGCACTTCGAAGTCGCGGCACACTCTTTCGAGCAGCGGCTGCACGGCAACCGGGCCGCGGCTCGCTTCGACGACGCCGGCATCGAGTCGCGAGATGTCCAGCAGGCCGTTGAACAGGCCGCTCATCGCACGCACCGAGTCGTCGATGTGATCGAGCAGCTCGCGTGCCTCATCGTCCATCGTGCGCGGACGCATGGCGGCGACGAACAAGCTGAGCGCGTGCACGGGTTGACGCAGATCGTGGCTCGCGGCCGCCAGGAAGCGCGACTTCGCGGCATTTGCCTGCTCGGCTGCGAGCTTCTCGCGCTGCAGGTTTTCGACCAGATCGAGATTCTCGAAGCGCAGCATCACGGACTCGGTGAACGATGCGGACGTGCGCCGCGCGAGCTCGACGACGGCGCCGAACCAGATCACGTACATCACCGCGAGCGAGCTGTACAGGACGCCGCCGTGGATGATGAGCCAGGCCATCGGCCCGATCGAGGCCGCGATGAAGAACCAGATGAACGCCGGCAGATAGGCGCTGAAAGCGACGACGGCGCCGCTGGTGAACGCGCACACCATCAGCAGCGAGATCGCCTGCACGTCGACCCGCCCGGTCGACATGATCCAGGAAATGCCGCCGCCGATCGTGAGGCCGCCGACGATCGCACCGGCGGTGAAACGTCGCGCCCAATCCCGCCAGTACCGGTCCACCTCGGCGCTGCGCCGGTGAGTCCGAGCCAGCAACAGCCGTGCGACCGTTTGCGCGACAATGACTGCGATGAGGACTGCCGCGCCCTGCACCGACACGGCATCGATATACGCGAGCACCGCAGTGAAGCCGCCCAGCGCAACCGACGTTGCCAGCAAGCCTGGCGGCGTGTTGCGGTAAATCGAGCGGATCTGCGCCGCCCGGACGCGGTCGGGGACGATCATCGGCGAGGAGCGTCTACTTATATATGACGCCTGCGAGTGTACGGCGAACTCGCCTCCCGCGCCCAGAGATTGGAGCTAGACCAGGTTGGCTGCGCGCACGGCGTGCGCTGCCTGCGTGCGATTGACGACGTTCAGCGTCTTGAAGATGGCAGCTACGTGCGCTTTGACCGTCTTCTCGGCGATGCCGAGCCGCGCGCTGATTTCCTTGTTGGACAGTCCCGTGCACAGGTGGCGGAGCACGTCGATCTGCCGATCCGTGAGCTGGCTGATCGCAAGCGGCGGCTGCGGCGTACTGTTGTAGTCGGGCTGCGGCTGCGTCGCATGCGCCAGCAGCGGCGGAATATAGATGTTGCCGCTGAGTACGAGCTGCAGAGCGCTCAGTAGCGTCTGCGGGCTCGCGCTCTTCGGAATGTAGCCGAGCGCGCCGGCTTTCAGCGCGCGCCGGACGTCGCTCGGATTCTCCGAGCTGGACAGCACGATCACCGGCAGCTCGGGCCGCCGCTTGCCGAACTCGCGCACGGCCAGATCGCCGCTCAGGCCCGGCATCATCAGATCCACGAACACCGCGTCTAGATCCGCATGCTCGGCGGCGACCTTCAATGCAGTCGCGCACTCCGGCGCCTGCAGGATGACTGTGTGGTCCGCGGCCTGGCGCAGCAGCGCCGCGAGGCCATCGCGGAACACGGGATGATCGTCCACCACCAGCAGCTTCATGAACAAACTATCTGTCAACCGCACGGGTCCGGCAAGTCCCAACCCGGTGCGCCTCGCACCGTCAAACGACCTAGGACCAGGCTTAGGGACACCGCTGCATTTACGCGGGCCCGGCCTCGGCGCTGCAATGCGGCCTGCGGGTACAAGAACAAACGGACATAACTATGGATGCCAGGTTGATCGCGGCGACGCTGGTTCTGCTGCTCGCTGGGTGCGGCGGAGGGGGCGGAGCCGATATCGCTGAGACTCCGAGCCCGGCCCCCGCCGGCGCGCTGGGAACTGTCCAGCTCAAAGCCATGGCACCCTCGGTTTCCGAGGGCGCGGGCACTGTCAACATCGCCGTCACGCGCACTGGCGGCAGCACTGGAGCCGTCTCCGTCGCCGTTGCTACGGAGGCAGGCAGTGCCTCGGCGGGCCAGGATTTCGTGGCCACGTCCACCACCGTGCAGTTCGCCGACGGCGATGCGGCCGACAAGATAGTCGCCATTCCCTTGGTGAACGACGGCATTCCGGAAGGCACCGAAACCTTCAAGGTCAGCATGACCTCGGCCGCGAATCCGTTCGCGCCGCCGCTCACCGTCACGATCGTCGATGACGACCTGGCCGGCACGCTGGAGCTTTCGAGCGCCACGTACAGCGCGGGCGAGGGCGGCGGCTCGATCGCAATCAACGTAACGCGCAGCGGCGGCAGTGCCGGCCCTGCAAGCGTGACCGTCTCGACTCGGGACGGCTCGGCCGTTGCCACACAGGACTACACCGCGACGACCACCACCGTGACGTTCGCCGACGGCGACGTCGCGCCCAAGACCGCGACGATCCCGATCATCAACGACGCGCTCGCCGAGCCCGACGAGACGTTCGAAGTGACGTTGTCGAATGCGAGCGGCGCGGTGCTCGGCTCGGTTACGACTGCCGCCGTCACGATTCCGTCCAACGATCAGCCGGTGCCGCCGCCCGCGAACGGGCAGCCCGGCGTCTTGCAGCTCAGCGCTGCCGCGTACGCTGTCGACGAATCGAGCGGCAACCTGATCGTCACCATCCAGCGCATCGGCGGCACCAGTGGCGCGGTCGGCGCCACTCTGACGATTTCTCCCGGTACTGCGGTCGCCGGCCAGGACTATGTTGGCAGCAGCTCGATCGTCGCGTTCGGCTCGGGTGATGCGGCGAGCCGCATCGTCTCGATCCCGATCGTCAACGACACCACGGCCGAGCCCGCAGAGTCGTTCACAGTAACGCTGTCGGCGCCGACGGGCGGTGCCACGCTCGGCGCGCCGATCGCCGCGGTTGCGTCGATCCGTGACAACGATCCGCCGGCGTCGCCAGTGCTCACGCTGACGCCGCACACGAAACGCCTCGATGTCAGCTGGAATGCGGTGGCGACGGCGCTCACCTACAAGGTCTTCCTCAATCCGGACGGCATCTCGGGATTCGCGCAGGTCGGCGCCGACGTGGTCGCGCCGGCGACGAACGTGTCGCTCGACGTCTCGGTGCACACGTTCAAGTGGCCGGCCGCTCTGTTGCGCGTCGAGGCATGCAACGACACCGCATGCACGGGCTCCGTAGCGCTGAGCACCGCCAGCGCGATGTTGCCGGCGATCGGTTACTTGAAAGCAGCAGGCGTCGACGCGAACGACACATTCGGCACCAGCGTCGCCGTGAGCGGCGACGGCACGACTGTCGTCGTCGGCGTGCCGGGCGAGGACAGCAACGCGACCGGCATCGACGGCAACGCGGCCAACAACTCGACTTCCGGTTCCGGCGCCGCTTACGTGTTCGCACGCGTCGCGGCCGAGTGGTCGCAGCAGGCCTACCTCAAAGCGTCCAACACAGCCCTGGGCAACGCCTTCGGCAAGGCCGTCTCGATCAGCAGCGACGGTTCGACGATCGCCATCGGCGCGCCGAACAGGAACACGAGTGCCGGTGCGGTCTACGTGTTCGTGCGCAATGGCGCGAGCTGGGCGCAGCAGGGTGCCGCGCTGACGGCGAGCAATACCGAAAGCAACGACAGGTTTGGTACTGCGCTCGCGCTGAGTGCGAACGGATCGATCCTCGCGATCGGCGCAACCGGCGAAGACAGCGACGGCACCGGCTCGGGCAACAACTCCGCTGCCGACGCAGGCGCTGCGTATGTGTTCACTCGCAGCGGCGCGCTCTGGACGCAGCAGGCGTACATCAAGGCGAGCAACGCGCAGGCGGGCGATCTGTTCGGCGGAGCTCTGGCACTGACCGCAGCAGGGAACATGCTGGCCGTCGGTGCGACCGACGAAGACAGCGCGAGCACCGCGATCAACGGCGATCAGGCCAACAACGGCGCGCTGGGCGCTGGCGCCATCTACGTCTTCTCCAACAACGGCGTGACTTGGGTGCAGGGCGCCTACATCAAGGCGCCGAACGCAGAGCCGATCGACCATTTCGGCGCCGCCGTTGCGCTGAGCGCGGACGGCAACACGCTCGCGGTCGGCGCGCCAGATGAAGATGGCACTGTCACCGGCGCACAGCAGTTCCCGATTGATCCGCCGCCGGTGCCGGCATCCGATCCGAACGCGCCGCCGCCGCCGCCCGGGTCCGTGCCCGATCCGCTCCCGACGACCTTCCAAGGTCTGTGCGCGGCACCGGTGTTGGATCCCAACTACGTGCTCCGTCCGACGGTCGGCTGCGAGTCCGGCGCGGTTTACATCTTCGTGCGCACGGCAGGTGTCTGGTCCGCAGACACCTACATCAAAGGCTCGAACAACGAATACGAAGATCGCTTCGGCACGTCAGTGGCGCTGACAGCGGACGGCAACGTCGTCGCGATCGGCTCGCCCTCCGAGGACAGCAGTGCTCTCGGCATCGAAGGCAACGAGACCGTCGACGATGCTCCCGGCGCCGGCGCTGCTTATCTCTATCGGCGTGACGCCGGCATCTGGACGCAGCAGTCGTACGTGAAAGCGTCGAACACCGACGCCGGCGATGCGTTCGGCACCTCCGTGGCGGTGAGCTTGGACGCCGCCGCCCTCGTCGTCGGCGCCACCGCCGAAGCGAGCAATTCCGACGATCAGAACAACGATGCGGCCGCCAATGCCGGCGCGGCCTATCTCTATTGATGAATCAGCGGGAGCGATCGATGACCACGAACGTTCAAGGACGCAGTCAGACCCTGCGCGCGGCTATCGTCGCGGTGCTGGCAACGGCAGCGCTGAGTCAGGTGCCGATGCGCAAGGCGCAGGCGGCCTGCTCCGACACAATCAACGGCGTCATCACCTGCACCGGCGATCTGTCCGGAGGCGTGAACGCTTCGCAACCCGGCGATCCCAACGACTTCAATGACAAGACGACGACGACACTTCGGGTAGAAAGCGTCACGACGCCCATCGCGCCCGCGCCACTCGTCAACGGCGTGCGCATCGAGGAGCGCCGTCCGTTCGCACGGGACGGGGACCCTGAGATGCAGGACGTCACGGTGCACCTGACGGGTACGGCAGGCCAGCCGCTGACGATCTCTACGACGGGCAATATCCTGTTTCCCACTGCGGCGGTCTCACTGGTGACGACCACCGGCGAAGCATCGGACGGTGCAGATGCCACGAGCGGCTTCCTGTGCGCGGGATCCGATAGCGCGGAGGTCGGGCATGACGGGCTCGATGGCAATCGGCTCATTGCCAACGTCAGCAACGTCAGCATCGTGACGCTGAATGGCGCCGGCATCAGGCTGGAGAACGCAGCCGGCATCGGCGGCTACGGCGGTCACGGCAACGCGTGTCACGGCTCCGAGGCAGGCGGCGTCGGCGGCGGCGGCGCGGTCGCGACGCTCACCCTCACCAACTCGTCGGTCAGGACATCCGGTGCCGGCGCAAGTGCCATCACGGTCAGCAGCGCCGGCGGCAAGGGCGGTCACGGCGGCGACGGCGGCGCGTTCCGTTACGGCTCGCGCGGCGGCGTAGGCGGCGACGGCGGAACCGTCAACATCACCGGCTCCGCGACGCTCGAAACCAATGGCCACCAGGCGCTCGGCATCCAGGCAGTCAGCCTCGGCGGCGATGGCGGCGACGGCGGCGATTCCTCCGCGTTCGGCGGCGGCGGCAACGGCCCGCTCGGCGCGGGCGGCGGCACGGTGACCGTCGACGGAACCTTCAACATCCATACGCACGGCACTGAGTCGCACGGCATCGGCGCGTACAGCATCGGCGGCCGCGGCGGACAGGGCGGCGACGACACGTTCTTCAATCCCGACGCTGGCGAAGGCGGCGGCACCGCGGACTCGGGCGACGTCTTCGTTACCAACCGCGGCACGATCGAAACCGACCAGAACGAATCGCACGGCATCGTCGCGCAAAGCGTCGCTGGACACGCCGGCAGCGCCGGCGACAGCAACAGCATCGTCGTGTTCGGTGCCGGCGGCGGCAGCGCCGGCGATGGCGGCGAAGTCACGGTAGACAACAGAGGCGACATCCTCACGCATGGCGAGCGCGCGCATGCAATCTTCGCGCAGAGCATCGGCGGTGGCGGCGGCTCGGGCGGCGGCGGCTTCAGCGCCTTCTATTCGGGCGGCGGCAGCGGCGGCGCCGGCGGCAACGGCAGCACGGTGCGCGTGACCAATTCAGCGACGCTCACGACCGAAAGGCTCGACAGTCGCGGCATCTATGCGCAGAGCATCGGCGGCGCGGGCGGTGACGGCGGCGACTCCGGCGGCATCGTAGCGATCGGCGGCCGCGGCTCGAGCACCAGCGACGGCGGGCTGGTGCACGTCGAGAACTCTGGCGACATCCACAGCCGCGCGCACGCGATCTTCGCGGAGAGTATCGGCGGCGGCGGCGGCAACGGTGGCGACAGCTCCGGCTGGTTCTCGATCGGCGGTACTGGCGGAGCCGGGGGCGCGGGCGGCAAGGTCGAGGTCACCAACAGCGGCAACCTCACCACGGCGCAGAACAACTCCACCGCGATCTTCGCGCACAGCATCGGCGGTGGCGGCGGCAATGGCGGTCATGCGGTCTCCGTAGGCGTCGTTGCGTCGATCGCGATCGGCGGTGACGGCAAAGAAGGCGGCGATGCCGAAACTGTCTCGGTGCACAGCACGGGCGGCACGATCGAGACCGGCGTCCTGTTCGACGCTCCGCTTCCCGACCGCGCAGCGGGCGACGGTTCGCACGGCATCTTCGCGCAGAGCATCGGTGGCGGCGGCGGTAACGGCGGCTTCGCGACGTCGGTGTCGGCTGGCAACGTCGCAGTTGGCATCGGCGGCGAAGGCGCGGGCGGCGGCAACGGCAAAGCGGTCGACGTCGCGAGCGCGAGCACGATCACAACGCATGGCAACGACGCGCACGCGATCTATGCAGAGAGCGTAGGTGGCGGCGGCGGCTCCGGCGGCTTTGCAGTAACACTCGCAGTAGGCGAGGGCACGACAGCATCGCTCGCGATCGGCGGCAAAGGCGGCGGTGGCGGCACCGGCGATATCGTCGACGTCGTCAGCAGCGGCGCGAATCTGCAAACCTCCGGCGATCGTTCCTACGGCATCCTGGCGCAGAGCGTCGGCGGTGGCGGCGGCAATGGCGGATTCGCCATCGCCGGCTCGTTGTCGATCGCGAGTCCGAGCGGTGCGTTCGCCCTCGGCGGCACCGGCGCAGGCGGCGGCGGTGCAAACGACGTCACAGTCGACAGCAGCAGCAACATCTCCACCGCAGGTGTCGACGCGCACGGCTTGTTCGCACAAAGCCTCGGCGGCGGCGGCGGCTCCGGCGGCTTCGCCGTCGCAGGTGCAGTGAGCTCGAGTGTCGCGGTCAGCGCGAGCATGGGCGGCTCAGGTGCAGAAGGCGGCAACGCAGGCTCCGTGAGCGTCGGTGTCGATCGGCTGACCACCGGCACCATTCACACGCGCGGCGATGGCTCGAACGGCCTGATTGCGCAAAGCGTCGGCGGTGGCGGCGGTGCCGGCGGCTTCAGCGTCGCGGGATCCATCGCGCTCGGCGCGAGCGCCAGCTTGAGCATCGGCGGCGACGGCGGCCAGGCGCGCGACGGTGACACGGTCACGGTGCGCGCCGCGAACACGATCATGACCGAAGGCAACGATGCACACGGTCTGTTCGCGCAGAGCGTCGGCGGCGGCGGTGGCAAGGGTGGGTTCGCAGTAAGCGGCAGCCTCAACGTGAGCGGCGGCATCACTGCAGCGCTCGGCGGCGGTGGCGGCGGCGGCGGCGCGGCGAATACAGTGACGGTCGAGAATCGCGGCGCCGCGATCTCGACATTGGGCACGCACTCGTATGGCTTGCTCGCGCAGAGCGTGGGCGGCGGTGGCGGCGACGGCGGCTTCGCAGTCGCAGGCCAGATCACGCAAGGCGCTTCTGCGAATCTCGGCATCGGTGGCGACGGCGAGCAAGCGGGCGCCGGCCGCGACGTGTTCGTCACGAGCACCAGCCAGATCACGACGCACGGCGACGATTCGCACGGTCTGTTCGCACAGAGCGTCGGCGGCGGTGGCGGCTCCGGTGGCTTCAGTGTCGCAGGCTCGATCAGCGTCGGCGGCGGCTCGGTCGGCGCAGCGCTCGGCGGCGCAGGCGACGGCGGCGGCAACTCCGGCCGTGTGTTCGTGACGACGACTGCGGAGGACACCGGCGTCATCATGACCGAAGGCGATCGCTCGACCGGACTGTTCGCGCAGAGCGTCGGCGGCGGCGGCGGCAACGGCGGCTTCGCGATAGCTGGTGCAATCAGCGACGGTCCCAACGCGAACTTCGCTCTCGGCGGCAACGGCGGCACCGGCGCGAACAGCGACACGGTGTTCGTGAACAGCGCCACGAGCATCGCGACGCGCGGTAACGATTCGCACGGCATTTTCGCGCAGAGCCTCGGCGGCGGCGGCGGTTCCGGCGGCTTCGCAGTGGCGGCCGGCATCTCGACGCAAGGCGCCGTGAACGCGGCGCTCGGCGGCACGGGCGAAGGCGGCGGCAACGCGCAGGACGTCACCGTGTTGAGCTCCGGCGCGGCGATCGAAACGCAAGGCGGTCACGCCTATGGCATCGCCGCGCAGAGCGTCGGCGGTGGCGGTGGCGACGGTGGCTTCGCCGTCGCAGGCGGTATCGCGAACGGCCCGACTGCATCGTTCGGGCTCGGTGGCTCCGGTGACGGCGGCGGCTTCGGCCGTAACGTCCTGCTCAACAGCAGCACGTCGGTGGTCACGCACGGCGATGATTCGCACGGCGTGTTCGCGCAGAGTCTCGGCGGCGGTGGCGGCTCCGGCGGCTTCGCGATCACAGGCGGAATCTCGCGCAACGACGTGAGCGCGGCTATCGGCGGCTCGGGCGGCGGCGGCGGCGCAGGCGGCCTGGTTACGTTGAACAACACTGCGACGCTCGTCGACACCTCGGGCAATCACGCGTACGGCGTACTCGCGCAGAGCATCGGCGGTGGCGGCGGCGACGGCGGCTTCGCCATCGCTGGTGGCATCAGCGACGCTCCGAGCGCGCGCTTCGGACTCGGCGGCTCCGGCGACGGCGGCGGTGCCAGTTCGGCAGTACGTCTGACGACATCCAGCGATGTGGTTACGCGCGGCCGCGACTCGCACGGCGTGTTCGCACAGAGCCTCGGCGGTGGTGGCGGCTCCGGCGGCTTCGCAGTCGCAGGCGGCATCGGCACCGACAACGCGCAGGTCAACGCCGCCATCGGTGGCAGCGGCGACGGTGGCGGTAACTCCTCGACCGTCGATCTGTTCAACAGCGGCAGCTCGATCGCGACGCTCGGCGCGCGCTCCTACGGCCTCGTCGCACAAAGCGTCGGCGGCGGTGGTGGCGACGGCGGCTTCAGCATCGCGGGCAGCATCGGCAAGGGCCCTGCCGCGAACTTCAGCCTCGGCGGCAGCGGCGGCGGTGGTGGCGACAGCGACGACGTCACGCTCAACAGCAGCGGCAGGATCGCGACGGCTGGTGAGGAATCGCACGCGATATTCGCGCAGAGCGTCGGCGGTGGCGGCGGTTCGGGTGGCTTCAGCGTTGCCGGCTCGGTCTCCGGCGATCGCGGCTCGTTCAACGCCAGCATCGGCGGTGATGGCGATGGTGGGGGCAACGCCGGCAAAGTCCTGCTCGGCAACGTGGCTGCGATCGACGGCGTGCTCACGACAGAGGGCGATCGCGCGTACGGCATCCTGGCGCAGAGCGTCGGCGGCAGCGGTGGCGACGGCGGCTTCAGCGTCGCAGCCGGCATTTCCAAGGGCGAGGGCGCGAAGTTCAGCCTCGGCGGCTCCGGCGACACCGGCGGCGACAGCGATTTAGTTTCCGTGCGCAGCGCCAGCACGATCGTCACTCATGGCGCCGATGCGCACGGCCTGTTCGCGCAAAGCATCGGCGGTGGCGGCGGCTCCGGCGGCTTCAGCGTCACCGGCTCGATTGCGACACAGGGTGCGTCGGTCGGTGCAAGCATCGGCGGTGCGGGCGCCGGCGGCGGCATCGGCGGCGACGTCGAAGCGATCAGCCAGGGCGATTTCATCATGACTAGCGGCGCGCGCTCGTACGGCATCGTCGCGCAGAGCATCGGCGGCGGCGGTGGCGACGGCGGCTTCAGCGTCGCAGGCAGCATCAGCCGTACGACCAACGTGAATCTCAGCATCGGCGGCTCCGGCGACGTCGGCGGCGCGGCCGGCGACGTGTCGGTGCGCAGCTCCAGCGACATCCTCACCGAAGGCGAGGAGGCGCACGCAATCTCCGCGCAGAGCATCGGCGGTGGCGGCGGCTCGGGCGGCTTCAGTGTCGCAGGCTCGCTCTTCAGCGCAGCGAACAGCAGTCCGAAGATCGACGTGAGCTTCGGCGGTTCCGGCGACGGCGGCGGCTCGGGCGGCGCAGTCGATGTCGGCGCCGACGACGACTACATTACCGGCATCATCGAGACACTCGGTGGCGGCGCGCACGGTATTGCCGCGCTGAGCCTCGGCGGCGGCGGTGGCAATGGCGGCTTCAGTGTCGCAGCTGGCGTCTCGCAATCGCCGCAGATGACGATCGGTATTGGCGGCTCCGCTGGAACAGCGAGCGACGGCGGCGCGGTGCACGTGTTCACCGGCGCCGACATCTACACGCACGGTGCGCAGTCCTATGGCGTAAGCGCGCAGAGCCTCGGTGGCGGCGGCGGCAACGGCGGCTTCGCTGTCGCCGGCTCCGCGACGACCGATCTCACTTCTGTCGGCGTAAGCCTCGGTGGCAAAGGCGGCGGCGGCGGCAAAGGCGGAACCGTCGATGTGACCAACTCCGGCAACATCCTGACGATGGGCGAGCTTGCGTATGGCGTGTTCGCCGAGAGCATCGGCGGCGGTGGCGGTGACGGCGGGTTCAGTATCTCCGGCTCGCTCTCGAAGCCGCCCAAGGCCACGACCAACCCGCGCGGCCCGCGCAACCTCGACATCGCGATCGGCGGCACCGGCGGCACTGGCAATGTGGGCGGCGATGTCACAGTGACCAACGATGGCCGCATCGACACGCTCGGCAATGAGTCGCACGGCATTCTTGCCCACAGCGTCGGCGGTGGCGGCGGCGACGGTGGCCTGTCAGCGGCGGGCTCGCTTGGCGTGAACACGCAGTCGACGCAGGGAACCCGCGCGGTGATCTCCGTGAGCGTCGGCGGCTTCGGCGGCGATGGCAACGTCGGCGGCGACGTCAGCGTGAGCAACACGCGTGTGATCACGACGGAAGGCGAGAAGGCGCGCGGCATCTACGCCTACAGCGTCGGCGGCGGTGGCGGCAACGGCGGCACCAGCTTCGCGATCGACACGTTGATCGGCAAGCCGCACGAAGGCAACGGCTTCAATCTCGAGATCGCCGTCGGCGGGGTGGGTGGCGACGGCAACGACGGTGGACGGGTCCATGTCGGCAACGAGGGCGACATCCAGACACTCGGCGACCGGAGCGATGCGATCTATGCGCAGAGCATCGGCGGCGGTGGCGGCGACGGCGGCAAGGCGCACGGCGTGTCGCTCGATTTCACGTTCGGCGGCGGCGCGAAGAACACGCCCGAGAAGGACCCAGCGGACGAGGGCAAGGAGTGGAACTTCGTGGCGGCCATCGGCGGTAACGGCGGCACCGCGAACGACGGCGGCGCGGTCTCAGTGACGAACAGCGGCAACATCGTGACCACTGGCGTGAATGCCCGCGGCATCGTCGCGCAGAGCGTCGGTGCCGGCGGCGGCAATGGCGGCAGCGGCATCAGCGGTACCGGCCTGGAGGAGCTCGACAAAGCCACCGAGCTGCTCGACCTGAAGGACAAGAACATCATCGACCTGCGCAACTGGACGGTGATCGTCGGCGGCGATGCCGGCGCGAGTGGCGATGGCGGCGACATCCTCGTCCACAACACCGGCTCGATCGGCACGACCGGCCTCGCGTCCAACGCGATCTTTGCGCAGAGCATCGGCGGCGGCGGCGGCGAAGCGCAGAACTTCGTGAAAGGCGCAGGCGAGGGCGGCTCGGCCGACACCGGCCTGCAAGGCAAGTTCAGCATAGGCGGCGGCGGTGGCGCGAGCGGCGACGGCGGCGACGTGACGGTGAACAACGTCGGCGGCGATTTGATTACCGAGGGCGACGACGCGCATGCCATCTTCGCGCAAAGCGTGGGTGGCGGCGGCGGCGTGGCCGGCAACGTCGATCGCGGCTTCAAGGACGGCATCGGCCCGATTCCGCCGCTCAACGTCGGCATCGGTCTCGCGTTCGGTCGCGACGGCGGCAGCGGCGGCGCTGGCGGCATCGTCAGCGTCACGAACACCAGCAACATCTTCACGCACGGAGTCAACTCGTTCGGCATCTTCGCGCAGAGCGTCGGCGGCGGCGGCGGCCTCGCCGGCGGTCTCGGCAACGAGAACATTCCGATCCTCGAGCAGCAGAACTTCGCGGGGAGCGTCGGCGGCGACGGCGACGCCGGTGCGATCGACATCACGCAGCATGGTGACGTCGTCGTGACGGGCGATGCGAGCGACGGCATCTTCGCGCAGAGCGACGCGTCCAACGGCAACAGCGGCGCGGTGACGATCGAGGTCGCGGGTCACATCGACGCGGGCGGCGCGCATTCCAACGGCATTCGCGCGCAGAGCCAGGGCGACATGAGCTCAGGCGCGATCGCTGTGACGATCACGAGCGGCTCGGTACGCGGCGGCACCGAAAGCGGCGCAGCCGTAACCTTCATCGATGGGGCGGCGAATACGCTGACGAACCACGGAGACATCGGTCGATTCGATGAGCTCGATCGTGCTGTGGTCCTTGGCGGCGCGGGCAACGAGTCGGTCGAGAACTTCGACGGCATCTACGGCACCTTGTCGCTCGGCGGTGGCACCAACAGCCTCATCAATCATGCCGCAGCCACGATGGTGTCCGGCGCGACGATCGACGTCGGTGCTGGCGGGACTGCTCGTAACGACGGCATCTGGTCCGTCGGTCGCGGCGGTGAGATCTCGCACACCGCGCTGACTGGCGAATTCACGCAGACAGCGGGCGGTGCACTGCTGCTCGACATCGATCATTTCGCGCGCACGACTGATCGCATCGACGTGGTCGGCACGGCAGATCTGGCCGGTGCGATCGAGCTCAATCAGATCAACATCTCGAAGATCCAGCCGGGCTCGACCCGCACAGTGCTGGTGGCTGCAGACGGCGGGCTGTCAGCCGACGACATCGTGCTCGCGGTGGCGCCATCGATCGTCACGCAGTACGGACTCGAGGCGATCTCCGCTACGGAGCTCGCGCTGACGCTGAACACCAGCTTCGTGCCGCAGGACAAGCTCAATGAGCACTTGTTGCCGAACGAAAAGCGCATCGGCACGTACATTAATGACGTGCAGCTCGCCGGCAGCTCGGCCGAACTTACGTCGACGATCACAGGCTTGGTAGCGGCGACGGACATCACGACGCTGGGCGGCAAGTACCAGATGCTGAACCCCGAGAACTACGCGGCGTTGCCGCTCGCGGCGCTGCAGTCAGGCTTGCAGTTCGGCGAGTCGTTGCTCAGCTGCAAAGTGCACGACGGCGAAGCGCGCTTCACGGCGGAAGGTGAGTGCGGCTGGGCCGCTGTGTTCGGCAGCAGCACCGAGCGGGATGCGACCGACTCGACCAACGGCTACGAGCGCGACGTGAGCACGATCAGCATCGGCTCCCAATGGAGCGTGAGCGATCAGTGGCATCTCGGTCTGGCGGCCGCGTTCGAGCGCGACCAGATCGACGCCGCGACGCTCGCCAACTTCCATACGCAGGCCGCCGAGGGAAGGACCGTGCACCTCGGCATGGTGCTCAAGGGCAACTTCGGCTCGAACACAGTCGCGGCCAGCTTCTCCGCGGCGCGCGGTGCATACGACACGCACCGCACCGCATTCCTCGCGCTGCATGGATCGCAGAGCGAGCAAGAGGTCTATCAGACGGCTTGGCAGTTCCGGGTGAGTCACGGCTTCGAGTATCAGAGCTGGTACTTGCGGCCGATGGTCGACCTGGGGTTTACCAACGTGCGCCTCTCCGCGTTCTCGGAACACGGCGCGGGTGCCAACAATCTGCTGGTGCGCAATGCGGAAGGGTACTTCGTCAATGTCCGGCCGGCGCTGGAGCTGGGCTTCGAGACCCCGGTCGGCAGTGCACTGGCACGCTGGTATGCGCGTCTCGGCTTCAATCGCTTCATCGACGGCCATTCGTTCGGCATCGAAGCGATGCTCCAAGGAGCGCCGGACGATGCAGGGTACTTCGGCGTCAGCCAGGACCTCGATCGCACGGTGCGCGAGTGCGCAGCGGGCGTCGACGTGCTGACCGGCAAAGACGTGACGCTGCGAGTCGGCTACGCGGGACAGTTCACCGCCAGTGGTACGACACACGGAGCGACGCTGAAGTTCACACGCTCGTTCTGAGAGCGCCCGCGCAAGATTCGCAGCGCTTGCGCGGATGATTATCTGAAGCAAAACGCGCGCTCGATTCAGAGCGCGTTCAGTTAACGCGCGCAAATCAGCAAGCAGCGCGCGCTCGACGCAAATATTTGCTGAACGCTGCGACGCTCTGCGTCGCTCGCGCATCCAGCGTGCGATGCGCACCGTCCGGCCTTCGATCGCGATCCTCGCATGCATGCGCATGGGCTGCGTCGTTCCCGAAGCCTATGCGCAGGAAACAACAACTGCGGCGCCGATGCGCAACGCACGCGACGGCTTTCTCGTCGGCGACATTCGCGTCGAAGGCCTGCAGCGCATCGCCGAAGGCACGGTCTTCAACTACCTGCCGGTCAACATCGGCGACACGCTGGATACGCGGCGCATCGCGGAGGCGGTGAAATCGCTGTACCAGACCGGATTCTTCCGCGACGTCGAGCTGCGTCGCGACGGCACCGTGCTGGTCGTCGCCGTGGTCGAGCGCCCGACGATCGAAAGCTTCGAGGTCAAGGGCAACAAGGACATCAAGACCGAGGACCTGGAGAAGTCGCTGCGCACTGTCGGTCTCGCGAGCGGCAAGAGCTTCGATCAGTCGGTGCTCGATGAGGTCAAGCGTTATCTCACCGAGCAGTATTTCTCGCGCGGCAAGTACTCCGTCCTGGTCGATGCGAAGGCCGAGGAAGTGCCTGGCAACAAGGTCAAGGTCGCGATCGACATCCACGAAGGCCAGCGCGCGCGCATTCAGCAGATCAACGTCGTCGGCAACAGCAGTTTTTCCGAGGACGAGCTGCTCGGCCAGTTGCAACTGCACACGCCGAACTGGTTGTCGTGGTACCGCCAGGATGATTGCTACGCGAAGGAAGCATTGTCCGCGGACTTGGAAACGCTGCGCTCGTACTACATGGATCGTGGCTACGCCGACTTCGCGATCACCTCCAGCCAGGTGGCGATCGGGCCGGAGAAGCAGGACATCTTCGTCACCGTGAACGTCAGGGAGGGCGAGGTCTATCGCGTCTCCGACGTGAAGCTCGCAGGTGACCTGCGCGTACCGCAGAGCGAACTGAGCCGCTTGATCATCATGCGTCCGGGCCAGACCTATTCGCAGCGGCTCATCACGCAATCGACCGAAGCGATCCGCATGCGGCTCGGCCTCGACGGTTATGCGTTCGCGAAAGTCGATGCGGTGCCGAAGCTCGACGCGCAGGGCAAGCAGGTAGCGTTGGCACTCCTCGTCGATCCTGGCAGTCGGGTCTACGTCCGGCGCATCAATTTTCTCGGCACGACGAGCGTCAACGACGAAGTGTTCCGCCGCGAGATGCGCCAGCTCGAAGGCTCGTACTTGTCGAACGCCGCGGTCGAGCGCTCGAAGGTCCGGCTGCAGCGCCTGCCGTTCATCGAAGACGTCGCGGTGGAGACGACGCCGGTGCCCGGTACGCCGGATCTCGTCGACGTCGACTTCACGCTCAAGGAAGGCTTGCCCGGCCAGTTCGGCGGCGGGATCGGCTACTCCGGCGCGCAGGGCGTCATCCTCACGGGCAACGTCGTCCACACGAATCTCTTCGGCACCGGGCAGCGTCTGGCGCTCAACGTGACCGCCGGCAAGCTGTCGAAGGTCTACGACATCTCGTACACCGATCCGTATGTCACGGTGGACGGCTTGAGCCGCACCCTCAGCTTTTCGTACCGCGACATCGACCGCCTCACCTCGTCGTTCTCGCAGTTCTCGACCAAGCTCTATACGGCCGGCAGCGAGCTGGCCTATCCCATCACCGAGCTGCAGACGATTCGGTTCGGCGCGTCGCTGGAACACGCCGAGCTCGCCACGCCGCTGACCAGCTCGCTGCAGCTGCAGGATTGGGTGAGTCACAACGGCGATCCGTTCTTCCGTCTGCTGAGCGGCGGGGATTTTGCGCTCGGCACCGAGTACGACACCGTCCAGTTGTCGGCGGCGTGGGTGCGCGACAGTCTCAATCGGGCGCTGTTCCCGACCCGCGGCTCGCTGCAGAAGCTGCAGTTGAGCAGCACGGTGCCTGGCACCGGCTCGGTCGAATATCTGAGCTCGAGCTTTCAGTACCTGCAGTACTTCCGCCTGCCGCTGCTGCCGCTGAACTTCAGATTCAACTCCAATCTCAGCTACGGCACTGCGCTGGGCGATACGACTGCGCTGCCGCCGAACCGGCACTTCTTCGTCGGCGGCCCCGATTCGGTGCGCGGCTTCCACGACTTCACGCTCGGGCCGCGCGATTCGCTCGGCAATCCGTACGGCGGCGACGCCGCGCTCAGCGGCCAGCTCGAGGCGATCCTGCCGACGCCCGCGAAGTTCGCGGGCAGCATGCGCGCCAGCGTGTTCCTGGACTTCGGCCAGGCCTTTTATCTCGGCGACACCGAGTTCCGCGACAAAGCCGGCTTTCCCGTGGATTACGGCTTCGACCTGAGCAAGTTGCGCGTGTCGGCCGGCATCGGCGTGCAGTGGCTGTCGCCGCTGGGCCTGTTCCGCCTCAGCTACGGTTTCCCGCTGCGCTATCAGCGCGGGACGTGGCGCGATTTCGGCGATGACACCGAGCCATTCAACTTCTCGATCGGCGGCGCCTTCTGACCCGACTGCAGCGAACCGGAGAAATCTCATGCCCAGTTGTTTGCGTCTGTATCCCATCCTCGCCGCCTTGTCGGCACTGTTGCTGAGCGGCTGCGACGACGGTGGCGGCAGCGGTCACACCAATCTGCGGCTCGTGAACGTGAGTCCCGGCTACGACTCGCTCGATCTTTACGCCAACACTGCCGACGACGACACGGACCGGCAACGCGTCGCGGGCGTGACCTACCAGACCGTGAGCAGCTACACGCAGCTCGAGTCCGGCACTTACAACGTCAAGTTCAAACGCAGCGGTGTCACGAGCACCTTGCTGACGGTGAGCGGCCGCGCGTTCGCGGACGATACGCATCACACGTTCGTCGCGTTCGGCTCGGCCGGGCACTTCGCGTCGCTACAGATCGATGACGACGTCGCTCCGCCGGACAGCGGTCGCGCGAAAGTGCAGGTGTTGAACGTCGCCGAGGCCGGCTCGCTCGACGTGTATCTCACGGAAAGCTCGGTGTCGCTCGATGATGCAACTCCCGTAGTCGCCGGCGTGGCAGCCGGCACGAGCAGTGCCGTCTCGACGATCGACAGCGGCGACTATCGATTGCGCGTGACCGGCGCAAGCGATTCGGACGACCTGCGTCTGGACGTGCCGAACATCACGCTCGATAGCAGGCAAGTCCTGTCGCTGATTCTCACCGCGACGCAGGGCGGCGTCCTGGTGGAAGCTTGGACGTTGCCGCAGCAAGGAAGCCTGACGAAATTCGCAAACACCAAAGCGCGCCTTCGCGGCGCGGTCGGCACGACCGCCGGACCCGTCGTGATGCGCGTCGGCGGTGTCGGCGTATTGAACGGCGCGGTCGGAGTCGTCGGCAATTACGCGCAGGTCGAGGCGGGCAGCGTGCCGGTGACTCTCACCGTCAACGGCGTCGCCGTCGCTGTGCCGAATCAAACGCTGGTCGCGGGCGGCGAGTACACGCTGCTCACGTGGACGAATGCGTCCGGCACGCAAACCACGCTGATCGGCGACGACAACCGGCTGCCGACTGCGAGCGGCAAGGCGAAGATCCGCGTGATGAACGGGTTGTCGTCGCTCGACGTGCCGCTCACGTTGGCCGTCAATTTCTCGCCGATCGCCGAAGGGATCGCGCTGGGCCAGGCCTCGGCTTTTACGGAGGTCGAGGACGGTACGGACTATCAGCTCGACGTGACCAACACCGACACGGCCGCGAACCTGGTGACCAAGACGTCGGTCACGCTGCAGTCGGCGGCCGTCTACACCCTGTTCATGTCGGCCAACGGGACGACCGTCAGCGGGACGTTGCGGAAGGATCGTTGAGTTTGAGCATGAACGCGCTTTCCTTGTCGCGGGCGTCCGTGTCCGGGTCGCCCGTAATGGCCAGTCGATACTGACCCGGTTTCAAGCGAGCGCCGTCGACGAAGATCGATACGAAGTTGTCGTCCTCGGGCACGAGCCCGCCGAGCTCCGCGACGCTCTGCAGAGAATCATCGGCGCTCATGCGAAACAGGCGCACGTGATAGCGCTCCGGCCGTGCCGTGAACTCGGGCAGCACGCGCAGCTCGAGCGCCTCGCCGGGCGGCGGCAGCGGGATCTCGGCGTCGATGGCACTGCCGCGGGTCCGCAGGACTGCGTAGTCCCGCGTGAGGGGCGGCGAGCCGTTCGTGCCGCGCAACGCCTCGACGGTGGCCGCCAGGATCGGATGGCGCTCCGGCGTGCGATCGATGATGACAAACGCGCCGATGACGAGCGCAGCAACAGCAGCGGCCGCGGCGAAGTAGGGCCATTGCCGACGCTGTTCGCGCTGCAGGAGTTTCGACAGCTCGCCGGTGTCGCGCAGCTTCATGAGCCCGACTTTGAAGCGCGCCGCAGCTTCCAGCTCCTGCACGACGTCGGGATGCTCGAGATAGTAGGCTTCGAATGCCTCCCGTTCGTCGTCCGTCAGACGATCCGCGAGGTAGCGGGCGACGACATGGTTGTCGTCGATGTATCGTCGGTCCATTACCGGTTTCCTGTAACGACGCCGCCGTTCATCTCAAACGAAACACACCAGCAGCACACCCAGCAGGTCGGACTTGCTGAATCCCCGGGCCTCCAGCAGCACGCGCAGCCGCTGGCGGGCCCTGAAGATCACCTTGTCGAAGTGTAGCGGGGCCAGCCCCAGCGATCGGCAGATCTGCTCCTTGTCCTCCTCGTCCAGGTAGAAGCGTTTGACGATCGCGCGGTCGCGCGCGGTCGGCAGCTCAGCGACGATCGCTCGCACTTCGCTCACGATGCCGGCCTCCAGCCCGTCGTCGGCCGCGCCGCCGTGTAATTGCTGGATGGCGTCGCTCGCCGCGCGCAGCTCCGCGCGGTTGTCGAATTCCCGGCGATAGTTGCGATACAAGTTCAGCGCCACCCGAAAGACGTAGCCGGCCAGGCGCTCGGGCTGCGCCACGCGACCCTGGCGTGCGTGCACGATCGCCGTCGCGACGGCCTCGTTGAGCATCTCCGCCGCGATGGCGGGGTCGCCGATGCGCCGCCGTAGCAGGGCCTGAAGCCCGGCGTAGTGCTGCCTGACGAACTGATCGGAGATTGCGTCTTCGCCCACGGAGCCTGTCCCGGTTCCTTGTCCAATTGTGGGTCAGGCTTCAGCCTGACTGGCGAAAGAATAACGGCAGACCTCGGTGGCGTCACCCGCGGTCGCGCTGCTTGTTGCGGCGCGAGGCCGTTACTCGTCGAACAGCGACTGGATTCGCTGCGTGAAGCGCATCGCCTCGGCCTTGCGTCCCCGGCTCATCAGGTACTGGTAACCGACGGATGTGGCCGTCTCTTCGAGCTCGGCGCGCTGCTGCACGGCCGTCGCGAGATGCTCCAGACCCTGCTCTTCGCCGAACTTCAGCAGCAGCTGGGCCAGCAGCATGTGGGCGTCCGGGAAGCTGCCCTTGCGGGCGACGAGCTGTTGCAGGCAATCGATGGCATCTTCCTCGCGGTGCACGCTCAGCAGCAGGCCCGCCTGCGACCACAGGTCCTCCGGTGCGAGCGCGGCGCTGCTCTGCTGCTCGTATTCGGCGAGCTTCCAGCGTGCTTCGCGAATCTCGTTGTGACGCTTGCGCCAGTTCGCGAGGTTCTGCTTGCGCCAGACGTCGTCGCAGTGGTCGATGGCCGGCTGTGCGGCAGGGCCGAGTGTCATCAAGGCGGCGGAGGTCGTCGCGGGCGGCGGCACCTGCGGCGACACCTCCAGTGCTGCGAGGCGCTCGGCGAGGCTCGGGTGCGTATCGTTCTCCGCTGCGTATCGGCGCAGCGCTTCGGCCAGCCATTGCTGACGCAACGGCTCCTTCTCCATGATCTTGAACGCGCGCGGCAACAGCGAGTACGGCTTGTACGGGGGCTCGGGTGCTTCTTCGACGCGCCCGAGGAAGCGCGCCCAGTAGATGTCCGCGAGGAAACGGGTCGCCATCTCCACCTGGATCAACGCGCGGCCGAGCGTCTGTGTGCTGGTGACGCTGGCGGCGAGGCGATCGGACTCATACTCGTGATTGCGCGCGAGCGCGAAGCTGTAAGCGTAGAACCACGGCGCATACCAGCGGTGATAGAACGCCAGCGCGCGATCGAAAGCATTGGCCGGCTCCGCGAGCTTCGGCAGCAGCAGGTGCCAGGTTTTGCGCAGGCTGTAGACCCGCGCGGCGAATTGGCGTTCGCCGCCACCGAGATGCGCGATCTCGTGCGCGAGCAGGGCACAGAACTCGTCGGCGCTGAGCGCGAGCAGCAGCGGGGCGCCGATGTACAGATGATTGCGATAGCCGCCGAACACGCCCCACCGCGGAATCTGCTGGATGCCGAGCTTGAAGTCGCCGTTGATCTTCACGCTGGCGAACGGCGTCGCGACGATCTTGCGGGAGATGACGTCGATCAGGCGAAACAGGTCGGGCGCATCCTCGCGCGTCAGCGTCAGGCCGTCCGGCTCCGGAACCTGCACCCGCAGCGCGCGAATCGTCGCGATCAGCATGGCGCCGCCGACCAGGATGCCGATCGCGGCGAGGAAAGGAGGCCGGCCGCCGGTCACGAGCGCGAACAGGATCGAGAGGCAGCAGGCGAGGATCGTGAGCGCGATCAGCCCGGGAATGAGGAAACCGAGCGCCGCAGCGACCGCGACCTTGCCCAGATACAGATGCGGATGCGCATCTGCCTCGCGCTCGAGCCGGCCAATCAGCGTAGAGAAATCGCTGGCGTGCATGACCTTGGGACTTGCTGGTCTTTGTGGGTCAGGCTCTAGCCTGACTCTTCCTCACTTCTGTCTCAAATAATCATCCGTCCCGCTCAACCAGTCCGCGCGTGGCGGCGCGAACACATCGAGATCCAGCGTGTCCTCCATCGCGACCGCGCGATGCGGCACGTTGCTGGGAATCACCAGCACTTCGCCCTTGGCGACCACGACGCTGTCCGCTTCGTTCTGCGAATCGACCTGGTCGCCGAGCCAGAAGCGCAGCGCACCCTCGAGGATGTAGGTCACCTGCTCGTTCACGTGATGGTGTTTCGGCACGATGCTGCCGGTTTTCAGGTAGACGTGCGCGACCATTACTTCCTTGCCCGTCACGATCCGGCGCGACAGCGTGGGATTGAGCTGTTCGAGCGGCACGGCGGACCATGAGTACTTGGCGACGGTGGGGGCAGCGGCTGGGGCTTTCATATCTATCTCTGGTGCTGCGTGAGGCGCCGATCTTGCCATGAGCACTGCACGGTTGCCCATTCGCCGCAACTCTGAAAGCATCCGGCCTATGAAAACGTCGGCGCGGCAACGCTGTCTCAGTGTGGCGACACTCGCGCTGCTGGCGATGGCAGCGCTTCCGGCCGCGGCCCAGGAAGAAGGTCAGCCCGAAGCTCAGCAGGCCGAGCCGCAGCCGGAAGCCTCGCAGCCCGTGCGGCGCTTGTTCGTCTCGGACAAGCTCGTGCTCAACGTGTACTCGGAGCCGGAGCAGGCCGGCTCGCGAGTCGCGACCATCGAAACCGGCGATATCGTCGACGAGCTGGAGCGCGGCCAGGGTTTCGTCCGCATTCGACTCTCGGACGGGCGCGAAGGCTGGGTCGGCTCCAACTATCTGACCACCGATGCGCCGGCAGCCACGCAGCTGCGCGACCTGCAACGACAGCAGAAGGGAGCGACCCAGGCCGTCGACAAGAAAGCAGCCGAAGAAATTGCGCGACTCAAAAAGGAAAACGAAGCGCTGCAGACCCAGGTGAAGGATTTGAAGGCCGCGGCGGCCGCGCCTGCTCCGGCGGACGAAGGTGTGCTCGAAGGTGCATCGCCGGCGCCGCAGCGGCTCGCTGCGACGGGGACTGCGAACGCTGGCGGTTCGACCTGGCTCTGGTCGTTTATCGTGGTGCTTGCTGCCGGCCTCGCATACGCGGCCGGTTATCAATCACTCGCACGCCGCATTCGCAAGAAGTTCGGCGGCCTCAGAATCTACTAACTCGCCGGCGTTGGAAACCCGTCGGCGCCTTTGCGCCACGGCGTCCACACCAACGCGACCTCGCCGACTGCGATATCCGACTTGCGCGGGCTCACCTGCACCTTGCGCAACGTGACTGCGCTTGCGTCGAAGCGCGTTTCCAGTGCCGCGGCGTCGGTGTCGAACTGCTGTTGCAGATCGCGCTGCCGCTGCTGAATGACTTCGAGGCTTTCGTTGGCGCGATCGACGTCGCCGCTCTCGCGGCCGATTCGAGTCGCTGCGCGGGCCGCGGATGCCGCGCGATTCACGTTCGTCGCAGAGAGCGTTCGTCGTCCGAGCAATGCTCCGAGCACGGATGCGCCGATCGAAAATGCCGACTGCATGCGCTGCTGCGAAAGTTGCGAGCGTTCGCGCTCGATGCGCTCTGCGGCGCGGCGCTGCTGTTCCTCGACCGCCGCCAATTTCGGCGCATACTTGCGTTTGAGATCCGCGACGGCGGCGTCGCGCTGTTCGCGCGCTGCGAGCGCGAGTTGCGCGCGGAAATCGCCTTCGCTCATGCCGGGTGGAGACGTCGCTTTGAGCGCATCGGCTACGAGGACTTCGCTGCGAGCGCTTTCGAACAGGTGCGCTGCCAGTGCTTTGCCCCACGCTGCATACGATTGCGTGCGCAAAGCGCCTGCCGGCACCTGCGCGAACGTGGAGGAGGGCGCAGCGGCCTTGCCGAGACGCGACTTCAGCTCGGGAACGATCTGAGCCTCGTCCCATAGAATCTGGCCACCATCGTCGGCTAGCGGCGCCAGGTACGCAGTCGTCTGCCACTGATCGAGCGCGAGCTTCGCATCGACGAAGTGCAGCTTGGCGGTGCCCATGATCATCGGTTTGTAGAGCAGCGATTCGCCCGCCGCGGCGGCTGCAAGGAAGTACTCGGGGACATCGGCGGGGATGCTTGGTCGCGACGCGGCTTCGTTCGCTGGTGCACGCGCCGGCGTAGCAGCTGGCGCAGGCGTCGCACTGCGCAGCGGCGCCATGAGCTTCGAAATCTCCACACCGGTCAGCGGACCCCTTAGATAGGAGAGCGCCCAGCGGCTTTGGAACAGCACCGGCGTATCGTCGTGGACGTTGCGCATCAGGAACACGCGCGGGGTCAGGCCGGAGATCATCTTGTCGAGTGCGGCGCGGTCCGAGCCGGGCACGGCGCTTTCGAGTCCTTCGAGCACGCGCAACTTGTCGCGCTCGGTCTGCAATCTGCCGATCATCCACGTGCCGGCGTTCGCGAGACCCTTGTAATCGAGATCGACCGGATTCTGCGTTGCCAGCACGCAGCCGACGCCGAACGCGCGGGCCTGCTTGAGCAGCGTGAGCATCGGCTGTTTCGACGGCGGATTTGCCGTCGGCGGGAAGTAGCCGAAGATCTCGTCCATGTACAGGATCGCGCGCAGCGACGACGTACCGGACTGGCTGCGCATCCACGCGATGACTTCGTTGAGCAGCAACGTCACGATGAACATGCGCTCCTGGTCCGACAGGTGCGCAATCGAAATCACCGAGATCCGCGGCTTGCCGGCCGCGGTGAACAGCAGGCGCTGGACGTCCAGCGGCTCGCCGCTGAGCCAGGCGGCGAATCCCGGCGAGGCGAGCAGGTTGTTGATCGCCATCGCGAGTTGCAGCCGCTCCTTCGCCGGATAGAACGTTTCGAGATCGAAAGCGCCGACCTTCTCGAACGACGGCTTCCGAACTGCGCCGATCAGGCTCGCCATGTCGAGGCCCGTGCCCTGGCGCCAGGCGTCCTCGAAGATCGTCGACAGCAGCACGTGATCGCGGCTGTTGATCGGATTCGCATCGCGATCGAGCAGTGCCAGCAGGCCGGAGACGACGGTAGCGATCCGTTCGCGCAACGCTGCGGTGTCCTGGAGCTGGTCGGCAGGCGGTGCTGCGAACGAGCGCACGACTGACAGCGGCAGTCCCGCTTCCGAGCCAGGCGTGTAGATCGCCAGATCGACAGCGTCGCGGAATTTTCCGATGCGCTCGGGTGGCTGCCCCCATTCCGCCAGACCTTTTTTCCAGCTCTCGGCGGTCTGCGCTGCGGCCTGCTCGACGCTCAGGCCTTTGCGCTGTGCCTCGCCCGGGTCGATCCACGAGAGGAATTCCGCGGCCTGCAAGTGCGGAAACGTCAGCAGCAGGTTGCCGAGATCGCCCTTCGGGTCGATGCAGATGGCCGGAATGCCGTCGATGCCGGCCTCTTCGAGCAGCGCGAGGCAGAGGCCGGTCTTGCCGCTGCCTGTCATCCCGACGCACACTGCATGCGTCGTGAGATCGCGGGAGTCGTACAGCAGCAGGTTGTCGGTGGGTGTGCGCGCTGCCGCGTCGTATTCCCGGCCGAGATAGAACACGCCAAGCTTTTCGTAGTCCTGCATGGGCCCGCTCCCGCACGCATCAGCGCTGCAGGATAAACTTGCCAGCGGAAAAAAGGTTCGATTTCCTATGGGGCCGGCAGTGCGCCGCGGAAGGGGGAAGCAATGTCGCTACGAGTGACGCCGCAAGCGGCACCGTGCGGTGCGTCGATCGAAGGCATCGATCTGCGCTTGCCGCTCAGCATCGACCAGGTCGCTGCAATTCGGGCGCTGTGGCTGCAATATCAGGTGGTCGCGTTTCCGGATCAACAGTTGCAGCTGGAGCACCTCGAACGGTTCGCCGAGACGATCGGTCCGTTCGGCGACGATCCGTACTTCGGCTCGGTGCCCGGTCATCCGCACGTCGCGCAGGTGCGGCGCGAGGCCGACGAGCAGACGCCGATCTTCGCCGAGACCTGGCACTCCGACTGGAGCTTCCTGCCCGGTCCGCCGTCGGCGACCGTGCTCTATGGCGACATCATTCCGCCCGTCGGCGGCGACACGCTGTTCGCGAATCAGTACGCGGCGTGGGAAGCGTTGCCTGCATCGATGAAGTCGCTGCTCAAGGACAAGCAAGGCGTGCATTCGGCACGCCGTGCCTACTCGCGCGAGGGCATGTACGGCGAGCGCGACAAGGGCCGCTCGATGGCGATCAAGTATTCGGACACCGCGATGAGCACGCAGCTGCATCCGATCATGCGGATTCATCCGGAGACCGGACGGCCGGCGCTTTACGTCAGCATGGGCTACACGATCGGCATCGACGGCATGACGGACGCCGAGGCGACGCCGATCCTGCTGGAGCTGTTCGCGCACCAGGCGCAGCCGGAGTTCGTCTATCGGCATCGCTGGTCGCAAGGCATGCTGGTGATGTGGGACAACCGCTGCGTGCTGCACGCCGCGACCGGCGGTTATCAAGGACACAAGCGGCTGCTGCATCGGATCACTGTTGCCGAGAGAAGAGCATGAACAACATGAAAAAGCTGGCAGGTCGATTGAGCGTTGCGTTCGTGTGCGTGGGCTTGTTGACCCAATGCACGACTCCCGCGACCAAGCAGGATGCGCGCACTGCCGTGCTGCTTGCGGTCTTTGCACATCCCGATGACGAGTCGACGGTCAGCGCGGTGCTTGCGAAGTACGCCGCCGCCGGCGTGCGCGTCTATCTCGCGACCGCGACCGATGGTCGCCTCGGTGTCGCTGCGCATGCGGGAACGACTGCGGGCGACAGCCTGGCGGCAGCGCGCGCGCAGGAACTGAAGTGCACGACCGACAAGCTCGGCATCAATCCGCCGATCATGTTCGGGCTGTACGACCAGTTGAAGATGGGCGAAGGATTACGGCCTCACATGGACCAGCTTGCCGAAATGCGCGACCGGGTGACGAAGCTGTTCGAGGAGTTGCAGCCGGATGCGGTAATCACCTGGGGTCCGTCGGGATGGACCGGTCACCCGGATCATCGACTGGTGAGCGACATCGTGACCGAAGTGTTTCAGGGCAGAACCTGGCAGCATCCTGCACAGCTTTACTATCCCGCCGTGCCCACGGGCAAAGTTCCAGCGAACAATCCGATTCCGCTCGCCACTGTCGACGAACGGTTCCTCACGGTGAAGGTCCCGGTGGCGCCAGCGGATTACGAGAAGTCGAAGGCCGGCTGGCTCTGCCATCGCACGCAATACACGCCGGAGCAGGTCGAGCAGCTGTATCAGTCGCTCGTCGCCGCGCAGGGCGGCATCGCGCACTTTCAGCCGCAGATCGCGGGCAAGGGCAAGAAGGACTCGCTCTTGTAGCTAGGACTTCTTCACCAGCTCGACGCGCCGATTCTTCGCACGGCCTTCCTCGGTGCGATTGTCGGCCACCGGCTTGTCCTGACCGAAGCCCGCTGCGCTCAGCCGTGCGGCTTCGATACCGCTCGCGACGATTGCAGTGGTGACGCTCTTGGCGCGTGCCTCCGACAACTTCTTGTTCGACGCCGCGTCACCGACGTTGTCGGTGTGACCTTCGACGCTGAGCTTGAGCGTCGGGTTCGTCTTCAGCAGCGTCGCGATCTCTTTGACCGCAGCCACGCCGTCCTGCTTCAGATCCGCCTTGCCCGTATCGAAATTGATGTAGAGCGTGACGAAGCCGTTTTTGTTCAGCTCCTGCAGCAGCTCGTTGGCGCTGACGACCTGCGCCATCGACGCGACCTCGGTGATGACGAGCTGATAGCTCTGAGTCGGCGCGCCGAAGATGTCCGGAATGACCTTGACCCACACGTCCTTGCCGCCGGTCGTGACCTGCAGCGTCGTCTCGCCCCCGTCGCCTTCTTTCGGCAAGCGCTCGTACAGCACAGTGCCGCCGATCTGTTTCACAGCATTCTGATAGTTGCGCATGAGCTGCAGCGGGCTCGGCTGCTTCTCGGGGCTCTCGTAGAAGTAGCGCAGCGTCGTGGTGTCGCCTTCGACGGTCTGCACTGTCGGCGGCGCGCCGCGCGCGCCGACCTGGAACTCGGTGGCGTTGTAGTTCTTGGTGTATTCGGTGATGAAGGAATCGGGATAGCGGGTGAGAACAGGATGGTCTTTGGCGCCGGCGACGTCTTCGCCGCCCCAGGCCGCCGTCGTCGCCAACGTCATGGCCAGAATCGTACCGAGTAACTGCAACGTGCCGCGCTTCATGCAATCCTCCCCGAACTGCGGATGGCGGATTCTAGTACAGTTCCGCGTGTGCTCGAGACCCTCGCGAAGGCTCCGCCCACGACCGAGACCCGACTGGGTCGATCGGTCACGCCGCGCGCGCGTCAGCATCCTGGCCAGTCCGGCATCGTCGAGCTCCGTGACGGGCGCGATGCATTCGCCGCGCGCGTGCTGCTGGCCGATACCGCCGAACGCACGCTCGACCTGCAGTACTACATCTGGCGCAACGACATGTCCGGCGCGTTGCTGTTCGCAGCGCTGTGCCGCGCCGCCGATCGCGGCGTGCGTGTGCGGCTCCTGCTCGACGACAACAACACCAATGGTCTCGATGGTTTCCTCGGCGCGCTCGCCTCGCATCCGAACATCCAGGTGCGGCTGTTCAATCCGTTTCGCCTGCGTCGCTGGCGTCCGCTCGAATACCTGACCGACTTCGCGCGCCTCAACCGCCGCATGCACAACAAGTCGTTCACGGTCGACGGCCAGGTCGCGATCGTCGGCGGCCGCAACATCGGCGACGAGTATTTCGATGCCCACCAGGACCTGTCCTTCGTCGACCTGGATGTGATGGCTGTCGGGCCGGTGGCCAGCGAAATCACCAATGACTTCGAGCGCTACTGGCGCAGCGAGTCGGCGCGGCCTGCCGAGTCGATTCTCGGGCGCGCTCGCGCCGCGACGGTACGCGAAGTGATCGCTGCCGCTGAACGGGCTCTGCAGCAGCCCGCTGCCGTGGCTTACATCAAGGCACTGCAGTCCTGCGCATTCGTCAACGATCTGCTCACGGGGACCGTCGACTATCGCTGGTCGGCCACGCGTCTGGTCAGTGACGATCCCGCGAAGGGCCTGGGCCGGCAACGTCCGCACGGCACGCTGCTCGAACGCCTGATGGATACATTGAGCGTCCCCAGGCGCGAGCTGCAGTTGATCTCGCCGTACTTCGTGCCGACGCGTTCGGGCGAGCGAGCCGTCGCGGAGCTCGCACGCGAGGGCGGCGTGAAAGTGTCGATCCTCACGAATGCTCTGGAGGCGACCGACGTGCCGATCGTGCACGCGGGCTATGCGAAGCGTCGCCGCAAGATGCTCGAAGCGGGCGTGGTGCTCTTCGAGCTCATGCGAGAGTCGCGTGTTCGCTCGCGGCGCGACCGCCGTCTCACCGGCAGCTCCGGCTCGAGCCTGCACGCGAAGACGTTCGCCGTCGATTGCGCGCGCGTCTTCGTCGGCTCGTTCAATCTCGATCCGCGCTCGGCGAGCCTCAATACCGAAATGGGCCTGGTCATCGAAAGCCCGGAGCTCGCCAGGAGGATAGCGGCGGCGTTTGCCGAAGAGATTCCGGGCCGCAGTTACCGGGTGCGTTTGAACGAAGCCGGCGCGATGGAATGGCTCGAACCGCACGAGAACGGCGTCATCGTGCACACGAGCGAGCCCGGGGTGACGTGGTGGAAGCGCTTCGCGGTGGCGGTGATGGCGTTGTTGCCGATCGAATGGTTGTTGTA